>JAABUQ010001873.1_pt1 | contig 43507 bp, 32 predicted proteins | sample 5560001 | NCBI WGS metagenome assembly JAABUQ01 (sample SAMN10711888, study PRJNA513371) | rock metagenome | isolation source: Antarctica rocks | place: Antarctica: Victoria Land, Finger Mt nord | collected 2015-12-18 | reverse complement strand
CCTCTACCCCTTCTACCACCCCCTTCACCCCTCCCATCCTTCCCTCCTACCCACTTCCCTTCCTCCCTTCCCTCCCCCAATCACATCAAAAGCGCGGGTCGGAGGCACGACGCACGCAAGCAAGACCACATTTACTGTAGCTTCATCACGCATAACAGGCTGGATGAAGGACTGGGTGAGGATGGGATAAAGGAATAGGATGTGGATGGGAGGGAGAGGTTGTTGCGGGCTGGTATTGGGATTGGGATTGAGGTTGGGTTGGGAGCGGGGTTGGGTTTTTTTGGACGAGGAGGGGAGAGGTGAGGGGGAATGGACGGGGAAGGGGAGGGGGAGAGGATGCGGGGGTGGGCGTGCGTGTGGTGGGGGGAGGGGTTTAGTGAGATGATCGTTAGATGGTATGAGATGCTATTGCGGCTTGGGACCGCTTGGATATCAAGGAGATGTAAGGATTGTGCGTTCAGACTGTCGTAAATTTCTTTATGGTGTTGCGAGAGTTCCCAGAATCAAAATTAGTGGAAATTGTCTTGAAAGAAACACCGATCCATTCCTGACTAGGATGATGATCTCTGCCGGGCGTCTTGAACACAGCTCTACGTAGGGCCAGAGCACGAATCTTACTCATTCAGTCACTCTCAGCTCTTCCGCCGTCTTCTTCGCCATCGGCGCCGTAACCGCAATCGCACTCTCCATCCTATCCACCGAAAGCTGATGGCCTTTGCAAATGCACCAATTCCTTGCCGTCTTCACTGCATTCTTGATCTCTCGACCATTGAGCTCCCAGGCAGCCAATTGCTCGATTTCTGCCGTGTCGAGGCGTCGGAATATGGAATTGTCGGATGAGGCTGGGGCTTGGGACGGTATGCACATGCGATCTAGGAATTTGCGCCAGAGTTGCATGCGGGAGGTGAAGGATAGTGGGGAGAAGAATAGGTGGATATTGACACGGGAGCGGAAGGCGAGGTCGATGGTGGAGGAGAGATTGGTCGTTAAGAAGATGATCCCTTTGAAGTATTCGAGCTCGCGGAGGAAGACTTCGATGTGTTAGATTGGAGCGGAATTGAGGGGGAAAGTCCGAGTAGCTAGTATCACTTACTGGAGACGAGCTCGTTCCGGGCTATGTCTGCGTGTGAACGCTCAGCCATGAAGACATCTGCTTCTGATACAAGGTCAGCTTATGCGGTAGTTGAAGTCACCTGTGGTAAACTTGCCATCCAATAGAATCACGGCGTTCCACTCGGTTGCCATCTCAAACACCTTCTTGACCTTCTCGCCGAGGAGATCCGCCTTCGTACCGAGCTCCTCAGCGTGCAAGTAGTAAAGTGGTCGCCTTGTGCGATCGGCCACTGCTTCCGCCAGTAGAGTCTTACCAGTTCCTGGAGGACCGCTGAGCAAAGAAACGAGACCTTGGCCCTTGCCCACGATCACATCGTCCAATCCTGCTTTAGTACGTTGGTGATTTTCAACAAATGTGAGGACTAGATCCTTCTGCCCTTCCGGATATACTAGATGGTCATAGGCTTCGTCGTTCCACTTAAGAGGTCGGATGTCATCAACATAGAATTGGACTGCCAAGGTATTAGCATTGCACGGTTCGAGCAGCATTTTGCATGACAGCGTACGCCATAGTTTGTCTCCCATGGCAAAGCCTGATAGCATTGGGGACACGAATATGAGCTCCTCCTTCCGCTTCAGCATAGCGGTTTTGTTGGCTCGTTGCTCTTCGGCAGTCAGAGGCTTGATGTAAGCACCTTCATCTGCAACTCCGTTGGTGGATGGCTTCTTGAGCCTGTGAAGACCCAAGTGATGTTTAGCGTAGCCATGAAAGTCGATGAGAACCCGGCCATGCACCTATGGATCGTCAGTAGGCCTCTAATGTGGGCTGCTATGATCAAATGCTTGGATGAATGTACAGCGAGAATTGTTGGGTTAAGACGTAAGGCTGAGCTGGAGCTCGAAGCCCCTGTGGTGGGTGTTCATGTAGTTGGAATGCGATTCTCTTCAATGTAGCAACTTACATTGTACTTCTTGCACTTATCACCTAAACCAGTCCCGGCGTATTCACCGTACTCCAAGCCTTGAAAGTCGAGGACCTTCTTCCCTCGAGTGACCACTCGAGCCTTTCGGGTATCGACCTCGGCGTGAAACTCAAGCGGATAATGAGGAAGACTGGTGATCGGGACGTTTCCACCAAAAGCTGGGATTTTGAGAGTAGTGGTTGCCCATTCAAAGGTCATACCGTTAAAGACCATATGTTCGCACAATATCTCTAAGCGTTTTCCCGCTTGATCGCACTCATATCTAGTGTCCAATATACGAAAAAGCCGCTCGCAGTCTCCGGCGTCGCAAAACAGGATAGAGCCCTCTGGAAAATAGGTCCATGCCAGTTCGTAGTTGATCAATCGGCTCTGCCGCAAGCTGCGCAATTTCTTTCTCATAGTACCAAACAAGTCGGTCATCAGCCTGGTAAGCAACTCCAGATGATTTTGGAACACGACATCCTTCGTGGCCTCGTGGCGAAGCGCGAAGATCTTGTCGTAGCAGAAATAGAGTGGCTTGAAGGGCTCGGCGAACTTCGCTATGTCATGTTCATCCAAGAAGACCCCGACCTCCTGGACGACCGGTTTCAGAGCGGTCACGAGAAGCGGGCTTTGAATATCAATCGAGTGATTCTTCAGCGGACTTCGGCCGGCTACTGTGTGTTGTTGGGGATCTGTGGCCTTGTATAACTTGATGGCAACGCGGTCGTATGCTCTGACGGTTTTGTCCTTCAACTGCTTAGGTGGGCTTTCCACCCAGTTGTAGTGGCCGTTGCCGCTGCCTTTACCTTCGTAGAACGTCTTGACTATAGGGTTGGAGCCACGATCTGGATCCGTCTCCTGGACTTGTGAAGATGGCGTAATTGACATGTCGTCAAGCTTTTCTGAGATAAAAGCTTGCGCCTTGTGTTTGGAAGCGGTCACACGTCTAAACATATTTGCGGCTGTTATCAGGACTTCTCAAGAACAATATTCTAGAAGGGTAGAGAGTCAATTGAAGGCGATGATCGGTATCTAGGGTAGGTATCATATGAAAGGTTCAGAGCTCTTTAAGAACTCGGGATGAGTTCCCAATGCCTCTGGAGTAGAAGCCTGTTGCCTGAAGCATAAGGCTGGGTCGATAATTGACGGTCGAGTAGTCCTGCAGGCGTTCGACAAGGCTCGATCCCGCATGCTGCAGGAAGCCTTGTTCTGCAATGGATCCCAACCATGGACGAGGCTGCACTGCTGCCGGCACAAAACTCTCGCGACCCCGGTAATGTCGATCCTATGCCGACTTAGCTTGACTGGTTGAGTGAGTGATCAATTCAATCGTCTCTATTGTGGCCAGACCCTCCCAAATGAGGCACCAGCGATACAATCACTGCGCTAGTCATTTTGATGTAATTAGTGATCCAGTCCTGAGATGGGCTGTGACAGTTCATGATCCTCGATCCATCATAGTTCACTCCCTGTGAGCAATCCACCGAAGTCTGCTTATGGGGGTAGCTGCACGAGACCATCTTGACACCATCGACACCCGCAGTGGGTAGGCAACTCTCCGATCACCCTAGCAATGTGATCTTCGAGGACTATCGCTTCACATTGTGGGGATTGCCTTGCACAGCCTCTTTTCAGGCAGCATCGGCACCAAAGTGGAGATAAAGGACTATGTGAAAGCGTGTGGAGAAGAAAGCAGGCAGCATCATTAGCGTCTCTAAAGTTCTAGTGTATCCAGGACCAGGGAAGTGTATCTGTCTTGTGAGGTTCCAAGGGGTGTGAGAAGATTCTTGCTGGTCCCTGTGGGGAAATTATATCAGCCATTCGCCAAGAAGTCTTGGCGTGGCTTGTTATCATACAGGATTTGCGTCAGACACATGAGAATCCGACTTCGGAGTCTTTTGTCTTACCCAGACATTGGTCGCGAAGCTAGACTGTGCAATCTTTCACTCTCCGCATAAGTTGTGGAAAGACAGTAAGATCTCAGCTTCCGTGGCATTAACAGCTTTCGTTTTTGAGCGATCTGGAGATTATTGATATTTAGACAAATGCGCGACAACGTCAATACGATGTGCATGGGAACATGATTTTGAGAGTGGTCAATCTTGAAGGGGAGATGTTCTATGAAAAATTTGATGATCTTTAAGGTAACAGCGTTATGGTAGATGTGTGAAAGCACTCGTTCTACAAAACTCGTCACAACCTAAAATCTGCTTCAAAGACAGGGAGCTACCATATGACCCCGAGGGTATGTATATCCATGTAGGCACATACTTCCTAGCAAGTCCTCCGCACATCTTATCCAAACCCGCCCTTGGCCTGTGCCTTCTTCACCATGCCAGCCGCTCCCTTGAACCACCCCGTCACCTTCCCCGGCCGTCCCATACTCCCCTCCGCCTCATTCCCCTCCCTGTCCCTCCACACGCCATCCTTGCCCGCCATGCCGAACCTCGCCGTATTCTGATTCCGCTCGATGCCCTCCCTCCACTTCCGACACAGCTCCGCACTGTCAACCAGGATATTGATCTCCTGGGAATGATACCAAGACTGCGTATCCTGGTTCCCAGATCCCTGGATGCCAACATGCCCATCCGCGATCAGCAGCTTCACGTGGCAGCTACGCGCCCCGAAGTTGTGATGGATAGGGTGGTCTTGATCTTTGCCAACATAATACGCGATGTGCAAGCGTGCGCGCTCCTGGTCAGACGAGATTGCGGCGCAGAGGTTGGAGGCGAACATCTCGTTGGTGCCGCCTTGGCCGGGCATGATCTCGCCGGCGTCATTGTAGCCTAGGCAGACGTAGTACGTGACCTCGACTCCTCGCTTTAGGGCGCTGAGGAGGGCGGCGTGCAAGGGTGTGGCGTTGAGGTCGGGGGTTTGGATGAAGATGGAGGATTTGGCGTTGCGGATGCAGGAGAGCCAGGCTTCGTTCTGGGGAACGAAGACGTTGGAATTTTTGGCTGCGCCGAAGGGCGGACGAGAGACGAGCGCGATGGGCACGGGGTTTGGGGTGGAAATAGGGATATAGGGGGTGAATTCTTCGCCAGGGGAAATCTCGGGACCAGTGGGTGGGAAGGGCTTCTTGCAGGGAATATTGAGTTGCCGATTTGCAGCTTCAAGGAGAGATTCTTTGGATTTGGAGGAGTAGGCCGACTGCATTCGGGTGATCTCAGAGGCCAGGTCCGGGTCGTAGTGTGGGTCGCCGGCCATGTGCTCGGGGAGTTGGGCGGCCTGGCCTTCACTCACGACTTGCTGTTGTTCGCGAGCCGGTCCCCGGTCCATGTAGAGTGGTTCTCTAATTTCGTTGGTATTTGCGAGTCCGCCTGTTGTTGCAGGGACCCTGGCGCTGGGCAAGGCTGTTTTGAACGCGTTACCCCATGTTATCAGCGCAGTGTCGTAGATGGAGTCTACTATGGGACCTTCGAGGTGGGTCATCATCTCCATGTTATCGTTGTCTTCCATGTTGTTACTCTCGATGATAGCAACCTTTCGATCGACCACCATAAACTTGGCATGAAGCGTCCCCAGCAGCGGTTTGTGGAAGTTGATGGCTTCAAAGTCGAGGTTGGGTATTTCCTCTGGCTTGGGAAGCTGGATAGATTTCCTACGACTGTTAGCAGGTCGCTAAACTTTCAAGATCTAGAGTCAGATACCCAGAGTAGACGTCCGGTTTGACTTCTTGGCGGTTATTGACGAAATTTGCTGCCCCAGCTTTGTCATACATAATTTTGACTACAACACGATCACCTCTCTTTCCAGCTCTGGCGGACAGCTCTTTCAAGGCATCACTGATCAATTGAGCAGCGATGGAAGGGGCCCAAGAGCACGTGATCAAGAAGACCTCCTTCTCGGCCCTTACAATGAGGTTCGACATATGCCGGATGATATCGGCCAGTGGTGCAATCACGGAAAGAGGAATGGAGCCATGACTGCCCATCAGTGGTGGAGACACCATGCTGGCCATGGGGTCGACGCCCAAGCACAATGAAGCATCATGATAAACTTGTAGGAAGAACTCGCTGGGCTGCTGAGGGCCCCATTTCCCGCATTGACGCGCCCGCTCGAGGTCTGCTGGGGTGGCAGGTGGGCGATGTTCTGCAGAGGCATCCAGATGGGTATTGGGCTTGCAGTCACCATAGAGTCTCTTGATGATGTCTGTTGGAGCTTCCTTGGGCTCCCTAGCATACTCGGAGCTCACAGTGGCTGTCGCTTGGCAGAGCTTGTCCACTTGCTCCGTCGCCATCACGAGGTCGGAAATGCGCAAGCTTCTCTTGGCAGAGAGCCAGGCACACTCAACACAAGCCTAATCAGATGTTCAGATACCTCTCCGCTCGTCCTAATTGATTATCGTCGAGATCACGGTTTGGGGAGACTCTATGAGCTTTGTACCCTAAACCAGAAAGAGACATGTGAACCCCGCTGACAGCTTGAAAAGCTTGAAAAGCTTAAAAGCAAGCTTCCGTGAAGGGGATGCACTAGCTTCTCCAGGTTAATGGGTGGCACGGTGGGTACCTTAAGGCTCCAGCAATAACGTCATCGCAGTTGACAAGATCGGAAGTGTCGAGTGTTACACCCTCACACCCAAATTTCCCATGCGTTGGCATTAGTGGATTCCAACTGCTTCGCCAAGATGACATTATGTTCTCTTGCTGTGTTCTCAGTCTTCTGAGTAAGTGACTGATCTTGTTTGACGTTTAGTCACTGTCACTGTGGGCTATCACTGGTCATTCGGCCCAGTGCTTCTTTAACAACACGTTTTGCTACAGTGCAAGGTTTAGAAGTCACTGATACTTGGTTCCCCTACTCGCAGCCCTTGAGATTAGCAGTCTGCCAGCGCATGGGATAGGGTGAGATGTCGCTCCTATCTTCTCGATCGACAATGCTTGCGCCCCCGAGTGCCCACGGTTCTGTACTCTCTTATGTATGCCATGTGCAACCCAGAGCGCAAGTGACTAGGAAAAACGAAATCAACGCTGGAGCGAGAAATTCATGATGGAATTGTGAATATCTCGACTGCCCAAGTAGACGATATATTATGCATTCAGGAGCTGAGGGCTGAGATTCGGAATCTCAACACCGCATACAATTTATAGCTTCTCCCTGCTGTCAGCGTAAAGCTCTCTTCAGTGACATGAATATCGTTTGACCGTCTGACACTTCGAATCGGCTTCTAGCCTCTTCTCGCTGAAGTCTAGCGTGTAGTAGCTATTATTGTAGCGTTCCACTTTCTCTTCATGCTTTACTCTTTTCGCAAATTACTGATAGACCCGAACAGTTCGTCGCAGAGCACTGGACCTTGCTATTAGCGAAGCAGTGACGTATGAGTCGCGAAGTCGCCATCGCAGACGTATACGTCAAGCACAATTCCGAGGTCCGATATCATGGCTATGGATACACCTACAGGTCGCTGGGCTCACTCTCCTGACACGAGAACCGTTTTTTCCAAGAACAGAAACGCACCACGGCTCGAGGCCTGCGAATCGTAGAAATAAGCTGCCGCCAGGTTTAAGAGCGAGGCGAGTGAGGTTGATCATCAGGGACAGCTGGCCGTCGACCGCGTTTCCTTGGAGTGCTTGTTTGGTTCCGCGGCGAGGGATGCAGGTGTTGAAGAGGACGTTGATGGCGGTGATGGATTAGACGGGGTAGATGTGAATAGTATTGCCGAAGGTGCAGGCAGGTGCCTTGGTTCGAGGGTTGTGTTTGTTGGGTCGCCCAAAGCAATGGTGGCGAGGGCAGAGGGAGTTAGGGGGTTACACATGATGGGATGCGTGGCTTGTTGGGGGTTCGGTAATCACTGGTACTTGGTCGGTTGAGGTTTAGGTACGGAAGGATGATTGTCCAAGTCTGGGGTGAGCCCAAGGAGAACCTGCCGAATAAGTGCCCACGCTAAATAAGTAGCCTGGTGTTAGTATTGAACGTAGAAAGTATGTCGCCATTTTGAGATATATGAAAGAGAAGAGAGCCATTGTCAAAGCATCAATTTTCGCTTTGGCTGCAACACTGATCGGATCGACTCAAGAGTTTAGTCTTGCTGCTCGAGAGCGAAGCTACTTATAAGCATACGTACGTGCTTCAAGCACGCACGTTCAGTCGTAGTCAGCCCTGTCTTTCTAGCTACGTTACTTACATCAGATTCTGCTCTGGTGGCTCTATGTCTCCATGTAGGCTTATCCGGTTTCTGGGTTTCGCCCACAATATGCTTAAAAGTACATCAAGAAACGGAAAGAAAAGGCGAAAGAGGGATCAACGACAAGAAATCCCAAGAGAAGAAGTCTCGGGAAAGCACCTTGTTATGTGTTTGACGATTACTTTTTGACAGTCTTGTCGTCCATGCTGACAGGACTAATGACCTTTCTTGGACCTCCAACTATGCTCTCGCCCAGAGCATCGGAATCGGACTGCATGTCATGTGCAATTAGAGCAAGTCTGATCTCGTTGGCGTTCTCCTGAGCCCAATCTTGTAGATTTCGTAGGTGCTTCCGTCCATGGGTAAAACTTGCACGGTTCATTCGGATGTTCCTATCAAACACTGGGGTTTGATGGTAGACGGTCTTGCCAGAGCTATCCTTTGACGAATAGTGCACGGAGATCTGGAGCCGTTCGCCGTCACAGATGAAGCTTCCCACAAACGCAGCGTCCACTTTGTCTGGTCCATTTACTGCAATCCCGGCCTGATCTCTAGCATATACAAGAAACGCTGCATTGTAAGCTGCCTGATGTTGGCCACATCGAAAGTCTCCCCCTAATTTTTTGAAGTCGCCGGTCAGGTGTGACATTGCAATTGGATATTCGCATTGCGTAGGAATGGCGGAGTCGCCCACAGGTCGCTCGAAATCATAGGGCTCGAAGGCTGGCGCGAAGTACCCTTCGACAAGATCGGGCTTCGCCACGGATAGGCCATCATTGAAACCGACTTTGGAAGGGAACTTTGTGAATGGCTGATTGAGGGCCCGCTTGTATGGCAGATCGCACCGCTTCAAGATCGACAGAACAACCACCTCTACTGAAATCTCATTGCCGCTGATCTCGACATCCGAGCGGAATGCGGCAAATTCTGTTTGCCCAGGTGTGGGTGAGTTGCGACCGGTCTCGAGGATGGCACAGATGTCCATGATGTTGCTGGGCTCCCGCGAACCGATCATACTCAGAATTCCGTTCTCCCTCGCCATCTTCGAGAATTGAGGGTCGGTCAATGGGATGGTCTTGTCATCGCTCGAACCTCTCTTGGCTGTTGTAATTGTACGCGATCCTGCTGGATCCGACTCTGCCTCGCTTGCCTTGGAATCGCTCTCGGCAAAACGCCGTTTCGATCCGCTTTTGGCCCTCCATATATAACTCCAGGTCTCGGACTCCGTCCGGAGGGGTGGAGGGAGCGTAGGGTCTTTTGTCGTAGTCTGCTCCCACTCTCTTAGCTTCTCGAGTGTTAATTTCGGGGCGTCGACGCTGAAATCTTTCAATCCCTGGCCTTATGAGCTGGGGAGGACGTCGTCCGGAGCGTTTTGCGGTGCTGGAAGCGAACCTGCGCTTTTCTTGCGACGGCGTATCCTCGTATGAGCAGCGGATGCTCGAGCTTAGAGCAAAAGCCATTCTTTAGTGCCTACGCGATAACGGGATCTGCCTCGAAAGAGCCACGCCTACCTGGAGCTTGTAGTTTCCTTGGACTTGAGTCTACACTGCTTGCTTTGAGCGAAGCGCTCGTTCGTCTCCGAAGTGGGGACGGCCGCTGTGGTTGGGTGAACCTAGCCACCAAAGCCTTTTGCCGTGCACTGCGGCGAAGAGGTTGAGAAAATGCTGTAGGGTATGATTTTGACATCTTCTACAGGGAGGCAACAATCGAGACCTAAGCACACACGAAACGAATAGGACACCGGTTTGCTACCAGGATTGCTCCCAACTGAAGACAGATGATATGGGACAGGAGTAAGCAGGTGCTACCGGCTACCGTCTTCGATGTTGCTAAGAGACAAGAGGTATCGCGAAAGAACTTTAGACAAAGGAATCCGGGACACGGTATGCTACTATAGACTGAAGCGGTATAGAGCCACGCAGAAAAACAGCCGGAACAAGGGACAAATGATTCCTAGCCAATTGGGCTCTCTGCTTCCGGAAACAGATCGTTCCTTGCTCGTCTACCCGCGATTGTGTATCTAATTGTACACTTACGGAGGTTGACACCAAAAGTCCTGGCAATGCCAAGACCGGACTGACAGGGGCTTTCCAGGGGCCACAGGTGAACTTTCGGGTGATGGGTGACCTGTAGGCAGCTAATACAGTCGCCCCGGTGACGACCTTTAGGGGTTGTTCAGGTAACCTCCAGTTGACCACACTAGTGGCGCTACTAGTGCCTGCCGGGACTTTTGGTGTCAACCTCCGTATACTCGTCTTGATTATCAAACCCCGGCCGTTGTATGAACAGAGTTGGATGGTCGGAAAGCCCACTCCTCTGGTGCATTGTTTCGGGTATCATGACCCTGAGATAGAAACAACACATCGGTCGTAGAGGGGTCGCAGTTTAACCGCTTCTTAGGTACTACTACCCCAAGGCTTGGAGCGGTAAAGTTGGTGGAATTGGATCATGAGTGGCGATGTGCGACTCGAATCAACAGCAAATCGCAGGGTAGGCTGAAGCTTCCGTGACCGCGCATCCCTGTACCTTGACATCGGCTGCACTTCGTGCCATGTCTGTAAGCAGATAAGTACTTAAGAAGTATGTGCGTCAACAGTGTTGCCTTAGACATTGGCGCAAGAGAAGAGGGCGAGCGCCGGTCCTATACCTACAACAGAGGTTGAATCTTAAAGTGGGAATGACGATTACTCCCTCTTTCCCACACATTGAAGATTGTTTCCTTCCCGGCGGCCTTTCGGCCTGCCGATGCTTGCCAAAGGACCTTGAGGTAGCCTACTTGTTCTATGGCTGCAAGGGAGCTACCTGACCGTGTTGACACCGTCATCGTCGGCAACGGCCCCTCGGCCCTCGTACTCTCCTTCATCCTGCATGGGCACATCCCCTACTACGACATCGCGAATCCTCACCCCGACCCGATCTTGCATCAAAAGCTACAAGAAGCGCCATGCCTATTAAATATCGACATTAATGACTTGACTGCGCACTTCTCCGCCTCCCGCATCTCATACTCCACACAAGCCTTGCCGGTTAACGTCCTCCTCGATACCCTTCTACGGCCTCTAGCAGATACCAACCCGAATCAATATGGTTCTTGTGTTCAATGGAGGCATGAGCCTGGCAGGAGCGTGAAGCATGTGGTTCTGGGAAATACTGCGAACGCTGGCGGACAATGGGCGGACAATCCGATTGCAGGGAGCTGGGACATTGGGGCCTTGAGCTATGCGGAGATGCTATCGCTTCCCGGTTATAGCTTGCTGAAGCAGCTCCGAGCACACTCCGAGAAGCCCATCGAAGAGTTCCACAGACCGTCGCGGAGGGAGGTAGCTGAATATCTGAAGGTGTACCCGGCCATGGTTGGCATTGAGGACTCAATATATACGAATAGCAACATCGACAGTGTCATCCGGGATGGAGAAGGCTTCTTCATTAGCTCCTACAATCTCCGATGCAAGCACCTCGTCCTGGCCTCAGGCACCTTCTCGAATCTCATACCCGCACGGCCGCTGCTACACCCTCTACTGGATTTGCCAAGTCCTATGTGTGAAAGCGACTATCCGCTCTTGGTTGTTGGCTCAGGCTTCACCGCCGCGGATGTTATCCTCTCGACACCACCCAACCGTAAGATTGTTCATATCTTCAAGTGGGCGCCTGACGAGTACCCGTCGCCTCTCCGAGCATGCCATCCTAGAGCGTACCCCGAGTATGCAAGTATATACAGAAGGATGAAGCTTGCCGCTAAGAAGAATCTGGGTCCGAAACAAGTCTTTTCGCCAATTCGTAAAAGGTCAAATCCATTCGAGGGGCCGGACTGGGAAGACCTTTACGAGGGATTACCGAACACCTGTATCAAAGCTGTCATAATGCACAATAGCACGGCTACCGTCACGCTAGAAAACAACAATCGCGAAGTTTTCAAGCGCGAGGTCTCCTCTATGCAATACGTCATAGGCAGGCGAGGTTCCCTCGAGTACCTCGAAGAAAACGTATTAGCTGAAGTTTTTGAAAATTCTTCATCAAGCGTTGGTAATGTGATATCTGGCAAGACGCTCCGATCCAAGGCCGAAGAGGATCTCGAAGTCGCCTCGAATATCTTTATCGTTGGGAGCCTGACAGGAGACTCGCTAATTCGCTTCGCCTTTGGTGGTTGTGTGTACGCGGCACGAGAGATCATGAGGCGAAATATCCACCCTATTGATGGAGACATTCATGATCCCTTGTCAGCAAGCGCGGTCAAATCAGAAGACCATCACCACGTTTGCATGAACGAACATACGAGGACGGAAAAAAACAGTTACGAGTATACGAATGGCCACTCGAGCCTTGATGTAGACATGAAGTCACGAGCAATGTCTGCTGACTCCGAAAGGAGACGGAGCGATTTACGAAAGGATTCTAAATGGTGGTTAGGCGGTTGCACTCTCTCCTAGGTTAGCATGCAGCTTGGTTCACCGGCGCCTAGCCTAGAAGATTGGGAGTACAAGCTGTTGGACATGAAGGGTGCTTTTACTGCATAAGTCTGTGTCATGCACCGATGGTGGTTTGAATAGAATGGGTTTCAACACCACATATATCAAAAACAGAATTCACTCAACATGTAAGGTCTTGATGTCAATTGTTCAACCTCTGGGAGATAGTAATATACCCAAATCCCAGTGCCAGGTCCTTTTGTAGGACACTTTGGACTGGGAATTTTGCTGTGCAAAACAGAAAATATATTATTGCCATAGAGGAACAGCAGAAGACAAGTCGACCACGATGCGATTCGAACGCACAATCTTTGGTGCCGAAAACCAACGCCTTAGCCATTAGGCCACGCGGCCGTATTATCATATAATGTTAATATTGCTTAAAATATTGAATGCAAATTCTGTAGCGGCACATTATGCCGCTGGTAGAAATACGATCGACCCCAACAGCAAACCTTAAATCGATGTTAGTAGGTGCTCGACAACAGCGCGCCCGCAGCGGGGCGCTGTTCACTGAGCCTAGAATTTCTATCTCAACATCCCCGAGCCGTGCCAGCGATTGTCAATTGGTACATTAAAGTGTCTCTTGACACACCGCGATTCGCTACTCAGCTGGCGATCGAAACATATGCAACTCCGAGACGATGTCCGCCGCTCTTCCCGGCAACCGTGACCTCCCCACTTCTCAATATGACCTGAACACCTACTGGGGACGTTTCAAGCAGTCCGCCGAGATCTCAGATCCCAGGTGAGGAGCCCTGGGAGACTGCTTCACCATGCGCTGGTGTGGTAGGTGGACCGCGATTACTCTTCTCCAACCCCCAATCAATCGGTCTCGCAGCGCTGACAGTCGTGTTTGTACAGAACCCTCTTTGTCTCCACCGCCGGCCTTGAGAACGCCAAGAAGCTCGTTTCATTGTACAAGCAAGGGCATGTCAAGTCCATGACACCAGAGCTATGGCGGGCAAAGAAGATCGTAGACTCGACGCTACACCCTGGTGCGCTCTATCAAAGACAAGGCATTCGCAGTCACTGACGAGCACCAGACACCGGCCAGCCCGTCCTCCTCCCCTTCCGCATGTCCTGCTTCGTCATCTCCAACCTCGTCGTCACAGCAGGCATGCTCACTCCCAACCTAAAGGTCCTCCCCTCCCCTCCCAACCCCCCTCCCACAACCCAAAACCAGCAATTGGCTGACTACGTCCAACAACAGACCCGCGGCATCCTCTTCTGGCAAATAACCAACCAATCCCTCAATGTCGCCATCAACAGCGCCAACGCCAACAAATCCACCCCCCTCTCCACCTCCACCCTCTTCCAATCCTACCTCCTCGCCGTCTCCGCCTCCTGCTCCGTAGCGCTCGGTCTCAACGCCCTGGTGCCGCGTCTCAGGCGCGTCTCCCCGACCACGAAAATATTGCTGACGCGCTTGGTGCCGTTTGCGGCGGTGGCGTCGGCGGGGGCGCTGAATGTGTTCCTGATGAGGGTGGAGGAGATACGAAGAGGGATTGATGTATTTCCGGTGTTGAGCGAGGAGGAGAGGAAAGGGAAGGAGGTGCAGAGTCTGGGGAAGAGCAGGAAGGCGGCTACATTAGCTGTGGGGGAGACGGCGCTGAGTCGGGTCTTCAACTCGACGCCGATCATGGTGCTGCCTGCGCTCGTGCTGGTGCGACTGCAGAGGACGGAGTGGTTGAAGAGGAGGCCGCGGTTGATGCTACCGCTGAATCTGGGTACGGCATCTCTACTCTTGGCTGAGCAACCTCAACTGACGATGAACGGGTAGGGCTGATTCTGACGACGTCCATTTTCGCATTGCCGCTTGCGCTGGCGGTTTTTCCGCAAAGACAAGCTGTGGACGCCAAGAAGCTGGAAGAGTGTTTCTGGGAGAGAGGAGGCAAGGATGGGAAAGTCGAGTTCAATCGAGGCATCTAGATGCGCCGGGATTCTAAAGCTATAAAACCATCATATATGCTGAGAGCTGCGTATCATGATAGCCTCCGCTAGACCACATGTAACAAACGCTTACTCATTTCGCCAAAGCGACGATCTAGGATCGAAGGAGTGACGACCATTGGAGATGCCACATGGTGCGGTTACCCTCCCAGTATCCCATACCCCAAGCTCGAGACAATCCACTTCTCATGTCGACGACCGTCTCATCTTCCGACATCCATATCCATCCCCGGTCCCCCCCCCCCTTCGAAGCCACCAACCTCCCTATCGATAACCCTATCGTCACTCCCCTCCCCCATCTCCCTCCAACCCCAACCGACCACACCACTGCGTTCCACCTCCCACCCTCCCACCACCACAGCCTCATCTCCCACCACCTCCCACCCTCCCCCTCCGCAGCCTTATCTCATCTTCCCTCTCCCCTCAATCAAGTCCAGAACCATGACAGCCACACCACCTCTCACCTTCCCTCTCCTTTCCCAAATCATCGCCCGTAACTCCGCACACCCCCCTTCAACCCCCTCCCCTACGCCACTGCTGGGGCGGGAAAATCCTAGTGCGCGCAAGGGGATTAGCTAGCTCTACCCGCGCAGAGGGTGGTGAAAAGGGGAGGTGTCAATGGGAGGAAGAGGGAAGGCGCCGATCGGGGGAGGGGAAGATAGGAGAGAGGGGGAGGGGCAGAGAGAGGAAGGCGCCTATGGGAGTGAAAGACGAGGGGAGAGGGAAGAAGAGAAGAGGGGAGGAGGAGGGGGGAGAGAACATGCATGATGGTGGAAAAAGGGGGCGTACAGTACCGCAGCCGTGAGCGCCAGGAGGAGAGCTGCTGTAGAGTTCATTGATGTGTGGAGCTTGAGTGGTGAGGTGGGGATGTGGTATGGCAGCTTGGGGTTGGATATGAGATGTAGGGTTTAGGCAATGGTGTTATAATGGTTAAAGATCAAATGTGTGCGGGAACGCGTTGTGGTGAAGTAAAGGCAATATGAATGTCCTCAAAGCGCAATTGATCGGGAAGGAAGTAAACGAAATTATCACATGCTTATGGATATGGGTGTATGTCAAGGTAGTTCGTTTGTGGGGTTGGTGGGAGTCGGCGCGGTTCAGACAAAGAGATGAAAATGTGGCCGGATGCGGAAGCGAACTTAGATGCCGGATCTGGGATGATAAGTTTGAAGTAAACGGAGATCTTACGGAGAGGAAGTTAGAGCGTATTGCGAAAAAGAAAGAGGTAATGTGGAATGGTGGTGGTGGGGGGTTGGGATAAGGGATGGGGAAGCTTTGGTGCAAGAAAGGGGAGAGACCCAAAGCGACGGAAGTAGAATTATGAGAACTGGGGCGGAGATAAGTAGGGATCATGAGAGACAATAAGACTCGCTGTAAAGGTTCGAGAAGATCGAGGACGTGGAGTACGAAATTGGGAAGCGGTTCTCACATTCAACACGGACGATGCAACTATGCACAATGGAAAATACCTAGATTCGCTATCTCTGGCCATACTGGAGTTGCGTCGACTCAATTATGGTGACGCTGCACATAGCAAGGCACATAGAGAACAGCGGAGATCTAGGTATCGTAAGCTGCGTTGTCCTGAACGCCTTCGCTGCATGATTGCTTTGTGATCGGGGTATCTCCGCGCATCCAGATTTTTGCGCCCTGGATGCTAGTATGATGGCCGTTAAAGATTTTCAGTATCATTAGAATTGGGGAATGAAGAGGCAGATTATGTGAATGCGAATGCGGCCATGGAAATCATAAGATAGGTGCTGGACTCGCGGTCCAGGCTCAATTCATGAGATACGCGTGCTGCTGGCTGGTATGACCTGTGAAATGGGCATGTGATCGCTGTTGATGCTCGTCAAAATATGTCGAGCGATCTTGTAGTCGATCACCATGTGGGCGAGAAGTCGATCACAATGAGCTCCTTGTCTTCGAAGTTGTGGTAAACCAAGTAGCCTTGTACCAGGCCGAAGAAGTCGTCTTTGCCCACGACCCAGGGTGCTTCGAATTCGAGTAGGCGGCGCTTGGTATCTTTGCCTGGCTGTGGCGGAAGTGTGATCAGGGTTCTGTACTCCTCGTCTTCGACGTCTTTTTGGGGTCGTACAACCTTTCCTAGAAGGATCTTCTCCCCAACGACCGTCTTTTCCAGCCCGACAATCTCTATGGTAGTGAAAGGATCCCTAGTATTTAGATCTGTGAAAGGCATATGAATGCTGTGACAAATATTGAAAGCCATAGGGCGGTCCGCATCTATGAAGCCAGGAGCCTCTGTATGTGCACGCCATGAATCGATTCTAGGGCTCGAGAAAGCGTAAGTCACGGCTTCCGTGCGCGGATCATAGGTACTGAGACGTAGAGAATCGATGCCGGATATGCTGGGACGAGCCAAGATATCCCAGATCTGCGGCTTTACAACACTGACAGCCAAAGTGGTCATGGAATCGCGATTGTAAGTGAAGAGTATCTGTCCCGCGGCTGTGGAGAAAATGTGGATGCGTAGATTGACGTCGCTCCAAACAGCTAGAGCCTCATCACCAGCGAGCTTCAGAGAAGTATCAAGCATAGCGACTTCGATCTTGCGACCCCGGGTAGGTGTTTGAATCTTGGAGTATCCTGGAGATATTGCATCGTCGCCTTGCTTATGACGTACAAAGACTCCGGTTTCATGGATCTCGGGGGGGGGGGTGGTGTACAGGATAGCCCCAGTTGCAAGATCAATTTTCTTGAAAGCTGGTCCGTGTTCACCACAAAGCGGTCCTTCGGGCCAAGCTTCAACAAAGTAGACGGCATCTTTCCCAATGACTGGCTTGCAAATTGTACCTTTGAGATGGATTTGCCACTGTTCACAACCTTTGGTCAGCTTGGATAACACGTCGTCAGCTGGAGGGCAACGGTGCTGCGACTGGTCATTGGGGGCCGGAACAACATCGTCATGGTTATGGTAAGAGCGATGTAGGACAACCAAGTCTCCTGTCTTAGCAAGCTGGACGTAGGGTATCTCGGTTGAAAGCTGATGGCCGAAGTCAGCAATTTCGTCCTCTGAAGAGATTGGAACTCCGTTGGAAGCCTTCAGCACGCGAGTAAAGGCCTTGTCGTGACCGTTGGTCCACGCTATAGCGTTGTCGTTCATGTGCCAATCGTAGACCCCTGTGAATTTGATGGCCCGAGTTGCGATGCCGAGTTCGAGGCTGCTGTAGTGATACACTGCAAGAGTCAGTAAGTAGGCCTCCAGATGCAACCGAAGACCCTTCAGATACATACGCTGACGCCGATACTGCAGGTTGATGTCTTCCTTAGTCAACCCGAGGAGGTCCTGAGATGCCGCCCACGGGAGATGCTGGATCACACTGCCCTTGCCACAATGGTATTCCGACGTAGCTTTCCAGAAATGGGACACTCTACGTATCGTCTCAGTGTCCTTCGCAGCTAAGCTGATGATGATTAGATGGACAACATCGTCACCAAGATGCTGAAAAGGATCCCGACCATTGGGATTCTTGGGACGTGGGAGCTGTTTCAAGGCTAGGCGCGCCGGGGCTTCATGCTCACGAAGCCCATATGGTGGGAGGTAGCCGGAATCCTCGCAGAGAAAAGCATTTTCGAGTGGGTAACAGGACTTCTTCTTCTTCTTTCTCAGGCTCGCAGGGCGCTGGTCTGCCAGACGACGCTTGTTTGAAAGCGTTGACGGGGGAGACATGGTGCTGATATTGACGACGGAGGGGAAGAGAGAGGATACGGGGGATGGGGGCGAAAGGAAGATGGGAGGATGAGGACGAGTCAGACGTATTGAGTAAGATCACCATCTGAAAGTGTGAATGACGAGGTGATATGAACAAAATGGAAAATTGGAAGGCTCAAGATCATTCATCAAGCCCTCGATGGGCCCTTAGGAAATATGAGATAAGCCCTATAGGATAAGCCCTACGAGGCCGGGGGTCTTGGCGAACTTCGGCTCTATTCTGAGCTGTGCATCTTCGATTTCGTGCTGTTATATTCGATTTCTAAACGCTGAGCGGTATCGGAAGATCCAGTGACATGTTCGTGGCTTCTCTGACCGCTGACGTCTCATTCTTTCTGTGCTTCTGCAACCAAATCCGTGTACTTTCCACTGATTTCTCCACCTACTCAGTCCCAAAGAGCGCAATGCAAGGATCAGTCGTTCGGCCGCATACGAAGGTAGTCAAAGTATTCCGGCGTGACTGTGTTGCCTAACGCGTTATGCGACGTTGGATTTCTGAGTCTTCCACGTTCGCTGTTGCGCCTCCTCCGGCCTTCAATCTCGGAAGATAGACTATATTAGAGTCCACAGGGAGCAAGATTCAGCCCCTTATAATAACTTGAGGGGCTAGGAGAGTTCTATCAACTACGATCCGAAACATTACAATGGCGGACGTCAGCGGCCTCATCCTAACCGTTGTAGGCCTTTCTCTCAACGTAGCCTCGACAATCTACAGCTTCGCGCAGAATGTTAGGGCGGCATCGGATAGCATACGAGGCCTGAGCAGTGAGCTCTATGCTCTGATAGGCGTACTTGAACACATGAAATTGCAGGGACAACAGGCTGCGCCATCGGAGCCCGAAGCCAGCCCAGAGTTTCATGGACCCAGCAGCACAAAGCAAGTTCTGGAGGATACTCTGGTATTCTTACAGGAGCTTAAGAAGTCGCTAGATCCGCCTCAAAGCCGAGTGAAAGTGGCCGTCCAGAAAATGAAGTGGCCACTCAAAGAGACCGAAACCAATAGCCATCTCCAACGCCTCGAGCGAGTCAAGACCTACTTCATCCTGTCTCAAGTTACCGTAGAAATGTGTGTAAAGGAAAGACTCCTTCTCCTACATTCTATGCTTTACTTTCATTGAACTGCTCTCGTGTAGCCTACTTCGGCATCCTGTCAAACAATACTTACCGTAACCACGGCACTGCTATGGCGATCTGCGTCGTGTCTCGATTGGCTTACGCTGACAACAGATAGCGACTGCACGCAGGAGGTTGCTCGCCAGATTGCTAGCTTGAACACGCGCGTTGAAGAGAGTCGCCTGGAAAAGCAAGTCGAGGATACGGGTAGGTCATACTGGTATATTGCGAACAGTGCACTCAGCTGTCTACAGCATATACATGTGCAAAGATCCTCGAATGGCTTGCACCCGTTAGTCCGCAGGTCACTCACGACAAGGTCCACCAATATCGTGTTGGTGGCAGTGGATCTTGGTTCATTGATAGCAAGCCCTTCAAGAGCTGGGTGTTCTTGAATGCGACATCTACTTTTTGGCTTAACGGAATAAGTAAGTAATTGTGCGCTTGAGATCCTCCCTAGACACGTATACTGACTTCTTACTGTTTGATCGAAGCCGGATCTGGCAAAACAACATTGATGTGAGTGCTACGACGTCTCTCTATTCGAGATAGAGGATGGGCTAGCGCCCGATCTTTTGATGATTGACTCGGTCCTGAGCTCAATATCCTTGCTCAATCACAGGTTGCTAAAGCCTCGAATGCAGGACTACAGCTGTCGACAAAGTGACAAGGATAATGCCAGGAGCCAAACTGGCATACTTCTATTGTTCCATTGCAAACGCTGAGAGCCTGGAAGAAACAGCAATACTGGGCTCTCTTCTAGCCCAGCTCTATCAATCTCCCGAGATGATCATGCAGAAGTTGGACTCGGCATACCGGGCTAATGGAGGCCAGCCAAAGGGCTCAACGCCAGTTCGACGCTTAGACGCTGATCGCTTGATCCAGCTGATCGTTGAGCGCATCCGTGATGTTGAAAGTGCTTACTTATTCATCGACGGCATAAATGAGTGCGTTGACCCTGAAATAGTGTTGCAGTCGCTTCGAAACATCATACAGTCTTGTCCTAACAACGCTGTTCATCTTTTCATTTCGAGCATTGACGAGAAAGGGATTGGACCATGTATGGAGAAATTCTCAGATATAAGAGCAGCAGCCCTACGATACAATCATCACGATATCAGCCTATTGATCCAGGCCAGTCTCGAAACGAACCCGCGATTACGACGATACAACAGTCTGCTGAAGTCAGAGATCCAGGAGGCGCTTACTCATGGGGCACATGGCATGTAGGAAAACCTAATTCAGTTCCGATCCGAGCCCATGTTGAATGAACCTAGGCTTCGTTGGGTGCAATGTCAACTCGATACCTTGTCCCGACTGCGAACGCCGGGAGCTGTCAGAGAAGCGCTGACCAAACTTCCACCAACACTGGACAAGACATACGAAAGTCTACTAAGTCGAATCGGCGATGATGAGGATAAAGTCCTTGCTCGGGAGATACTGGAAATCCTTGCCTTTACTTTCCGGCCACTTCGGTTGGCAGAGCTGTGTGATTTCTTACAGATCACACCTGGACTTCGAGTCTTGGATGAAAGCAAGTGCCTGGCAGACCCCGCGGATATCCTCAGTATATGCGGAAGCCTCCTCACATGTCCAAGAGAGACGGGGCTCGTGACCCTAGCACACCACTCGGTCAGAACATATGTGATGTCGGATCTGCAGGGGAAGAGTGAATACTTCCGACTACTGCCACGCAGAGCACATTCGAACCTTGCAATCAAGTGTCTGACTTATCTTTCCTTCGATGCCTTTGCCGGCGGGCCTTGCTCCTCGGCAACGGGATTGCAAGAATGGTATCAACGATTCCCATTGCTGGAATACGCAGCGCAACGTTGGGCTCTTCATATTGGTATTCTAGAAAGGCTAGATGACTCAACGTGGAAGACCTTGAAGGAATTCTTGTTCAGTGCTGATGAAGCACGGGGTAATTTCCAAGCCTGGGTACAGCTACTTATCCCCAACTCCACTGCCCTTCAAATATCTCAGACTCCTCCGCTTTACTACGCAGCGTCATTCGGTCTTACGGAAGTAGTGCAACGTCTCTTGGACGCAGGAGCGAATATTGAAGCTCATGGGGGCCGTGGCGGTGCAACGCCGCTCAACATAGCGAGCTTCAGGGGGCACTATGATGTGGCTAAATTACTCTTAGAACGTGGTGCAGATCCGCACGCTGAAGACCACTACGGACCATGGTCAGCCATCGAGTGGGCGCGCTACAATGGCCACATCAGAGTTGTCAAATTGCTCACAAATTCCGAGGATGACACAAAGGATGCCTTACCGTACAATCGGGCTGTCGCACGTTCGGAGTTGATAACAAGGAGGCAGCAACTGGGAGACATTGGGTCGCACAACGAGACCGTCGTTCGAGCAGCAATTTCCTATTTTTGGGATACTACTACAGAACGTCGTCACCTTTGGTGGAGTCTGGTCGCCCTTGCGGAATCACAGTCAAAGAATACGACCACCAAAGCCATCTTGGGATTCGCCCGCCAGTATATGCGTTTACACAACACTAAGATAGCCGAAAGCTCTATTCGCCACATCGAATCTATAGCAGGGCGTGGCGTCTCAGCCTATATCGAACCTAACGCGTCTGATCCCCCACGGACGTATCACGTGTTGGTGGGGAACAGAGTTCTTCTTCACGCAAAAGGGGTCCAGCTGCCGGTTGATATTGACAAGCCTCCTGGCCATACCATTGCACGCGTAGCGCAGCACTCACGCGTGTTTGTTGCTATTGATGGTGCATATGCCGGGCTGCTATATCTGAATGATGAGCCGGTTGCAGTCGACCTGTCGGCATGGGAAGCTCCACTAAGAATAGTTAACGCGATGGTGGACTATGAGAAGCTCACCGAAATGCAGAAGCTGGAGCAGCGAGAACGAGGTATTGGAGGAACGTCGATTCCTCCTCCGCCGACTCCTAAGGGACACCAAGGTTGGGACAGCCGGGGTATTATTTAAACTAACACAGCCTGCATGCAGGGTAGGATTTGACCAACACCCTAAATCATACTATAAAGCAATGTTTTCCAAGCTGGAGATTTCTCAACCGCTCGCTTCCTTGCTCTTAGATCTATTTCCTCCACTCTTTCCTCCATGATTCACCATGCCCAGAAAGCAAGTCTAACGTCTTCTCACATATCTACAATGCTTCAAAACGAGTCTCTGAGCTAGTCCCATTGACTAAGCAGTGTTTCCATATGATCTTCTCTTCTTGCAACAACCAGTCATGCATCGGTCATGCTGCTATTGCCTTTATAGAGCCCTGCAGGACAGGGGGGAGTGCCAAAGACGAAGGAGATTAGGGGCCATTGCTTGGCCGCCCACCATCCTATTTATTTAATATGGTGATCGCCCACTGCATCCCCTCCTCATTGCAATCGTCTCTTTTCGACCTTCTCACCCACTTCAAGATCTCCTTCCGACCTTGCAGCTTACGTTCTGCGCACAGTTTAACCTCTTGATGTTCTATTGCTAATTGCTGTTCGCAGGCCAAAATCACCTCCCTAAACCCCTCTTTCATCACATCTCTATTATCGCCAAGGGCTCTTCGAGTGTTTCGCAGACTTTCCCCTCGTCCGCTATGTTTCCTAGTATACCTTATCGCTAACCCGACGACATACTCCACAGCAGGCTATATATCAAGGACATCGCGAGATTTAATATCGACTCCTTCGCTTTCGAAGATCGTGACGCTCTCAAGTCGAAGAATATGATCGTGGTGCTTCGCGACTTCCATACGTATGCTAGCCTTCCTACTACAACATCAGTGAAGTTCAAGCTTCACTATCTCTGGCTTTCGCTTGATAATTATATTCGGCATTGGATTCTTCGTCTCCAGTGGACTTTATTATGAGGCGTTCCTCGTCCGTGGCATACGTCTGGGTCAAGATACTTCTAGCGCTTGAACAATACTATTTCTAGAAACGAAGTGGAGTATGAAAAGTATCACTAGCGAGATCGAGGAGGAGGAGGAGGAAGCTATACCGTGTTCGCCATTTCCGTGAGCTTTTTGCATGCACGGTTGAGAATCGTTTGCATGACTATGGGCCCACCATACGAACATACGCAACCGTCACACGTATCGCACGCTCGCATTTTCTGCACGGCCTTGAGCCTGTCGCAGCTTCCTGACATACCCACTCGCCTTATTAATATCCTATAACACGCTTCGCACCGTTGGCTTCCACTAGGACTGCTACGCCGGCTGATCTCCTGGCGCAGACTGTCTTGTGGTGTGGGTGAAACGGAGCGGCTTCGTAGGTCCTAGTTACTCTTCCAGCTGACCGTTTCTTGTACCCGCTTATTATTGTGACCAACAATTAACCGCAAGGGGCTGCAGGACCTACGAAGTCGCCTGAAAATCCCCTGATTAGGCGGCAAGGGAAAAATGGAGGCGGTGGGCGGGTTGAAGGAGGGGATTGCAGTGAGGAAGGGCCAATATGCTGGATAGAATGGTGGGCGGCCAAGAACTGCCCCTTTATCATCTACGTCCTTGGCATTAGCCCTCTTGTTAGATCGGATTTTGATATACCTTCGTTTTTTAATTACAAGGTTCGCAAGCGTTTGCAAACCGTTTCACACTATTGATGCACTATTAGATTAAACTATTTAGTGCAGTTTAGTTTGAGACATCTGGCAAACTGTGCAATTCGATTTAGAAGATCTATATTACGATTTGCATCGATAGTTTATAGATATCTTGATATTTAGATTAGCTCTAGATGCAATCCTAAAATAAATTTTAATATTTTGTCGAAATATCTACTTTTTTTTTAGTGTCGCCTGAAAAAAGATTTTTGATAAAACTAAAGTTAGAATAAAATACGCATAAAAATCTTATTAATAAGTAAAAATTACTATTTACTTTATTATTACTAGATCGATCGACAAGCAATTCGACAATTTAATAGATTTAATAATCGACTTAGAATTTATTAAGCAACAAAATTCTAAATCTTGAAAATCTTTTTCTACTTTGTATTTTACAATCTTATCTAAGATATTTAATTCAAAGCTTTTTATTGTCTCTTTTATTCTAGTTGCTTTGCGCAAGAATTTATAAAATTTATTTATTAATATTAGATTTATTGCAAGTAGTGCAAGCAATATAACAATCTTAAATTCGACTAGAATTACGCAAAATATCGAAATAAAAAAAATATTATTTTAAAAATAGTTAGATTAATAGCAAAGCAACAACAAACTAGAACAAATACAAAGAAGAAAAATCTAAAGACTATATTAGTGTAATCGTTAAATCAAATCGAATACGTTTTTCTTAATTTGATTTATTCTCTTAAATCTTGTAGAATTAAATTAGAATTAAGACGCGAATTCAATTTTAGAATTAAATTTCGTCAAGTTAATGTTAAGAATTTAAGCCAATTTTGTCGAGTTAATATTTGTTTATCTTATCTTATCTTATCTTATGCGTTAACTCGATTGAACTAGCGCAAGATTTACGCTAGTTGCATATAATTAACGCGTTACGTAGCGTTATATAGTCGAACAAGTTAAGTTAAGTGCTTAACGCGTCTTATGCGTTCGATTTACTTAATTAAACTAGAACTTTTGCTCGATTTTAGAATTAAAATTAAGCGAGTTAATTTGTTTAAATTGAAACTTAATTTGTCTAGAAATTGAATCGAATTGTCAAGAAATCGAAAATTATATTACTATATTAAGAATTACTATTTTTAGAATTAAATGTTTATTAATATATTTGTTACAAGTCGCGTGCTAATAAATACTATCTATTGCGCATTATTCTTTACAAGATAATTAGAAAGAAAAGATCTATTAACAAAATTAAGATAATTAAGATAACTTAACTCTTAAATATCTTAAATTCAAGGTTAAAATAATTAAGATAATTAAGATTTTAAATATTTTAAACATCTTAAATCTTGAATAATAAAAAGATATATAATTTTCGATGCAATTCTTTTATAAATTGTGTCTAACTTATCTTAAGTCTTTACTTATTGTTACTTTAATTTATTAAATTATTTATAAAGATTTATTAAATATAAGATTGTTTATAGTTGCAATTCTTGTTATTAAGTAATTGCTTATATTATCTAAAGACCTTTACAAATCTTTTTAATAATATAATATTTTTTAATATTTTTTACGAAAGTACTAGCGTAATACTTTGAATATTCTAAGAATATTTGTATTAGATTAACGCGCTTCTATCTTAAATACTTGCTTAATAATATAACGTTAATTAACATTTAATAAAGACAACAAAATAAAAATTAACAAACTTGATATCTATTATAAAGATTATATTAATTTAGAGAACTAACTTATGCAAATAAATATTTATTTTATCTTTTATTTTATTTTAGCGAATTAAAAAACAATTTTTTCATTAATATTTTTTAAAGAAAGAGCCTAGTATTAACTTAAGTCAAATTTATGCAAATATTTAAAAAATTATAATAAAAACTCTTGTACAATATTTACGAACTTCAACAATTTCAAAAAAGAACTTCGAAGAATCTTCGAAATATTTAACGAAAAACAAATTGCAAAAAGAGTAATTTAATACTTAACTTAACAAATCTTTGCAATAAATTACGCAACAAGATTTCAAAAATATATCAATTTTATTAATTAAAATAATGTTGTATTTATAACAATGTTTCGACAAGATTTTAAGAATAATTTCAAGAATAAAATTATGCGTAATAACAAATTTATTAGCGATATATTTGATCTTATCGAAGTAATTATCGATCTTGACAACAAGTTATATAAGAGAGCTACAAAAAAACAATACGATTATTTTATAAAAGAGCGAAAATCTTTTTTAAATTAACAATCAAATATTAGTAAGAAAGATCTCGTTCTAATTAGAAGTACAATAATTTAAACTATTGTAAATTTATATTTATAAAATTGAATTTTATTTAACAACGCAAAGAGAAAAACTTTAGAGAGAAGCAAGATAATAAATTCTAAAAAACGTGCTATTTATATAATAAATCGAGTTATTTCGCAAGAGATTGTTAATTATAAAACTTAAAAAATTATCGACAAATCAATATTATATTAAGAGAGATACTTAATAGTTAAAACAATATTAAGAAGCAAATTAATACAAAGACAAACATTTTTAAGACTAAATCGAACAACAATTATTATTTAATAAAGAACTTAAATTAATTATAGAAAATTCTAGATAAAATATTATTAGATAAGACACTTGCATTTACGCAAGAAGTTAATTAAGTACTTTAGAAAACTATTAAATATTATAACTTAATTATCAATTTAGACGAAAAGTATAATTAAAAGAACTTTTACAAATATATAAAAGATATTACGAATTATCTTAAGACTTTAGTTAACTTATCGAAGATTGTAAACAAATACGAAAAAAAATTAAAAAGCAATATTATTATAAAAAAGAATATACTTAATATATTTATAAAACAATTAAATCTTACAATATATGCAAATCTTAATTAAACAATTTGTTACAACAACTTATACTAGATTTATCTAGAAGAAAAAAACAAAATTAATTAATTTTTTAGAAAGTTAAAGTTAGCAATTTAACAATAGAAAAAAGCTTAATGCAAATAGATATTTAAAGTAGAAATTACAATATAGAAGCAAAGAAAAGTTCGAATTTTTTAATAAAAAGTATATTAAAAGAATACAATATATTAGCTCAATAATAGTAACTAAATTTAATAAGGCACATACAATATTTTATTATATTAATTAAGATTAACAATTGTTAATTTACAACAATAATTAATTCTAATGTAACAAATAATTTTATAACTAAAGCTCTTAGAAAAATAAAAAAGTATTTTACTTGAAAAAAGTTTAACGTTTACAATCTAGTAAGTGTAAATAAAAACTTATTACTCGCAAGAAATAAAAAAGTAAATAAAGAAACGAAATTATTATTAATAGTTATTTAGCAATATTACAAGAAACTAATCTTTAATATAATAAGAATTATTACTTACAATATTATTTTAAAAATATCTTAATTAAAATAGCACAATCTAGAAGTTAACTAAAATATACAAGTACTTCAATTCGCACAATATAATTACACAATTTATATTTAATTTAGGCATTAATAACGTTCGATAATAGATAAAAGATTAAGTTAAAACTCGATCGCAAATAGCGAGTTTGCATTTTTGCAAGAAAACAATTTAATAAAGTTCGATTTAACAAGCATTAGTAAAAATTAATTAAATTGTAAAAGTTAAAGTAAGTAAAAAAAAATTGCGAATCTTCTAAGAGTTCTAAACTATTTAATATAGCAAGAAAATTACTAAAACACATATTATAAATGTACAATAGTTAAAAATATCTATTTTAAAAAGAGGAAACAATCGAGACTTTATCTAAATATTAATTGTAAAATTACAAGATTAAACTTAAATTAAACAAGCAACTTATATTTAAACTTATATATATTTTATTTAAAAAAAAGCTAGAAATACTTCGCGAATATCTAACAAAAAACAAAAAAAAAGAATTTATTAAAAAATTTTAATTACAAATAAAATACTTAATTCTTTTTATATCTAAAAAGAACAAAATTTTTCGTCTATATATTAATTATCGAAAGCTAAACAATATTACAATAAAAAATTAATATTTATTATTTAATATTAGTAAACTTTAAAATCGATTGTTCGAAGCAAAATAATTTATTAAACTAGACTTACGAGAAGCATATAATCAAATTAAAAAAAAAGTAAAAAAAAAGTAAAAGATAATTTTTCGTATACAATATAAATTATACGAATATATAATAATATTGTTTGAATTTACAAATGTCTTAACAATATATTAAGAAATAATTAATAATATATTACGACAATATTTAAATCGATTTGTTATAACATACTTAAATAGTATTATAATTTACTTAAATATCTTAAAAGAACATATAAATTATATTTTCAAAATACTAAAATGTCTAAATAAGAGAAATCTACATCTTAAACTAAAGAAATGCGAATTTTATTAAAAAAAAATTCTTAAATTTGTTGTTAAACAATATAGAATACGCATAAACTTTAAAAAACTACAAGCAATTAAAGAATAAAAATTATTTATTAATATTAAAAAAATTTAATTCTTTTTAGATTTTATAAATTACAACAAGAAATTTATCAAAAATTACTTTGTTAACACAATATTATTAACAAATTTTACAAAAAAGAAGACATTATAAATATAAGAATTAACAAAAGAGAAATTATTTTAGAATCTTAAGTTAAAATATTTAAAGAAATTAATATTAAAGATATATAATTTATGATTGTTAAACAAAATTAAAATTAATGCATTAAATCTAGTTATCGATGCATACTTTAATTAAGAGCATAAAGATATATAACATTTAATAATATATTTCTTGAGAAAACTTTTGTTAATCGAACAAAATTATAATATTTACAATAAAGAGCTACTTGCTATTGTAATTTTTCTAAAATTATAAAAAATATATATCGAAGAATTATTAAAACTTATAATTTTTATAAATTATAAAAATCTTTTATATTTTATTATTATTAAATAACTTAACAAAAAACAAATGCGATAATTAAAGTAACTTGAACAATACAAGTTTAAAATACAATATATATTAAGCAAAAATAATAACAAAACAAACGCACTTAACAAAAGAAGTAATTATATAAAAACGAAAAAATTATTTAATTATAATATACTTAAGATTAACAAAAACAAATTATTATTAACAAATAAATACAAGCTAAATGCTATCTTACAAATATTTAGAAACAACAAGAAAGAATTTTCAATAAAGAAAGAAAAACTTCAAATATTTATCGACAAAATCGACAAATATATAAAAGAACATTATAATAAATTATTACAAGAGCATTCGAAAATAATCAAAATTCTTCAATTTTTATATTAGCATTGTTAGTTTCTTTAAATAAGATATATTATCAAGATATATATTAAACGATATCTTAATGATTAATAAAACAAATATAATATATATGCGAGTTATAACAAGATTTAATATTAGAAATTATCTAAATTATTATAAAATAAAGTTACGATAAACTTTATTATTAAGTCGCTTAAGTCGACAAACTTAACAATTAAAAATAGATATAATTTAATACTAATAATAATTGACAAACTTATCAAGTATTTATATATTATTGTATGCAAAGAGAAGTTTATAGCAAAACAACTAGAACATATTGTATTAAATTAACTTATACAATATTATAATATATTTAAATAATTGATTAGTAACAAAGACAAGCTCTTTACGTTTAACTATTAAAAGACACTTCTATTAATATTAGAAACAAGACTTAGAATATTTATTGTTTATTACTTGATTAAAAATAATTAAATAGAGTAAACAAATTAAAGTCTAGAGCAATATCTAAGATACTACGTTAACAATACTTATAACAATTAAATATTACTTCTATTTATAACTTAACTAGTATTAAATGCAAAGATTTCGAATATTACTAAAATAACTTTATTCTTCGTCAATTATAATAAAGAATTTAATCTCTTCGAAAAAAAGCAAAAGCATCTATTAACTTAATTAGTTATCGAAAGAGTAGCAATACTAAAAAAAATACACAACAATATCTTAAAAATGCAAAAAAAGTTAATTAAATATTAGAACGAAAAACGAAAAACAACATCTTAACTAAAGAAGAGAAATAAAATATATCTTTTTACAAAAAATCTTAAAATAAGAAAGTTAAACAAGAAATTAAATTATATTAAAGTCAAATTATTTTTTGTTAAGAAGACAAAGAAATTAATTAATTACGAACTCGACTTATTTAAGAACGTTAAAGTATTTCTAGTATTTTATATTTTATTATTGAAACTAGCAAATTTAATTACATTTTTACAAGACACATTTTATTTTTACTTACATGAAAAGAAACAATATAAGATTGAGAAAATTTTACAACAAAAAAATCAAAAATATTTTATTAAATAAAAAGAATATTTTATCTTCGAGAACACATAAGAGTTATTCAAAAATCGCAACAATTTTGTTAATAATAAAATTACTTATAAGAGTCGACAAAGCATTAAAAGACAAAAGAGCGAACAATAAATAATTAATAATAATATCGAACAAGACTTCGAATATCTCTTTAATATATTTGATTTCTCTTTTATTTATTTTAATCTCTAGAATATTCTTTGACTTCGCATTATTTATATTTTTTAAACAACAAAGTTAATGTTTTTTTTGTTTTGTCTTTCGCGCAATTCTTAGACGCAATTTTGTTATTTTGTTATTTAACTTTTTAGTCTTCTAGATAGCTTTATATATTTTCTAATAGTCAAGAGTTAAATTACATTTTTAATTCTTTCGATAACACTTCTTACACTTGAGATATTTTCTATTTATTCAATAAAATACGTCAAATAAGACGCAAACTTGACAAGAACGTATTATAAAAAAGACGTACTTATAACAACAATTAACAACGAAATTGCGACATTATTCAATAATTAACTTAATTAATATAATAAGAAAGAATAAATAATTTTGAGACGAAAATTCTTAAAGAGAGAAAATAATGTTACGTGTTGTATACTAATAAGTACTATTTGTCGCGCATTGCTCTTTACAAGATAATTAAGAAGAAAAGATTTATTAACAAGATTAAGATAATTAAGATAACTTAGATAACTTAATTCTTAAATATTTTAAAATTAGAATTAAGATAATTAAGATAATCAAGATTTTGAATATTTTGAATATCTTAAACTTTAAATAATAAAAAGATATATAGCTTTCGAATGCGACTTTCTTATAAATTGTTTTCAACTTATCTTAAGTCTTTATTAATAGTTACTTTAATTTATTAAATTACTTGTAAAGATTTATTAAACATAAGATTGTTTATAGTTGCAATTCTTATTATTAAGTAATTGCTTGCATTATCTAAAGATATCTACAAATCTCTTCGATAACATAATTCTTTCTAATACTTCTTACGAAAGTATTAGCGTAATAATATTGCATTTTTTGCAATTTATAAAGTTTATAGATCTTATAGATGCAATTTATTACTATAATACATTATTTGCATCTATAGATTCTATAAATCTTATAGATGCAATTTATTACTATAATGTATTATTTGCATCTATAGACTTTATAGATCTTATAAATGTGATATATTACTATAATATATTATTTGCATCTATAGATTATATAGGTCTTATAGATACTATTTAATGTTTTTCTTTTTCTAAAATAGTAATATATTACTATAATGTATTATCTTATTGTAATTTAGATAATTAAATATTATGAACTATGTATTAACTATATATTAACTATATATTAACTATATAAAAATTAAACTAATAGTCTTGACAATTCGAATTAATTTTTTGGATTAATTTTCGATTTTAAGTCTATAATTCGACTCAAATTGTTAATTTTAGCTTTAGAAATCAAATTGTTAAGACTTGAATCGAATATTCGATTCAAACTCGATAACTTAATTTAACGCAATTAGTCTAAATATAAACAACAATAATTTAATTAACTTTCTCTCTTTGCTTGTTAACTCTCAAAAGATATTGCAAACAATCTTTAGATTATTTTTTATTAATAATATATTAAAATAAGATCGAAAGCTTATTTTAAATATTTAAAAGTATTACAAATTAATAGAAAACAACAATATAAAGTGCAACTATTATTATACTATTTATAAACTTATTAATAGAACTTGTGTTTCTAGAAATTATCTAGTTAGAAAATATCAAATTAATTTTGTTAATTAATAGATTGTTGTTATAGCTATCTATAACAAAAATATTAAAATAGCTTTTCTTTGTTTGTTAAAAAAAAATAAAAATAAAAAAAATAGTTAAATATCGATATAACTAAAAAGACTAACAAAAAATATCTAAAATATCTTTATATAAAGTAGACTATTATAATAGATATAAAGTTTTTACAGATATCTAATAAGAATTTTTGAATATTTCTATATTATATTAATTAATCTGCAAATAAGTTGCTTTCTTTTATATCTAATATAATTAAATTTAGAGTTTATTTATCATTTTAGAAGAGTTAGAAGCGTCTACAATATCTTCTGTATTCTACAATATTCTTTATATATATTATATATAATATTTGAATATTTTCTAATAATTTTGTTTTTCTTGATAATATTGTATACTTTATTAATAAAGCAAATAATTTGCAAATCATACTACTAATATTAAAAGAACTTTAAAATAAGCATAATAATACAAATATAATTATTATTATATTAAATATTTTATTTGTCTATACAATTCGAAACAAACTAAGATATTTTATAATAAATAATACTATTAACAATAATATTATGCTAGAGACTATTGCTAAGAAGTTTTATAAGATAAATAATATTTATTGTAATTCGATTAAATATTTTTTGTTACATTAACTATATTATTAATCTATTTGTTTAGATATTTCTATTCGATAGATATTCTAATATCGAAAACAATTGTAGAGCTCGCAACAATAACAATAGCAACAATTCTTCTAATAAAAAGCTTCAAAACTATTGCAAACTTAATTTGCAAGACAAACTATATAATATTATTATCTATATTATATAGAGTTTGCAAAGAATTTAGAAGTTTAAACAATTAAATAAGAGTTTAATATCGAAAAAAGATTATTGCATTTAATAAAACTTCTAATTTATAATACTTAATTAATCTATTAATAGAATTAAGTTAAGCGCGAAGTAATAAGAGTAGTACACAAGATAGCTTCTAACAAGACATTAGAAATTAACGATGTAATTAATTGTGCGTTGCGACAATTGATTCGCATTGTCTTATCTTAAGTAAGATTTCTATTCGATAGATGCATTAAGAAAGAGATGCAATCGTCTTATTTTAAAAAGACGATCACAATAATACTACGCAAACCAAGGAAAAAGAACTACTCTAAGTCGTTATTCTTTAGATTTATCGCGTTATTAAATACATTAAATAAGATACTAGAGTTAATAATATCGAAGCGTCTTCGCTACGTCGTAAAGACGCACAACACTCTATTAAACACACAAATAAGAGCTAGAAGGCAACGTTTAATCGACACGACGTTGCAATTAATTACGAAAAAAATTTACACAATATAAAGCGATCAAAAGAAGAGAGTAACATCTCTACTTAGTCTTGATATATTAGACACATTCAACAATGTGTCGCACACTTAATTGCTTCACAATATAAAGAAGAGACGAGTTTCTACTCGTTTGCTCAAATAAGTAGAGAATTTTCTAAAGAAACGTCGTATTATTTTGATTATAGACGATTACACAATAAAGAAACGCAATGCGAACGTAAATATATCGCAAGATTCTTCTCTCTTTTTAGTCTTATATTTGTTTTACAATGCGAATCTATTAAAGATGTGCAATAACATCAAATTGCAAGTTAGCGCTACGAGTTTCGTAAACGACGTTAACATACTAACGTATAAGAAATCGATCGAACATAATTGCAAAATGCTAAGTTAAATGTACGACAAATGCGAGCAATAAGCACGAAGTCACAAGTTCAAGTTCGCAAAAAAAAAGCATAAACTAATTTATTTTTCGCGAACTTCAAAAAGATTTAATATAAGCGTCAATGCGCATAATTTTAATTATTAAGTTGTTGCGTCAATTTTAGACAACAACATCGTTAACAATGCTTAAGTCTTTCTTAGATTTATAAAGTTCTCGTTTGAAGAATTTTCTTGTATCACGAATATCACGATATAGAAGACGAAGACGCAATGTTGTTATAACAACTCGCTACAAGCAAATTAACGATCGCGAATTCTAGTTAATTATAATTAAACAAATAGACACTAGTGTTGTTTGTCTATTCGTAATTGATTAGATTTAAAAATCGTAAAAGTATATAGTTCTCGCATAGATTCTTAGAGATGTTAAATTAAATATGAATAAATTAAAAAAAAAATTAAGTTTTTTTTCATAGTTCTTTATTAGTAACAATTCTAATATATTTAATAATATTCTAATTGTTAATAATTAAAGAATACTAACTAGTAAAAGAAATTTTCTAGAGTTATTCTTTTAGATTACTAAATATATTAAAAAGCGATATATTACTATTAATAAAGTTCTTCTATTATTAGACTTTCTTCTTGATAGATATAAAATCGACGCTTTTTTGTATATTGTCGATAATTTTATAAAGCTATTAATCGACGTTAAAAAGAAGAAACTCAAAAAATATTAAAATAAGAACATTAATCTAGTCGCTATTTATATTGTCGCTATTGTACTTAATTCTACAAGAGAAATATTCTACTTTATTGCGTATTAATAGTTTGATTAAGTTAAAAATGCAAAATAACAATTATTGCAATTATAATAGATATATAATAGATATATAATATCTTTATATTAACAAAATCTCTATCTAAGATAATGTTATGTCGTTGAACTTGTCTCTCGAACGTGTAGAAGCAACACTTCTAGTATATATGTGCAATAGATGATATCACGTTCGTTAAATCGCGATTATTATAATCTTTTAACATAATAAGATTCGAAGCATTTATTATCTTAGAGACGCTACAAAGTAATCGCGATCTAACGAATGCAAAAATCAAGATCGCTAGATTGTAAATTCGATTTCGTAAGAATGTTCGTCAAGTCTTGAAATTTTCGATCGTGCTTACAAGATGTCTCGTTTTTGAAAGTCTATTTATAGTATTAATAAATTAGAAAAGATATATTACGAGTATAGTTCGATCTAATTTTCTTTTGACTTATCTTCGTGAACGTAAATTTAGAGAGAAAGATAATTGTTATATTGTTGAGCTCGTTTCTCGAACGCGCAAAGGCAACACTCCTAGTATATATGTGTAATAGATAATATCGCGCTTGTTAAATCGCGATTACTATAATCTTTTGGCACGATAAGACTCGAGACATCTATTATCCTAGGAGCGCTATAGATAGTTATAAAGATAATCAAGATTTTAGAGTTTTTGCAATAGATAAACATTATTATTAGCATTTAATAAATCCTAACTTTAGTTCTAGATCTATTTAGATCTATTATAACAAAAGTCGTAGTTTTCTATTACTAATATCTAGACTTTGTGCGAGATTAGAATTAGAGCTTGTAAATCTTGCATTATCTACGAGAATCTAGAGATTTAAGTCAAGCTTTGCGAGAGACGATCTTAACATTTCTTAATATTGCGTTCGTAAATGCGTCTATTCTATATAATAATTATGATTTGTCTATGTAAGATGCGCACACGTTCTCTTGATCTATTAGATTTGTCTCAAAAGTAAAGTTTGCTTGAATCGACAAAATCTAATGTTTAAAGCAAAAAATGTGAAGATTTGACGCAACTATGCAACTAGCGAGCAACTACAAATATTTGTGAGCATTGCGAATATTAAAACTTTACGCGTCAAGACGTAGTTTAATGTTACGAGCTTATCAAAGCTATACTAGTAATTTAAGTTCTACGCCCTAAGAGCGAATCTACTATTATGTTCGACATGTTCGACGAACAAGCATTCTAAGCATAATGTTCGACATGCTTGATAAGCGAACATCGCGAGCAATTATGTTCGCTATGTTCGACAAACGAACAAGGCGAGCAATCAATATTTTCTTTGTATATAAGAATTGAAACGCGATTCTCTTATGAATGATATTTAATTTATTTTAAGTTTTGACTTATTGTTACAATTACTAAGTTGCAACTTTTTGTTATCAAGTGATTGCTTGCATTGTTTGAAGACGTCTACAAATCTTTTTAACAACATAATTTTTTTTGCTATCTCTCACGAAAGTACTAGCGTAACACTTTGAACACTCTAAGAATGTCTATATTAGATTAACGCGTCTCTATTCCAAGCACTAGCTTAACAATATTACGTCGACTCTTTGCTAGTAAAGACGACAAGATAAGAATTAATAAGCTTGACGTCTATCATAAAGATTAAATCGACCTAGAGAACTAACTTATGCAAGTAAATATTTATTTTATCTTTTATCTTATTCTAGCGAACAAAAAGACAATTTTCGCATTCACATTTCTTAGAAAGAAAGTCTAGCATTAACTCAAGTCAAACTTACGCAAATATCTAAAAAATTATGACGAAAATTCTCGTGCAATGTTCACGAACTTCGACAACTTTAAAAGAGAGCTTCGAAGAATCTTTAAAACATTTAACGAGAAACAAATTGCAAAAAAAATAATTTAGCATCTAATTTAACGAATTTTTACAACAAAATACGCAACAAGATTTCAAAAGTATGGTAATCTTATTAAGTAAGACGATGTCGCATTTATGACAATGTTTCGACGAAATCTTAAAGACAATCTTAACAACGAAATTATGCGCGATGACAAATTTATTAGCGATATGTTCGATCTCATTAAAGTAGTTATCGATTTCGACGACAAACTATATAAGAGAATTATGAAAAAATAATACGATTAATTCTACGAAAGAGCAAGAACTTTCTTTGAATTAACGATTAAATATTATTTGAGAGAATCTCGTTTTAATTAGAAATATAGCAATTTAAATTATCGTAAATCTACATCTATGAAACTAGATTCTACTTAACGACGCAAAGAAAAAAATTCTAGAGAAAAGCAAAATAACAAATCTTAAAAAACGTGCTATTTATGTGGCAAATCGAGTCACTTCGCAAGAGATTGTCGATCGCGAAACTTAATAAATCGCTAGCAAATCAATGCTATGTTAAGAGAGATACTTAATAGTTAAAACAACATTAGAAAGCAAGTTAACACAAAAGCGAACATTTTCAAGACTAGATCGAACGACGACTACTATTTAGTAAAGAACCTAGATTAATTATAGAAAGTTCTAGATAAAACATTATCAAGTAAGGCACTCGCATTTACGCAAGAAGTCAATCAAGTACTTAAGAAAATCACTAAATCTTATAGCTCAATTATTGACTCGAACGAAGAATATAACTAAAAGAACTTTTACGAATGCATAAAAAATATTACGAAATATCTTGACGCTTTAGCTAGCTCATTAAAGAAAAGATAAATTAATTAGATCGTAAACAAATGCGAGAAAGCGCTAGAAAGCGACGCCACTAAAGAAAAAAACATTTTTGACAAGATTGAACAACAACTAAATAGTGTTAATTTATTCAAATAAAAGATAAAGCAATTAAAGAAATATGCGACACTTAGTTGAACAATTTGTTACAACGACTTATGCTAAACTTATCTAGAAGAAAAGAAAGAAGTTAACTAGTTTTCTAGAAAGCCAAAGTTAGCAATCTAGCAACAAAAGAAAACTTAGGGCAAATAAACATTTACAACAAAAGTCGCAACACAAGAGCAAAGAAAAGTTCAAATTTCTTAATAAAGAACATATTAAAGAAATGCAATATGTTAGCTTAACAATAGCAACTAAACTTAATAGCATACGTACGATGTTTTATTACATCAATTAAGATCAACGATCGTTAACTCATAGCAATGATTAATTCTAATGCAATAAGTAATTTTATGACCAAAGCTCTTGTAAAGAGAAAAAAATACTTTATTCGAAAGAAGTCTAACGCTTACAATCTAGTAATTGTAGATGAAAACTCATTATTTGACAAGAATGAAAGAGTGAACAAAAAAACGAAATTACTATCGATAGCTATTTAATAACATCACGAGAAATTAATCTTTAATATAGTGAAAATAATTACTCATGATATCGTATTAGAAATGCCTTGATTGAAGCAACACAATCTAGAAATCGACTAAAATATACAAGTACTTAAATTCGCGCGATGTGATCACACAATTCACATTCAATTTATGCATTAATAGCATTTAATAATAGATAAAAGATTAAGTCAAAATTCGATCGCAAGTAGCGAGCTTGCATTTTTGCAAAAAAACAATCTAATAAAGTTTAATTCGACAAGCATCAACACAAGTTAATTAGATCACAAAGTTAAAGTAAGTAAAGAAAATTGCGAACTTTCTAAAAGTCTTGAACTATTTAATACAACGAGAGAATTGCTAAAGTACGTATTACGAATATATAACAATTGGAAGCATTTATTTTAGAAAGAGAAAACGACAAAAGTTTTATCTAAACATTAATTGTAAAATTACGAGATTAGACTTGAATTAAACAAGCAATTCACGTTTAAACTTATATATGTTTTATTCGAAAAAAAGCTCGAAGTACTTCGCGAATATTTAGCAAAAAACGAAAAAAAAAAAATTTATTAGAAAATTTTAATCACAAGCAAAATACTTGATTCTCTTTGTATCTAAGAAGAACGAAACTCCTCGTTTATGTGTCGATTATCAAAAGCTAAATTATATTACGATTAAGAATTAATATTTACTATTCAATATTAGCGAACTTTAGAATTGATTATTCAAAGCAAAGTATTTTATTAAACTAGATCTACAAGAAGCGTACAACTAGATTAGGATAAAGATAAAAAAAAGAGTAAAAAATAGCTTTTTGCACACGATATAAATTATACAAATACACGATAATGTCGTTCGAACTCATAAACGTCTTGACAATATATTAAGAAATAATTAATAATATATTACGACAATATTTGAATCGATTTGTCATAGCATACTTGAACGACATTATAATTTACTCAAAAATCTTAAAAAAACATATTAGTTATGTTTTTAAAATATTAAAATATCTAGATAAAAAAAACTTATATCTTAAACTAAAGAAATGCGAATTTTATCAAAAAGAAATTGACTTTCTTAAATTTGTCGTAAGACGATACAAAATACGCATAAATCTTAAAAAGCTACAAGCAATTAAAGAATAAAAATTATCTATTAATGTCAAAGAAATATAATTCTTTCTAGATTTTATAAATTATAACAAAAAGTTCATCAAAAACTACTTCGTTAATGCGATATTATTGACGAATTTTACGAAAAAAAATACGTCATAAATATAGAAATTCGCAAAAGAAAAATTATTCTACAATCTTAAACTAAAATGCTTGAAAAAATTAATACTAAAAATGTACAATTTACGATTATTAAGTAAAATTAAGATCGACGCATTAAATCTAGTTATCGATGCATGCTTTAGTTAAGAGCATAAAAATATATAGCATTTAATAATATATTTTTCGAAAAAACTCTTGTTAATCGAACAAAATTACGATGTTTACGACAAGAAGCTATTCGCTATTGTAATCTTCTTAAAGTTTTAAAGAGTATACATCGAAAAATTATTAAAACTAACGATTTTTACAAATTATAAAAATCTTGTGCACTTTATCACTATTAAATAGTTTAATAAAAGACAAGTACAATAATTAAAACGACTCGAACAATACAAGTTCAAGATACAATATATTTTAGACAAGAATAATAACAAAATAGACGCACTTAACAAAAGAAATAATTATATAAAATCGAAAAAATTGTTTAATTATAATATACTTAAAATTAACAAAGACAAATTATTATTAACAAACAAGTATAAGCTAAATGCTACATTACGAATACTTAGAAATAATACAAAAGAATTTTTAATAAAAAAAGAAAAACTTTAGATATTTATTAACAAAATCGACAAATGTATAAAAGAACATTATGATAAATTATTGCAAAAGCATCTAGAAATGATTAAAACTCTTTAGCTTTTACGCTAGCATTATTAGTTTTCTTAAATGAAACAAGTTGTCAAAACATATATTAAATGATATCTTAGTTGTTAACAAAACAAACATAATACATATGCGAGCTATGACGAAATTCAATATTAGAAATTATCTAAATCGTTATAAGATAAAGTTACGATAAACTTTATTATTAAGTTGCTTAAGTTGACGAATCTAGCAACTAGAAACAAATATAATTCGATACTAGTAATAGTTGACAAACTTATCAAGTACTTATATATTATCGCATGCAAAGAAAAGTTCACAATAGAACAACTAAAATACATTGTATTAAATCAACTTATACGATATCACAATATATTCAAAGAATTAATTAGTAACAAAGACAAACTCTTCACGTCTAACTATTAGAAGACGCTTTTATTAATGTTAGAAACAAGACTTAAAATGTTCATTGTCTATCACTCGATTACGAATGATTAAATAGAACGAACAAACTAGAGTTTAGAGCAATATCTACGACATTATGTTAACAATACTTATAGCAATTAGATATCACTTCTATCTATGACACAATTAATACTTAATGCAAAAATTTCGAATATCATTAAGATAACTTTATTCTTCGTCAATTATAACAAAGAATTTAATCTCTTTAAGAAAGAGCGAAAGCATTTGTTAGCTTAATCAATTATCGAAAAAATAACGACATTAAAAAAAATATATAACAACATCTTAAAGATGCAAAAGAAGTCGACTAAATATTAAAACAAAAAACGAAAAACAACATCTTAACTAAAGAAGAGAAATAAGATATATCTTTTTACAAAAAATCTAAAGACAAGAAAGTTAAGCAAGAAATTAAATTATGTCAAAGTCGAATCGTTTCTTGTTAAGAAAATCAAAAGATTAATCAATTACGAACTTGACTTATCTAAGAACGTCAAAGTATTTCTAGTATTTTATATCTTATTGTTGAAATCAACAAATTTAATTACGCCTTTATAAAACACATTTTATTTTCACTCGCAAAAAGAGAAACAATATAAGATTAAGAAAATTCTACGACAAAAAGATCAAAAGTATCTAATCAAGTAAAAAAGATATTCTATCTCGAAGAACACATAAAAGTCAAAAAAGAATCTTAATTGTTGTTAAAATCTTCTAAGAAAGTTTTATTGAAGATAGACAAAAAAGCAATAGCTTAATTCTAATTAGTTGAAAGTTAAAATTGTTCGAACGACATATTAAATAGTAGCTTAAAGATCTTCGCAACAAACTTAGTGAAGTGTGCTTCGTTCATCTTTAGATTATTAATGTTTTTTCACTTCGTTACAATCATTTCTTTCTTCTTATTTTCTAGAAAGTTAAACTACTTTTCTAGTCGACTTAGCTTAGTACGCGCCTCGCGCATTTCTTTCTTTAAGCGCATTCGTTTCTTGTAAATTCGTTTTATCGAAGTAAAAAAAATTGTTAAATCACAATCACGATTAAATCGCACACATTTCACACATTTCTTGAAATTATTATTCACATAATAAATTTTACTAGACATCGCACAATTGCGACAAGAACGCATCACGAAAGACACGAATTTTAAAGCGTCGAAAAAATCTTTTTTACGAAGAGAGAAATTTCTAATATTGATTTTTCTTGAAGACATAATAAGAAGATATTGATTTTCGAAACAAAAACTCTAAAGAAGAGAATAGTGTTACGAACTTATTAAAGTTGTATCAATGATTTAAGTTCTACGCCTTAAGGGCGAACTTGCTATCATGTTCGACATGTTCGACGAACGAACATCTTGAGCATAATGTTTGGCATGTTCGATGAGCGAACATCGCGAACAATTATGCTCGCTATGTTCGACGAACGAACAAGGCGAACAATCAATATTTTCTTTGTATATAGAAACTAGAACGCGATTCCCTTATGAATCGTATTTAATTTATCTTAAGTCTTGACTTATTGTTACGACTACTAAGTTGTAATCCCTTGTTATCAAGTAATTGCTTGCATTGCCTAAAGACGTCTACAAATCTCTCCAACAACATAATTCTCTTTGCTATCTCTCACGAAAGTACTAGCGTAACATTTAACTTAATAAAGATTTCGCAACTTTGTCGAACTTTAAGAAAACAAAACAAGCTCTTCGAGTAGATTTTGCTTCGACAATACTAATTTGAGTACGTAGAGTAGATAGATCTATAAGATCTATAGAATTTGATAAATATATTGATTTCTATTAGCTTAATCTGTCTTCCGAAACGCGAATAATATAATTGACAACAATAATAGACAAGTTAAAACAATATTTAAATAAGTCTCTAGATTGATCGCGAAAACCCGAGTTTATTACGTGACTCGATTTCATGACGTTAGACTCGAGTTCTTAACAATTAAGCGAAAGAATTTGTTCTAAGCGAGTTAATTAAGTAACTTGATTTATCAATCTTGACAATTCGATTTTACGCTAAAAATTCGAGTCGAGTTTCGATTTCGACTTTTGGAATCGAAACTCGATTCGACGATTAATCTATAAGTCTCTTATCTATATTAATAGTCTTAATATTATTTAGTAATAAAGAGATTAAAAATTATGTCTATCGATGCTTACACAAATAGCTATAAATATATTTTCTATTCTAGCAATATTATTTGAATCGAAATGCGTCTTTTCTTTAACAAAACACAATTCTAGTAATAAAAGAGTACAATTAAAATCTTATACAATAGAGATTTTAAAATGTGTCAAGCATTAAATACGACAAAAACTATATATGAACACAGATTTAATCGTCGTTATAGCTATAAAGATAACAAAGAAAGATTATTAGATGCGCGACAAAGAGATAAATATATATACGAAATTAAGTCTCAACTGCATCACTAAAAGATTCAAACTATTAATGCACTATTAGTTTAAATTGTGCAGTTTGGTTTAAGGTCTAAAACGCACGATTTAAGGCGACGGCAGGCAGTTCAGTTTGGTTTAAGGCCTAAAACGCACGGTTTGCACGGTTGCGACCCTTGCGTTTTTATTGTTTAGCCAGAGAACGGGCTCCCTGCATGCTGAAGCTGTGTGAATCCTTTAATGACCCAGATCCAGACATGGAGTTCTTCCCTTATCGAACGCACTTTAGGACAGTAGTCGAAGACACAGGCTCTCGAATCTTTCATAGTTGCCCAAACGACTTCCGCGACTTCTATCACCTGATGACGCGTTATTTGGTCGCTGGGTCCGACCGATTACTCAACAGGGTGTTTTCAAATATCAAAGTCGACGATTAGTACTTTATCCATCTCAATTCCCTAAAGGCAGCGATAAACCCCCGTCTCCCCCCCAAGCACGGTGCTTCCCAGACTTGCCCATCCAAAACCCTGCAATCGCAATCCCTCA
>JAABUQ010001870.1_pt1 | contig 43530 bp, 41 predicted proteins | sample 5560001 | NCBI WGS metagenome assembly JAABUQ01 (sample SAMN10711888, study PRJNA513371) | rock metagenome | isolation source: Antarctica rocks | place: Antarctica: Victoria Land, Finger Mt nord | collected 2015-12-18 | reverse complement strand
TGTCAAGCAGCTTAAAGAACTCCTAAAAAGTTTGCTCAATGATGGCGAGCTAGTGATTAACTGGAATAGGAAAGTCCGTAATAAGGGTAATAGAGTTGTTGCAAATTAGATGTCTATTAGCTTACTATATCTTCTGAAACCATTTTTCAGTAGGGATTTCAGACTGTGATCTTTTCTATTTTGGGCAAGGTTGATGAACAGAATCAACCGTGAAAGGATTTCAGAAGAGGGTTGACTGATAACTTCTGATAATAGTTTTTTGGAACGCCATCATCTGCTCGGTCGGCAATAGACCAAGCGATCACCACTCAAACTGAGCATTTATTGCCAGGAACAACTCTCTTCGGCAAGGTTTGAGATTCTTAGATCTCATTGACAGATAAGAGTTTGGAGAAATTGATGATGTGTAGTCAATTCTTTACTTAAATTGGCACTTAACTGGATGCCTAAGTCAGGGGGGTGACTCCCTGACTTAGGCATCCACATAGGAATCAGTCCAAGCGCGTACATTCCTGTTCCAATGCTTGTCGCACCCCTAGCTGCTTAAGACGAGTTAATTAATACAGCTCGTTTGTCCTTAATCAGTTTTTGCAACACAACCCAGCTTGTAGCGCAGTCGGTGAGTCAGCCCTGAAGGCGGGTTTCCCGCCGTAGGGGACTGCGATTGCCCGTTGGGCACAGCAGAACCACCGAACACAATATCCGTAAGCACCTCCAAGAAGTTGAAGGGCGTGCCGGTGCGTTCATTGAACGTGCGGCAGCACTCCTTACATCGAAACACAGCATAGCCAAGGTCAGTGGTGCGTTGCAGTTGAGTTGTCTGGGTACAACAGTGAGGACAGTTCATGAAAAGCTGATTGGACAACAGCTTGAGGGCAGTAGCTAGTAGATCAAGAGGACATTCCCCTCCTCAACCTGAGTATCTAGATCTGACAATTTCTTTGGCACAATTCGTGTGGTTGTGTCTTCTTTAAGGAGGCGATAAAACTTGTATCTGCTCAAAATCAAACCTAAACTACGGATTCTCATCCGGTTGTTGACCCAACCGTTGCTGGAGAAAGTCAACTAGCAGGCGAATTTTGGTCGAGAGATGGCGATTGACCGGATAAATCACATAAATGCTCAGTGCAGGAGGCTGGTAATCTGGCAAAACAATCTTTAGGTTCCCTTGTTGAAGTTCTGATTCCACAATAAAGCGGGGTAGGAGCGTGATCCCTAAACCGCGGACTGCCGCCTCTGTTAGTACTTCGCCATTGTTAGAACACAGCACACCTTTTACCGAAATCGTATGTTCTCCATCGGCTCCCATCAGCGTCCACTGATTCTCAATCGCCAGCTGACCGTAGTGCAAACAAGAATGGTGACGCAGTTCATCGGGGTGAGTCGGAACTCCATTCATTTCCAGATATCTCGGAGCGGCACACAGCACTCGCTGAGCCGAAACTAGGTGCTGCACGATCAAACTGGCGCTTGCTTGCAGTTTGGCAATTCGCACCGTCACATCGAAGCCTTCTTCGATCGGGTCAATGAAGCGATCATTCAGCGTCAGTTGCAACTGAAGGTCAGGATACTGCACTAAAAAATCAGCTAGGGCTGGAGCCAAGTACATCGTGCCAAATGACATCGGTGCATTGACCCGCAGTCTACCTCTCGGCTCATCATGAAGCTGAGTAATTGATCGCTCTGCTTCTTCAAGACTCGCCAAAATCTCCACACAGCGATCGTAAAATGCCAGTCCCGTTTCGGTTGGGGTCACAACCCGCGTGCTGCGATGCAATAACTGTACCCCCAGTTCGTTCTCAAGCGCAATCACAAGCTTGTTGACCGCCGAGCGCGACAACCCGATGTCTCGCGCTGCTGCCGCAAACCCACCAGAAACCACAACCTGAGTAAAAGCGCGAATACTATCAAACTTGTCCATAGCCGTATTGTAGATGTTATTGCAACAATCTGCATTAAAAATAGCATATTGTCTTATTTTGAGATTCAATTTATAATAACGGTGTGACTCAAACAAATAGCTCCCACCCTTTCGGAGGCACAAGATATGATTACGATTCGACCCGCTCAAGCTCGTGGCACTGCAAATTTTGGTTGGCTTGATAGTCGTCACACCTTCTCCTTTGGTAACTACTACGACCCGAACCATATGGGTTTTGCTGATCTGCGGGTGATCAATGAAGACAAAGTAATCCCCGGTCAAGGCTTTGGCACGCATGGACACCGCGATATGGAAATCATTTCCTATGTGTTAGAAGGCGCGTTGGAACACAAAGACAGCATTGGCACAGGCTCGATCATTCGTCCGGGTGATGTGCAGCGGATGTCGGCTGGAACAGGCATCCGGCACAGTGAGTTTAACGCTTCCCAGACTGAGCCTGTCCACTTCCTGCAAATCTGGATTCTGCCAGAGCAAGAAGGTATTGCACCGGGCTACGAGCAAAAAACGTTCACTGATGAAGAGAAGCGCGGTAAGCTGCGACTGGTTGGCTCTGGTGATGGTCGTGATGGATCGCTCACCATTCATCAAAATGTCGATTTCTATGCCGCATCGCTGCAAAGCGGTGAAACGGTGAATCATGCGCTAGCAGAGGGACGAGTTGCCTGGTTGCAAGTTGTGAAAGGTGCAGTGCAATTGAACGACCAACCGCTCACCGCTGGAGATGGCGCTGCCATTGAAGAATCACAAATCACGCTGCGAGCTGCTTCCAGCGATGCGGAAGTGCTGCTGTTTGACATGGTCGCATAACAGAAAACACACAAGCTTTGTCTCCGCTAACCCGACAAAGAGCATGGCAGGAAAGGGAATGACCTATTCTGTAAAGGTTGTGTTGCAAAAACTGGTGACGGTCTGGTTAAACAGCATTTATACTTACTGCCATCAGCTACCGGCACTCGCTCTATGACCTCCAAATCCCCCAACAAAATGGCGCGGAGTCGGAGACGCTCCGCCTCCGGTCATTTCCCTCCTGAGATCATCTTGTGGGGAGTTCGTTGGTACTGCCCCTATCCCATCAGCTATCGCCAGTTGTCAGAGATGATGTGTGATCGAGGAGTGGAAGTCGACCACAGTACGCTTTCGCGTTGGGTTCAGAAGTATGCGCCCGAACTGGATAAACGATGCCCAACGGGCAATCGCAGTCGCCTACGGAGGAGCCAGTTTCACGCTCGCGCTCTTTCCCCGGTGAGTCAGCGCGGTCATGGGGGTTTCCCCTCTTGTGCGACTGCGAACCCGCAGGGCGTAGAAAACTGGCGTCGGAAACCCTCCCTCATAGCGCTGTCTCACCGCCCGCACTTGAAGCCATCTAACGATACAAGAGCGCGTAGATGAAACCTATATCAAGGTGAAAGGAAGCGATAGATGAGATGAAAGCCGAGTCAGAGTTACCAGTGAGCGTGGAATTACGCCAAAACAAATACCTTAATAATCGAATCAAGCAAGACCATCGATTTATTGAGTGATTGATCAAACCGGGAATGGGATTTCACTCGTTCAATACGGCTCGGGCGTTCATTAAGAGGAATTGAGGCGATGAACATGCGCTCGCATTGGACAAGTCGTGGGAGTTAAAAAAGGAGATATTAAAGCTCGCGCAGAATTCGTGTCTCAAATTTTCGGAGTAGCTGCTTAAGACGAGTTAATTAATACAGCTCGTTTGTCTTTAATCAGTTTTTGCAACACAAACCAAACGCTGGAGTTTCATTTACTCGATACTGGACATTTTGCCCTGGAATTTGCCCTGGAAGAGGAAGGGGAGGTGATCGCAGATCATATCTGTCGCTTTATTACAACTCACGTTGCGTAATCAAGGAGGACATCATGCCAGCCTACTTTTATCTCGATAGTAGGTGATTGTCATTCCCTGATCGTTGCACACTAACCAACACTGTCAAGCTAACTGGCTTAACAGTGCCACTTCAACAGATTGTTTACCATCCATCAACAAAAGGAGGGCTTATGATTAGTCAAGCAAACTCGCAAGCGGTGGAAGTTTTGGAAGTCGCAGACGATCCGCGTCTTTCCAAGCAAGTGAAGGCATTTCTGAAATCGCTCAACCGGGATTCCAGGGATCTAGTTGAGAAGGCACTCAAGGAGGGCTGAAAGCAAAGCTTTACCTCGTCTTCGAGCATTATGCACAAACGATGAAGTTGCCCAAATAAAGCGGTAGTTTTGCTTGAGAAATGCCACGGTGAGGTCTGAGCCAAGAGCGTAGTAAGGACCAAAAGCCTTCCATTGTGTTCACATGCACTTCGTGAAATCCATCACCATCCTCGTCTCTGGCATCCTCGCCTTGAGCATGACACACGATGAAAGTGCTGATAACCCCAAGCTATGAGCTTGGAATAAATTTTATCCTCATCAGTGAATACTAGGGTACTAAGGGCGATAGTTGATTTAACCAAAGGTGCAATCGTTGCTTGTTTGACGTTATCTAGCATCTGGAGCACTACTTCTCCAGAGCGTTGTATCATCCCAAAAATTGGTGGCTTTTCTTGGGCTCTTGTGCCTCTTCCTGGTTGACCTTTGAGTCTTCGGCGACGCCCTTTTCGCCCTTGGGAGCGAACTACTTCTTGCTGCCCTTTATGCCCAGCCACAACATACAACTCATCACACTCTACCTCACCGCTTCAGATGACCGACGGTTTTTTAGCGATAACGCCTGTTCGCAATTGAGCCGTCATCTCCTGTGTATCATCCGGGTCCAAATCCAGTTCTTGGGCGACTTGCTGGTTCGCTCTTGTTCAATCCCATCATATATAGACACAACACCCAAGTCTGCTCATGTTGATGGTGACAAGCATTAATGGTGTCTGTCAAGTCGTCAAAGCGGCAACCGCACGGCTTGCACAGGAATCGTTGTCGATCTGCTTGTGTGTCGTCGAACCCTTGTTTGATTACCCGCTGAGAATTACATCTAGTACAGCGCACTCCCCCAGGCCACCTGATGACACGGATAACCTCATAGCATTTTGCTTCATCAATGAGGGACTGAATATTGACCAACATACATCCTACGGAACTCACTCTTACACACTTACAACCTCTGCGGAGTAAGTATTCTAAGCTGTGAGCTACTGGTTTCGCTTAGATCCCTGGAATCCCGGTTGAGCGTCCTAAAAACTCCAGCATTTTAAATACTCAAAAACAAAACTTGTCTGGACAGCGCTTTCAAGTTGTATATTCGTAATGGATTAGAGACTAAGAACGGACAAAAGCCCGTAAGCGCGGATTGCTGCCGCCAGAGAGTGAGGACTGGGTAGAATCGCTTCCCAGCCTCAGTAAGTGGATTAGTCCTTCTTCGTCCAAAAAACGTTCCATCTTACCACAGGACTTGAGTCCGAACAGTGGCAAGAATGACGGGAGGCTAATGGATTCATTCATGACCCCGTGAGGTGAGTATAGATGTCCTCGTTCACATTAGAGTCTTTTGACCTTTCTTCGCTTCCCTGCCTGCCGCTATCTGATAAAAGTAAACTGCCAAGTTGTGCATCTGTTTACTTTGCTTTGTCTGCACAAGGCAGAGTCTTGTATGTAGGGCGGTCAATTGATGTTCGGGAGCGCTTAAGGCGGCATCACAGGGTCTCTCTACTGGAAGCTTTAGGAGGTGTAAGGATTGCGTGGCTTAAAGAAAGTAATTCGTTGGCATTGCAACGCATTGAAACAGCTTTGATTAAATACTTCAATCCACCGCTTAATAGAATTCCTTCATTTTTAAAAGAGGAAGACGCTGAAAATTTAATTAAATATTTAACCTTTAATGAGTGTACTAATAAAAGTAATGTCATACCGATAAATAAACTCTTGGCATCACAGTCAAGTAAAAAAAATGAGCTGGTAGATCAAAGACAAACTGAGAGTAAGTTACACTCAGTTTTTGAACCTAGATGGGAGGCACAGCCTGAGTTTAAAGAAGTAATTTTAGAGCAAGCACAAAGGATTAAGCATTTAGAGAAGGAGATAGTTGATTTGCGGTTAATGTTTCAAGAGCAAATGCAAGCCTATCGCCAAATGACAGAAGCTTTAGTTGAACAAGCAAAGGTCATTAGCGAATTATCACGTACTCAGGGAGAAACAAATAGCCGACTTTCTTAAGGTTACTGTTGAATAAGTATTAACGAACAGTGAAGTATCTAGCGTTTTTGAGGAAACTCGCTATAGTGCCCAAAATTAGCAAAAGTATAACCTGATGAGCGATCGCCCTTTTGCAAAAGGTAGATTTAGAATATTCAAAAAACCTCTTGGTAACCAGACCGAGTGAAACGCGGTGACTCAAAATAGGGTAATGCAAAATCAGCAGCAGCCCAGTTATTACACCCTGCTGGGACTACATCCATCGGCGTCAGCGCTGGAAATCCGTCGTGCCTATTGGGAACTGAGCAAGCGCTACCATCCTGATACGACAGATCTGCCATCCGCGATCGCTACCGCCAAGTTCCATCAGCTGAACGAAGCCTACGCCACTCTCAGTAACCCGGAGCGGCGACTGACTTACGACTTAAAAATTGGCTACTCGCGCCTCTCGGTGATTCAGGCACCACCTGACTTGAACCGTCCGTCGCGTCAAGTCTTTACACCTTCCTCTGCTTACCTCGATCCCACTGACCGTCCCCTGTCAGCGGGAGAAATTTTTGTCCTGTTTATTCTGGGTTTGACCTTTTTGGGCTGTCTGCTGTTAGCGATCGTCATTGGCTTAACCCGTGGCGACGCTGCTTTCCAACCCATAGTGACGCAACCGATTAAAGCCGTACAGGAGCAAGCTAACGTCCAGCAGGTTGCTGAACCAGTTGTTCCGCAGACGCCCATAATCCCAAAATCCAACCCCTTCCCCGGAATAAAGAATTTAGAATTGAGAAGCCAAAAGCTAGAATGAAGAATCTTTACTGGCTCCTCCTGATTCCTAACTTGAACATGTCTCTCCCATCCGCTGATACTCCCTTATACAACCATCCTCTCCCGGAAATTGAGCAGTGGCTCAGAAACCAAGGTTGCCAACAAGATCAAGAGCAACTGCATTGCTGGCGTGTTCAGCAACCTAACTGGAAAGCCGAACTCTGGCTCGATATTGATCAAATTACAGTCCGATATCTCCAAGCCGGAGAGGACAACTCGGAAATTCAACGCTCCTTCAAATATTCCCTCACTCGCCAGGATATCGAAAACGCCGTATTCGCTGGTCCCTAAACACCCTGCACTCGACCAAACCGGCGATTGCGCTGCTGGTAAGCACACAACGCTCGGTGAAACTCTGTCCGGTCAAAATCAGGCCAGAGAGTCTCGGTAATGTAAAGTTCTGCATAAGCCATTTGCCAGAGCAGGAAGTTGCTAATTCGCATTTCCCCACTGGTACGGATCAACAAATCTGGATCGCAAATTCCAGCTGTATAGAGGTGACTTTCAAACAGCGCCTCATCAATTTCATCTGGTTGGATCAAACCTTGCTTTACCTGCTGAGCGATCGCACGAGTTGCCTGTAAAATCTCCTGCCGTCCCCCGTAGTTCGTCGCTACGGTAAACCGGATGTCTTTATTGTTTTGAGTTTCAGCCATTGACCGCGAAATTTCTGCTTGAAGCGCTTGCGGCAGGGCACTCAAATTGCCCACAAAATTAATCTGAACGTTCTCCTGCATCATCTCACGCAGTTCTTGCCGTAACACCCTTTGAAACAAACTCATCAGAAAATCGACTTCCTCTAACGGTCGGCCCCAATTTTCTGTAGAAAAGGCATAAGCTGTCAGCGCCTGAATCCCCCAATCTTTACAGCAGCGAAGTAGATCTTTGAGCGCATCAACACCGCGGCGATGACCCATAATCCGGGGCAGCCCTTGGCGCTTAGCCCACCGACCATTTCCATCCATGATTACCGCCACATGTCTAGGCAATCGCTCTCGTTCCAGATCAGCGGGCAAATCTTGTAACACAATTGGCTTTGCACTCATTTTTTCTTTCGAGATGCCGGTGAGAATAGCTCGAGTAAACGCGAAAGTAGTGCCAATCCCTTAGTGCTAATCTGGCGAAACAAACTAAGCAAACCAGGGGCGACAGTTTCGCGTTCCACAGCTGGGGAAAACCGAGCCTCCAACAGTTCCTTCAGTCTACTGCTGGTCAGTGGTCTATTTAATGATCCCCTTTCTGCTAAGGAAATTGAACCTGTTTCTTCTGATGCCACCACACAAATGCAATTTTCAACTCGCTCTGTAATTCCCATTGCCGCCCTGTGGCGTGTTCCTAACTGGCGCGAGGCTGTGCGCCCTGAAAGAGGCAGGATCACACCTGCGGCTATAATTCGGGAGCCGCGAATCAAAACTGCTCCATCGTGCAAGAGCGTTTTCGGCTGAAAAATGGTCTGCAGCAATTCTTTAGAAATCTCCGCATTCAGCTTCACTCCAGGCTCGGAAAAAACACCCTCATCAAGCGGACTATCGGTCTCTAGGATCAGTAAAGCCCCGATGCGATTTTGAGAGAGTTCTTTAACTGCATCGACAATTTCATCAATCACGCTATCGGGCTTAGGACTAGCTCGGCGCGAGGGTTGTAACAGCTGCCTAAATTCACCACGACCTAATTGTTCCAGAAATCGGCGAAACTCTGACTGGTAAGCAACCGCCATTGCTACAGCGGAGCCAACTACCAACTTTTCGAGGACAAAATTCAACAGTGTTAGCCCTAGGATCTTACTCACTGTTGACGCCAGCATCAAGACAATAACTCCCCGCACTATCCACAAAGTACGGCGCTCTCCCCCAATAATGACTAGCACCATGTAGGTGAGCGCCAGCACTAACCCAACATCGAGGAGATTCTGAAGCAACAAGGGCTTCATCCAGCCAAGGTTTGCCAGCGATTGCTTCCACCAATTTCCCATGATTTCTGGATTAACCTTGCGCTTTCATTGCGTCGAGCCATCTAGAGGCTTATGACGTCTTCAGTCTTCCTGGTAGGCAGTCTTGTCGAATCAAGTCTTGATAGGTTTCGCGCCGCAAGATCAGATTAGCTTCCCCGGCGCTGACTACAACTGCTGCTGGTCGGGGCAAGCGGTTATAGTTGGATGCCATGCTGTAATTGTACGCACCAGTCCCCATGACCACGAGGATATCTCCTGGCTCGGTCTGTGGCATCTGGGCTGCTTTAATCAGAATGTCTCCCGATTCGCAGTGTTTTCCGGCAATTGTGACTGTCTCCGTTAGGGGGGCAGTCATCCGGTTCGCCACCACCGTTCGATAAATCGACTGGTAAGTAATCGGGCGGGGATTATCAGACATCCCTCCATCAATCGCCACATAAGTGCGAATTCCTGGAACGACCTTTGATGAGCCTATTGTGTAAGCAGTCACACAAGCAGAGCCAATCAGCGATCGCCCTGGCTCACATATTAACTTAGGCAACGGTAGCTGTTGCAAATCAGCAGCGTCTTTAATGGCTGCACAAATTGCCTTCACCCACTCTTCAATGCTGGGGGGATCGTCAGATTCTGTATACCGAATTCCTAAACCACCACCTACATTTAACTCTGTAACCGGCAAACCATAGCGAGTGGCTTTATCCAACCACTGCACCATGACACCAGCGAGATCTTGATGGGGTTGGCGTTCAAAAATCTGAGAACCAATATGGGCGTGCAGTCCCACGCAACTAAAGGCAGATTGCTGGCGGACAAAGGCAAATACCTCGTCAAGCTGATTGGGATCAAAGCCAAATTTGCTGTCTAGGTGACCAGTGCGGATATATTCGTGAGTGTGGCACTCAATCCCAGGAGTGAGCCGCAGCATAATTCGGATTGGCTTTGCCCCCTGGCTTAAGCCGATTAGCGTATGCAACTCTTGCCAGTTATCCACCACAATAGTGCAGTTGGACTCAAGAGCCAGAGTCAGTTCTTCTAAGGATTTGTTATTGCCGTGTAGGTAAAGTTTGTCGGGATGGACGCCAGCTTGTAAGGCGGTGTAGAGTTCTCCACCAGACACCACATCAACCCCTAAGCCTTCTGACGCTGCGATCGCCAAGACAGCCAGACAACTCCAAGCTTTCGAGGCGTAAATAACCTGAGATTCACTGGGATAATAACGCTTAAAGGCATCGCGGTATTGACTACAGGCGGTTCGCAGGGTTTCCTCATCCAAAATATAGAGGGGTGAACCAAACTGTTGCACTAGCGTAGTGACATCACAGCCACCAATCTCCAGGCAGTCGTGGCTATTAATTCGAGCGCTGAGGGGTAGAAGTTCCTGGTTAGGTGAACTTGCGTGGACACTGGTTGGGTAAGGTAGATACTGACGACCAGAATTGTGAACCTCCGCCGGATGAGTCGATACCATAATTGTGAAAATAATCCTTGCAAAGAGTGACAGTCATGATTTGGTCCCGTCTCCCAGTTTACAAAGGGCTGTGACTTTATTAGAAATTAAACCGTTGATGCGAGAGCAGCTTGGTGAAGTGCTAAAACTGGACCAACTGTGTTTTGGAGGCCTTTGGACACTGGAAGGCTACCAGCGAGAGTTGGACAGTCCCAACAGTGATTTACTCGGTCTATCTATCCCAGTTCGTTCACATTTATTGGTAGGGATTGGCTGCCTTTGGGCTATTTTGGAGGAGGCCCACATTACAATTTTGGCGGTTCATCCCTACTATCGGCGTCAAGGCTTAGGGCAGGCATTGCTAATATCCCTGCTAGCAGTAGGTAGTGCTCGCGGTTTAGAACGGGCTACGCTCGAAGTCAGAGCCTCCAACTCGGCTTGTCTTTTGTATCAAAAATTTGGCTTTAAAACAGCTGGGCGACGGCGGCGTTACTACCAAGACACCGGTGAAGATGCCTTGATCCTCTGGCGTGGAGGTCTCCAGCACCCTGAATTTCAAAAAACTTTAGCCAGTTGGCACCAGGAAGCTTGTGAACGCCTCATCGCCGCAGGCTGGAATGTTACAAGACACCTAATTGACAATTGATTAATTTTCTGCTATAAATTCTTCCTTGGGAGTCGCTATACGGTCAGGGATACCAAATACGACAACCAACACCTTAAGGAAAGCGAAAAGTACTGGTCAGTTGTCTATGAGTGGTGAGAGGAAAGGAACTAATCGGTTCCTCAAAAGTTGTGGGCGTGCTAGCAGTTTGGATAGATAAGAGATTCCTATCAAACAAAGAGTTGGTTTGGTGAGGTTAAGCGCTGATTAAGGGAAAACTTTGTACAAAGCGCTTTTGAGGCGTATTTACAGAGTCAAAAACTCTGAACTCAGTGCAGAAATTGCTTTGATCGAGGGGAACAAACTGTACCGGTTGTCAAGAAGACGACAGCCGGGAATTTAGCATGTGCTAAAATCAGCTTACTGGCACGACGCAGGTGATAGAAAAACGCCATGTTTGAACGCTTTACAGAAAAAGCCATTAAGGTGATCATGCTGGCCCAGGAAGAAGCTCGCCGCCTGGGTCACAACTTTGTAGGAACAGAGCAGATCCTCCTGGGTCTGATTGGGGAAGGGACAGGCGTAGCGGCTAAGGTGCTGAAATCAATGGGTGTCAACCTCAAAGATGCCCGGATTGAAGTGGAAAAAATCATTGGGCGTGGTTCGGGCTTCGTAGCGGTGGAAATTCCCTTTACACCACGGGCGAAGCGGGTGCTGGAGCTGTCCCTAGAAGAAGCACGCCAGCTGGGGCATAACTACATTGGCACCGAGCACCTGCTGTTGGGCCTGATCCGCGAAGGAGAAGGTGTGGCAGCGAGAGTACTGGAAAACCTGGGAGTTGACCTGTCGAAGGTACGCACACAGGTGATTCGGATGCTGGGAGAAACGGCTGAGGTTTCAGCGGGTTCCCAATCGGGTCGCACTAAGACGCCAACGCTGGATGAATTTGGCTCAAATCTGACCCAAATGGCAGGGGAAGGCAAGCTTGATCCCGTGGTCGGTCGTGCCAAAGAAATTGAGCGGGTCATTCAGATCCTGGGTCGCCGAACAAAAAACAACCCAGTGTTGATTGGAGAGCCAGGAGTTGGCAAGACGGCGATCGCTGAAGGGTTAGCATCTCGGATTGCCAACAAAGATATACCAGATATTCTGGAAGAAAAGCGTGTAGTAACGCTGGATATCGGCTTGTTGGTGGCAGGCACCAAGTACCGGGGTGAGTTTGAAGAGCGCCTGAAGAAAATCATGGATGAAATCCGTTCCGCCGGGAATGTGATTCTAGTGATTGACGAGGTACATACCTTAATTGGGGCTGGAGCGGCTGAAGGTGCAATTGATGCAGCGAATATCCTGAAGCCAGCGTTGGCACGGGGTGAGTTGCAGTGTATTGGTGCTACCACGCTAGACGAATACCGCAAGCACATTGAGCGGGATGCTGCCCTAGAACGGCGGTTCCAGCCAGTGATGGTAGGGGAACCCACGGTAGATGAGACAATTGAGATTTTGTATGGTCTGCGCGAGCGCTACGAGCAGCATCACAAACTGAAAATCTCCGATGAAGCCCTCGTCGCCGCAGCAAAGCTGTCTGACCGTTACATCTCTGATCGGTATTTGCCAGATAAGGCAATTGACTTGGTTGATGAAGCTGGTTCAAGGGTACGCCTAATTAATTCAGCTTTGCCACCCGCAGCGAAAGAGTTGGATAAGGAACTGCGTCAGTTGCTGAAGGAGAAAGACGACGCAGTGCGAAAACAGGAGTTCGACCGGGCTGGAGAACTGCGCGATCGCGAGATGGAGATCAAGTCAGAGATCCGGGCGATCGCTCAAGGCAAAGCTGCGGGTGAGCGCCGTAGTGATGAAGAGTCGCCCGTTGTCACCGAAGAAGATATTGCCCACATTGTTGCTTCCTGGACTGGGGTGCCGGTCAACAAGCTGACGGAATCCGAATCTGAGAAGCTGCTGCACATGGAAGACACTCTGCACCAGCGGTTAATTGGTCAGGAGGATGCAGTCAGAGCCGTTTCTAGGGCAATTCGTAGAGCCAGGGTGGGTTTGAAGAATCCCAACAGACCAATTGCCAGTTTTGTGTTCTCAGGTCCTACAGGCGTGGGTAAAACCGAATTGGCGAAGTCGTTGGCTGCTTATTTCTTCGGCTCTGAAGACGCCATGATCCGGCTAGACATGTCGGAATACATGGAGCGGCACACCGTCAGTAAGCTGATTGGTTCGCCTCCTGGATATGTGGGTTACAACGAAGGCGGACAGCTGACTGAAGCAGTGCGGCGTCGGCCTTACACGGTGGTACTTTTTGACGAAATCGAAAAGGCTCACCCTGATGTCTTCAACATGTTGCTGCAAATTTTGGAAGATGGTCGGCTAACTGACGCGAAGGGCCGCACGGTTGACTTCAAGAATACGTTGCTGATTTTGACCTCCAACATTGGTTCCAAGGTGATTGAAAAAGGTGGCGGCGGCTTAGGCTTTGAGTTCTCCTCTGGAGACCAGGCAGAATCGCAGTACAACCGGATTCGCTCACTTGTAAACGAAGAACTGAAGCAGTACTTCCGCCCGGAGTTCCTCAACCGACTGGATGAGATTATTGTCTTCCGTCAATTGAGCAAGGTTGAGGTGAAGGAAATTGCCGACATCATGCTCAACGAAGTGTTTGGGCGTCTGATGGAGCAGGGTATTACTCTGGAAGTGACTGAACGGTTCAAAGACCGCTTGGTAGAGGAGGGGTACAGCCCTAGCTACGGAGCGAGACCTTTACGCCGAGCAATTATGCGCTTGTTGGAAGATAGCCTAGCGGAGGAGATTCTGTCGGGTCGCATCAAGGACGGCGATACAGCTGTGGTAGATGTGGATGACAGCGGTACTGTAAAGGTGCTTTCGTCGCAAGAAGAGCCTAGGGAACTGCTGCCCCAAGCGGTTGAGTAGTTCTGCTTGCTGAGCTTGGCGGTGTAGCTGGGAAAAGCCGAGCAAGTTGGCGGTGTAGCTGTGCTTCCCGCCAAACTTGCGTGCCAAACTTGCGTGCCAAACTCGCGGACAAGATACGGTAGAAAACTAAACCTTTCTACCGTTTTTTGTTTTATGGTTCACAGTCACGCAACACAAAACTCAACAGCGTATCGATACTGCGATCAGATAAATCCGGTAGATTCAACACCCTTTCCACGCTTTTGAATTGGCTCATGGACTGGCGATAGGTAGGGTCGTAGTGGGACTCCAGCAGGTTTTTGACAAAATTTTCCCATTGCCCAGCATCAATCAGCTGGCACCATTCATTTAATTTCTGCCGTCCATAACGAGATTTAAGCCGCTGCAGCTTAGCTTTTAAAACATCTTGATGATTCACTAGATGCGGATATTCTTGCAAGAGTAGCTGAACTCTAGCAGAGAGGGGAAGCTGAATCTCTACACAGCTAGCCTGTTTCATCTGCTGCCAGAGAGATTGGGGTAGGTAAATTTGACCAATTTTGTTGCTTTCCGCTTCCACCCATACCGGTTTATTACGGTCAAAGCTTTGCAACTGGTGCAGCAGTAGCGATTCGAAATACTTTTGCGAAGGCTGGGGCGAAGGTTTGCCTTCCCAAGCTTCACCCAGTAGAGAACCGCGATGGTTAGCTAGCCCTTCCAGATCTAGGACTTGGACTCCCTGCTGACTCAGATGACGTAAGATATACGTCTTACCACTCCCAGTTAGACCACACAACAGCTGGTAAGTAAATTGTTCTGGCAGTTGTTGTAACTGATCCCGCACATAAGCGCGGTAGGTTTTATAGCCGCCCTGAAGGACTATCACATGCCAACCAATCTGCACCAGCACCTGAGCCATACTATTAGAGCGTTGTCCACCTCGCCAGCAGTACACCAAGGGAAGGTAGCCCTTTTCTTTTGAGGCAAAATGTTTGATTAAATGTTGGGAGATGTTCTTGGCTACCAGGGCAGCGCCAGTTTTGCGGGCAGTGAAGGTGCATTGTTTGTATATCGTCCCCACCTCGGCGCGTTCGGCATCGTCCAGCACCGGCAGGTTAATCGCTCCGAGGATGTGATCTTCTGCAAATTCGCTCTGGGAACGAACATCAATAATTTCGCTATAGGTTTCTGCCCAAGGTTGCTGAGTATATATAGGGGAAAGCGGCATGATGGTCATATTGATAGCTAAACGTTGATATCAGCTAGGTGTTAAGTTCAAGATGTCCAATTATGCGATTTTTTTTCTCCGCTAGCGCTGTAGGCAACTACTCCAACTGAGCAGGCGACAACAGAAAACGTTGTCATCAAACTAAACGGTTCGGGCAAAATTACGAGCGCGAGAAATGCTGTAACAACGGGAACAATTCCCATAAAAGTGGACGCAGTGACTGAACCAAGGGCATGAATAGCGTACGTCATTAAGAAAAGTGCAATCACGCTTACTAGCACTCCTTGGTATAAAATTTGTAATAAAATTTCGCTAGTCGTTGCAACGTAAATTCCTGTTGGGGCAAATAACCATATAGGAAAAAACAGTAGTGCATTGATCCATGGTACAGCGACAATCATGACATCTACTGAAATATGCCATACGTTCATGGAAACTGTGTAGCTAGCAAGGAATAGAGCTGCACAGAATAGAAAGAATGTGCCCCTGAGATTAGCGCCACCACCTTCAAAAAGGATAAGAGCGTTCGCTAATCCAATTAATGCGATACCAAGTAATTTTGCTTTAGATATGCGTTGCTTTACCCAAAAATATGAGATTGCGGCAGCAAGCAGCGGCAATAAGCCATTAACAATGACGCCTGCATTTTGAGCAGGAGAGCTAGATAGGCCAAAAAAACTTGCCATTGCGTATGGAAAACCGCAACCCAGTCCGCACAACGCAACTTTAGTGTTAAAAATACTACGCAGATTTTTTCGTTTCCGATAAAGGAACGGTGTAGTAACAAGTGCCGCAGTTGTGAATCTCAAGAATGTGATATCCCAGGGCGTCAAACTCTGGTGAACTCCCCAACTAGATACGATAATCCAACCCGACCAAATCATCACGACCGAGAGGATAGCTGCCACCCCCAATTGTCCACGACGGATAGTCTTACCTGCTGCTAAAAGTTTCATAAGAATACCTATCGGTAGTGGAAAAAATTCGCCCTTAAAGATCAAAGATATTGACGTTTCTATAAGCTGCATATGGGTTATCAAAATTGATAACCGTAAGCATAGTTTTATTCTCCCCGTAAGGGTGATAATTAGCAACTTAAATAGATTAGCTAATCGCCAACTAAGTTATATTTAGTAAACGGGGAAACGGCATTTGATCTCTCGGACATTGTCAATCGAACCAGGCGAGTTTGAGAGAGGAAAGAGCGCCGATCGCCGTGAAGCTACATGCAGACGCGTTCTGCTCCGTCGCAAACTTAAACAGTCCTGAGGCTAGTTCGTCACCGGTGTTGAAGATCAAATTGTCCGCCCCCTTGCGCTTCCATGATCGGCAGACCTGCCGCAATGCCATTCAGCACGCCGTGAATGTTCACGTTGATCATGGTGTCCCATTCTTCGACTTTGAGGGCATTAAGCGGCGATAGAGGCATCACGCCTGCATTGTTAAAAATGACATCAACCCCTTTTTTGCCCAGCACCAAAGCGGTATTTTTGCCCAGCCCTCGGCTCGAACCCGTTACCAAAGCAATTTTCGCTTTGTCTTTTGTCGTGCCTTATCCTTATCACTGTCTTAACATGGGTTCTATCGTAGGCTTGAAAAGCTTTTCTCTAAATACACAAACCTCGCATATGATTGCCTAATCCTCCCAAACAAGGCTTTGTGAAGTGAGAAATATTGTCTATGATGAGCTTGAGAGCAGAATAAAATCAGTCAGGAACCAGCATGGCGATTGAGACACTGAGCCACGGGACGACTATCAGTAAATGTAAAGAACTGGCGGCATTAGTAGCTCGGCACACTGACGGCAAGGGGGACGGTGCTGCCCATAAAACAGAGATCAATCAGTTAGAATTCATGCGGGAATCTGATGCTTCCACAGCAATACGGGGTGTCTGCGAACCGATTCTCGGCATCGTTGTTCAGGGCAAGAAAGAAGTGTTGCTGAGTGAGGAGACCTATTGTTATGGTACAGCTCAATATCTGGTGGTCTCGGTTGATTTGCCAATCTGTGGATTTGCTGTAGAGGCGACACCAGACCAGCCATATCTAGGATTTAAGCTAAATTTAGACCCAGTTCAACTTTGTGACATTATTGCTCAAACTAACCCAGGCATGGGTAAGAAAGAAAACTCGGTTAGAGGCTGGTTCATCAGCGATGCCGATACCCCATTGATTGATTGTGCTATCAGGCTGACACGGCTTTTGAATACACCGCAGGATATCTCTTTCCTAGCGCCGATGATCATCCGCGAAATCTATTATCGTCTTCTATGGGGTGAACAAGGCGAAGCGGTTCGTCAGATTGCCACCTCCGGCAGCAATATGCAGCGCATTGCTGAGGTAATCAAACTGCTCAAGGCTGATTTTACGAAGCCGCTGCGGGTTGAGGATCTCGCTGAGCAAGCCAATATGTCTCCTTCATCGTTCCATCGCCATTTCAAGGAAGTCACCTCCATGAGTCCCCTGCAATATCAAAAACAGTTAAGATTACTGAGGGCGCGTCACCTGATGCTTGCCGATAATGCCGGTGCGACCCATACTGCCTATCAGGTCGGTTATGAAAGCCCCTCACAGTTCAGCCGCGAATATTCCCGCATGTTTGGTGCGCCGCCAATTAAGGATATTGGACGTTTACGGATAGCCTAAACCGCCCGCCTCGTCTCAGTCAAACGCCAGAATCACCTGGAGAATTTGAGGGAAGGTGGTGCTGTTAGGCATCAGCCCCTTGGGATTTGACGACGCCTTCTGATTCACGGCGATAGTACCATTGCCCTGCTACATAAAACTGATACAATACTGGACATCGCGGCACAATATTGAAGTCTACTTTCTGCTTCGCCCTAGGGAGTCGGCTCCTTCTAGTCCACAGACGTTTAAGAATCAAGGTAAGCGCCGACCTCACTACTTTACTGGGAGCATGCTTGAGATTAATCGCTGCACCCAAATCACGCTCAATTGTATGACCACATTCACCGCAAACAAAAACTCTTTCTACCAAAGGCATTGGCTGAATGTGATGGCATTTGTTGCACTGCTTGGAGGAAGGATACCATTGGTCAACCAACTCCACCCTGGTGCCGAACATCGGCGCTTTGTATTCTAACTGCCGCCGAAACTCATAGAATCCCAAGTCGGCAATCGCAGCAGCCAATTTGTGGTTAGCTATCATGCCCTGGACGTTCAGATCCTCAATGCGGATGTGAGCATACTTACGGCTAATCTCAGTCGTTGTTTTCTGCAAGAAGTCACGACGCTGATTAGCTATCCGTGCGTGATGTTTCGCGCTTTTGAGGTAATACTTCCTGGCATTGTTTGATGCCCTGATCCTTTGCTTCCTGTTACCGTTCTGCTTGTTACGATTATGCCACTGCGCCAAAGCTAGCGAGCGTTTTCGCTTTTTTCATCGGCTTCGGGGCAGTGTAGGTTGTCCCATCGCTCAGTGTAGCAAATGTCTTCACTCCTAAGTCAATGCCAGTCACATCAGTAACTTCATGCATTAGGGGTGGCAGTTTTTCGGCATCAAGAGCAAAGCTTACATACCATCTGTCAGCCTCCTTGCTGATTGTAAAAGTTTGAGCTGAACAAATAAATGGTATTTGTTCCTTCAATCGAAACTCGCTATAGCCAGGAATAGTGATTCTCTTGCCTGGATAAAGGACTTGCCTGTTGGTGAATGGCAAGGCTGGTTTACCTTTTTCTGGGTAAGTTCCACTAGTTCTATAGACAGTAAAACTCTGTTTGTCTTTCCTGGACTTAAAGACTGGCATCTTAGCTAGACCTTTACGCCAACGGCGTAAAGCAGCTTTCAAATCTTGAAAAGCGGACTGGTAGACCGTGGAAGGATAGTTGGTTATCCACTGGAACTCTGGTCTAGTCTTCAGATAATTGTTAAAGACTTTTTTAGCGGCGTCAATGCGCTTGGAATCGGTAGCTTTGATGTCCTCAAACTTCCAGGAATCAGTGACTAGCGATAGTCCAAAGTTATAGGCAAAGCGCTTTAGTCCGGCACAACCAGCCAGCAGAGAGCGCTCTTTATTATTGAGTTTTAACTCTAGCTTGGTGGCGTACACAGATAAATGCTTTCTATACTTGTTGTTTATTATACCACGATGTCCAGCATTGTCCAAGTTATTTGCAATTTAGGACAACTCTCCGGTCAGCAATAGGTAGCGATCGCTCCAGGGCTGGGCACGCTCGAAAGCCGCAGCTGCTTGCAGGATCGAAGCTTCGTCCAACCGACGCCCAACAATTTGCAAGCCAACGGGCAGCCCATCTGCACTCCAGCCACACGGGACACAAATTGAGGGCAGACCTGTGACAGTGATGCCGTACGTTAGACCCAGCCACTCCACATAATTGCTCATTTGACGACCCCCAACCTGTGAAGGAGAAATAACTTCGCACAGGAAAGGCAGCGTCGCCGCTGCGGGAACCAACAGCAAATCGTATGTCTCAAAGAAGCGGCGTACCCTGTCCCAGAGCATGCTGCGGGCTATTTGTGCCCGACCTATGTCGGCAGCGCTCAGCTTAAGCCCCTGCTCGATATTCCAGACTAGATTTGGCTGCATCTGTTCGCGCCACAGCGCCAGCCTGTTGCCATACATAGCAACCAGTGCTCCAGCTCGCAGGGTTTGGAAGATATACGGCGCATCGTGTAGATCAGGCGTTGCTACCTCGACCTTGCAGTCCAGCTCGTTCTTGAAAACAGATAGGGCTTGTTGACATAGATTAACCACCTCTTCATCCACTGGGGCGAACCCTAGATCAGGGCTCCAGGCTACTCGCCAACCCTTAATTTCGGGTTGCCGTGTCCCTGCCAAGAACTCGCCAGGAGCTGCGGACACACTTAGGGGAGAACGGTCGTCGCGTCCGGCGATTACCGAAAGCATTAGAGCTACGTCTTCCACTGTACGAGCCATCGGGCCATTGACCGCTAGCGAGTCCCAAGCTATGAGCGAAGGATAATTGGTTACTCGCCCAATCGAGGGACGCAAGCCCACAACCCCGCAAAAACTGGCCGGAGTGCGTAAAGAGCCACCCAGGTCACTACCTTCTGCCAGCGGACACAACCCTGCTGCCAGTGCCGCCGCCGCACCCCCGCTTGAACCTGCGGGAGTATGTGTTAGCCGCCAGGGGTTGCGCGTTGAGCCAAAAATGTCGTTGAACGTGTTCGCACCAGCGCCAAATTCGGGTGTATTCGTCTTGCCCAGCACTATCGCACCAGCGGCCTTTATCTTCTCCACAATTACTGCATCCTGTGTAGGTACATGATGCTCAAAGATGCGGGAGCCAAAAGTCGTGCGAATGCCAGCCGTCGGGGTCAGATCTTTGATTGAAACGGGTACCCCGTGCAGCGGCCCCAACTCCTCGCCACTCATCTGCTTGGCCTCGGCTTCACGAGCTACCTGGTAAGCCTGTTCTGGGGCAAGGGTGCAGTAGGCATTGATCAGCGGGTTAATTTGCTCGATCCGGTTCAGAAAGGCTTCAATCACTTCCACTGGTGAAAGTTCACGCTGGCGGATCATCTTAGCCAACTGCACAGCAGATAGGTAACAGAGTGTAGTTGATTCCAAACGCGACTTCCTCCTAAAAGTATTGACTAGCTCACCGTTAGGTCAGGCCATCTGATTAGGGTATGGGGCAATCCCACCTTCACATTTTGATTCCTTGAAACTGGTTTTGACCATACCCCGAGGTTGAAACTTGAGTGCGTCGACACGTTTTACCTGCATTCACGAACTTAAGAGCTTAGTTGATAGTTTTAGATTAAAAGCAGGGACTTAGACAGGTGTAGCCTGGAATAAATAGTTGCAAGGAAATCCGCAGCTTCTAGCTGAAATACCAACGCAAATACGACATTTGCCATTACAGAGGCTCCCCCATGACTTACACCTCAACCAAACTTCTCACTCTAGAAGCCTTCCTCACGCAATACCGAGACAACCCTCGCTATGAACTGGCTGACGGAGAACTGATCGACATGGAACCTACCGGACCTCACGAAACCGTCGGCGGTAAGCTAGCTACCCAAATTGGCATTGCTATCATTACCGAAAAACTCCCCTGGTTTATTCCTCGGACCTGTCTGATTCGCCCCTTTTCAGATACTGCCACTGCTCGCCGTCCCGATATTGTGGTCTTAGATGAAACCGTCCTCTCTAATGAACCTCTTTGGGAGCAAGAACCTGTCATCACCCTTGGACGATCAATCAAGCTCGTGGTTGAAGTCGTCAGCACCAACTGGGAAACTGACTACGCTCGCAAGGTTGAAGAGTATGCGCTTCTAGGTATCCCCGAATATTGGATTGTCGATTATCGTGGACTTGGCGGGATTGCCTTCATTGGCAGACCTAAACAACCGACCGTTACGGTTTGCCAACTCATTGACGAAGACTACACCAAGCAGCTATTCCGCTTGGGGCAATTAATTATCTCTCCCATCCTGCCCCATCTCAAAATTTGTCTAGACGATATTCTTCCCCGTTAAGCAAGCCTCTTGGAACGGAGAGGGAGGGATTCGAACCCTCGTTGAAGTTGCCCCCAAACAGCATTTCCAGTGCTGCGCCTTCAACCACTCGGCCACCTCTCCAGGTGTCACAATTTACTATCATACAATAAAAGCGCTCAGACAATCAACCAATGACCAGTTCTTACACTATTCAAATTCACGATCGCCACTCTGGCACGGCACGCACCCTTGAGGTACCAGAAGACCGCTACATCCTTCAAAGTTCGGAAAGTCAGGGGGTGGAACTGCCGTTTTTGTGCCGAAATGGAGCTTGTACCACTTGTGCAGTGCGGGTGCTGTCGGGAGAAATTTATCAGCCAGAAGCAATGGGACTATCGCCAGAGTTGCGCGCTCAGGGTTATGCTTTGTTATGTGTCAGCTATCCCCGTTCTAACCTAGAAGTGGAGACGCAAGATGAAGATGAAGTCTACGAACTCCAGTTCGGTCGCTATTTTGGTAAGGGCAAAGTTAGGGCAGGCTTGCCTTTAGATGAAGACTAAGTTAGGCATGAGCCGCTCTACAGCTGAACATCTGCAAATTTTCTTAGAGATCGCTACCGAAGCCGCGCTGGCTGCCGGGGCGGTTTTACAAGTTTACTGGGGAAACTTAGACGCCATCACCGAGAAAGGACGCCCTGGAGATCTCGTCACTGAAGCTGATAAAGCCTCTGAAGCAGTAGTCTTGGATATTCTGCGCCGTCACCTCCCCAGCCACTCTGTCCTGGCAGAAGAATCAGGCCAGATCGGAGAAAAAGAAAGTGAATACCTCTGGGTGATCGATCCATTAGATGGCACAACAAACTACGCCCACCAGTATCCCTTTTTCGCTGTCTCAATTGGGCTAATGATTGCAGGTGTTCCCCAAGTTGGAGTTATTTTTGACCCGTTTCACAATGAGCTGTTTCGTGCAGCTATTGGATTGGGAGCCACGCTCAACCGTCGCCCTATTCGTGTTTCCCAAACAGCAGAACTGGGCAAGAGTCTTTTGGTCACGGGCTTTGCTTATGATCGCCGCGAGACAGATGATAACAACTACGCTGAATTTTGTCACCTCACTCATCTAACTCAGGGAGTGCGGCGCAGTGGCTCTGCAGCCTTGGATTTGGCTCATGTTGCCTGTGGACGTCTGGATGGTTACTGGGAGCGGGGAATTGCTCCTTGGGATATTGCGGCTGGGGTCGTGTTGTTGGCAGAAGCAGGAGGCAAAGTAACTGCCTATGACGGTAGCCCTTTAAGCATTGAGTCAGGCAGGATTCTAGCCACTAATGGTCTCATTCACGCCAGTCTGAGTGAAGAACTCTTGTCAAGACGGGGAGTATTCCCTACTCCCCGTCTAACTGAGGGCAATTAAACGGAGATGATATCACCCCTTTCTCTGGGATTTGCGAAGTACACTAAGAAAGAATTTAAAGGCTTCAGAGGTGGGCCAGACTATGTCTTTCAAAATTGATAGTGGACTGTTCAAATTTGATTTCACTGACCACCATGCAGTTTTGGGGGTTGCAGTGGATGCAGAAGTCAAGGACATCCGCAAACGCTATCTCAAAATTGCCCGCCGCCTTCACCCTGATAGCTGCTCTGCTCAAAGCGAAGCCGAGAAACAATGGGCTAACCAACTGTTGTCAAAACTCGTTAACCCAGCATACGAAAAACTCTCGTCAGCACGTATTCGCGCCGAATACATTGTACTTCTAACAGAAATGGGCAAGCGTTTCGTCAAGGAATCAACTTCGATTGAGCTCAAAAACGGGCTGTCCAAGCAGCTAGCCCAAACAGATAATATTGATCAAGTCTATAAAACGTCACTCTACCAACTTGCAGAAAAGCAATATGACTCCTTTGACCAGGTTCTGCAACTGATTGCCCAAATCAGTGAGCTGAATTTAGTTTACTTGATGCGTCAAGGAGGCAAAGAAATTCAGTCGCCGCTCCCACTTCAAGGTGCAAGCACCAAATCGGGCGAGCCCAAGCGAGACACTCCACCACCGCCAGAACCAGAATCAGTTGTGGAGCAGTATTATCGTCGCGCCCAAGTGTTGATGGTGAAGAACAACCTTGCCCAAGCTAGGGTAGAGTTGCAGGATGCCCTTAAGCTAGAACCTAATAACAGTCGCTGCCATAGCTTGATTGGGGTGATTTATTTGAAGCAAAATCAGAACACCATGGCTAAAATTCACATTAAAAAAGCGTTGCAATTAAACCCCCAAGAACCATTGGCATTAAAGGGCAAACAGTTCCTGGATCAGCTGGCTCAAAAAGCCGGTGGTCAGACGACTGCCTATTCCAATACTACGGGCGGCGGTCTATTCGGCGGTATGTTTGGCGGGAAGAAAAAATAATGGTCTATCAACCGCCATCTGGGGCAAGGGATTTATTGCCCCTAGATGTAGCTCAAAAACGCTGGCTCGAAGACCGGTTGGAGCAGGTGTTTCATCGGTGGGGTTATCACCGGATTATTACCTCAACTCTGGAGCGGTTAGATACGCTGATGGCTGGTGGAGCAATTCAACGCTCAACGGTAGTTCAATTACAAGATGTGGAAGAGGAATTGGGGCTGCGTCCAGAGTTGACAGCCTCGATCGCACGGACGGCTGTAACCCGAATGGCGGGTGTTACTTATCCGCAACGCCTCTACTACAATGCGAATGTGTTCTGCCGGACACAGGAAAGCAGCCACAATCGGCAGCAGGAGTTTTATCAAGCAGGGGTGGAGTTGTTGGGCAGCGGCGGTTGGCTTGCTGATGCTGAAGTGCTGTTGCTATTGGCAGACTGCCTCAATCACCTCGGTTTGAATCGCTGGTGTTTGGTTTTAGGGGAGGCAGGAATCACGCGATCGCTCCTGTCAACTTTTCCAGTTGCTTTGCAAGACAAGGTTCGTCATGCGATCGCCCATCTCGACTACGTTACCCTCGAAACCCTGCCCTTGAGCAATGAACTGCGGGAACGGGCTAAAATAATGCTCGATTTGCGCGGACGCCCAGCTGATGTATTGCAACGAGTTAGCACTTTAGATTTAGACCTCCCTCAGAAAGAGGCACTCAAACATCTCAAATCCTTGGTTGATTTACTGGATGAGTGCTTCCCGGTGCAGTCAGGTCAATCCGCAACGAACTTTCCTTTGATCTTAGACCTCAGCCTCATCCAAACCATCGACTACTACACTGGCATTGTGTTTCAAGTCGTGAGTGACACCGAGTCCCAGTCGTGGATATTAGGGAAAGGGGGGCGCTACGATCAACTGTTGGGACTTTATCATCCGCAAGGAGAAACAGTTCCAGGAATTGGGTTTGAATTCAACGTTGAAGACTTACACCAAGTTTTGCTATCTACTAATAAATTGCCTCAGCAAACCCCTGCCAGTAACTGGCTCGTCGTACCAGAGACGCCTCAGGCTTACACTGCCGCCTTTGCCTACGCCGAAAAACTGAGAAATTCCACGCATCTAGTGCGAGTAGAAATGGATTTAGGAGGTCGTGAGCCTGACGCCATTCGCGAGTACGCCCGTCATCGTCGTATACACCAAATTGCCTGGCTCAAAGCAGAAGGTTTACCAGTTATTGAGCCGCTGATCGAGACAGGTAACCTCTCACTTATGCCAGAATAATAATATCAAAAACAACAGCTGACAATTCCCTGGAACACTCAGGGGATTTTTGTATTTACGAACACAGGGAAACTTAACACTAAGCTCATTCGGTAGGTGGAAGATTAGGAAAATTAACAAAGTTTAAGTTTAAAATAATATTAGGTCTCCATAGTTGAAATACAGGCTTTGAGTTCGACTCAAATAGCTAAGTCATTCCTATTAAGCTACAGAAAAGCGATTGACGGGCTTTTAAAAAATCTGAAGAAAGAACACTATGTCGTACACGATTGTTACCGATAAATGTGAAGGTATTGGCGATTGCATTTGTGCCTGCCCTGTCGCTTGCATTCTCCCAGGCTCGGGTAAAAACGCTAAGGGTACTGACTGGAACTGGATTGACTTTGCCGGCTGCATAGACTGCGGCATTTGCCTGCAAGTCTGCCCAATTCAAGGAGCGATTCTGCCGGAAGAACGACCTGATTTGCAGAAAATGCCTTTATAAGCTTCGGCAAAATCGAAGTGCCCAGGGGCTTTTTGTATTCAGAACCCCGAGCTAACTTAAAATTAGGCTCATTCCTTGAAATATGACAGGAAAAACCACAGTTTTAAGTTTTGTAAAGACGTGATATATTTACACAGGTGAGATGCATTGTTGAGACGGAGGCAAATAGCTTAACTTATTGCTGTTAGGCTAGAAAAGCGTTTCAACAAACTTGTCAAAAAAAAACCAGGAGACAACACTATGGCGCATACAATTAGTACCAGCGTCTGCGAAGGTTATGGCGATTGCGTCGATGCCTGCCCGGTTGCTTGTATTCACCAAGGACCTGGTAAAAACGTTAAAGGTACTGACTGGTACTGGATTGACTTTGCTACCTGCATTGATTGCGGTATCTGTATACAAGTCTGCCCAGTTGAAGGGGCGATCATTCCAGAAGAACGACCGGAGTTGCAGAAAACGCCACAGTAAAAAGAAGGATCGTATATTGGTTCTAAAACTCCGTCCTCCCCAGCTACAAATTATCCGCGCCCATGCTGAAAGCACCTATCCCGATGAGTGCTGTGGCATAATGCTGGGCCATCTAAATGATGATAGTAAAACCCTAGTCGAAGTTTGGGCAGCAGAAAACGCCTGGAGTGCTGAGACTGCTCATTCTTACGAGGATAGTGATGGAATGACTAAAAAGCGTCGATATGTGATCGCCCCTGCGGCCCTTCTCCAAGCGCAACGCCAAGCACGCGATCGCCACTTAGATATAATTGGAATTTACCACTCCCACCCTGACAACCGGGCGATTCCGTCTGAACTTGATCGAGTGTGCGCTTGGGATAAATACTCGTATGTCATAGTTTCCGTCCAACAAGGCAAAGCTTGTGATTTACTGTGTTGGAGTCTCGATGACGACCATTGCTTTCAAGCAGAGGAAATTCTGGCTGTTTAACAACCCTCGCGGGAAGTCACCACCCTATACAGGGTAGAACCGAACTTAAGTGAGGGTGTAAGGTGGGAAAGAGTGTCACTTATGTAGAAGACTTGCGGCGATCGCATTTCTATAATCGCTTCTGTTTTGAGACTGCCATGCTAAATCCCAATCTGGACGAGATCCAACTAACTAAAGAAGAATACGAACGCTACTCCCGCCACATCATCTTGCCAGAGGTAGCGCTAGAAGGGCAAAAACGCCTGAAAGCTGCCAGTGTCCTCTGTATTGGTACAGGTGGGCTGGGCGCTCCCTTGCTGTTGTATTTAGCAGCAGCAGGAATTGGACGCCTGGGAATTGTGGACTTTGATATCGTAGATAGTTCCAATCTGCATCGTCAAGTCATCCACGGGACTTCTTGGGTAGGCAAGCCCAAGATCGAATCTGCTAAAAACCGCGTTTTAGAGATTAATCCCAACTGTCAGGTGGATCTTTATGAAACTCGACTGAGTTCTGAGAACGCCCTAGACCTGATCAAGCCCTATGATATTGTAGTAGACGGCACGGATAACTTCCCCACGCGTTATCTAGTAAACGATGCCTGTGTGCTATTGAACAAGCCCAATGTATACGGCTCGATCTTCCGGTTTGAAGGGCAAGCGACAGTTTTCAACTACGAAGGTGGTCCCAACTACCGTGACCTCTATCCAGAACCACCGCCTCCCGGAATGGTGCCTTCCTGTGCTGAGGGTGGTGTACTAGGTGTTTTATGCGGCATTATTGGCACGATCCAGGCTAATGAAACCATTAAAATCATCTTGGGTAAAGGGACTACCCTCAGCGGTCGCCTGCTGCTTTACAACGCCCTAGAGATGAAGTTCCGCGAACTGAAGCTGCAGCCTAATCCAGTGCGTCCGGTAATTGAAAAGTTGATTGACTACGAAGAATTCTGCGGTATCCCACAAGCGAGAGCAGAGGAGGCTAAACGGCAGATGGAAATGCCAGAAATGACGGTTCAGGAGTTAAAAGAATTGCTGGATAGCGGCACGGACGATTTTGTCCTGCTTGATGTCCGCGAGGCACACGAGTATGAGATTGCCCAGATTCCGGGGTCAGTCTTAGTGCCATTACCGGAAATTGAACGTGGGCAAGGAATTGAGCAAGTCAAAGAATTGCTCAACGGACATAGGTTAATCGCTCACTGCAAGATGGGCGGACGATCAGCAAAGGCGCTCGGCATTTTAAAGGAAGCTGGGATCGAGGGAACCAACGTGAAGGGCGGTATTACCGCTTGGAGTCGGGAAGTTGACCCGTCTGTGCCTGAGTATTAAGCACAACATCCAGACACTCATCTCTAGAGCATCTCGACACTCGTTCCTGGGCTCAGCCTAGGAACGAGATTTATGAGGCTCTGCCTCAGTTTATCGAATTCGCGGAATACCCCACCCTCTTACAGGGTGGGGATGGATAGCGGGAAAAATTAGAGGCTCGAGCAAGCTAGCTTTTCCAATCTCCCCTCTACATATATCGAGAAGACTGGTATTGCTTTTTACACCAAAAGGTGAGAATATAATAATACCGCATAGCTGACGGATGCCAAGAGAAGTGAAAGGTAGACATGAGTCGGAACCTCCAAACGGCAGATCCAGTCTGAACCTTGACAAAACGCATGGGCGTTGCACTGAGAAGGATTGCATGAAGCATGAAACCATCGGTGCGTAAAACGAATTTGGTCGGTTGTACATAGCTTTGCTACTTGTACGAAAAGTACCGATGGGCAGTCGGTCTGTCGGGGATGCAAGTCCAGAAGGCTACATCTAGATCAGTGGCGAAAAACCCGCATATGGAAATAACCAGAAAAATCTAAGAAGTGATTCTTATGAAACCCCATCCGCCTGTGCGGTGGGGAGATGTCACATATAGGAATGACAAGCTTAGGCAGCGAGGAGCACACTAAGCTACCGGCGGTTAATTACATTGCTTAGCTGCAATTATCATTTCTAACACTGCCGTCAGGCATAGTAGTGTTGCACAAGGTGGCCGCGCTTAAGTCTTTATTCAACTTGGCATTAAGCAAATTTGCCCCAGCTAGATTTGCATCTCTTAGGACTGCATGTTCTAGCTTTGCCTCTTCTAAGTTGGCTCCTACTAATTTTGCACTTGTGAAACGTGTGTATTCTAGGTTTGCCCGACTCAGATTGGCTTCGCTAAGGTCAGCTTCGTTCAGGTATGCTCTGGTCAGGTTTGCCCCACTCAGGTTGATCCCACTCAGGTTTGCCCCACTCAGCTCTGTACAGGACAAGTTTTCCCCTGAAAAATCTCTTTCTCCTGCTGCATAGCGCTTTAGCAGTTCGTTTTCATCCATACAATTTGCTCACAAATTACCCTTTTAGATTACCCGGTTTTAGGACATCGATAGGACGTATTTGGCTAGCAATTCAGTCATCTAGAGCATCTCAAGCGCAGCACGTTTCGAGGGAGGTGGAAAGGCAACGTCCAAAGCCGCTAGTTCCTCCACCGTCAGCCGCACTTCGAGAGCTGCCCAGTTCTGCTCAACATGTTCGATGCTGCTGGATTTGGGAATGACGATAACATCGTCTTGGTGGAGCAGCCAAGCGATTGCCAGTGTGGCGGGGGTTGTTCCTCGGCGCTGCGCCAACTCCTGCAAAACTTGGTGACGCAGTAGGCGGCCCTGCTCAATCGGTGAGTAAGCCATAATCGGCAAGCCCTGAGACCGGCACCAAGGCAGCAGGTCCCATTCGATGCCGCGACGCATTAGGTTGTATAGTACCTGATTGGTGGCGAGCATCGGCCCAGCGGGCAACCTACTGGCCTCCTTCATGTCACTCAAATCAAAGTTGCTGACTCCGTAGTCCCGGATCTTGCCGGACTGTTTGAGTGACTGGAATGCTTCTAGGGTTTCTGCCAGTGGGACCGAGCCACGCCAGTGCAGGAGGTAGAGGTCGAGGTAATCAGTCTGGAGCCGCCGGAGGCTACGCTCACAGGCGGCAATCGCCCCCTGCCGAGTGGCGTTGTGGGGATAGACCTTGCTGACAAGAAAAACTTCTGCTCGCCGAAGAGCGATCGCCTGTGCCACTACCTGTTCAGCACTGCCCTCCCCATACATTTCCGCTGTGTCAATTAGGGTCATTCCCCTGTCCAGTCCGTAATGCAGTGCCGCAATCTCGCTTTGTCGTTGCGTGCTTTTCTCGCCTATCTTCCAGGTTCCTTGCCCAAGCACTGGAATGGAGCGTCCAGACGGTAGACGTAATGTTTTCATCTTCAACCTCTTATAGTGAACTACCCAGCACCAACCTGAGTACAGGTACGGTGTGGGCTTCTGGAGCCTTTTAAAACTTCCAGAACTTGCTTCGCGGTACTAGGAGTAATTGACTTCCCGATTTTCCCGCTACGCCGATTTATTGTCGGGAACAGTCCCAGCCCGACACGCTTTATATTAATCGCAGCATTAATGTCGCGGTCAATATAAAGCAATTCTCGCAGATCAAAATAATTCCTGATTGAGCAATCAGTGAATATGAATTCATCCCGATAACTCAGTAACATTGAAGTGTAAGCAGGGTTTACCTTCACTACTACTGCTCCAGCTTTTGAAGCTATGTAGTCCAGAGTAGTGAAGAATTGACCAAACGCTGCATCAAACCAGGACTTGTTTAATCCTGACTTAGTTGCTTGCCCGTTAGGGAGAAACTTTCCTTGAGTGTCTTTTTTAACTTTGTTGCGTTTTGATAAGCCTTGCAGGTTCAAGTCCTCGCAAAAAAATACTTTTTTGCCAGTACGTACCAAGGCATAAGCCGTTTTATATGCATGATCTTTCCTCGCTCTGGCAATGCGTTGGTGAACCCGACTTTCTCGTTTTGCCAGTTTACTACGAGTTCTAGAACCTTTTTTCCTGGTAGATTTACGCTTTGATACCTTGGCTAATTGGAATTCTGATTGACGGAAAGATTTTAGTGCCGGTAGCTTAGCGTTTTCTGATGTTGCTAAATAATCATTTTCGTGGAGTACAGCATCTAACCCCAGTGAGTTTTCCCAAGTAGGAGTAACATCATCAGGAGCGAAAACTGGTATAGTCGGGTCTTTTATTGCAATAGTACAATACCAACCGTCCGCTTTTTTAGTTAGCAGAACGTTCTTGAGGGTAAAGCCATCAGGGAGAGGTCGATGCAGCCTAACTCTCAGGCATCCCTTCAACAGAGAGATAGATAGAAACAGCCAGTTTTTTTCGACTCTAACGATAGTTACAGCTTGACCATCAATCCGCATTGTCCGATAGCTGGCGGAGTTCTTAAAGCGAGGCTTGCCGCTACGTTTCCTATTGCTATCTCCCCGAATATAACGCTCAAATGCTTCTCCAACACGCTTGGATACATCTTGCAATGTTTGAGACGGAACACTGGTATAATCTAACAGTTCTCCAGAACGACAAACTTTAACCAAGTCTTTCTTCATTCCTGGTAGGAGTTTTTTCTGCGAGTAGTAGTTAGGATTATCTCGCAGATCCATTGGAGGTAAAGAACATGATATATAACAAAATTCACCATTCGGCACGGTGTAGCTGTTGCGATTTTGCTCCCACCAATTAAACCTATCCCCTAGCTGCCAATTATACCAATGTTGGCAGACCCGTCTCCAGTAGTTCAATACTAGTTTTTGATTAGTGTCCGGGTAAGCGCGGTACTGGTAGCTAAGCAGCATAAGGGAAACACCTCCTTAAGTTATATTAGTGTTTAGATATACTAGTATAGGAGGAAGTATACTTGGTGTCAACATGTCCGACCAGCTTATTTCGCGTGCCAGGGGGGTTTCAGACCTCAAGGCCCATTTAGTGTTGACGACAAAATCTCGAAAAGAGGTGTTTACAGATGAGATGATTAACAGATGTGGCAAAATTCTGGAGGAATTATTGATCAAGTGGGATAGCTCGGTGATTGACTTTAACGGTGAGGCTGACCACGTACACTTGATTTTTCGATATACTCCACAAACTGAATTGTCAAAATTTATTAATAATGTCAAGACAGTGACTAGTCGGTATCTCCGAAAAGAATTTCCCGATAGAGTCAATCAGTTCTATTACAAAGATGTCTTGTGGAATGGCTCGTACTTCATCGCTTCATGTGGTGGCGTGACAGTTGAAACGTTGAAGAAATATGTCGAGAACCAAGCAAAACCAGAATAAAATATTGGAAATTACTCAACTGCGGTTTGATAGGTTAAAGGGCGTTTCGTAATTTCCCGCCTTATATCCCAGCACCAAATCTGAAGCGGATTATGGTGTGGGGCTTACGGCGGAATAGCTAAAAAACCTGGGTAAAGTTCTGATCCGATAATTATGTCTCATCGCCCTGTCTACCTCGATTGCCACGCTACGACGCCCCTTGATGAACGGGTGCTAGCAGCAATGCTGCCCTACTTCACTGAGCACTTCGGCAACCCCTCTAGTATTAGCCATCTTTACGGTTGGGAAGCAGAAGCTGCTGTAAAACAAGCTAGACACCTGTTGGCAGAAGCAATTCACGCCACACCAGAAGAAATTGTCTTCACCAGTGGCGCTACAGAGGCCAATAATTTAGCCCTCAAGGGAGTTGCTGAAGCCTATTTTCAAACAGGACGCCACATTATTACATTGCAAACCGAGCATAATGCTGTCCTTGACCCCTGCCAGTATTTGCGATCGCTCGGCTTTGAAGTCACCTTCCTTCCAGTCCCAAGTGATGGGCTGATTGACCTAACACAGCTCGAACTTGCTTTGCGTCCCGACACGATTTTAGTTTCGGTGATGGCAGCTAATAACGAAATTGGGGTATTGCAGCCGTTGGCAGCCATTGGGGCAATGTGCCGCGATCGCCAAGTCCTCTTCCACACTGATGCCGCTCAAGCTATTGGCAAAATCCCTCTAGATGTTGAGGCAATGAAAATTGACCTTTTATCTATGACTGCCCATAAAGTCTATGGTCCCAAGGGTATCGGCGCACTCTACGTCCGCAGACGCCATCCCAGAGTCAAGTTGGCTCCCCAGCTGCATGGCGGTGGGCACGAGCGTGGGATGCGCTCTGGCACTTTGTATACACCTCAAATTGTTGGGTTTGCCAAGGCTATAGAGATAGCCCTGGCAGAACAAGCTACAGAAACAAAACGTTTGACCGAGTTGAGGCAACAATTATGGCAACAGCTGAGCCAGGTGGGTGGTATTCATCTCAACGGTCATCCTACCCAGCGACTGCCTAGCAATCTCAACATTAGTGTGGAAGGCGTCGATGGAGCAGCGCTGCTGTTGGGATTGCAGCCTGTAATGGCGGTATCTTCTGGTTCAGCTTGCTCCTCGGCAACAACTACTCCTTCCCACGTTTTAACGGCATTAGGACGCTCAGAACAGTTAGCTTATGCATCCGTGCGGCTTGGCATCGGTCGCTTCAACACAGCAACTGAGATTGACAAAGTAGCACAACACATAACCGCTACCATTGCCAGCTTGCGTCAGCAAGCTTCATATGTCTAGCTGTAAACAGAGTCATTCTTATTCCTGACTCCTGACTCCTGACTCCTGACTCCTTTTTAATCACCAAACAACTCGCGATCGCTCCTGCAACACCCGAGTATAGACTGCTTCAGTCTGTAGGGCTAACTTAGGCCAGCTGAACCGCCGCTCTAAATCTTCATAAGCATTATCAATTATCCACTGCCGATAGCCAGGATTTTTCAATACCTCCAGAATCCCCCACGCCAAGGAATCCGCATTATTGGTCCAAGTTACAACACCTGTCTTGGTGTGTTGCACCACCTCCGGCAAACCACCGGTATCTGAAACTACCACCGGCACACGAGCCGCGAAGCTTTCCAAAGCTACAATCCCAAAGGGTTCATACAGACTGGGAAAAACGGCGCAATCGGCAATAGTCTGAAATTTATCTAGGTCTGCATCAGACATAAAGCCGGTGAAATAGCACTTGTCCCAAATTCCTAAGTCCCAGGCTTGACGCCTCAGATGGTCAGTCTTACCGCCACCAATAAAGACAAACTTGGCATAGCCCCCCATTTCTGACAGCACTTTGGGAGCTGCATTCAGCAATGCAGAAACACCCTTCTCGTAGGTCATACGCCCAACGTAGTAGATGATTTTTTCACCATCGTTAGCAAACTGGCGGCGGAAGTTTCCAGCATCAAAGTCGTGGTGGTGCTTCTTCTCTGGTCGGATACCGTTATAAACTACATCAATTTTGTCCCAAGGGCTCTCTAACGCCCGTTCCACTTCCTGCCGCATATAGTCGGTGCAAACAATAACCCGCCAAGCGTTATAAGCTAGCAGCTTTTCCTTGCTGCTGATATAGCGGTGGTCATCGTTATAGATGCCGTTGTAACGACCAAATTCTGTCGCATGAATCGTCGCAATCAAGGGGACTTTGAAGTTCTGCTTAAGCGCGATCGCTGCATCCCCCACCAGCCAATCATGAGCATGAATTACATCAAACGGCCCATCCTCCAACATTAGCTTAGCCCCGTGGTCACCCATGCTCTCGTTTAGGTTAACCACCCAGTGAAAAAAGTCGTGACTCCAAGCTACCGGTACCCGGTGGACACGCACCCCATCCACTACCTCATATCTAGGCGCTTGACCGAACTCCGCCGTAATCAAGAAAACTTCATGCCCCAGCTTTACTAATTCCGGGTACAGCTCCGCCACATGACGAGCAATACCCCCAACAATGCGAGGCGGAAACTCCCAGGTCAATACCAGAATTTTCATCGGCCCCAATCCCCACCACCTTATATATCTCTACAAATCTACATCTATCTAAAAACTAAATTCTGGCAATCGAAGTGATTAGAGCTACTTAAATCTTAATAAATCTTAACGCTCCTCCAACTCCCAATGGCGGATGTAACCTAATTAAGAGTCCTCCGCAATTTTGGTGGTGAAGGCCAATAGGGAAATGTAGTCAAACTTTAGCTCTGTCACAACTTTGAAATGTGGTATTACCAAGGGGGAAAGTTAGATACTGCCAAGAGCAAGATTCTTGAAACAGTGTTTAGTCTCTAGGCCAGATAAATACCGTACAGGTTCATGCAAGAATATCCAGCTTAATCTTGCATTCTTAAAGTCTAGTGGGAAGCTAGTTGTCAGAAGCAGAAGGTTACAGAGCTTGTAAGAATTGCTTGAGACAATCAAACCCAGGACTCTCCCAGGGCCAGTAGCTAGCCTTAGCTGCTTCTCCCAAACGCTTATCCGGCTCAATCTGTGATGATAACCAAGCATGGACACGTGCTTTTGCCATATTGTTTGGTTTTCGTCCAATTGTCTTGTAAATGCACTCCAAGTACTCGTCTACACATTGCAGAGCTGGATCTGTTCCAATTGCGGCTAAACAAAGGTCTTCAAGCATTCCAGAATTTTGATTGTCTGGAAAAATCAGTACGCTAACTTGGGGACTGCCTCCTGCAATTGCTTCTGCTCTAGGTATAGGTAATGAAGCATTACTTAAAGAGGTACATATACTCTGAAATGCGCTTCGAGCAGAATTGTCTGCGTCTCGTGTAATACCTAGAGACAAAATTTGTAGGTAACCTGGTCGCAGCGGTAGGGTTCTAAGGTATTTTGGCAGCGCTTGCTTACCTCCATACTGTTCCACTTGAACGTCACTAATATTAAGATGAGCCAGGAATGCAGTGAAAAATAGCTCTTCTTCCCTACCTTCGCCAATAAGCAGTTTGGGTTTGGAGAGTTCTCGTGGGCTACTGGGCATTAGCGCATCTCCAAATTCATCTCATCAGAGGTAGCCAAAGTTTCTCTGTCGTAAGTAACCGCTCGAATAATCTCATCCTTTACTCGCTCAAGTCGATGGTAACGAAAATCGTATTTCTCACTATTCTCAAATGCTTTGTGGGCTGCTATGATACACTCCTGACTATGGGTAGTAGCAACTACCTGTGCTTCTGCTCGGCGAGCAGCGTCGGCTATTGCTGTCCAAACACCAGTCAAAACTGAGTAATGCAAACCATTCTCTACCTCGTCAAGTAGAATAGTTCCACCTTTAGCATTGGCAATCGCTAATGTAATTGAGAGCAAACGCCCTAGTCCTTCTCCCATTAGCGGCAGTGGGACAAGTTGACTCATACCAATATCACCATTGATTATTGGCTCACCATCTACAACCAATAAGGTAAGTCGCTGTAAGCGTGGTTCTAGCAATCGCAAGCTTTCTAAAACTTCGTCTTGTCGCCCTACACGTTCTAGGTTGCTAAAGCGCTCAGCATCTTCTTTAGGAGAGCGTGTGCTGGTTGTGAGATATATTCCCAGCGAAAATCTTTCTCGCCGATAACGCCCTAGTAGTAATCTTCCATCGGCTGTCAATCTTCCATCGGCTGGCAAAGAAATGCGTAAGAAGTCTTTTTTTCTATTTGGGTCATTATACTCCAGCACTAAAGTATCGTATGGCCTGATCTCTGTGGTTAATGATTCATTAATATCGTATGTTACAGTATCATCATCAAACAGTGTTTGCTGCTCTCTTCGATTTTTTTCTTGTTTATCCAAACGAATCTGTAGAGAGCGTTGCACCTCATTCTCTTCTAAACTGCTTAGTTCAATAACTTTATCTATATCTTGATCGAAAAAAAAACCTCTAAGTTCTTCGATATCCAAAAATCGACTACTTCTTGATATACCCCGAAGGCGATTAATTTGAAATAGTGATTCAGGTTTGGTTGGGTTGATAAAAATAAAAATAGCTTCTAGCAGCGATGTCTTACCAACATTATTCTTTCCAGCAATTAAATTCACCCGCTCCAGTGGCTCAAGGGTAAAGTTCTGGAAGCAACGAAAGTTTTTAAGGTTAAATGAGCGCAACATGGCTAAATTCGATGCCTCAAAGTCTTTAAAGCTTATTACTATTAACAGCTTATTATCTCTGTTGTCAATCGTGTGCTTCACACGGATGGTAGCCTCTGCCAAGATCATCAAAATTGCGTAAGACCCCTAATTAATTGCAAAATGGAGGCAGTTCGTCGTTGTTGCTGCCTCCTATGCCGACATTACTGGCTAACGCCAAAAACTTACTATCTGACCTGCTCGCCCGATATGGCTCCCAGGTAGACTATCTTGTCATTCGACTTGAAGAAGCAGAAGGGACTGATATTTTGTTGCGTGGCGACAAGGTAGAAACCCTCACCGAAGGCATCTCGATTGGCGGACAAATCCGAGCTTGTCATAAAGGCGGCTGGGGGCTGAGCAGCTTTAACCATCTGGCAACCATTGCTGAACGGATAGAAGAAGCGATCGCAGCTGCTCGAATAGTTGGTGATGAAGAAACCCAGTTGGCTGCCATTGACCCAGTTCAGGTGAACTGTCAGGTGCCGCTCACCGGCACCGATCCCCGCAAAATTTCACTGACTAGGAAAAAGGAACTGTGCGATCACTACACCGAAATCCTTAAGAGCGTTGACACCCGAATTACCACAACCTCCGTGCGCTACAGCGACAGTGCCCAACGGATCATCCTTGCTAGCTCAGAAGGCACGCTCATTGAGCAATCGTGGGTGGATTTAGAAATGCGCTTTGCCGCCACTGCCAGAAATGGCGACACAGTCCAAACCGGACGAGAAACTACTGGCTCCCGCAAAGCCTATGAAGATTTAACTGGTTTAGATGAACAAGTCCACAGTGCGGCTCAAAGAGCCGTAGCTGCCTTATCTCTGCCACCAGTCAAAGGAAATACCTACACCGTAGTCATAGACCCAATTCTGAGCGGTTTATTTGTCCATGAAGCCTTTGGTCATCTTTCAGAAGCAGACATGGCATACGAAAACCCGGAGCTGATGGAAGTGATGAGCATCGGTCGCCGGTTTGGTCCAAAAGAACTGCAAATTTTCGATGGTGCCGCCCCAGAGGGTCATCGCGGCAGCTACTTCTATGACGATGAAGGTACACCCGCCACTACTACCCAACTGATTAAAGATGGGATTTTGGTGGGACGCCTCCACTCTCGTGAAACAGCTGGAAAGTTGGGTGAAGCGCCTACTGGTAATGCTCGGTGTCTTAACTACCACTATGCCCCTATTGTCCGCATGACCAATACTTGGATTGAGCCAGGTAAAACGCCAGTACCGGACTTGTTTACCGATATTAAAGAGGGAGTTTATGCCCGTAACTGGCTAGGTGGCATGACAAATGGGGAAATGTTCACCTTCTCAGCGGCGGAAGCCTGGATGATTCGGAATGGGCAAATTGCTGAACCTGTGCGGGATGTCACCCTTTCCGGTAATGTCTTCCAAACCCTGACTGATATTGAAGCGATTGGTAATGACTTCTACTGGGATGAATCTGGCGGCTGCGGCAAGGGAGGACAGAATGGCTTACCAGTTGGTTGTGGTGGTCCCAGTCTGCGGATTCAGGACGTAGTAGTTGGTGGGGAAGCGTGAAAAGAAGGAGTCAGGAGGAGCCAGCTCCGTGCGGTGAGACAGAGAAAGAAGGAGGGTTTCCGACGCCAGTTTTCTACGCCGGGGGACCCCGCGAGCGTGAAACTGGCTCCTCCGTAGGGGACTGCGATTGCCCGTTGGGGGGTCTCCCCCGTTGAGGAGACTGGCGTTCAGGAGAAAAACTTCTTCTATTCTGGCTACTGCCTTTTAATGGCTGCGTCTACTTGTTTAAGCAGGGCTTCTGGCGTGGAGGAGTTGTCTAAAACTACGTCTGCGCGATCGCACTTTTCTTTAAGAGGCATCTGGCTGTTGATTCGGGCTTGTGCCTCTTCTAGGGTCAGCAGCGATCGCTGCATCAATCTCTCTAGCTGCTGTTGCCTAGAACAGTACACCACCCAGATTTCTGTTACCAGACTAGTCATTCCAGCTTCAAACAGCAAAGGCACGACTAATACCACTGTTGGTATCAATTCATCAATTGCCCTGACCATGCGCTCGCGCACGTAAGGATGAATCTGCTGCTCCAACCACTGTCGTTCAGCTAGACTACTGAATACGAGCTGACCCAACTGCTGCCGGTTGAGGTTCCCATCTGGTAGCAGGATATCTGAGCCGTAGCGTTCTATGATCGCTTCTAGAACTGGAGAACCCACAAAGACAGCAACTCTAGCATAGATATCTGCATCCAAAACCGGTAGATGATAAGTAGTGGCAAGGTAATTGGAGACCGTGGTTTTTCCGGTACCAATGCCTCCCGTTAGGCCAATAATGCGTTGGTTGGGGGATTTGGGATTCATTCCCTACTCCATACTCCCTCTATTGCTTGAACTAGGCCCTCCAAAGTGTATTCTTCTGCTTCTACATCTACCCGTCCCAGCAGAGAAACGCAGCTTTTAGAAGTTTGGGGACCAATTGAGGCAATACAAACCTCATCCAGAACAGCACCACCGTGAGACTCTAAGAGGTTATAGAAACACTGCACCGTTTTGGAACTGGCAAAGGTAATTACATCCACTGCTTGACGTTTAAGAGCATCTATTGCAGCTGGTGCGATCGCAACTGGACACCGAGACTGGTACGCCGCCACCTCTATAACCTCTGCACCCTTGGCGGTTAGTTCCTTGACCAAAACTTCTCGCCCCCCAGTCTCAACTCTGGGAAATAGAACTCTTTTGCCTTCTAGCGGCTCTGGGAAGTGTTCAACCAGTGAATCCGCCACAAAATCTGGCGGGATAAAGTTTGGTTGTAAACAGTGCTGTTTGAGACTCTGGGCGGTTTTCTCACCCACTACTGCGATTTTCACCCCAGCTAAAGCACGGGCATCTTGATTTAATGTACACAGGCGCTCAAAAAAGTAGTCCACTCCGTTGGTAGAAGTGAGAATTAACCAGTCAAAATCTGGCAAAGTTGCGATCGCCTGATCCAGAGCCTGCCAATTGGCAGGAGGGCCAATTTCCAACGCCGGCATTTCGATGACCGTTGCTCCTGCTTGCTGTAGGCGATCGCTAAATTGACTCGACTGCCCAACTGAGCGCGTAACCAGGATGGTTTTACCTGCGAGAGGATATTGTGTATTAGGTATTGAGTATTGAGTACTTTCCACGGCTGAGGAGTATTGAGTGTTGAATGCTTGCGTATCTTTTAGCAGCCTATTGGTAGATTGTAAATAGGTGCGTAGCCCTACGACCTCTCCAATCACAATCACCACTGGAGAGAGAGACACCCCAGCGGTTTGCTCAACAATATTTCCCAGATGGGCTGTCCAGATCTGTTGTTGAGGACATCCAGCCCAACGAATGACGGCAATAGGTGTTTGGAGCGATCGCCCATGTCGCAGTAGCTGATGTACAATTTCAGTCAGCTGCTGTCCCCCCATTAAAATTACCAGCGTCTCAATCCGCGCCAGAGCCTCCCAGTCGAGGGCATCTGTGTCATGGGCGGTCAAAACTGCAAAACACCGGCTGAGAACTGTGTCTGTGAGCGGAATACCTGCTAGTAAGGGAGCCGCCAACGCTGAGGAAATTCCCGGTACGACCTCAAACGGACAGCTAGATGCTATCAACGCCTCAATTTCTGAAGTAGAGCGACCAAAAATAAATGGGTCTCCACTCTTGAGCCGCACTACTTGTTTACCCAGCTGACACTGCTCCACCAGCAGTTGGTTAATCTCTGCTTGCGGGGTACTCGGTCGCCCACCCCGTTTACCCACATTGAGTTTGAGACAATTGGGCGTTACCAAATGCAACAACTGGGCATCTACTAGGGCATCGTAGACCAATACCTCTGCCGCAGAGAGCAGCTGTTGTGCCCTCAGCGTGAGGTAGGCTACATCTCCTGGCCCAGCCCCTACAAGATAGACTTTGCCTGTGCGATCGGTCATATTTAGCTCTACAGCCCCAAATAAATTTTACGAAAAAAGTAGGGACTCTTCGTGCCTACCTGAACGCAGTTACGGCAGAAGCCTAACAATAGAAAGCAACCATAGTCTATTCATCTGGAACTTAAGCTGCCTTCAACATCACCTATGGGCAACCCTTCAAAACGGCTTTGGCGATCAGATCGAGATCTGGGTTCTGAGTCTTTCCCGTAAGATGGGATCTAAAGCCTGTTTGGCACTCTTGGAGGCAACCTTACATGGTACAGTCGCCCTCTAAATCCGTCACATTAGAAGAGTTTCTGAAATTGCCGGAAACTAAACCTGCTAGTGAGTACATTGACGGTCAAATTATTCATAAGTCCATGCCTCAGGGGAAACACAGCACCATTCAGGGTGAACTTGTTACAGCTCTCAATCCTGTAGTCAAGCCTAAACGGATTGCTCGTGCGTTTCCCGAATTGCGCTGTACCTTTGGTGGGCGGTCAATAGTGCCCGACATATCGGTCTTCGTCTGGGACAGAATTCCTCGTGATCTGAATGGCGAAATTGCCAACTCTTTCCAGATTGCTCCAGATTGGATGATTGAAATCTTGTCCCCCGATCAAAGCCAGACAAAGGTTACGAAGAATATTCTGCATTGTTTGAAATCTGAAACTCGAATGGGCTGGCTGATTGATCCAGATGAGCAGACAGTATTCGTTTATCTCCCGAAGCAGCAACCAGAGGCTTTTGATAAATCAGAGGTTCAGTTACCTGTGCCATCCTTTGCTAGTGAGCTACAACTGACAGTAGGAGAATTATTTGGCTGGCTACTGGAGTGAAGGTAGCTTCTCTTTTAGTCAGCAAGGGTTTCCCCAACAAGCTCTAAGACACGGTTTTACAGGGGTTCGGCAACCCAAAAACCTGCTTGATTAATCAGAGAGTCTAGCAAAGGTTTTACCGCAGGAATCAGTCTTTGACTTTTAGCCTCGACCAGAATACCCAAAACCCCGTATATCGTAGAGCTACTCCAAAATTTCAGCGATGAATTTGAGCCGTTTTTTGACAGCCCCTTTCTCTTCCGTACTCCAAAGAGCCTTCCGCTGGAAACTCTGAACCGAGGAAGTAACATGATTAGAGATGAGAAATTATGGAAGTGAACAGGCTATGATTACTAAAGAAGAGATTACCATTAAAGTTCCCTCTGAAGTAGCAGAGGCATACCGCAATGCCACTGAAGAAGAACGGAAACAAATTGAAGCCCGGATCGCAGTGTTGCTAAAGTCTTCAATGACAGGCAAGCAGGAAGCCATTGCCAAGCTCAGGCAGACAATGGATGAAATTGGCACACGCGCCGTAGAAAGGGGTTTAACGCCAGAGATTTTGGAATCAATTTTGAATGATGACGAATGAAAGACGGTTTGTGTGCGATGTTAATGTCATCATCAGCGCGGTGTTACTACCAGGGAGCAAACCAGAGCAAGCAATCAGAAAAGCGCAAGATTTAGGGGACTTGTTGGTGTCCGAGCCCATTTGGCTAGAGCTAGAACAGGTACTTGCTCGACCCAAATTTAATCGGTATATCACGCCAAAAGAACGGAACAATTTCCTGATGGACTTATCCGAAACCGTACAGTTCATTGATGTGACTGAGCAGATTAATGAATGTCGAGATCCAAAAGATAACAAATATTTGGAATTAGCAGTTAGTGGGAAAGCAGAGTGTATTGTTACCGGAGATGATGATTTGCTAGTGCTAAACCTATTTCGGGGCATTGAGATTCTGACTATTCAAGAATTTTTGGCAAAGAACTAGGATGAATTATCCTAACCCTTTACCTTTCACCGCCATTGCTAAAAAATTGTTCAGCAGCCAAGTTTATTTCTAGAAACTTTAACGTTGCAGAACAATTTCCGCTTTTATCAGTATCTGGCTAACCTGCCCCAACTGTCTCCCAGCGATTCGAGATCGTTGAACTCTCGTTCAGTGTGAATCTGAGGATTAATTGTCCAAGCCACGTTCAAAATAACTTCTGTTTAGCTGAACCGCTCGTTTGCGCTCTTAGTAAAGTAACTTGAGAAATCATGTCTTTCTCCATTGTCCCTGGTGCCATTGTTCTCATCCATTGCATCATGGAGGAGAGAAAGAGTTCTTTTAAGTAGGCGAAAGAGAAGCCATCTGTTAACTCTGCAATCTGATTGATCGCTGCATCGGACAAGCGCAGTGGCAATTTGAACTTATCATTCCACAGCTTGATATAAGCGACACGTTCTGTTAAAGCTGGTAATTCAAAATAATACTTGCGATCAAAACGACTAGGACGGTTGATAATTGCCGGATCTATCCGCTCGGGATGATTAGTTGTCGCTAAAATCATGATACCTTAGTTAGAGGTAAAACCATCAAGTTCGTTTAAAAAGAACGAGCGATTTTTCTCATTTACCAAGGAATCAATATCTTCTAGTACAAGAATACAAGGCGCAGACTCCCGCGCCCGCTGAAATACATAATGAATGTTTTGTTCGGTATTGCCATAAAACTCAGAAGCAGCAAAGCTTTTCACATACAAACATGGTTTTTGCATTTGATTAAGTGCCGCTTTAACAGTATGAGTTTTACCATTACCGGGTGAACCAATTAATAAAATGCCACGCTTTCAAGGTATGCCGTAAGTTTCGTAGGTTTCGCGGGAGGCAAAAAAGTTGGTTAAGTCGTTTTGAATGTCTTGTTTGAGCGTCCCCCCCCAAAATTAAGTTGTCAAAATTTGCAGTTTTGATAGACTTAAACAATTCTGGGTTTTTCGACCAGTAGCCATGTTCAAATACTAAAACCTCATTTCTAATCTGCGAATTCCACTCACAAACAGCACTGAAGAAATTTTCGGCAACTTCTTTGCTATCAGCTAAAATCCAGTAGTACTTAACTTGACAATTATATTCTCGCCAGTTCATTAAGACCAAATCGATCTGGTTTCCTTGCCATCTCACCTCAAGACTACCATTTTCGATATTTTGGTAAAGTTTATTATCTATCTTATACCAATTAGTCTTGCTCTGGTGATTTCGGCTACCAATTTAAGCCGGGACACTTTGCAGGGTAAGTCTTTGAGACTTTGCTAACTTTTTAGAGATTCTGGGTCGGGGCAACTCACCCATCTGCTCCATCACCCAAGCAAACAGGTTTGGGAA
>JAABUQ010001454.1_pt1 | contig 43561 bp, 45 predicted proteins | sample 5560001 | NCBI WGS metagenome assembly JAABUQ01 (sample SAMN10711888, study PRJNA513371) | rock metagenome | isolation source: Antarctica rocks | place: Antarctica: Victoria Land, Finger Mt nord | collected 2015-12-18 | reverse complement strand
GACCCCGACGAGATGGGCATCGGCCCGGTGTTCGCGGTGCCGCGCCTGCTGGAGCGCCACGGGCTGACGATCGACGACATCGACCTGTGGGAACTGAACGAGGCCTTCGCCAGCCAGGTGCTGTACTGCCGCGACAAGCTCGGCATCCCCGCCGACCGCCTGAACGTCGATGGCGGCTCCATCTCCATCGGCCATCCTTACGGCATGAGCGGCGCCAGGATGACCGGGCACGCGCTGATTGAGGGCAAGCGCCGGGGTGCCAAGCGCGTGGTCGTGACCATGTGCATCGGCGGCGGCCAGGGGGCCGCCGGGCTGTTCGAGCTGCGATAAGGGAGCGATTGCAATGGACCTGAGCTTCACCGCCGAGGAGCGCGCGTTCCGGGAGCAGATGCGCGAGTTCTTCACCACGCAAATCCCTGCGGAGATCCGCGACCAGGTGCAGCGCGGCGAGCACGTGTCCCGTGACCAGCAGGTCACGGCGCAGCAGATCATGAACGCCCACGGCCTCGCGGTGCCGCACTGGCCGGCGGAATGGGGCGGGCAGGATTGGACCCCGGTGCAGCTCTACATCTACCAGGACGAGATGCAGCAGAACTGCGTCCCGGCGCCGCTCGGCTTCAACACCAACATGGTCGGCCCGGTGATCGCGCAGTTCGGGTCGGAGGCGCAAAAGAAGCAGTTCCTGCCGGCGACCGCCAACCTCGACATCTGGTGGTGCCAGGGCTTCTCCGAACCCGGCGCCGGGTCGGACCTGGCGAGCCTTCGCACCACGGCGGTGCGAGACGGCGACCATTACGTGGTGAACGGGCAGAAGACCTGGACGACGCTGGCACAGCATGCCGACTGGTTCTTCTGCCTGGCCCGCACCAACCCGGGCGCCGCCAAGCGGCAGGAGGGCATCAGCTTCCTGCTGGTCGACATGAAGACGCCGGGCATCACGGTCCGCCCGATCCAGACCATCGACGGCGGCGTGGAGGTCAACGAGGTCTGGCTCGACGACGTGCGCGTGCCCGTCGAGAACCTGGTCGGCCAGGAGAACAAGGGCTGGGACTACGCCAAGTTCCTGCTCGGCAACGAGCGCACCGGCATCGCCCGCGTCGGCGTGAGCAAGGCGCGCATCCGCCGCATCAAGCAGCTTGCCGCGCTGGAGCGCGTCGGCGACCGCGCGATGATCGAGGAGCCGCATTTCCGCGAGCGCGTCGCCTCCATCGAGGTGGAGCTGAAGGCGCTGGAGATGACCCAGCTCCGCGTCGTGGCCGACGAGCGCAAGCGGGACCGCGCTTTGCCGAACCCGGCCAGCTCGATCCTCAAGATCAAAGGCTCCGAGTTGCAGCAGGCGACGACGGAGCTGCTGATGGACGTGGTCGGCCCCTACATCCTGCCGTACGACGACCACGAGCATGGCAGCAACGAGCCGCCGGTCGGCCCCGAGTACGCGGCGGAAGCGGCGCCGACCTACTTCAACTGGCGCAAGATCTCGATCTATGGCGGATCGAACGAGATCCAGCGGAATATCGTTGCAAAGGCAATCCTTGGGTTCTAACTGGAACCGTTGCGGGCATTGCGAGTTGGAAGGCGATGTCCGCCATAAGGAGAGATTGATGCGTATTCAGTTCCGACATGCCGCCCGCGCCTTGGTGCTCGCGGTGGCGCTCGCCAGCCTGGCGCCGATGCTCAGCGCCTGCAACACCACGGCCGGCGCCGGGCAGGACCTGGGCGCGGCCGGCCGCGCCGTGACCAACAGCGCGGACAAGGTGAAGAACGGCCTTTAATCCTCCGCAGCGTTGGGGGTTAGCGGGGCGAGGTATTTCGGCTACGCTGACCCTAACGCGAACCGGGGGAATGGCATGGACTTCGACCTCAGCGACGAGCAGCGGCTGCTGAAAGACAGCGTGGACCGCATGGTCTCGGACCGCTACGGCTTCGAGGCGCGCAAGGGCTATCGCGCGGCGCCGGAAGGCTGGAGCCGGGAGATCTGGGCGCAGTTCGCCGACCTCGGCCTGCTCGGCCTGCCGTTCACCGAGGCGCAGGGCGGGTTTGGCGGCGGGCTGGTCGATACCGCCATGGTCATGGAAGCGTTCGGCCGCGTCCTGGTGGTGGAGCCGTATTTCGCCACCGTCGTCGCCTGCGGCGCGCTGCTCCGTCACGCCGCCTCGGACGCGCAGATGCAGGCGCTGGTGCCCGGCATCGCCGTCGGGGAGCGTGTGCTGGCCTACGCCCAGGTCGAGCGGCAATCCCGCCACAGCCTGAACGACGTGGCGACCCGGGCGGAGCGCGACGGCGACGCCTGGCGCCTCACTGGGGAAAAGAGCCTGGTGCTGCACGGCGACAGCGCCGACACCCTGCTGGTCACCGCCCGCACCGCAGGCGAGCACCGGGAGCGCCACGGCATCGGCCTGTTCCTAGTGAGCGCCGACGCGCCCGGCGTCACCCGCCGCGGCTACCCGACCCAGGATGGCATGCGCGCCGCCGAGATCACCCTGGCCAACGCCCCCGCGGAGGCGCTCGGCGACCCGGCCGAGGCGCTCCCGATCCTGGAGCAGGCCAACGACGAGATGCTGGCGGCCCTGTGCGCCGAGGGCGTCGGCGTGATGGCCGCAATGCACGCCATGACGGTCGATTACCTCAAGACCCGCAAGCAGTTCGGCCGCGCCATCGGCGAGAACCAGGCGCTCCAGCACCGCGCCGTGGACATGTACGTGTCCTTGGAGCAGGCGCGCAGCATGGCGCTGTACGCCGCCATGATGGCGTCGGACCCGGACCCCTCCGAGCGGCAGCGCGCCATGCACGCCGCCAAGGTGCAGATCGGCCGCAGCGGGCGCCACATCGGCCAGGAGTCCATCCAGATGCACGGCGGCATCGGCGTCACGATGGAGTACGCCGTGGGCCACCACTTCAAGCGCATGACCATGATCGAGCGCGGCTTCGGCGACACCGACAGCCACCTGGCGGCGCTGGCCCGGCTGGGCGGCCTCATCGCCGCTTGATCCCGTGGCGTCCCGCCCGCCGATGCTGTAAGCAGCCGCCCGGCATCTTGGGCCAGAGTCATGGGACTGCGTCGAATCGAATGATAGGGAAAGCCGTCGCCGCGCTGGCGCTCCTGCTGGCCGCCGCCCCGGCCCGGGCCGAACCTGACACGCCGTACGCCGCCTGCGAGGCCGCCATCGCCGCCGCGCAGAAGGCGCCGCGCATCCCGGACAAGCTGATGCCGGCGATCTCCCGCGTGGAAAGCGGCCGACTGGACCCCCTCACCAAGCAAGTGCGCGCCTGGCCCTGGACCATCAACGTAGAGGGCGCGGGCTTCTTCTTCGACAGCAAGGAGCAGGCCATCGACGCCGTGCGGAGCTTGCAGGCCCGCGGCGTCCGCTCGGTCGACGTGGGCTGCATGCAGGTCAACCTGATGCACCACCCCAACGCCTTCGCCAGCCTGGACGAGGCGTTCGACCCGGCAACCAACGCCCGCTACGCCGCCCGCTTCCTATCGGCGCTGTTCCGGCAAACCGGCGATTGGAGCCTAGCGACCGCGAACTACCATTCCGCCAATGCCGACCGTGGGGAGGACTACCAGCGCCGGGTGTTCGGCCGGGTGATGACGCCGATGGGACCGAAGGGTACGCTGACGCCGTCCGGCCCTTACGGCGCCTGGCCGCCGCCCGGCAGCGCCTACGCCGCGCTGCCGCCAATCGACTTCTCCTTCGGCGCCTTCGCCCCGGCGCCGGGCCGCGTCCTGGTGCAGCTTCCCCCGCTACGGCGCTAATCCGCCGCCGACGCCAGCTTGAAGTTGCGGAACTGCTGCCGCAGCGCCAGTTTGTTCAGCTTGCCCGTCGCGGTGTGCGGAAGCTGCTCGACGACGACCACTTCGTCCGGCGTCCACCACTTCGCGATCTTCCCAGCGTAGGAGGCGAGCAGGTCCGCCGGGTCGATGGCGCGCCCGGGCTTGGGCACCACGATCAGCAGCGGGCGTTCGTCCCATTTCGGGTGGCGCGCGCCGACGATGGCGGCCTCCGCCACGTCGGGGTGATCGACGGCGATGTTCTCAAGCTGGATGGAGCTGGTCCATTCGCCGCCGGACTTCACGATGTCCTTGGTGCGGTCGGTGATCTCCATCACGCCGTGCGGGTCGATGGTGGCGACGTCGCCGGTGGCGAACCAGCCCTCCGCGTCGGTCGCGTCCTCGCTGGCGTTGAAGTAGCGCCGCACCACCCAGGGGCCGCGCACCATCAGGTTGCCGTAGGTCGCGCCGTCCCAAGACAGCTCCGCCCCGGTGTCGTCCACGATCTTCATGTCGAGGCCCGGCACCGCGCGGCCCTGCTTGTACCGCAGGGCCTGGGAGTCTCCCGGCGCCAGGGCCGCGAAGCCCGGCTTCGGGCTGTTGTAGGCGCCGAGCGGGCTGGTTTCCGTCATGCCCCAGCCGTGGTCCACCCGCACCCCCTGCTCCTCCGCGTAGGCGTCGATCAGCATGGGCGGGCAGGCCGACCCGCCGCAGATCATCCGCTCCAACGTGTCGAGCTTGCCCCCCGTCGCGCGCAGGTGCTGCAGCAGGCCCATCCACACCGTCGGCACTCCGGCCGACATCGTCACCCGCTCCTCGTTCATCAGCGAATGCAGGCTGGCGCCGTCGAGGTAGCGTCCGGGCATGACGAGGCTGGCCCCCACCATCGGCGCGGCGTACGGCGTCCCCCAGGCGTTGACGTGGAACATTGGCACCACCGGCAGCACGCGGTCGATGCTGCGCAGGCCCAGCACGTCCGGCAGGCTGACGGCGTAGGCGTGGATGACGGTGCTGCGATGGCTGTACAGCACGCCTTTGGGCCGCCCCGTGGTGCCGGAGGTGTAGCACAGCGCGCTGGCCTCCTCTTCCCCGAGGCGCGGCCAGGCGAAGTCGTCGTCGGCGTCGGCCAGCAGCGTCTCGTAGCATAGGAGCTGCTGGCCCGGCGCCAGCGCCACCTCCGGCATCTCCGCCGGGTCCGCCAGCATGACAAAGGCGCGCACCCCGGGGACGAGGGGTGCGATGGCGGCGAGCAGCGGGACGAAGCTGGTTTCGGCGAACACGAGGCCGCTGCCGGCGTCGTTCAGGATGAAGGCGATGTCGTCGGGCGCGAGGCGCGGGTTCACCGTGTGGACGACCGACCCCATGCCGGACACCGCATAGTACAGCTCCAGGTGGCGAAACCCGTTCCAGGCGAGCGTCGCCACCCGGTCCGCCGGCTGCACGCCGAGGCGCAGCAGCGCGCGGGCCAGGGTGCGGGCGCGCCGCTCGATCCCGGCGTAGTTGGTGCGGTGGATCGCGCCCTCGGTGGTGCGGGACACGACCTCGGCCTCCCCGTGGTGGCGGGCGGCGTGGGTGAGGATGGAGGAGATCAGCAGCGGCTGCGATTGCATCAATCCGAGCATGGGCATTTCCTGGCTAGAAGGCCGTCTGGATGCGGCGATGCCCTAAGATGGCCGGGTCGGGCCGCGCTGTCACGAAGCCGTTGCGGTAAGGCGCGCGCTTGGCCCTGCGCAGGGTTGCCGACGCCCCATGGCGTCAACCCCTTCGTAACAAACGCCGGCGGCTCAGGTGTTGATCCGAAACGACCATCTGGGATAGACCCGAAAGGAAGCCAGGGGCAGGGTGATGCCGGAGCACAAGTTTTCGCTCGTTGCCTGCGCCCGGTGGGAAGAGAACGACATCCTCGAGTGGCTGGATTACCACCATTCCATCGGCGTCGATCACGTTTACCTTTATTCGAATGACGACGACGCGTCCACGCTCAGGAACGCCATCGGCCCGCACTTGGAGGGTCCCCGGCCGTTTGTCACATACCGCCACTTCCACCCGAGCAACGGCCGCCAGGTGCATATGTATCTGCATTTCCTGTCAAGCCGTCGGCACGAAACCGAGTGGTTGTGCTTCCTCGACATCGACGAGTTCTTGGTCATCAAGGGGCACAACGACCTACCCTGCTTCATGGCGCCGTTGGAGGCGCGCTTCGACGCGGTGTATTTCAACTGGGTCTTTTACGGAGCGGGCGGGCGCCGGACGCGCCAGCCGGGCAGCGTGCTGACGGGTCTGACCCGGCGGAACCGCCGGATGGACTTCCACACCAAGAACTTCATCCGGGCACGCTTCGCCGATCCGAACACGGTACGGCCCAAGTTCGACGAAGGCGCCCGCGCGTTCTGGCATTTCTGGGACGACTACCATCTCGACGGCCTCCGCGTCTGCGACGTGCTCGGCGTGCCCCTCCTCCACTACACCGACCAGTGGCCGGCGCGGGCGAATGCGCTCATCAACCGCCCAGGCTTCCAGGACCATGCGCTGGCGACCGCCTATGTGGCGCATTTCCAGTTCAAGTCCGAAGCGGACTTCAAGCGGCGCGCGGCCCGTGGCGGGAACGTGAGCCAGCAGGTTTGGCTGAAGTTCTTTGAGGAAGAACGACATGAGGCGCTGCTGGCCGAGAACGACGCGGTTGCAGACACCTACCTCCGGGATTTGTGGGAAAACCGGCGGCTGCGGCGGGGCTGAGTGCGGGCATCCCAGGCGGCGCGGACCTGCGAGGGGTAAAAATCAATACCTTCGACGTGTGCCGGGACGTGATCGCAGCAATGCCTTGATGTCCATCCGGGATCATAGTTTAGTCCGACAGAGCTTTCGCAGCAGCCGACTGGATAGTTGCAACGAGGCGGAAAGGATTAATGGCGTGTTCTCGTTGCAGGAGCTGGAAGCGGCCCGCGACCGGGTGCATGAGGCGTTCCCCGGCACGCCCCAGTATGCCTGGCCGCTGCTGGCCGAACGCGTCGGCGCTGAGGTCTGGGTCAAGCACGAGAATCACACGCCCACCGGCGCCTTCAAGGTCCGGGGCGGCCTGATCCACGTCGCGCGCCTTGCCCGGGACGGCACAGCGCCGAACGGCCTCATATCCGCCACGCGCGGCAACCACGGCCAGTCGCTCGCCTACGCCGGGCGCCGGTTCGGCGTTCCCGTCACCATCGTCGTACCCCACGGCAACAGCACGGAGAAGAACGCTGCCATGCAGGCCCTTGGGGGGCGGCTGATCGAACACGGCATCGATTTCGACGCGGCCCGGCTCCAAGCCATGCGCCTGGCCAAGGAGCAGGGCCTGTGGTTCGCGCCGTCTTTCCATCCCGACATCGTGCTGGGCGTCGCGACATGGGCGCTGGAGATGTTCCAGGCGGCGCCCCCACTCGACGCACTGTATGTGCCCATCGGCCTCGGGTCCGGCATCTGCGGGGCGATCCGCACCCGTGATCTGCTGGGTCTGAATACGGAGGTCGTCGGCGTGCAGAGCGCGCACGCCCCGGCCTACGCCCGGTCGCTCGCGGAAGGCCGCCCCGTCCACCTGGACAGCGCGGAGACAAAGGCGGACGGACTCGCGGTCCGCATCCCCGACCCGGACGCCCTGGCCATCATCAGGGACGGCGTGGCCCGGATCGTGACGGTGACGGACGACGAGGTGGCTGGGGCGGTCCGCGCCTACTGGACCGATACGCACAATCTGGCCGAGGGAGCCGGTGCCGCGCCGCTTGCGGCCTTGATCAAGGAACGCAGGCTTCAGGGCGCACGGCGGGTCGGCATCGTCCTGTGCGGCGGCAATATCGATTTGGCGCTGTTCCAGAGATGGGTGCTGTCCTAGCGGCCACGTCCGTTGTCCTGCGCAAGATCGTTCGTTCCACCGCATGCGGCCATCGCGGTATTATGCGTCAACTGCGAGGGGGCAAGCTACGAGCGAGGACAAGTCGCGCAAATCCCGAGGGGATTTCGTTGAGATCACCGTGGGCGGCCCGGCGGAAGACGATGCCGCCGCCTTCCTCCATGCCGTCGAGCGGGCGGAGCGCGGCGAGGTCGTGCATGAGCGGGTGCTATCCTTCCAAAGCTGGGAGAGCTTGGCCTCGGTCATGACCGGGAAGCCATCCCCAGGCAGCGCGGACCCGTGAGTTGAAGCCAGCCCCTCTGTGGCCTACCGTGCCGCCAGGCCACAGAGGGGCGCAGCATGTCCGGCTTTGCCAGCACCAAGGATCTCGCCGATAAGGCCATCAGCTTCAACGAGTTGGCCCCGGGCCTCTATGGCTACACGGCGGAGGGCGACCCGAACAGCGGCGTGGTGATAGGCCGTGACAGCGTGCTGGTGGTGGACGCCCAGGCGACGCCGCTGATGGCCCAGGACGTGCTCGCCCGCATCCGCGGCGTGACCGACAAGCCGGTCCGCCACGTCGTGCTGTCCCACTACCACGCCGTGCGCGTGCTGGGCGCCAGCGCCTACAAGGGGGCGGAGATCATCGCCTCCGACGTGTGCCGGGACATGATCGCGGAGCGCGGCCAGCAGGACGCGGACAGTGAGATCGGCCGTTTTCCCCGCCTGTTCCGCGGGCGGGACAGCATTCCCGGCCTGACCTGGCCGACGCTCACCTTCCACAAACGCATGACGCTCCACCTCGGCGCCCGCGAGGTGCAGATCATCCACATCGGGCGCAGCCACACTGCCGGCGACACGGTGGTCTGGCTGCCGAAGGAACGGGTGCTGTTCAGCGGCGATGTCGTGGAGTTCGGCGCGACCCCCTATTGCGGCGACGCGCACTTCGCCGACTGGCCCGGCACCCTCGCCGCCGTCGAAGCGCTGGGGGCGGAGGCGCTGGTGCCCGGACGCGGCCGGGCCTTGATGAACGCCGCCGAATGCCGGGAGGCCATCGAGGGCACCCGGGCCTTCACGTCCGACCTGTTCGCGGTCGTGCAGCGCGCCTCCGCCGGCGGCGCCGGGTTGAAGGAGGTGTACGACCAGGCGATGGCGGAGATGCGGCCCCTATACGGGCAGTGGGTCATCTTCGAACACTGCATGCCGTTCAACGTCACCCGCGCGCATGACGAGGCCCGCGGCCTCGACCACCCGCGCATCTGGACCGCCGAGCGCGACGTGGAGATGTGGCGGGCGCTGGAGCAAGGCGCGGCCGCCCCGCCGGCAGACGACGCGCTCGGGACGCTCTGATGCCGTACGCCGCCCCGCGCTACGCCGCGGCGCCGCTCCCTTCGGACACGGCGCACCACCCGGCGGTGATCGTGGGCGGCGGGCTCGTCGGGCTGACGCTGGCGCTGGACCTGGCCCGGCGCGGCGTGCCCGTGTTGGTGCTGGACGACGACGACACGGTCAGCGCCGGGTCGCGGGCGATCTGCTTCGCCCAGCGCACGCTGGAAATCTTCGGGCGCCTGGGCCTCGGGTCGCGCATGGTGGAGAAAGGCATCACCTGGAACGTCGGCCGGGTATTCTTCGGCGAGCGCCAGTTGTTCGACTTCGACCTGCTGCCGGAGGACGGGCACGAATACCCGGCCTTCGTCAACCTGCAGCAGTACTACGCCGAGGAATGGCTGATCGAGGCGTGCCAGGTCACCGGCCTCGTGGACCTGCGCTGGCGGCACGCGGCGGCCGGGGTGGAAAGCCGGGCGGATGGCGCGGCGGTCACGGTGGAGACGCCGGCCGGAACCTACGCCCTGACCACCGATTGGCTGATCGCCGCCGACGGCGCGCGCAGCGTCGTGCGGCGGCGCCTCGGCCTGTCCTTCGTGGGCAAGAGCTTCTACGACCGCTTCCTGATCGCCGACGTGGTGATGCAGGCGCCGTTCCCGACCGAGCGGTGGTTCTGGTTCGACCCGCCGTTCCACCCCCACCAGTCCGCCCTGCTGCACAAGCAGCCGGATGACGTGTGGCGCATCGACCTGCAGCTCGGCTGGGACGCCGACCCCGAGGAGGAGCGTCAGCCCGAGCGCGTCATCCCCCGCGTGCAGGCCATGCTGGGGCCGCACGTGGCGTTCAAGCTGGAGTGGGTCAGCGTCTATACCTTCCACTGCCGCCGGCTGGAGCGGTTCGTGCACGACCGCGTGGTGTTCGTGGGCGACAGCGCCCACCAGGTCAGCCCGTTCGGCGCCCGCGGCGGCAACGGCGGGGTGCAGGACGCGGACAACCTGGGCTGGAAGCTCGCCGCGGCCATTGCGGGCACGGCCGGCCCGGCGTTGATCGGCAGCTACGACGCCGAGCGCATTGCCGCGGCGGACGAGAACATCGGGCACAGCACCCGCGCCACCAACTTCATCACGCCCAAGACCGACGCCGCCCGCGCCTACCGCGACGCGGCGCTGACGCTTGCGGCCCGGTACCCGTTTGCGCGGCCCTTGGTCAACTCGGGCCGCCTGTCCCGCCCCGCGCGCCTGCTGGACAGCCCGCTGAATACGCCAGACAGCGACGAGTGGCCGGGCTGCCTGCCGCCGGGCGCCCCGGCCGTGGACGCGCCCGTGGCCGTGGCGGGCCGCCCGGATTGGCTGCTGCGCCACGTGGCCGGGCCGGGCTTCTCGCTGTTGGTGTTCGGCGGCCCGGCGACGCCCGACATTCCCGGCGCGAGGACAATCCGCATCGCGCCGGACGGGCTGCATGACGTGCGAGGCCTGGCGGTGCGGCGCTACGGCGCGGCGCCGGGCGCCTGCGTGCTGCTGCGCCCGGATGGGCACGTCGCGGCGCTGTTCCACCGCTTCGACCGGAACCGGGTGACGGTCGCCATGCGTCGTGCCTTGGGGCACGAGGCTCCGGCCGCGTTGGGGCAGGTCGCCTGATGCCGCTTGAGCTGACGCCCCGGCTCGCCGACCCCGATGGCGTGTTCGCTGCGCTGGTGGCGGCGCATGACGGGCTGGACCCGGCCGCGTCCCGCCGCCTAGACGCCGCTCTAGTGCTGCTGCTGGCCAATCACATCGGCGACGACGGCGTGGTGCTGCACGCCATCGAGGTCGCCCAATCCACAGAGGCAGGATCGTGAACGTGATGCGGACGGCAGAGGCGGGGTTGGCCCACGCCTACCAGACCGGCTTCGGCAATGGCTTTGAGACGGAGGCGCTGCCCGGCGCGCTGCCGGTCGGGCGCAACTCGCCGCAGCGCTGCCCCTACGGCCTGTACGCCGAGCAGCTCAGCGGCAGCCCGTTCACCGCGCCCCGCGCCAGCAACGAGCGCTCCTGGCTCTACCGCATCCGCCCCACCGTGCGGCATTGGGGCCGGTTCCGCCCGGCCGACGCCGGGCTGTGGCGCACCGCGCCCTGCACGGAGACCGTCGTGCCGCCTGCCCCCATGCGCTGGGACCCGCTGCCGTTGCCGGAGCAGCCGGCCTCGTTCATCGAGGGTATCCGCACGATCACCACCGCCGGGGACGCGGACGCGCAGGCCGGCATGGGTGCCCATGTCTATGCCGCGACCCGCTCCATGGTGGACGAATACTTCTACAATGCGGACGGCGAGCTGCTGATCGTGCCGGAGCAGGGCCGGCTGCGCCTGTGCACCGAGTTCGGCGTCATCGGCCTCGAGCCCGGCGAAATCGCCGTCATCCCGCGCGGGGTGAAGTTCCGGGCGGAGCTGCCCGGCGGATCGGTGCAAGGCGGGGCCCGCGGCTACGTCTGCGAGAACTACGGCGGCGCCTTCACCCTGCCGGAGCGCGGCCCGATCGGCGCCAACTGCCTGGCCAACCCGCGCGACTTCATGACCCCCGTGGCGGCCTACGAGGACCACGAAACCCCGTCCCGCCTGTTCGTCAAGCAGGGCGGCGCGCTGTGGGCGGCCGACATCGGCCAAAGCCCGCTCGACGTGGTCGCCTGGCATGGCAACTACGCGCCATACAAGTACGACCTCCGCCGCTTCTCCCCCGTGGGTCCGCTGCTGTTCGACCACGCAGACCCCAGCATCTTCACCGTGCTGACCGCGCCCTCCGAGACGCCCGGCACCGCCAACGTCGATTTCGTCTGCTTCCCCGACCGTTGGCTGGTGGCGGAGGACACCTTCCGCCCGCCCTGTACCACATGAACTGCATGAGCGAGTTCATGGGCCTGATCTACGGCCAGTATGACGCCAAGCCGCCCATTCCTGGTAAACCGAGCTTCGTGCCCGGCGGATGCAGCCTGCACGACGCCATGCTGCCGCACGGCCCCGACGCGGACGCCTTCGCGCGGGCCAGCGCCGCGGACCTCGGCCCGCACAAGCTGCGAGGCACCATGGCCTTCATGTTCGAAAGCCGGCACCGCCAGCGCGTGACCGCCTTTGCCGCCAACGCGCCGCAGTTGCAGCGGGACTACGCGGACTGCTGGGCCGGGCTGCAGAAGCGTTTCGATCCGAACAACCCGAACGCAGGAACGCCCCAGCATGGCGATTGATCACACCCACGACCCGTTCTTGCAAAGCTGGGTAGTCAGCGCCAATGGGCACCCTGATTTCCCGATCCAGAACCTGCCGCTCGGCGTGTTCGGGCCGCTGGCCGGGGCGCCGCGCGGCGGCGTCGCCATAGGCGACATGATCCTGGACCTGCGCGCGGTGCATGACGAAGGGCTGCTGGACGAGGAAGCGCAGGCCGCCGCCCATGCCTGCATCGGCCCGTCGCTCAACCCGTTCCTGGCGCTCGGCGCCGGGCCGCGTCGGGCGTTGCGCGACGCGGTCAGCGCCCTGCTGCAGGACGGCTCGGACGAGCGCCCGCATCTGCTGCACCGGGCGGAGGACTGCATCCTGTACCTGCCGGCGCATGTCGGCGACTACACGGACTTCTTCGCCGGCATCCACCATGCGGAGGCGACGGGCAAGCTGTTCCGCCCGGATGCGCCGTTGCCCCCGAACTACAAATGGGTGCCGATCGGCTACCACGGCCGGGCCAGCAGCCTACGGCCCAGCGGCGCGGAGGTGCGGCGTCCCAACGGCCAGCGCAAGCCCGCGTCGGAGGCCGTGCCGAGCTACGGGCCGAGCCGCAACCTCGATTACGAACTGGAACTCGGCGTCTGGGTCGGCCCCGGCAACGCGCTCGGCAACGCCATTCCCATCGGCGGGGCGGCGGAGCACATCGCCGGGTTCTGCTTGCTGAACGACTGGTCGGCGCGGGACATCCAGAGGTGGGAAGCGCAGCCGCTCGGCCCGTTCCTGGCCAAGAGCTTCAGCACCACGGTCAGCCCCTGGATCGTGACGCCGGAAGCCCTGGCGCCGTTCCGCAGCGCCCAGCCGCTGCGCCCGTCCGGCGACCCGGCGCCGCTGCCCCATCTACATGACCCCGCCGACCAGGAGAACGGCGCACTGGACCTTGAGCTTGAGGTGCTGCTGATCACCGCCGCCATGCGCAAGCAGGGCTTGGCGCCGCACCGCCTGTCCATCGGGTCGAGCCTGGCGCTCTACTGGACCCCGGCCCAGCTTCTCACGCACCAGGCGAGCAACGGCTGCAACCTCAACCCCGGCGACCTCCTGGGCACCGGCACCATCTCCGCGCCCACCAGCGACGGCTGCGGCAGCCTGCTGGAGATCACACAGGGCGGACGCGCCCCGATCACTCTGCCGTCCGGCGAGGAGCGACGCTTCCTGGAGGACGGCGACGAGGTGATCCTGTGCGCCCGCGCCTGGCGGGATGGTGCTGCGTCCATCGGCTTCGGCCCATGCCGGGGCCACGTGGCGCCGGCGCTCTAGCTGCGCGTCGGCTCCAGTTGTCGCAGCTTGTTATGCGCACGCCAAATGCGCATAATGAGCAGCTCAATGCCAAGGTGCCGCCGTGCCCCGTCCCGCTTCGCCCGTTGTTTCGTCCCCCCTCTCGCCACGGCGGGCCACCAATGTGACGTTGCCGGAGACGCTGTTGCGCGACGCCCGCGAGATGGGAATCAACCTGTCGCAGGCCTGCGAGCATGGCCTCGCCCAAGCCGTGGCGGAGAGGCGCCGGCACCGCTGGCTTGAAGAGAATCGGGACGCCATGGATGCCTGGAACGGGCACGTCGCCCAGCACGGCCTGCCGCTCGCCGCCTATCGCCAGTTCTGATGTCCCGGCTCGACGTGCATCCGATGCCTGGCAAAGGCCAGGACGGCTACGTGCTCGACGTCCAGGCTGACCTTCTGTCTCACCTTGCGACCCGGACCGTGGTGCCCCTGCTGCGGGAGGACAGGGCGCCTAAGCCGATCAGCGAGCTCAACCCGGTCTTTGAGGTCCGCAGCGAGCGGTATGTGATGGTCACTCAAGCAATCGCCAGCATTCCCAAGCACGAGTTGAAGCGGGCCGCCGCCTCGCTCGCGGAGCAGCACGACCGTGTGATCCGCGCGCTTGACACCCTGCTGATCGGGTTCTGAGCAAGCTTGCTGCATTGCACCCCTGCGCCTCACTTGCCGGACGCCCGCGGGATGGGCAAGCTCTGCCATTCCGGTTGGTCAAAAGAGAGTTCTATGCGCGTCAAGGATGTAAAGAAGGTCGTGCTCGCCTACTCCGGCGGGTTGGACACCAGCGTCATCCTGCGCTGGCTGCAGACCACCTACGGATGCGAGGTCGTGACCTTCACCGCCGATCTCGGCCAGGGTGAGGAGTTGGAGCCGGCCCGGCACAAGGCCGAGCTGCTCGGCGTCAAGGAAATCTTCGTCGATGACCTGCGCGAGACCTTTGTCCGCGATTTCGTGTTCCCGATGTTCCGCGCCAACACGGTGTATGAAGGCCAGTACCTGCTCGGCACCAGCATCGCCCGCCCTCTGATCGCGCAACGGCAGATCGAGATCGCGGAGCAGGTCGGCGCCGACGCGGTGGCGCACGGCGCGACTGGCAAAGGCAACGACCAGGTGCGGTTCGAGATCGCCTACTACGCGCTCAAGCCCGACATCAAGGTGATCGCCCCCTGGCGCGAATGGGACCTGACCAGCCGCACCCGGCTGCTGGAGTTCGCCGAGGCCCACCAGATCCCCATCGCCCGCGACAAACGGGGCGAGGCGCCGTTCAGCGTCGATGCCAACCTGCTGCACTCGTCCTCCGAGGGCAAAATGCTGGAAGACCCGGCGGACGAGGCGCCGGAGGTGGTGTATCAGCGCACCATCCGCCCGGAGGACGCGCCGGACCAGTCCACCGTCATCAGCATCGACTTCGAGCACGGCGACCCCGTCGCCATCGACGGCGCCTCCCTGTCGCCCGCCGCGCTGCTCGCCCGGCTGAACGAGCTGGGCCGGGCCAACGGCATCGGCCGGCTGGACATGGTGGAGAACCGCTTCGTCGGCATGAAGTCCCGCGGCGTGTACGAGACGCCCGGCGGCTCCATCCTCCTGGTCGCGCACCGCGGCATCGAGAGCATAACGCTGGACCGGGAAGCCGCGCACCTCAAGGACAACTTGATGCCGCGCTACGCCGAGCTGATCTACAACGGCTTCTGGTTCAGCCCGGAGCGGCGAATGCTGCAAGCCGCCATCGACGAGAGCCAGCGCAGCGTGACTGGCAGGGTGCGGTTGAAGCTGTATAAGGGCAACGTGAGCGTGATCGGGCGGGAAAGCCCGAACAGCCTGTACTCCATGGCCGTCGTGACCTTCGAGGACGACCAGGGCGCCTACGACCAGACCGACGCCCAGGGGTTCATCAAGCTTCAGGCGCTCCGGCTACGCCTCGGCGCGGCGGCTGGGCGCCACGGCGGCGCGCTTTAGACGACACGGAGACGCCCCATGCCCGTCCACAACCGCATCGCCGACCTCCTGCCCGAACTGATCGCGTGGCGGCAGGACCTGCATGCCCACCCGGAGCTGGGCTTCGAGGAACACCGCACCAGCGACGCCGTGGCGGCCAAGCTGGCGGAATGGGGGATCGACGTCACGCGCGGCATCGCCGGCACCGGGCTGGTCGGCACGTTGCGCCAGGGCACGTCAGGGCGAGCCATCGGGCTGCGGGCGGACATGGACTGCCTGCCGATGACGGAGGAAAATGAGTTCGCGCACCGCTCGACGGCGCCGGGCCGGATGCACGCCTGCGGGCACGACGGGCATACGACGATGCTGCTGGGCGCGGCGCGCTACTTGGCGGAAACCCGCAACTTCAATGGGACCGTGCATTTCATCTTCCAGCCGGCAGAGGAAGGCGGCGGCGGCGGGCGCGTGATGGTGGAGGAAGGGCTGTTCCGCCGTTTCCCCTGCGACATGGTGTTCGGCGCGCACAACGACCCCTCGCTGCCAGCCGGCACGATGCAAGCGGTGGCGGGCCAGGTCTGCGCCGCCGCCGACACCTTCTGGATCAGGATCGCCGGGCGCGGCGGCCACGCGGCCCGCCCGCACCTCAGCATCGACCCGGTGGTGATCGGCAGCCACGTCGTGCTGGCGCTGCAAAGCGCCGTGTCCCGGCGCATCGACCCGCTGAAAAGCGCGGTGCTGAGCATCACCCAGTTCCACGCCGGCAGCGCCAGCAACGTGATCCCGGACGGCGCCGCGCTGAACGGCACGGTCCGCACCCTGGACGCCGCCGTGCGGGACGAGATGCAGCGCATCATGGGGGAAACCGCGGAGGCGGTCGCCGCGACCTATGGCGCGACGGCGGCGCTGGAGTATGAGCGCGGCTACCCGTCCGTGGTGAACGCGCCTGAAGCGACGGACCGCGCCGTCCAGGCAGCACAACGCCTACTGGGCCAAGATAAGGTGATCACCGAAGCGCCGCCGACCATGGGCGGTGAGGACTTCTCCTACATGGCGCAGGAGGTGCCGGGCTGCTTCGTGCGCATTGGCCAGCGTGACGGCGCCCGGGGCGCGGTTCCGCTGCACAACGCGCGCTACGACTTCAACGACGCCATCCTGCCCATCGGCGCCAGCTTCTGGGCAGGCTTGGTGGAGCAGGAGTTGCCGCGGGGCTAGAGGGGGCGCGCATCGGTCCCTTCACCGAAGCGCGACTTCGCCGCCGCCCGCTTGAATGGCCGCGAGAAGCGCGGGCTTTCCAGTCCCCGCGAGCCACTCGTCCATCGTGAGCAACCCGGGAAATTCCTGTCGAAGCGACGCGACGTCGGCATGGCCGGCCAATCGGCCCTGATCGACCAACCGGGCCAGGCCGCCAAGGAACGCATTCTGTTCAAGCAGGCTGTCCGGAAAGCGATGATAGGCGATGGGGCGTTCCGCCGTCCGGCTGAACTTTTGGGCCAGCTCTGTCCCCGTCACGGCATCGCCAGCAATCTCGATCGTCTGTGATCCGAATTTCGCGAGATCGGCAAAGACCCCGGCAACGATCCGTCCGATGTCCTCAACGGCGATGAATTGCATCGGCTGGTCTGGCTGCATGAAGAACGAGAATGCGCCTTGATCGAGGCCCATGCCGGGCAACGTCAGGATTTCCATGAACGCGCTCGGCCAGATGACAGTGCTCAAAATGGTGAGGCCGCGGATATGCTGCTCGATCTCGCTCTTGGTGTCGAAGTGCCCTATCCCGGTCTTGGTCGATCCGGCGGCGTTTGCAGAACTATAAACAAGGTGCTGGACGCCGCTTGCAACCGCGGCGTCTGCCACCGCCTTCCCGTATCGGATTTCGTCCGCATCCGTCACGCCATAGGCTGCTCCCTGGCCGGAGCTTGGCAGAACGCTGAAAACGCCGTAGGCGCCGGCCATCGCAGCCTGGATCGACCGCATGTCTGCCAAGTCGCCGCGAACTGGCTCAATCCCCGGGGCCGCGAGCGCCCCGGCCTTGTCGGTGCCCGCATCGCGAACCAGCGCCTTCACCCGCCAGCCGTCCGCTCGCAAGGCGTTCGCCACGGAGCCGCCCTGCTGGCCCGTCGCGCCGAGAACGAGAACAGCTTTATCCTGAACACCCATGCGAGTCTCCATCAATAACTATTGACGGTTACTGATCTATACCAATAGGGCTATATCGCAAGGCGGCACAAATTTGTGCGCCGGTCACATGGAGAGAACCCTTGCCGCAGACCATCCATGGCCGGCCCTATGCCGTGACGGCTCGCGGCCCGGTTTTGACGCCTTGCGCCCCGCATGACGTTCTGGCGCGCCTCGGCGACAAATGGACAATCCTCGTCATGTCGCTTTTGTCGCTCGCCCCGGAAAACCGGTTGCGTTTCTCTGAGATCAAGCATGGCATCAAAGGTATTTCACAGCGAATGCTGACGCTGACTCTCCGCCATTTGGAGCGCGATGGGCTGCTTGTCCGGCACTATTTTGCCGAAGTCCATCCGCGTGTCGAATACGAGCTGAGCACGATGGGAAAAAGCATGCTGCCGGGGCTGGAAGCCTTTACCGGTTGGATCAGGGCAAACTGGCCAGCAATCGAGAAAGCCCGGCTTGATTTCGACTCAGCCGCGCACCGTCGCGGCTGACGGCAAATTATGCGTCGACATCACAGCGGTTGGGCGGATGGGGAAACAAAACCCAGTGAGACCCCGCCGCACCCCGCCGCTCAGCCCGCCCGGCCGCTCACCAAGTCCGTGACCACGCCGGGATCGGCCAAGGTGCTGGTGTCGCCCAGCCCGTCCGTCTCGTTGGCGGCGATCTTGCGCAGGATGCGGCGCATGATCTTGCCCGACCGGGTCTTCGGCAGGCCCGGCGCCCACTGGATCGCGTCAGGTGCTGCAATCGGCCCGATCTCGCGCCGCACCCAGGCGACTAGCTCCTTGCGCAGCGCGTCCGTCGGCTCCTCGCCGTCCACCAGCGTCACGTAGGCGTAGATGCCCTGGCCCTTGATGTCGTGCGGGAAGCCGACGACCGCGGCCTCCGCCACCTTGGGATGGGCCACCAGCGCGCTTTCGACCTCGGCGGTGCCCATGCGGTGCCCGCTCACGTTGATCACGTCGTCGACCCGGCCGGTGATCCAGAAATACCCGTCCTTGTCCCGCCGCGCCCCGTCGCCCGTGAAGTACAGGCCCTTGAAAGTCGTGAAATAGGTCTGCACGAAGCGGGCATGGTCGCCATACAGCGTCCGCATCTGCCCGGGCCAGCTATCGGCGATGCACAGGTTGCCCTCGACCGCGCCCTCGAGCGTCTTGCCCTCGCCGTCCACCAGCACCGGGCGGATGCCGGGCAAGGGCAGGGTGGCGGAGCCGGGCTTGACCGGCACGGCGCCGGGCAGGGGGGAGATCAGGATGCCGCCGGTTTCCGTCTGCCACCAGGTGTCCACAATGGGACACCGCTCGTTGCCGACGACCCGGTAGTACCACATCCACGCTTCCGGGTTGATCGGCTCGCCGACGCTGCCGAGGATGCGGAGCGAGGCACGGGAGGTGGATTGCACCGGGCCTTCGCCTTCCCGCATCAGCGCGCGGATCGCGGTGGGCGCGGTGTAGAAGATGTTGACCTGGTGCTTGTCCACCACCTGCCAGAAGCGCGAGCTGCTGGGGTAGTTGGGGATGCCCTCGAACATCAGCGTGGTGGCGCCGTTGGCCAGCGGGCCATAGACGATGTAGGTGTGCCCCGTCACCCAGCCCACGTCGGCGGTGCACCAGTACACCTCGCCCGGCTGGTAGTCGAACACAAGCTGATGCGTCATCGCCGCCCAGACCATGTAGCCGCCCGTGGTGTGCAGCACGCCCTTCGGCTGCCCGGTGCTGCCGGAGGTGTAGAGGATGAATAGCGGGTCCTCCGCCCCCATCTCCTCCGGCGGGCAATCCGGGCTGGCGGCGGCGAGCAGCGGCGCGTAGTCGAGGTCGCGGCCCTCCTGCATCGGCACGCTGCCCCCCGTCACCTGCACGACCACCACGTGCTGGATGGTCGGGCAGTGCTTCAAGGCCTCGTCGGCATTGGCCTTGAGCGCAACCTTGCGCCCGCCCCGGCGGCCCTCGTCGGCGGTGATCAGCAGAGTGCTGCCGCAATCGTTGATGCGGTTGGCCAGGCTGTCCGGCGAGAAGCCGCCGAACACCACCGCATGGATCGCGCCGAGCCGGGCGCAGGCCAGCATCGCGACGGCCGCCTCCACCACCATCGGCAGGTAGATCGTCACCCGGTCCCCGCGCTTCACGCCGAGGCCGCGCAGCGCGTTGGCCAGGCGGCACACCTCCTCATGCAGTTCGCGGTACGTGACCCGGCGCTGCTGGTTCGGGTCGTCGCCCTCCCAGATGATCGCCACCTGGTCCGGACGCTCCGCCAAATGCCGGTCGAGGCAGGAGGCGGACGCGTTCAGCGTGCCGTCCTCATACCAGCGGATGCTGACGTCGCCCTCGAAGCTGGCGTTCTTCGCGCGGGTGGGCGTGCGCATCCAGGAAACGCGACGCGCCTGCTCGGCCCAGAACGCCTCCGGGTCGGCGATGGCGGCCTCGGTCATGGTGCGGTGCTGCCCCGCCGTCACGTGGGCATGGGCCGCGATCTCGGGCAAGACGGGGTAGGTCTGGTCGGGCACTTTGGGTTCCCTCGGCGTCTATTGCTGTTGCCTCGACGTTACAGCCCGGCGTCGTCCGGCACCAGCACCGCGCCGCCGACAATCCGCACCGGCACCGCCTCCAGCCGGGCGCCGACGCAGGGGCCGTGCACGCAGACCCCGTCCTCGATGCCGAACTGCGCGCCGTGCGCCCCGCAGGCGATGCGCGCGCCGTCCGCGGTCAGGAACCGGTCGGGCGCCCGGTCGAGCGCCGCGCCGACATGCGGGCAGGCGTTCACGTAGACAAAGACCGCCTCGCCGCGCCGCACGGCGAACAGCCCGGTGAAGCCGCCCCGCGCCGGGCCGAAGCCGCGCGACGCGCCGTCCGGGATGTCCAGGAGGCGGCATAGGGTCCGGTCGGTCACGCGGTCCCCTCCGCCATGCTCATCACCTGCTGCCAATGCGCGGGGGACACCGGGCTGACGGACAGGCGGGACAGGCGGAGCAGCGGCATGTCGGCCAGCGCCGGGTGCGCCTTGATCTCCGCCAGCGTCACCGGGCGCGGCAGCGGGGCGACCGCGCGCATATCGACGCAGACCCAGGGGCCGCCCTCCGCCGTGGGGTCCGCGTAGGCTTCCCGCGCCACCTCCACGACGCCCACCACGGCGCGGCCGATGTTGGAATGGTAGAAGAACGCCCGGTCGCCGAGCCGCATGGCCATGAGGTTGAGCTTCGCCGCATGGTTGCGCACCCCGGTCCAGGGTTCGACGCCGCGCGCCGCTTGCTGGTCCCAACTGAACACGTCCGGCTCCGACTTCACCAGCCAGCAGGCCACTACTCCACCTGCTCCCCGTCCTTGAACACGGTGCGGAAGGGGCGGATGATAGTGCTCTCGAACAGGCCGGAGCGGCCGTAGGGGTCGCCCGCGGCAAACCCCTCCGCGGCGGCGCGGTCCGCCACATCGACCAGCAGCAGGCTGCCGCAGGGCCGCCCGTCGGTGTCCAGCAGCGGGCCGCCCTGCACGACGCGGTCGGCGTAGGTGGTGAGATAGGCGATGTGCGCCGCCCGAGTCGCGAGTCGGAGGTCAAGACTCGCCGGCCGGTCGGTGCAGATGATGGCGAACAGCATGTCAGCCCCCTTGGTGCATGCGGCGCACAGTAGCCGATCAACAGACGCCTTCAACTCCCGGAAACTCGTGCTATCTTCGACGGGTGGACGCCACAGCATATCCCGCGCGCCCGTCGCGCAGCCTGCACCGTTTCGCCAATCCTGGCCGTTTCCTGCGCGTGGCCGGGCGGGTGCAGCCGTGGCTGTCGGCCGCGGCGCTGATCCTGACGCTGGGCGGGCTGGCCTGGGGGCTGTTCGTGGCGCCGGCGGATTGGCAGCAGGGCGACGCGGTGCGGATCATGTACGTGCACGTTCCCGCGGCCTGGCTGGCCTCGGCAGGGTATCTCAGCCTGGCGCTGTGCTCGCTCGCCTCCCTGGTGTGGCGGCACCCGCTGGCGGACCTGGCAGCGGCGGAGATCGGGCCGGTGGGCGCCGGGTTCACGGCGCTTTGCCTGGCCACCGGCAGCTTGTGGGGCAAGCCGATGTGGGGCGCCTGGTGGGTGTGGGACGCCAGGCTGACCAGCGTGCTGGTGCTGTTCTTCCTGTATGTCGGCCACATCGCGCTGGTGCGCGCGTTCGACGATCCGAACCGTGGCTACCGCGCCGGGGCGATCCTGGCTCTGGTCGGCGTGGTCAACTTGCCGGTCATCAAGTTCAGCGTCGATTGGTGGAACACCTTGCATCAGCCCGCGACCATCACGCTGACCGGGGCGCCAACCATGGCGGTGACGATGCTGTGGCCACTGCTGGTCTGCGCCATCGGCTTCACCTTCACCTTTGCGGCCATTGTCGTGGCGCGGCTGCGGGCCGCGGTCATGGAGCGCCGTATCCGCGGCCTGCTGCTGGCGGGCGCCGAGCGGCATGGGAGTCCGGCATGACGCACTTGCCCTATATCGCCGCGTCCTTTGGGTTGGGGCTGGCCGTGCCGGTGTTGTTCGCTGCCGGCGCGTGGCAACGCCTGGCCCGCGCCCGGCGGCGGCTGGCGCAGATTGACCCCCGGAGCACCAGCATGGGGGGTGCCGTATGACCCGCAAGCGGCGCAGGCTCTGGATCGTGCTGGCCTGCGGCTTAGGCCTCGGCTCGGCGACGGCGCTCGGCCTGTCCGCGTTCAGCGACAACATCGTGTTCTTCGTGGCGCCTTCCGACCTCGCGGCGCACGCGGCGGGTCCGGGCCGCACCCTGCGGCTGGGCGGCTTGGTGGAGGCCGGCAGCATCCACCGCGGCCAGGACCGTGGCCAACCGACGGCGCGCTTCCGCATCACCGATGGCCGGGCCGCCGTGGACGTGTCCTATTCCGGCATCCTGCCGGACCTGTTCCGTGAAGGGCAGGGCGCGGTGACGCTCGGCACCCTGCAACCCGACGGCAGCTTCCGCGCGCAGGAGGTGCTGGCCAAGCATGACGAGACCTACATGCCTAAGGATGTCGCCGACGCGCTGAAGCGCACCGGCCAATGGCGGCCCGAGCAAGGGCCGCCGCCGCCGGCCGCGACCTGGAACACGATGGCTCCAATAAAGGTGGGCGGATGATTCCGGAACTCGGCCATTTCGCGCTCGCCTTGGCCTGTGCCCTCGCCTTGGCGCAAACGGTGCTGCCGATCTGGGGCGCGCACCGCAACGACGCCCGGCTGATGGCCGCCGCCCCGGCGCTGGCCATCGGGCAACTGCTCGCCCTCGGCGCCTCGTTCGGCGCCCTGGTCTGGTGCAGCGTTGCCGACGACTTCTCCGTGCTGAACGTCGCGGAGAACAGCCACACGTTGAAGCCGCTGCTTTACAAGATCACCGGCACCTGGGGCAACCACGAGGGGTCGATCCTGCTCTGGGGCCTGATCCTCGCCTTGTGCGGCGGCGCGGTGGCGGCGGTCGGGCGCGGCCTGCCGTCCGCCCTGCGGGCGCGGGTAATCGGGGTGCTGGGCGGTAGTTCCGCCGGGTTCCTGCTGTTCGCGCTGCTGGCCAGCAACCCGTTCAACCGGCTGTGGCCGCCGCCGTTCGACGGGCGGGACATGAACCCGCTGCTGCAGGACCCCGGCCTCGCTTTCCATCCGCCGATCCTCTACTCCGGCTACGTCGGCTTTGCCGTGCCCTTCGCCTTTGCCGTGGCGGCGCTGCTGGAAGGCCGGATCGACGCCGCCTGGGGCCGCTGGGTGCGCCCCTGGACGTTGGCGAGCTGGTGCCTGCTGACCATGGGCATCGCGCTCGGCTCCTGGTGGGCCTACTACGTGCTGGGCTGGGGCGGCTTCTGGTTCTGGGATCCGGTCGAGAACGCCTCCCTGCTGCCGTGGCTCACTGGCACCGCGCTGCTGCACTCGGCCACCGTGGTCGAGAAGCGCGAAGCGTTGAAGGTCTGGACCGTGCTGCTCGCCATCGGCACGTTCTCGCTCAGCCTGTCCGGCACCTTCCTGGTGCGGTCGGGCATTCTCAACTCCGTGCACGCTTTCGCCAACGACCCGACGCGCGGCGTGTTCATCCTGGGCCTGCTGGCCATCGTGATTGGCGGCTCCTTGTTGCTGTTCGCCTTCCGCGCCCCGGCGCTGGCGCCGGGTGGGCTGTTTGCGCCGTTGAGCCGGGAAGGCGCCTTGGTGCTGAACAACGTCCTGCTGTGCAGCATGGCGGCCGTGGTGATCACCGGGACCATGTACCCGCTGTTCGCCGACTTCGTGCTCGGCACCAAGATTTCCGTGGGGGCGCCGTTCTTCAACGCGACGGTGCTGCCGCTGTGCCTGCCGGTGTTCGCGGCGATGATCGTGGCGCCGACCATGGCGTGGAAGCGCGCGCAACTGGCGCCGGCGCTGCGGCGCCTGTGGTGGGCGGCGGTCGCGGCGTTGGCGGTGGGCGTCATCGCGGCGCTCGGCCCGGCCCGCGGCCTGCCGGCGCTGGCGTTCGGCGGCGCGGCCTGGCTGATCCTGGGATCGTTCGCGGAGGTGGTCGAGCGCATCCGCCTGTTCCGCGTGCCGTTCGGGGACAGCGTGGCCCGGCTGCGCGGCCTGCGCCTATCCATGTTCGGCGCGGCGCTGGGCCATGCCGGGATGGGCGTGCTGGTCGCCGGCATCGCCGGCATGTCGCTCGCGACCCAGCAGGTCGTGCTGATGCATCCCGGGGACACCGTGCAGTCGGCGGGCTATAGTTGGACGCTCGAAGGGCTGCGCAACCAGTCCGGGCCGAACTACGAGGAGCGCGTCGCGACCATGCGGCTGGAGCGCAACGGGCGGGTGGTCGCCATCATGCAGCCGTCGCGCCGCACCTTCCCGGTGCAGCGCATGACCACGACGGAGGCGGCGATCCACACCAACGGGGTGGCGGACCTTTACGTGGTGCTGGGCGAGGAACGGGACGACGCTGCGATCATGCGGCTGAACTACAACCCGCTGGCCCCCTGGATTTGGTTCGGCGCGCTGATCATGGCGATGGGCGGCGGCTTGTCGCTGCTGGACCGCCGGACGCGGGTGGGTGCGCCGGCCCGGGCGGCCGTGCGGCCGGGGTCCCCCGGGTCGGCAGTCGCGTGAACCGCCGCCAGGCCCTGCTGCTGGCGCCGTTCGGCGCGGCGGTGCTGGCCGGCGCCGGGTTCTGGACGGTGCTGGGCCGCATGAAGGCCGGTCGTTTCGATCCCCATGACGTGCCGAGCCAGCTCATCGGCCGCCCCATGCCGGAGTTTGCCTTGCCGGCGCAGGAGCCGGGGCAGGGCTTCAGCAGCGCCGACATCGTCGCCCTGCGCCGCCCCGTGCTGGTCAACTTCTTCGCAAGCTGGTGCGTGCCCTGCGTCATCGAGCATCCGGAACTGATGGCGCTGTCTCGCGCCGGCGTGCCGATCTGGGGCATTGCCTACAAGGACACCGTGCCCGCCGCTTCCGGCTTCGTCGCCCGGCGCGGCAACCCCTACGCCCGCATCGCGCGGGACGCGCCGGGCCAGGTGGCGATCGACTGGGGCGTGTACGGCGTGCCGGAAAGCTACCTGATCGACCCCCAAGGCATCGTGCGCTGGCGCATGGCGGGGCCGCTGACCCCCGACGTCGTGTCGGAGCAGTTGCAGCCGATGCTGCGGGCCATGGCATGAGGACGGGGGCATGAAGGCGCTGGTCCTCCTCCTGGCGCTGCTGTGGAGCGGCGGTGCCTTTGCCATCAGCGATCCGGCTGAGATGCTGCCTGACCCGGCGCAGGAAGCCCGGGCGGAGAATGTCGGCCGGCAGCTCCGCTGCCTCGTCTGCCAGAACGAGAGCATCGAGGACAGCAACGCCGACTTGGCACGCGACCTGCGCCGCATCGTCCGCACCCGCATCGCCGCGGGCGACGCCGACAAGCAGGCGACCGAGTGGGTCGTCGCGCGCTATGGTGACTTCGTGCGCCTGCGCCCGCCGATGAACGCCGCGACGGCCTTTCTTTGGGCGTCGCCGGTGCTGGCGGTGGCGGCCGGCCTCGGCTTCGCCCTGCTGTCCCGCCGCCGCGCCCCGGCCGTGCCGCCACCCCTGACGGAGGCGGAACGCTCCCGCCTGGCCGACCTTTCGCCTCCCAACCCTTCGCATCTATGATCTGGCTGGCCATCCTCGTCCTGGCGGCGGTTGCCCTGGCGCCGCTGGCCCTGGTGCTGCGCCGCCGCACCGCCGCCCGCGGCGGGCGCGACCCGGCCATCGCGCTGCACCGCGACCAGTTGGCCGAACTGGACCGCGACCTGGCGGAAGGCCGCATCCTGCCGGCGGAACACGCGACCGCCAAGCTCGAGGTGCAGCGCCGCCTGCTGCACGTCGCGGGTGCAGTGGAGGACACCGCACGCCCCGGCTCCCGCACGCCCGTCATCGCGGTGCTGGCATTGGTGCCGGTCCTGGCGCTCGGGCTGTATGTCGTCGGCGGCTCGCCGGGCCTGCCGGGCGCGTCGAGCCGGCAGGCGCACTCGGCCGAGGAAAATGCGTTGATCGCCGAACTGCGGGAGCGGCTGGTCGCCATGGACCCGCATACCGAACAGGCCCGCCAAGGTTTCGTGCTGCTGGGCAACATCGAGGAAAGCCGCGGCAACGACGCCGCCGCGGCCGCGGCGCTGCGCTCGGCGCTCCAGGCGCATTTCGACCCGGTGCTCGCCGCCCGCGCTGCGGAAGCCGCCACCCGGGCAGAGGGCGGGGTCAGCGATTCCACGGCCTCCCTTTACCGCCGGGCTTTGGCCGGAGCGCCGCCGGACGCCCCTTGGCGTCAGGTCGTTGAACAAAGGCTGGCCGAACCCCGCCTTCCCTAGAGCCGGGCGGTTCCCTCGTATAGCCAGTTGTTTTATCATGGGAGCCATGACCGATGCACAATTCTGGACGCCGGCATTGCCCGTCCGTTGCCGGCCCATGAGGGCGTGTTGGCTCGCAGGGGTCGCCGGGCTCGCAGGCGTGGCGCTGCTGGGCGCTTTGGCCGGCTGTGCGCCGCACCGTCCAGGTTTCCTCGGCCGGTTGCAGCAGGATTGCGACGCCGGCGACCGGGACGCCTGCGTGCTGCTGGCCGGCCCCATGGTCGCGTCGGAGCCGGGCCGCCCCTCGCAAGCGCCGTCGCAGCCGCGGACGGCGGTGCAGCGCGATGTGGACGCGATCATGCAGGGCATGGACCGCAACCACATGGGGCTGTGCCTGCACGCGGAACCGGACGACGGGAACTGATTGCAGGCCGCCGTCCGGGCTTTACGTCGGCCTAATAAGGACGGACGTAGCCGCGCCGGACGGCATGGCGGCGGCGGAACTGCTCCCGCCGGATTTCCTGGCGGCGCCGGAACTCCTGCCGGCGGAGATGCTCACGGCGGTCGTAGCCGTACTGCACTGTCTGCACAGCCGCCGGTTCAGACACGGCGGCGGCGGCCAAGGCGCGCTGCATGACCGGCGCGGCGCAGACCGGCAGGGCGGCCATGCCGAGCAGAGTCAAGGAAAGAAAGAGTTTGCGCATGAAAGCCGCCTCGTCTTGTTCAAAGTCCATAGTACCCGGAAACGTGGCGCAACGATGGCTGGTTCCGCCTCAGCTCGGCCCGGCGCCGAGGTAAGTCCCGATCACCCGCGCATCCCCGGCCAGCCCGATGCTCGGCCCGTCCAGCGCCACGCGGCCGGTTTCCAGCACGTAGCCATGATCGGCGACCTGCAGCGCCGCGCGGGTGTTCTGCTCAACCAGCAGGATGGCGCAGCCGCGGTCACGCAGCCCGGCGACGATGCGGAACACCTCCCGCACGATCAGCGGCGCCAAGCCCAGGCTCGGCTCATCGAGCATCAAGAGGTCGGGCCGCGCCATCAGCGCGCGGCCCATGGCGAGCATCTGCCGCTCGCCGCCGCTGAGCGTGCCCGCCTGCTGGCGTCGGCGCTCCAGGAGGCGGGGGAACAGCGCATACACCTCCTCCAAGTCGCGCCGCGCCGACGCGCGCCCGGCCCAGCGGTGCCGGAAGCCGCCCAGGCGCAGGTTGTCCTCCACCGACAACGTCGAGAACAGCTCGCGCTTCTCGGGCACCAAGCCCATGCCGGCGCGGACCCGGTCCTCCACGCCGAGCCGTCCGACGTCGTGGCCCCCGAACCGCACGCCGCCCCGGCTGGGGTGCACGCCCATCACCGCGTTGAGCAGCGTCGTCTTGCCCGCGCCGTTCGGGCCGATCACCGTGACGATCTGTCCTGGGCCCACCGTCAGCGACACCCCATGCACCGCGCCGATGCCGCCGTAGCTCACGTGCAGATCCGTGACCTCCAGCGCGCTCAAGCGGGGGCGCCTAGATAGGCCTCGATGACAGCCGGGTTGGCGCGGATGGCGGCGGGGTCGCCCTCGGCGAGCTTGGCGCCGAACTCCATCACCACCAGGCGGTCGGTCAGCCGCATGACGAATTCCATGTCGTGCTCCACCAGCAGCACCGTCACGCCGTCATCGCGCAGCCGGCGCAGCAGGGCGGCGAGGTCGGCCTTCTCCGCATGGCGCAGCCCGGCTGCCGGCTCGTCCAGCAATAGCAGGATGGGGTCGAGGCACAGGGCGCGGGCGATCTCCACCAGGCGCTGCTGGCCGAGCGCCAGGCTGTCGCCGGGCTTGTCGGCGTGCCCGTCCAGCCCCACCCGGGCGATCTGCCGCCGCGCCTCCGCGAACAGCCGCGCCTCCTCCGCGCGGTCCAGGCGCAGCAGCGCGGAGAGGGCGCCGGCGGTGCCGCGCAGGTGGGCGCCAAGCGCCACGTTCTCCAGCACGGACATGCCCGGCACCAGCTTCACGTGCTGGAAGCTGCGCGCGATGCCGAGCCGCGCGATGCCGGGCGGCGCCAGGCCGGTCACGTCGCGGCCCAGGACGTGCACCTCCCCGGCATCAGGCCGCGCCGCGCCGGTCAGCAGGTTGAACGTCGTGCTCTTGCCCGCGCCGTTGGGACCGATCAGGCCGACGATCTCGCCGGCGTCCAGATGCAGCTCCATGCCGTTCACCGCGACGAGGCCGCCGAACGTCTTGCGCAGCCCGGCGGCGGACAGCACGGGGAGGCCCGCGGCCGACGGCAGCGCCCGGACGCGCAACGGGGCGGCGTCCGCCCGCACCCGGCGCGGCCGGGCCGGGGGGAACAGGCGGCGCAGCCGCGGCCACAGTCCCTCCGGCGCCGTTTGCAGCACCAAGACCAGAAGCATGCCGAATACGATGGTTTCGTAATTGCCCTGCTGACCCAACAGCCGCGGCAGCAGGCTTTGCAACTGGTCGTTCACGGCCGTCACCAGCGCCGCTCCCAGCAACGCCCCCCACACCGACCCGGCGCCGCCCACCACCGCCATCAGCAGGTACTCGATCCCGGCGTTCAGCCCGAACGGGGTGGGGTTCACGCTGCGCTGCATGTGCGCGTACAGCCACCCCGCCAGCCCCGCCAGCACGGCGGCGTAGGTGAACGCCAGGACGCGCGTCCGCGGCAAGCTCACGCCAAAACTCGCCGCCGCAGCAGCCCCCCCGCGCAACGCCCGGATCGCCCGGCCCACCCGGCTATCGAGCAGGTTGAGCGTCAGCAGCACGGCCAGCGCTACGGCGACCCAAACCACGACGAAGTACTCCCGGCTCCCGGTCAGCGCCAAGCCGCCGAGCCGCAGCGGCGGGATGCCGGACAGGCCGTCATTGCGGCCGAGCACGTCGAGGTTGCCGGCCAGGTAGTACAGGCTGACCGCCCAGGCGATGGTGGCGAGCGCCAAATAATGCCCGGACAGCCGCAGGGTGACGGCCCCGAGCGCCAGCGCCGCCGCCCCGCTGGCCAGCAGCGCCGCCGGCAGCGCCAGCCAGGGCGACAGCCCGGCGCCCGCGGTGAGCAGCGCCGAAACATAGGCCCCGCATCCCATAAACGTCGCCTGCCCGAAGGAGGTCATGCCGCCATGCCCCGTCAGCACGACCAACCCCAGAGCCACGATGCCGGCGATGCCCGCATAGTCCGCCAGCGTGATCCAGAAGCTCGGCACCCCCGGCAGGAACGGCATGCCGAGGGCGGCGAGGAACAGCGCCGCCGGAAGCAGCCGGGTCATTCCTCATCCTCCGCCGGGCTGCGCAGACTGCGCCAAAGCAGGACCGGGATGATGACGGCGAAGACGATCACTTCCTTGAAGGCGCTGGCGTAGAACGACGACAGGCTTTCGACGCAGCCCACCAGCACCGCGGCGAGCGCCGCGACCGGGTAGCTGACCAGCCCGCCGATGATGGCGGCGACGAAGCCTTTCAAGCCGATCAGGAAGCCGCTGTCGTAGTACACGGTGGTCAAGGGCGCGATCAGGATGCCGGACAGCGTGCCGATCAGCCCGGCGAGGAGGAAGGCGATGCGCCCGGACAATGCGGTCGCGATGCCCACCAGCCGCGCCCCCAGCCGGTTCACCGCCGTCGCCCGCAGCGCCTTGCCGGACAAGGTATGCTCGAAGAACAGATACAGCGCCGCGATCAGCGCGAGGGTGCTGCCCACGATCCAAACCGCCTGGCCGGGGACCGCCAAGCTGCCCCAGTCGTGGCGCGCGTCGGAGAAGCCCGGGGCGCGGTAGCCCTCCGGCCCGAAGAACACGAGGCCGAGGCCGAGCAGCGCCAGATGCACGCCGATGCTGGCGATCAGCAGGGTCAGGACCGACGCCTCCGCAAGCGGCTGGAAGGCGAGGCGGTACAGGTAGGGCGCCATGGGCGTCACGATGGCCAGCGTCAGCAGCGCGTCGGCCGCGACGCCGGGCTTGCGCGGGGCGAGCAGCAGCGCCGCCGTGGCGACCAGCACCGGAACCGCCAGGGTTTCGGCGGCCAAACGCGACACGCCGCCCGGCGAAAGCACCCGGCGCTCGGCCGCCAGCCCGGCCAGGAACGCCCCCACACCCAGCGCGCCCAGCAGCCACACGCTGCCGGGCAGCCGCCCCTCGTCGAGCGCCGCGTAGGTCAGCGCGCCGTAGGCGACGATCTCGCCCTGCGGGATCAGGATGACGCGGGTGACAGTGAACACCAGCACCAGCGACAAGGCCAGCAGCGCGTAGATCGCGCCGTTCACGACGCCGTCCTGCAGCAGGATCAGCGCGATGTCCGCGTCCATGCGCGGTTTAGCCGGCGTGGGTCAGGGCAGCAGCTTCCAGGCGCCGCCCTCGATCACGACCATCACCCGGGCGCGTTGGTCGAAGCCGTTATGGTCTTGCGGCGTCATGTCCGTAACGCCTTGGGTCAGCACCAACTCCTCGCTGTTCTCCAAGGCATTGCGCAGCGCGGCGCGGAATTCCGGCGTGCCGGGCTTGGCGGAGCGCAGCGCCACCGGGATGGCCGCTTGCAGCAGCAGGCCCGCGTCCATCGCGTGCGCGCCGAAGGTGGACACGCTGCCCGGGCCGTTCGCGGCCTCGTAGCGGCGCACGTAGTCGAGCGCCACCGCCTTGATCGGGTTGCTGTCCGGCAGTTGCGCCGCGACCAGGATCGGGCCGGCCGGCAGCACCGTGCCCTCCACGTCCCGCCCGCCCACGCGCAGGAAGTCCGCGTTGGCGACGCCGTGGGTCTGGTAGTACTTGCCGGCATAGCCGCGCTCGTGCAGCGCCTTCTGCGGCAGCGCCGCCGGGGTGCCGGCGCCGGCGATCAGCACCGCGTCGGGCCGGGCGGCGACCAGCTTCAGCACCTGGCCGGTCACGCCGGTGTCGGTGCGGGCGTACCGCTCCGTCGCCACCAGTTTGATGCCGTGGGCGGCAAAGGCGCGCGTCGCTTCCGTGAGCCAGCCGTCGCCGTAGGCGTCGTTGAAGCCGATGAAGCCGACCGTCCTCACGCCCGCCTGCGCCATGTGCCCGGCAAGCGCGTCCGCCATCAGGCTGTCGTTCTGCGGCGTCTTGAACACCCACCGGCGCTGCGCGTCCATCGGCTCGATCAGCCGGGCGGAGGCGGCGAGCGCGATCATCGGCACCTGCTTCTCCGCCGCCACGTCGATCATCGCGAGCGCGGCCGGGGTGACGCTGGAGCCTACCAGCGCGTCCACGCCCTCGTCGATCAGCTTGCGGGCGTTGGCGACCGCCTTGGTGCTGTCCCCGGCGTCGTCCAGCACGACATACTCGACCGCCTGCCCGGCAACCGTGGACGGCATCAGCGCGACCGAGTTGCGCTCCGGCACGCCAAGGCTGGCGCCCGGCCCGGTGGTGGAGAGCGTCACGCCGATCCTGACCTGCGCCTGGGCCGCCCCGGCGGCGACGGGCGCGGTGGCCGCCAGCAGCATGATCGCGAGACGACGCATGATCCCATCCCCCAACGCCGCCCCTGCGCCCTCGATACGGCTCCGTGCGGCGGCCTTCGTTTGTGCCGCAGTGGTATGGGGCGGTCCGCAGCGTGTCAATTTCAGAGCACACCTCCCATCCTGTTTGGCGGCTTCGCGCGGCCGTATGCCATCTGGACTTGCGGCGCGCGGCCGCATCCGCTTTAGCCTCGCGGCATGGTTGAGCGATCTGTCCTCACGTCTCTTGTGGCCCTGAGCGCAAAACGGGCGTCCGCCGTCCTGTTGGTCGGCGCCGTGCTGGCCGGGCTGTCCGCCGTGCTGGCCATGCGCCTGAGCGTCACGACCGACATCAATGGGCTGTTCAACGCCAACCTGCCCTGGAAGCAGCGCGAATCCGAGCTGAAGCGCCTGTTCCCGCAGCGCGAGGGCCTGCTGGTCGCCGTGATCGACGCGGCGGTGCCGGAGGCTGCGGAGGCGGCCGCCGCCGGGCTGGCCGCGGCGCTGGCACGCGACACGGCGCATTTCCAGCAGGTGCGCCGCCCCGACGCCTCGCCGTTCTTTGACCAGAACGGGCTGCTGTTCCTCGACACCCCGGCGCTTTCGGCGGTGCTGGACCAGACCATCGACGCGCAGCCCTTCCTGGGCCAGCTCGTCGCCGATCCCAGCGCGCGGGGCCTGTTCGCGGCGCTGTCGCTGGTGGCCATCGGCGTGGACAAGGGGGCCGAGCTGGGACCGTTCGACGCTCCGCTGCGCGGCTTCCACAAGGCGATGGTCAGCGCGCTCCGCGGCGAGCCGCAGCCGCTCTCGTGGCAGCGCCTGCTGGCCGGCCCGGTGGCGGAGATGGGCGGACCCTACCGCTTCGTGCTGGCGCAGCCGCGGCTCGACTTCGCCGCCCTCCAACCCGGCGCCGCCGCGACACAGGCCCTGCGCGACGCCGCGGCACAGCAGGAGTTCGTCCGCTCCGGCCTGGCGCATGTCCGGGTCACGGGCGCCGTGGCGCTGTCGGACGAGGAGCTTGCCTCCGCCGCGAACGGGGCCATTGCCGGGCTGATCGGCAGCACGCTGCTGGTGGTGGTCTGGCTGGTGCTCGCGGTGCGGAGCTGGCGGCTCGTGGTGCCGATCCTGCTGACCCTGATGCTCGGGCTGCTGCTGACCACGGCGTTCGCGGCGCTGACCGTCAGCCCGCTCAACATGATCTCCGTCGCCTTCGCCATCCTGTTCATCGGCATCGCGGTCGATTTCGCCATCCAGTTCAGCGTGCGGCTGCGGGAGGCGCAAACGGAGGCTCCCGACCTGCGCGCCGCGCTGGCCGTCACCGGGCGGCGGGCCGGGGTGCAGATCCTGGTGGCGGCGGCGGCCACGGCGGCGGGGTTCCTCGCCTTCGTGCCGACCGATTTCAGCGGCGTGGCGGAGCTGGGCCTGATCGCCGGCGCCGGCATGCTGATCGCGTTTGCCTGCACGCTGGTGTTCCTGCCGGCGGCGCTGATGCTGTTCCGCCCGCGCACGCCGGGGCGGGAGGTCGGCTTCACTTGGGCGGCGCCGCTCGACCAGGGGCTGGCCCGGCGGCGCTGGCTGATCCTGGCGTTGAGCGGCATCGCCGCCGGGTTCGGCTTGGCGTCGCTGCCGCGCCTGACCTTCGACAGCGACCCCCTGCATTTGAAGAACGCCTCGACGGAGGCCATGCGGACGCTCGCGGATCTCGCGGCGAACCCGCTGACCAACCCTTACACCATCGACGTCCTGGCACCGGACGCGGCGGCGGCGCAGGCGGTCACGGCGGCGGTGCAGAAGCTGCCGCTGGTGGCCCAGGTCCTCAGTTTGCAGAGCTTCGTGCCCCAGGACCAGCCGGCGAAGCTGGCGCTGGTCGCCGACGCGGCCGGGCTGCTGGCGCCGACGCTGGCGCCGCGGGGGCCGGCGGCGGCGGTCACGGTCGAAGACCTGCGGCTCGCGGCCCGCACGGCGCTGGCGCAACTGGAGCGCGTCGCGCCGCGGCTGCCGCCCGATGGTCCGCTGGCCGCCATCGCGTCCGACCTGGCGGCGCTGGAAGTGGCGGGCGACGAGACGCTGCTGGCGGCGAACGGGGCGCTGACCCGCTTCCTGCCGCAGCAGATCGCCCGGCTGCGCGCGGCCCTGCGCGCCGGCCCGGTCACGCCCGCCGACATCCCGCCGGACATCGCGCGGGACTGGGTTCTGCCGGACGGACGGATGCGGGTGCAGATCAGCGCCAAGCCGGACGCCGCCCGCGCGGAGGGACTGCACGCCTTCGTGGACCAGGTCAGCGCCGTGGTGCCCGACGCCGGCGGCCCGGCGCCCACCATCGCCGCCACGGCGGAAACCATCACCTCCGCGTTCAAGCGCGCGGCGCTCGGCGCCATCATCGCCATCACGCTGATCCTGTTCGTGGCGCTGCGGCGGGTGCTCGACGTGGCGCTGGTGCTGGCGCCGCTGCTGCTGTCCGCGCTGCTGACCGTTATTGTCGCGGCCTGGCTGCCGCTGCCGCTCAACTTCGCCAACGTGATCGCCTTGCCGCTGCTGCTGGGCGTGGGGGTGTCGTTCAACATCTACTTCGTCATGAACTGGCGGGCCGGGATGCGGTCGCACCTGGCGTCGCCCACGGCGCGGGCGGTGATGTTCTCGGCGCTCACGACCGCCACGGCGTTCGGCTCGCTGGCGCTGTCCGGCCACCCAGGCACTGCAAGCATGGGTGCCCTGCTTCTGATTAGCCTTTGCTGCACCCTGATCGCGAGCATGGTATTTGTCCCGGCGCTGCTTGCCACAATATCGTCACCTCGGCGCTAAAAGCCGCCGCAATCCCCGGGCAATCTTACGGGCGCAGACAACAGGGTTTCAGGCTATGGCGTTTATTCGGACTTGCATGATCATCGTGGCGTTGGTGCTGGGCTGGGTGGCCGTACGGTCGCAATCGGCGGCGCACACCGTGCCGACGCAGTCCGCGCAGTTCCACGTGCCGGTCGCCTACAAGGCGTCGTAACTCGTCTGCACCGCGCCCGCGCGGGCGAAAGCTTGGCGAACGGCGGGATCGACCAACACGGCCAATTCCGCCTCATGCTCGTAGTCCGGCATCAGCTGGTTTAGGCGCGTGTCCCGATAGGTTGCGGGGTGGAAGTAAATTTCGCTCACCCCGGGCGGCAAGCGTGCAGCTAAGCGGGTGACGAGGTTCGCGGTCATGTGGCCGCTCCAGGCGATGCCGAACGCATGATCATTGGTCCGCACACCGGCCCGGCGCGCTTGGGCGCGCAGCACCCAAGTGCCGGCGTAAAGCAGGCGGTCGCCCAGGCGCTGCGCCGCGCCGCAGTCCAGCATGATGGCGGGCGGCTCGGCCGGGACGCGGATGGCCGGCAAGCCGTGCGCCGCGCCTGCCTCCAGCATGAGCCGGCCGACCGTGGGGTGCAGGTGCATATGCTTGTGGGCGTTGGCGTGGTCGAGGCGTAGCCCGGTTGCAGCGAAGGCGGCGAACTGCGCGCGGATTTCCGCCGCCAGCGCCCGGCGCGTGCCCGGCCGGAAGAAGTAGTCGATGCCGAGGCGCAGTTGATCGGACGGGAACTGTCCGTCTGCATCCAGCAGGCCCGGCGCCGGGCCGACTGCCGGGCCTTCGATCACCACAAGATGCAGCCCGACCCGCAGTTGCGGCAGCCTGCGCGCCCGGCGGACCGCGTCGTCGGCGGCGGGGGCGGCGACCATCAGGCTGGCCGTGGTCAGAAGGCCGTCCCGACACGCCTGCTCTACGGCCTCGTTCACCCCTTCCGACAGGCCGAAGTCGTCGGCGGAGATGATGACCCGCTTTGCCGTCAGGGCCGGGCCACCGGCGGGCGGTCAGGCCGCCTTCTGGCGCTCCCGCAGGAACTGGAAGAACTCCACACCCTCGCGCAGGCGGCGCTTCATCATCTGCGGGCTTCGCACCATCTCGCCAACGATGGAGGCGATCTTCGGCGCGCGGAAATAGAACCGCTTGTAGAACTCCTCGACGCTGCCGAAGATTTCCGTGTGCGACAGGTGGGGATAGTGCAGCGGCGCGATCTGCACCCCGCGCTCGTCGATCAGCTCGGCATGTTCCGCGTCCAGCCAGCCGTTCTCTACCGCCTGGTCATACAGGAACGTGCCGGGATACGGCGCGGCCAGGCTGACCTGCAGGGTGTGCGGGTTGATCTCCGTGGCGAAGCGGATCGTCTCCTCGATGGTTTCCTTGCTCTCGCCGGGCAGGCCGAGGATGAAGGTGCCGTGGATCTTGATGCCAAGCTCGTGACAGTCACGGGTGAACTGCCGCGCGACCTCGATCCGCATGCCCTTCTTGATGTTGTGCAGGATCTGCTGGTTGCCGCTCTCGTAACCGACCAGCAGCAGCCGCAGCCCGTTGTCCTTCAAGACCTTGAGCGTCGCCCGCGGCACGTTGGCCTTGGCGTTGCACGACCAAGTGACGCCGAGCTTGCCGAGTTCCCGCGCAATGGCCTCGGCGCGAGGCAGGTTGTCGGTGAAGGTGTCGTCGTCGAAGAAGATCTCCCGCACCTGGGGGAAGCTGCGTTGGATGGAGCGCACCTCGTCCGCAACGTGGCCCGGGCTGCGGACCCGGTAGGTGTGGCCGCCCACCGTCTGTGGCCACAGGCAGAACGTGCACCGGCTCTTGCAGCCCCGCCCGGTGTAGATCGAGACGTAGGGATGCATGAGATAGCCGATGAAGTAGTCCTCAATATGCAGGTCGCGCTTGTACACGTCCGACACGAACGGCAGCTTGTCCATGTCCTGCAGGATTGCCCGGTCCTTGTTGTGGACCAACCGCCCGTTGCCGTCGCGGTAGGAGATGCCGTCGATGCTCGCGAAATCGCGGCCCTCCGCGACCTCCAGGCAGGTGAAGTCGAACTCGTTGCGCGCGACGAAGTCGATGGGGGCGCCCTGCTGCAGGCTCTCGGCCGGCTGCACCGCGACCTTGGCGCCCACGAAGCCGATCTTCAGCGCCGGGTTCGCATCCTTCATCGCCTGCGCCACCTGCACGTCGGATGCAAAGGAGGGGGTGCTGGTGTGGATGACGCAGAGCTCATGCTGCCGGGCCGCGGCCAGCACCGGCTCCATGCCGATGTTGGCGGGCGGCGCGTCGATCAGCTTGGCGCCGGGCACCAGCGCCGCCGGCTGCGCCAGCCAGGTCGGGTACCAGAACGACTTGATCTCGCGCTTCGCCTGATACCGCGAGCCGGCGCCGCCGTCGAAGCCGCCGAACGACGGGGGTTGCAGGAACAAGGTCTTCATCATGCCAATCTATCCCTTACCCGGTCCAACCCGCGCCGGATGGTGCGCTTGCGCGGCGCGAGGCGAGGCCCCTTCGCGCTGAGGATCTGCCCGCGCCAGGCCACCTGGTCGGTCCGGTAGCTCGCCAGCATCACCGCGATGGACATGAGGTCGCGGAACGGCAAGCACCAGAGGCCGGCGCTGGGCGCCAAGCCGAGCGCGCGGTCGATCCCATGTCCCGCGGCGCCCCGCACCAGCCAGGCCAGCCCAAACGCCAGCCAGGCCCAGCCGGCCCCACCCGACAGCCCCACAGCCAGCGCAGACCAGAACAGCGGATACTGCACGCTCGACATGACGAAGCCCACGGCCGCAAGGCTCTGGATCGTGCGTGCCCAGCGCAGCTCATGCGCGAACAGGTCCGGCAGATGCGCCTCCGCCACGGTGGTCGCGGGCACCGTCCCGGCGAGCGCGATGGACAGGCCGCGCGCCTTGACCAGCCGGCCCAGCACCGCGTCGTCCGCCAGGTGGTTCGCCAGCGCGTGCAGGCCGCCGACGCTGTCCAGCGTCTGCCGCCGCAGCGCCATGGTGGCGCCTAAGCAATCCTGCCGCCCCAGCCCGCGCGCCATCAACGCGCCCGGCAGGAACGCATGGTTGATCTGCTCGGCGCCGAGCCGCCCGGTCAGCGTCCGCCCGGACGGCAGCCCGGCATACAACGTGGTCGCCAGGCCAACCCCCGGCGCCATGAGGGCGGCGACCAGGTGGGCGAGGTAGCCCGGCGCCGCATGGATGTCGCTGTCGGCGATGACCAGCACGTCGTGCCGAATCCGCGGCGCCATGTTGATGAGGTTCGCAACCTTGCGGTTGGTGCCGTGCGGGGTGGGGTCCACCACCACCGCCATGTCGAGCGCCGGAAAGCGCTGGCGCAGCCGGGCCAGCACCGCCAGCGCCGGGTCGGCCGGGTCCTGAAGGCCGAACACGATTTGGAACTCGGGGTAGTCCTGGGCGCAGAAGCTGGCCAGCGCCTCTTCCAGCAGAGGCTCGTCGCCATGCAGCGGCTTAAGGATCGTGACCGGCGGATACTGCTCCGGGACCATCGCGCCGCGCCGGGCGAACCGCTCGACCGCAAGCCATCCGGCGCTGGACTGCACCAGGCCGGCAACCGTCAGCCCGGCCGCTCCCATCGTCAGAACATCGAACAAGCGGAATGTCCTATCAGGCCAGCGTGCCGCCGGAAAGGTCGGCCGTCTTGCGTTGCAGGCTTTGGATCAGCGGCCCCGCGTCGCCGGACCCGAGCAATGAGCGGAAGTCCGACCGCTGTACGGCAACGCGGCTGATCGACCCGTTGAGCAGCACATCCACCGCGCGCCAGCCCGCGGGCGTCCGCCGCATGACGTAGTCGATCCGCGTCGGCGCCCCGCTCGACGGCACGATCTGCGTCGCGACCACCTGGTCGGCGCCGACATTGCGGCTGATCGGCAGCACCTCCAGCTTCTCGCCGTTGAAGCTGTCGAAGTTGGCGACGTAGCTCGCGATGGTGAAACGGCGGAACACCTCGAGCAGTTGCGACTGCTGCGCCGGCGGCAAGGCCGCCCAGCGGGGGCCGACCGAGGCTTGCAGGATGCCCGGGATGTCGAACGCCTCTTCCACCAGCGGCGCCAGCGCGCCGTACCGCTGCGGGAACGGGGTGGCCTTGCCGGCGCGCATGCCGGCAATCAACCCGCGGTTCAAGGCGGTGATCGGCGCCGCCGCGTCCGCATCGGCCGCAAACGCCAGGCGCCCCAGGCCGGGCAGCAGCAGCCCGCCCAGACCATTCAACAGCGCGCGTCGGGAAAGGCTCATCGCGCGGGCACCAGCAGCGTCGCCTTGGCTTCGTCCTTGCCGAGCGCCCTCATGACGGTGGCCACGATGTCCTTCGCGCCCAGCCCGGCCTCGATGATCTGCGCCGCCGGGGTGCTGTGGTCGATGAACCGGTCGGGCAGGGTCATGGTCCGCACCCGTACGCCGCCGTCGAGCAGCCCGCGCGATGCCAGGTGCTGCAAGACCGCTGCGCCGAACCCGCCGATGGAGCCTTCCTCGATGACCACCAGCACGGAATGGTGCCGGGCAAGCTGCTCCACCATGGCGGCGTCGAACGGCTTGGCGAAGCGCGCATCGGCGACGGTGGTGGACAGGCCGCGCGCCGCAAGCTCATCCGCGGCGCGCAGGCTGTCGGCCAGGCGGGTGCCGAGGCTCAGGATGGCGACGGCCGAGCCTTCGCGCAGGATGCGGCACCGGCCGACCGCAATGGGCGTGCCGCGTTCCGGCAGGTCAAGCCCGGTGCTCTCGCCCCGCGGATAGCGCACGGCGCTGGGCCGGTCGTCGATCCCGGCGGAGGTCGCGACCATGTGCATCAACTCAAGCTCGTCCGACGGCGCCATCAGCACGATTCCCGGCAGGCAGCCGAGATAGGCAAGGTCGAAGCTCCCGGCGTGGGTCGCCCCGTCCGCGCCGACCAGCCCGGCGCGGTCGATGCCGAAACGCACCGGCAGGCCCTGGATCGCCACGTCGTGCACGACCTGGTCGTAGGCGCGCTGCAAAAACGTGCTGTAGATCGCGCAGAACGGGCGCAGCCCTTCCGTCGCCATGCCGGCGGCAAAGGTGACGGCGTGCTGCTCGGCGATGCCCACGTCGAAGCAGCGGTCGGGAAAGCGCTTGGCGAAGCGGTCAAGGCCGGTGCCGTTCGGCATGGCGGCGGTGACGGCAACGATCTGGTCGTCCGCCTCCGCCTCCGCGATCAGCGCGTCGGCGAACACCCTTGTGTATTGCGGCGGTCCCGGCGGCGCCTTGCCCTGCTCGCCGGTGATCACGTTAAACTTGCTGACGGCGTGATACTTGTCCGGACTGGCCTCCGCCGGTGCGTAGCCGTGGCCCTTCTTGGTGATGACGTGCAGCAGGATCGGCCCGGCTTCCTCCGCTTCCCGCACGTTGCGCAGCACGGGCAGCAGGTGGTCCAGGTTGTGCCCGTCGATCGGGCCGACGTAGTAGAAGCCCAGCTCCTCGAACAAGGTGCCGCCGGTCAGGATGCCGCGGGCGTATTCCTCCGCCCGCCGCGCCGTGCGCTGGATGCCGCGCGGGAAGCGCGTCGCCATGCGGGACGCGAGGTCCCGCAGGTTCAGGAACGACCGGCTGCTCATCAGGCGCGACAGGTAGGCGCTCATGGCGCCAACGGGCGGCGCGATGGACATGTCGTTGTCGTTGAGGATCACCAGCAGGCGCGACTTGCGGGCACCCGCGTTGTTCATCGCCTCGTAAGCCATGCCGGCGCTCATCGCGCCGTCGCCGATCACCGCGACCACGTGGCGGTCGCCTTGGCCATGCAGGTCGTGCGCCACGGCCATGCCCAAGCCGGCGGAAATGCTGGTGCTGCTATGCGCCGCGCCGAAGGGATCGTACTCGCTTTCGCTGCGCCGGGTGAAGCCAGAGAGTCCGCCGGGCTGGCGCAGGGTGCGGATGCGGTCGCGTCGTCCGGTCAGGATTTTGTGCGGGTAGGCCTGGTGCCCGACGTCCCACAGCACGCGGTCGTGCGGCGTATCGAACACGGCATGCAGCGCGACCGTCAACTCGACGACGCCGAGCGACGCGCCCAGGTGCCCGCCCGTGGTGCTGACCGCATCCACCGTTTCGGCCCGCAGCTCGTCGGCAAGCTGGCGAAGCTGCTCTGCGGAGAAATTGCGCAGGTCGGACGGGATGTTGACGCGGTCGAGCATCGGGGTGGCGGGACGGGATGGGAGCGGGATGCTCGCGTTCATTGGGTCACTCAGCTCCCCCCGCGGGACGTTCCACGCGGCTAGGTGGTTTCTGGAACGGATGCGTCGGGCTATAACGTAAAATCGTTAAAATAGAACAAGTTTTGCCGTTGTCACCTGGTCCGCGCTGATTTGCCGGCTCCGTGCGGCAGTTAAGCCACGGGCTTGCCGGCCAAGGCGGCTGTCGTCGGGTCCCGGCCCCCGCAGCTCTAGCCGCGTCACAGCTCTGATGGCAACACCCATGCGCGCACGTTGTCTCGTCCGTGTAACACATCGCGACACTAGCCAACCCGGCGCCGTCTCGCCAGGCCATCCGTCTCATCTTACCTCTTTGTGGCAACTGGGCCACAGTCGTGAGCCATAACCGACACAATGCTGGTTTGCGGCGCCCTGTTTTCCCAGGTGAATGCGATATGGTCGCCGAAGCCGTGTCCGGCTGTTGGAGAGAATTGCGGATGATGCGTGTGATCTTGGCCCAACCCAGAGGCTTCTGCGCCGGTGTGGAACGGGCCATCGAGATCGTGGAACGCGCGCTCGCCAAGTTCGGGCCGCCGATCTACGTCCGGCACGAGATCGTGCATAACAGGCATGTCGTGGAGGATCTGCGCACCCGCGGCGCCGTGTTCGTAGACGAGTTAGACGAAATTCCACCGGGTTCCATGACAGTGTTCAGCGCGCATGGCGTCGCCAAGCGGGTGGAGGAATTGGCCGCCGAGCGCCGGCTGCCGGTGTTCGACGCGACCTGCCCGCTGGTGGCCAAGGTCCATGCGGAAGGCCGGCGCTACGCTGCGCAAGGACGCGAAATCGTGCTGATCGGCCATGCCGGCCACGCAGAGGTCGAGGGCACCGTTGGGCAGATCCCCGGCAAGGTGCACTTGGTGCAGACGGTGGCCGACGTGGAAACGCTGCAGGTCGGCTCGCCCGACCGGCTGGCCTACGTCACCCAGACGACGCTTTCGGTCGATGACACGCGGGGCATCATCTCCGCGTTGCAGGGCCGGTTCCCGTCCATCGTGGGTCCCGACGTGCGCGACATCTGTTATGCCACGCAGAACCGGCAGCAGGCGGTGCACGACCTGGCGAAGCTGGTCGACCTGATCCTGGTCGTGGGGTCGAAGAACAGTTCGAACTCCAACCGGCTGCGGGAGATCGGGCAGGAGCTGGGCAAGCCGAGCTACCTGATCGACGACGCCTCCGCATTGGAACGCGGCTGGTTCGCAGGCGTCGAGTCCGTGGGCCTGACGGCCGGGGCCAGCGCGCCCGAGATGCTGGTGCAGGGCGTGCTGGATGGGTTGCGGCGGTTTCGCCAGGTGGATGTCTCCACCCTGGCGGGCGCCGCGGAAGACGTGAAGTTCAAGTTTCCGGCCGAGTTGAGCGAGGCCGAGGGGGTTTAATCGATGTCCGTTCCGATGAGGCAAGTCGCGCGCGTGGGTGCCTATGTGGTCAAGCAGCATATGCTGGGCCGCAAACGCTATCCGCTCGTGCTGATGCTTGAGCCGTTGTTCCGCTGCAACCTCGCATGCTCCGGCTGCGGCAAGATCGACTATCCCGCGGCGATCCTGAACCAGCGCCTGTCGGTGGCGGACGCGCTGGCGGCGGCGGACGAGTGCGGCGCCCCCGTGGTGTCCATCGCCGGCGGCGAGCCGTTGCTGCACAAGGAGATGCCGCAGATCGTCGAGGGCCTGCTGGCCCGTAAGAAGTTCATTTATCTCTGCACCAACGCGCTGCTGCTTGAGAAGAAGATGGACCAGTACACGCCGCACCCGGACTTCTCCTGGGACGTGCACCTGGACGGCGACCGGGAGGTGCATGACCGCTCGGTGAGCCAGGCCGGCACCTATGACCGGGCGGTGGCCGCCATCAAGGAGGCGAAGCGCCGCGGCTTCCGCGTCAGCATCAACTGCACGCTGTTCGACGGCGCGGAGCCGGAGCGGGTGGCGAAGTTCTTCGACGAGGTGATGGCGATGGGCGTGGACGGGATCATGACCTCGCCGGGCTACGCCTACGAGCGTGCGCCGGACCAGGCGCATTTCCTGTCGCGGCAGAAGACCAAGCAGCTGTTCCGCGACATCCTGACCTACGGCCGCGGCAAGAAGTGGAAGTTCACCCAGTCGCCGCTGTTCATGAGCTTCCTCGCGGGCAACGAGAACTACCAGTGCTCGCCGTGGGGCAAGCCGACCCGCAACGTGTTCGGCTGGCAGCGCCCGTGCTACCTGCTTGGGGAAGGTTACGCCAAGACGTTTGCCGAGCTGATGGACAGCACGGACTGGGACAAGTACGGCACCGGCAATTACGAGAAGTGCGCCGACTGCATGGTGCACTCCGGATACGAGAGCACGGCGGTGATGGACGCGGTGAAGTCGCCGATCAAGACGATGGCGACCGTGCTGCGCGGCCCGAAGCTGACCGGCCCGATGGCGCCGGAAATCGACCTAACGCATCAGCGCCCGGCCGAATACGTGTTCAGCCGGCACGTGCAGGAGAAGATGGCCGAGTTGAAGCACAAGCCGCGGGGCAAGCCCCAGGTGGCGGACGCGGCGGACTGAGCTGACGGGTCCTGGCTGGAGCCGCTGCACCCTGTTCCTGTGCAGCGACAGCCAGGACGACAAAGGGTTAGGCGACGACCTCGCCATCCATCAGTTTAGCAGGCACTCCCAAAGCCTTGGCAGCGGCAGAGCTTGGAGTATGAGTCTGGCAGCTTTGCGCAGTCCTCGGGTGAACCAGGAGAGCTTGCTTCTGGCGAGTTTTC
>JAABUQ010001868.1_pt1 | contig 43586 bp, 48 predicted proteins | sample 5560001 | NCBI WGS metagenome assembly JAABUQ01 (sample SAMN10711888, study PRJNA513371) | rock metagenome | isolation source: Antarctica rocks | place: Antarctica: Victoria Land, Finger Mt nord | collected 2015-12-18 | reverse complement strand
TTGTGACGTTGTTGGGGCTTTTGGTTGTGGTGCCCATGAGGGGGTGGTGGATGGATCGGAGGGTTGGGGGGGGGTTGGTCGTTTTGTGGGTGGTCAGTACGTTGGGGAATGTGCTTGTTGAGGTGATGGGGTGGGGGAGGGGGTGAGGGTTGGGTTGTTGCGCTGTTGCGTTGATGGGGATGGGGGGCATGCAGTAGAAATATGGATTTCGGGGTTGGATGGCGGAGGGAAGGGGTGTACATAGCGTGCCGGATACCTGTGAATAGCGTTCGATGAATGATGAGCCACGGCCTTTGCTCCTATCGACGAGTCTTATTCCGCATCGCTTCATGCATTCCATTTCTACCGCTCACAGCCTATCAAGCCGCGCGCACTCACTCCATCCCAACCTCAAACTCCGCCCTCCCCCTTCCCCTCCCCATCCCCCCACCCCCATTAACCCTTGCCTCCACCTCCCTCGCCTCCCTCTCCCTCTCCTGCAGCATCTTCACCCTTTCCGCCCTCACAACCCCCAACACCCCTTCCAAACTCGCCCTCCACGTATCCAGCCTTCCTTGCACCTCGGTCCACTGCTTCTCCCCAAAAACCCTGTACGTACTCCGATGGATCAAAAACGTCTGGTTGAGCTGGCTCAGTTTGCCCTCGACGAGGCCGGCGCGTATGACGTCGATGACCCACATCTCCACGTCCTCCCCCGGGATCTGCAGCGCGCGGGCGATGTGCTGGTAGGGTAGGCTGCGGGACTGGGTGCCGGCGGCGAGGGAGGCGAGGGTGAGGAGGCGCATTTTGCGGTGGAGGATGGTCTCGGGGAGGTCGTGGGATTCCAAAAAGTCGTCGTGTGATTCGAGGAAGTCGTTGTAGTCGTCGAGGAGCTCGGCGTTGAAAAGTTCGAGCAGCTCGTACCATTCCGGTTCGGATTTGCGGAGGGCTTGGATGGCGTCTGCGGCGGTGAGGTCTTGGAAGTCGAAGTGGGCGGGGTGGATTAGGGCGGCTTTGAGGGCGCGGGTGGCGAGGTCGTGCGCTTCTTTTGAGGAAGCCTCGTCTGCGGGGATGGTGCGCAGAGCGCGTAGGAGGTAGAGGTAGGCATTGTCGTCCTCGCCAGCTTCGGTGGCTAGGTCAGCGATTTGTAGGAATAGCTTGCGTTGGTCTTCTTCGTCGACTTCCCAGGCAGCAAGCCAGGTGTCTAGGTTTTTGAGCTGGGGTTTTAGGGCGTCGAAGGAGGAGGAGGCGCGGATGATTCGGAGGATGGCAAGGAAGACGTGGTAGCGGGTATCGGAGGTGGGCGGGAGGATGTTGAAGATTGTAGTTAGGGTGCTGAGGGCTAGGCCGGCGCCGTTGTTGGGGGAGGAGGGGATGGGAGAGCAGAGGTTTTGGGTTATTTTGGGGAGGAAGATTGGGGGGTTGGGGGTTTGGAGGACAAGGTGGATTAGGAGGTTGTAGGCTGCTATGAATTCTGGAAGTCGTTTAGCATGTGGCATCTCACTATCAAGGAGAGTAGGGCGTGATCACATACCTTTCTCTGGGGCTGTGTTAAGGACTGAGCTGCCAGTGACGAGTTTCTTGAGAACTTCATCTTTTTGGCCTTGCTCGAGGAGGGGTGCAATATCTGCTTGTATCTTTGTGGCGTCTGGGTTCTGTTTCTTTTGTACCTCATCGATATAGTGTGCAAGCTCATCGGCAAGCTCCACGAAGCTGCCCTCGATCAACAAGGTATTGGTCGGGGCAGGCATACCTATTGTTAATCTTGGCTGTTGCTTGGAGGAATTGCGGACTTTCTTGTGCGGTCGAAATCTTGGCATTACAACCTAGCTGTAAAGTATCTATTGTGAGCAGGGGTGATGTGGGACGGCATCTGAGTGACGCAACATCCGTTTCACTCTCGAGTCAACGATATTTAGTTATCTATTCACTCACTCAATCCCCACCAGGGTGACGGTCAACTTACGCTCACCCTTCCACTCACCAGACCTCAAATTATGGAAGCACCAATTCGCGCTCCTGCGCACAGCCCAGCCCAAGGATTCTATGAAATGGCCGCCTCCGTGGACATAAAAGGGAGCAGTGTGCCGCCAGATCTACCTCTGAACATCAGATTGCAACTACCCCCACTCCTCGTACATAATCTCTACTCTTCCTTCCATTTCTGTCTCCGAGCACTATGGGCCCTGCACCAGTATCAGCGGAGCAACTATTGCGGAGAGCTATTGCAAATAGCTATAAGCATGGAGCTCATCATGCGGAAGATAGTGTTAAAGAAAAAACGATTTATGTGGAGAAGACCCTTAAGGACCAGAAATGGGCCTTGGGGCGCCTCGAGAAGTCAGTGTAGCTTTCTACTCCATTTTAAGGACTTCTTGTACTTACATCGTCTGGTAGATGGATAGAGGCTTTTGAGGGACAAAAGACACGCAAGTTTCGAGGTTCCTTTTGCAACCAGGATGGTGATGGCGACGCTATAACCATCGAATGCCCGTCTAGGCAGCCACGGTATCTCCAGGAGGGTTTCCCTCCCCTTGATCTTCCTACCGTGAAGGACTTTCTACGCTTTCACGCTGCCATCAGCAAAGAAAGGCTTGATCGGTGTACTACTTTTGATTCCGTGAATACGTTCGTGGAATGGTTCTTCACTGGCTGGACCCGGGTCACTGGTAGCATTATCAGCGAGGATGACAGAAGTGAGGTGTACCATGTAAGTAGCCTGTAGCTTGGCTCGTAACAGCTATTGTTGCTTAGCTAATATCTACTAATAGGTGAGAAACACCTTGCTCAAAGAAGGTCTCGTTGTGAACAAACATAAGAAAAAGCATCTTTTCGGTGAAAAAGAATGGAACCAATTTAACATTACGCTCTGGACCACAGACGACGCTGTCTTCACCCATCCACGCAACAAAGTCCAGATCCCTTGGGTAATATCCCTCTATATTTGGACTGGAGCAAGAATTGGGGCTTTCTTGACGGATAAGCAAAACAGACACAAAGCGGGACTCAGGTACAAGGCAAGCTTGTACCTACGGCATGGATCTCCGAGGCCTCCACTAACTCGTTGCAGGACATTGACCTTGTGCTGAAACGTATCCCTAGCGGTAGTTGGAAAGTGATTTATCAGATCGACCAGCATTGGGTCAAGAATAATCGTGATCCCGATAACACGACGTATGCAATGGTCTTTTAGTTTTGGCAGCATACTAGCTGACAAATTTCATGATTCAAGGTTCGGTGCATCTACCAGTCAGCATTATGTTCTGAGAAAGGATGATACATAATACCTATTGGCCTTGGCTCTCGCAGACAAAGCCATTTATGGTATCACTTCTGCAAAGGATCTATGGGAATTGTAGATCCCGGAAGGCGACGACAAGCTCCCCCTTCGATAGACCGATGGTACGGAGCATCGACCAATACTCCATAATGCCGCTATGCAGTACAGAGTCTCTGAAAAGCCGCTTTCGAAGAGAGTCTTCAGTCGTATTATGAGGTCCGTATTGAGGCTTTCGGGGTTCTTTGGTGATCCTACAGTTCATACTATTCGCCGCTACCTTGGGAAGAAGATCGATGGTAAGTTATTAGCAATGTCAAGGATAGTACAGGCTTGCATGTTACTGACCAGCTAACACTTTAGAGAGATATACCGAAGTCCAACGATCTTAGCATCTCACACAAGCGGATCGTCGTGTATTCGGTAGGGACTATGTTGCGAACACCTCGTCCGTCAGTGGTAGAGACGCCTTCTATGAAGAACCAGTGGACCATGATCACGTTGATTATTTTCAATCTTTTATAAAACTACGCGAGAAAGGCCTTCCGATCAATCTTCCAGCCGATCAGGTGGCGACGATCAGGCAAGATCCACGACTTCGCGACTTGGACAGCGAGGTCCCAAGACTCCAAGCTAGTCATGCGCCCGCTTACGAGATCAAGAGCGCTAAAGGCGAAGCTCGGAATCACTTCGCGAACCTCAAGAAGACCCGATTGAAGCAGTATCAATTGGAATAGGTTCGGCAACGGAGGAACTGGAAAGTCGCTACTCGCGGCAAGGAAGAATGGGACGATAATCCGAGAACAGAACTGCATGAAATACTCTCTACAGCGATGCCGGAACGCGGCCGTCTTGCAAGGGTAATAATCTCGGACGAAATATTATCTGAAGCAGACCGGAAGCAAGCTGTCGAAGATCTATGTTCTCTTGCATCTCAAGACAGTACGACCTTCTATCGGCCTGGGGGGAAGCCGGTTGATGATGCCCGTCCGTCGAATAGCTGCGGCGCGCATATTAGAAGGTTAGAAAGCTGATGCCTTGGGTACTTCCCTTCAGACTTACTGTCGCAGTCTACCCAAACGCCAACGTAGCACACATATCCACGAATACCGTCGTAAGGAGCTCGCATTGACTCTCGAGCGATCACCCTACGAGCTGAGGTACTGCTACGCTTGTTTCGATTAGTTTGTCGAAGAAGAGTGGGACGAGCATTGTAAGATACACCTGGCATCAATAGCCTCGAAGCGATGCGCATCTATCAACTACTGCCATACCCTCGTCCGTCCTGCTTTCTGTCCTTTCTGCCTGGGTAATCGAGACGAGGCGGCAAGCCGACGATGGGAATCCTGGACCAGAGAAACGAAATTGTGGGCTCACCTTCAGAAACATTCGGAAGCATCTCGTTGGCCCTTAAGATGCCCGCACCCTTTTTGCAGCCTGGACCTCCCAGATGAAACATTGTATCTGTACCATCTCAGCGATATACACGGCTTGAAGATGAGTTCGTATACGAGTAAGTGTTGGCAACAACGGCGCAGCTCAACAGACTTTGTCAACTGGACCTCTTATACTGCAAGCCAGAAAAGAAAGAGTCCAGGCAGTAACGTACAGGATCCGGGGCCTTCGAAGCGAAACAAAGGCCTTCCGAAGGTCGATTGGAGCAACAATCTATCTCCCTATTACTCGTTGGATGAGGAAGCTTCTAATAAACCCCAGGCTATGCCTCCGTATATGATGTCCAAGGTCCCTTTCATCGATCTGTCTGCTGGTGATAGCCCACAGGACCTTCGGGAATTGACTCACAGCGGGCCGAGCTCACCTCCAGACAGCGATGATTTCTACTTGATAGACGACTTTGATTCGGGCACAACACTACATGGAATGAAGGTGCCGGACGAGGCTAAGCGGTCCATTAACGCCGCCGAGTACAAGGACCCCGTGGCTGACGAGGACGCTCTCTTCTTACAGTACTTACGCTCCCGAGCCCCTTCATGCTCCTCTGTCAAGGGTATCAACGACGACACGAGAGATGGAAGTATCCATTTCCGTTCTGCGTGAGCAGTGGTAGTGTCTATTGATAAGATTGAAAGGTTCTAGATATCCTGATGGGTTTGTAAGAAGCTAATTTAAAGAGGATGATAAAATGGGTAGGATCAAAGTTCTCGATGGGCGGCGGCTATTGAATCTATTGATAGGCCTTGGCGGCTCTTGGCGGGAATGAGCATAGCCGAGCACAGCCGGAAGGAGCAGATCCTACGAGTACTTCAGGCAATCCTGTACCAGACTGATTCATACATGTTGATCATACTTTGATGCAATAGCAAACATAGGAGACTGGCATCGGGTCAATGATTTGTGAGCGACACCTACGCAAGTAATCTGTACTCACACAACAGCCGAATACGAGGCTAGTTCAACTACTCCGCCAATTGAAGGAGTCACACCCTCTACACGATCATGTTCCGCCCGGCAAATTACCTCCCAGACGCCTTCTCTCGATTTCTTCCCAATCAGTTCGCGGAGTCCGCTGCCCATCCCTCTCCCCGGAAGGAATACCTCTGCGGCCCCGAGTGCCCCTACGACCCCAGCGTCCGCACAGTCTTCACCGACACCGAGGCACATATCTACGCCTGGCCCTCAAAAGGCGGCGTTATAGTCCTCAACAGCGCCGACGCCATCGACTTTGAATTTCTTGGCGTGGACGCGCTAGATCCGCCCTCTCAGCGTCTTTCGAATCAAGCCGCTGAAGACGCATTCTGCCAGCGCTTGCTGCTCCTTGGAGCAAAATGGTGGGACAGCGAGGCGCGGTATGACGTCGTGTCTGCGATTGAAGACGAGGCGCAGGAGATCACGAGAAAACTAGACTTCAGTATCGAGGAAGAGCCGCCACCTACGATGAGCGAGAGGCGCCTAATCAAAGTTGCCTGGCCCTCAACCGGCGGTGTGTGGGTTGCCGACTTTGACACGACGTGGGCGGGCGTTGACGAAGAGGACCATTTGCTACCAGATGATGCAGATGTTGGGCGGTTGAAAATGGCAAGGACGATGGATGAAAGGGGGGCTCTTCTGCGCGATCGGTTCAATGCGAGGCACTATGGGAACATTGGGGAGTTTGAGGGGTATGGGTTTTTCAATTGCTGGGAGACAAAGGAGGAGGGGGAGGTGGGACCGCTATTACTGCCGCATGAGACGCGCGAGCTTTGGAAAAGGGCATACTATGGAAAGATACCAATGCCACCAGATCATAATTTGTGAGACAAAGAAGGCGACAAAATCTTCCTAAAGGCTACTCGTACGAAGCTCCGAGTGTTGGACGCAGCCCTTGGCGCCAAGTTTTCACTATCTCAGCCTCAAGCTAGCGCTGCGATTAATTCAACCTAAGACACGTCAGCGTTCAGGAGGGCCGTGCCTTGTGCATAGCCCCTCGGAGCATTTGCAACCTGTCTGACTCGAAGACTGAGTATGAAAAATTCGAGACGACGATTACCATGCCTTCCTTTCGACCCTCTACCAGTCCATCGTCCAGATCGTCGCCGACCCTTTCAGCGCGGTTGCAGCCTTAGGCCTGGCAGCCGATGTCGCCCAGATGGTTGACTACAGCCTTCGCATTGTGTCTAAGAGCAAAGAAGTTCGCAAAAGCTTCGAGGTTGCCATACCGGAGCACCACCATACCGCTGTCGTTACTGCGAGCCTTCGAGGCGCCAGTGCTACACTTGCAAGCCACTTGGGAAGATGCATTGGTATGGAGAAGGGCTTTGAGGGGGAGACGCAGCTGAGAGAGCTGGCGGTGAGACGTCACCATTAGCGATGTCGAAACGCCGTCCTTTTGGGGTAGTGAATATATACATCCTTTCGGCCGAGCTGCTGGCACGTCAGCAACGGCTGATGTCTAAAACCGAGTTGCACTCGACAAGGATACCCAATCGCCAGACCCATGCGGGAAACATCACTAGACCACTGGCGACGTTGGCTTGTCATTCTTTCGCCGGCGGCGTAGCAAAGAAAGGCCCCCCAGCGCCTGTGAGGTATTTATTGGATTAGTCCTATTGCGCCTACGGAAAAGCTTTGGGCTGAATCCACTTCGCTGGAGCCCCTATTGTGGCTATAGCCATAATAGGCAGCCTCTACATACAAGCTGGGGCAGGCTGCAACGCTGCTGCAATAATTGTAGGAAGGCTGACTGCAAGGAACCGGGGAAAGTTGAGGAATAGGACGGAATTGTGGAAGGTCAGGCGGTCTAAGGCTAAGGAGGGACTGGGACTGTAAAAGGCGACAGTTCAATTAGACGAGGAGGAAGTGCGTGTCGCTGAATAGAGGGAAGGGGTTGAGTAGGAAGGCAGCCTTTGACATATTCGAAGTCTAGATCTGGATTCGAACATTGGTGATAGAACAGCAGCGAGGAGCTGACAACTAAGCGAGCGAGCCCAGGCCTATTAGGGCCAGCGAAGAGTAGTTGGAGGAGAAGAATTTGAGGGCATAAATAAACAAGAAGGGAAGGAAAGAAAGAAAGAAAGAAAGAAAGAGGAAGTTGAGAGTGTCGAAAAAGACAAGAAGAGCTTGAGGGAGCGACGTTGATAATAGAGGGTGTTTTCTGTTGTCGCCGCTTTTCCTTGGAGCTCTGCGCCTGAATCTCAACCAGGCCTTCAGCTTACGTAGTAGCGAACCACTCACCTGGATGTGAGAGAGACACGTAATGGTATTTGATAGGAATCGCAATCAGGCAGTAGCTTACCTGCGTCTAAGGGGACGCAATTACCTATGATCACCCAGGATCACCCAAGCTCGCGCAACGGACACCCACGTCTCGCGAGAGTAAAGCGGCGCTCACCCTATGCTCAGAGGGGGGTAAGGTCGGGGCACATTTTTATCTTCTTGGCATTACAACCTAGCTTTAAAGTATCTATTGTGGAATCATACCGTGAAATACTAGAATACCGCAACACATTAGAATGTCCGGATCGGCCTTCATCCCTTACAGTCTACATGATATTCCCCTGGTGTAAGTATCATCAGTGTGGGTATCATCTACGATACAGCGTTTCATATAGACATGAAATCAGAAAAATCCAAGTCCGCGTTTTTTCTTCAGCACCATCTCAATCGCAACATATGCTTCCACATATCTACACTTCCAGCTAGTGCCGAGGCCAAGGCACGCCCCATAAGTAATGAAACTACGCACTGGGATCCGTTGCGTGGCAATAGACCGCAGGTACAGGCACAGTGTGTGACACAGCTACGTACATCCAATTCTTGGATTCGTCGTTGGTCCCGCAACGTCACCTCTGCAAAAGCATGTAAGGAAAGTAACATGGTTAATCAAAATCCTATGAAGGGGTCGGTTTCAATAAGCAATTTCTACAGTAAAGTGTCCGCTGCCTGCTGCCCCTATTACTACATCCCTAGTCCCAAGAAAACGAGTTCCCCAAGCCAATATCAACACGCAGAAAACCCACCGCTCAGTCCAAAACCCTCCCAGCAGTACTCGCGGTGCTCCGATCCTTTGTCTGCACCTTCTTGAGCCCCGTTCCCTTCTTGATATCGCCTAGTAGCCCCCCGATATTCGGCTCCGCAGCTGGAGGTCCGCTCGGCATTCCAGGCGCAGGCGGAGGCGGCGGGCCTGGCATGCCCGGTGGGGGAGGTGGTGGTGCAGGGGGTGCACCAGACGATGGCATTGGAGGGGGAGGAGGGGGTGGTGCAGCTGGTGGGCCTTCGTTATCGAAAGCTCCTGGCATCGGTGGGGGAGGGGGTGGTGACATTGCAGGTGCAGGGCTGGAGGGACTGTCGAGGGATTTCTTGTCGTCCATGGCGGATAAGGGCCGTGGGGGCGCCATGGTACCGAAAAGCATGGAGGCGAGCTGCTTCGCACTACCGCCTGTGGGTACCGCTTCTTCTTCGTCTTCGTCATCTGAGGAGTCGACGACGGACCATTCGTCTTCTTCTGGGCGGGCGCGGGAAGGGCGGTTCCCTGTCGGCGTAGAAGTGAGTGGAGGGGGGAGCTGCTGAGATTTAGCTGCCTCTTGTTGTTGGGTTAGGCGATGAAATGGGTTCGTTGACTCGGTGTTGGCGGGTGGCGAAACGATTGCTGTAGCTGGAGCTGCAGGTTCGTTGGTCTGGTTCATCATTTTGTGGTATGGATTCTTGGTCTCCACAGGTGCAGCAGGTGCAGGAGCTGACGGCGGAGGTAGAGCTGGTGCTGAAGGCGAAGCCTGTACTGGGGCTGATGGAGGACTGACGGGAGCTGAAGACTCACTTGGAGTCGGGATAGTCGGTGCCGACCTTTCGGATGCTTGTCGGCTGGTGTCTCTAGAGAGAATTGGGCTACTCATCGGCGTCGCTTCCTGAGGGCCGTCATCATCTGACGAGTCTTCATCGCCCAGGCTCTCCAGTTGCAACTGAAGCTGTCGTTCTCGCTCTTTGGCTGCCTCTAGCTCCGCTCGTTGAGCTGCGACCTTGGCTTCCTTTTCTTTCGATTCTTTCTCAGCAGCCTGTTTCCTGCGCTTCTCTTGCTGCTTCTTGATCTTGCCTTGCTTGACCTGCTCTTCCAGGGCCCTGAGCCTAGCTTGAGAGGCTTCGCGTTCTTTAGCAAGATCGTCTTCTTGCCGCTGCGCTTCGTTCCTAGACAAGCATTGTCAGCTCTCTGATCCAATCTAAACAAGACTCCTCACTTACTCCATAGCTCTCGTCTCATTCGCCTGGATTTGCTGCTGATCCTTGATTGCTCGCTCTTTGCCTTCTTGCTCAGCTCTGGCATTAATGGCCTCCTCTTCACTTCGCTTCGATTCTCGCTGGGCGGCGCTGTCCGCTCTGCTCTTCCGAACAGGTGGCGGTGGGGGCTTTTTGGCCGATTTGCTCACGTCTGGCGCAGTCGGCTGTTCGTCGGCAAGCCTCCGCTGCCTTTCATTCTCACGTTTCGCATCCTCCTCTTCTGCCTGGCGGACTCGATCTCGGCGCTCTTTTGTCTCGCGCTCTTGACGCTGCTGAGCAGATTCCCCTGATTTGACGGGTGGCTTCAGTCCAAGGGCTGCAAGGCGCTCTGCCATGCGCTGCTCTGCTTGTTGCTTGATGAATGCCGCTCGATCTTCTCCAGTCTTGTAGGATGAATAAGATCCACCCGATGCGGCAGCTGGAGCCTTTGACGATTCCCGCGATTCAGGCTTCCTGTCGTGGATGGTAGGGGTCAGATCGCGAGAAGTTTCTGGCCGCTCCGAGGCATTGTCAGCTTGTCCAACGTTGCGGCCACGCCCAGTACTAGCAAACGTCAGCACCGATACTTTCTAGCTCACGCTCGAGGAACTTACTCTTCACGCCTCACTTTCGCACTACGGCTACTTCTCTGTAGGTCGAAGATGAAATCTCGGACCTCGTCTTCAACTCCTAAGCCGTCTTCCCATCTCCGCCTCTCGTGTTCGGTACTGGAGTCTTCGCTCTCCTGCATCAGGGTATCCTCCAACCCACGAGAAAACTCTCGAACACTATCTTCCACATCTTTGATCATTCGTTCGTTATTTTCTCGTTCAGACTTTGCCTTGGAATTCTCTTCCTCAAGTCGTCTCTCTGCAGCGGCACTATCATCGCCCCCTGTCGGAACTCCTTTACCAGTCAGTGCTGCTGAGCGTTGCTGCATCATGGCTTTAGCACGAGCCTTCAACCTATCACCTTCTGTGACAGTACCGCCAGGGCCGGTACCGACAATAGTGGAAGCGCTGCTAGGGTGCGCCTTTACATCTTTCAGTCTGAATAATTCAAGCTTAGCGTCTGCTATACTACGCTCGGACCTCCGAACTTGAGAGGCCAGCTCTGGCATACGATCTGTCAACCGTTGAAGCTGACGCTTCAAAGCTCGTCGCTCTGCACCAGAGTCAACATCCCTCAGTGTAGCTTTTGGATGTCTGTCGATATCTTCCTGGATTCTTCGGATCCTTCTGTAGAGATCTTCAGCTTCCCTTCGATCCCTCCTATCTAAGGTATCGTCTTCTTCCGCAGCATTTTCATCTTTAAAGTCTATGGCATCCAGCAACACTTGCTTCTCTCGTATTTTCTTCCGCAATTGTTCAACGGAAAGCTCATCGCTCGACCTCTCAGATACTGGGGATGTCGACTGTGCAGGTGATGGCGTACGTCCACCTCCGCCAACTCTGCGCCTAGCACTTGATCTGTAGCCGATATCATCATCATTATGCCTAAAAATTGTGGCATCTTTCCGGCCAGATGTAATTCCATTCGAGTCTGCACGGAAAGAGTGATTTTTCAGATAGCTAACTCCCGTCTTTTGAGGCTGCAGAAACGATCCGGAGTTCTTCCTTGTTTCAGCGTCCTGTGAGAGCAATGATTTGACCGTGTCAATCGAGTTTGAGAAGTTCCTCGTCGACGGAGGTACAAGTTCTGGGGGTAATTGATTTGGAACCGGATATCCATTCAATTTCCGGTAGATCAAATGCATTGCGACAGCAAATTCGTCCATGTCGAGCCTGCCCTTGTTCCCAGGATCCGAAAGGGTCCAAATGCGCTCGAGGTCTGGCTTTGGGAGTCCACTCTGGGCCATGACCTCAATCGCAGCATCACCTCCGATGAAACCTTTGTTGAAACCGTCCCATGCCTTGAACAGTTGATCATAGATCTTCTTCTCATCTTTTGTGACAGCCCAAGGGACAGTAGCGCTGCCCGAGAGACCAGTACTCGTGTACCCTCCTTCGCGCCCTGGTTGAGGCATCATCTGCTGCTGAAGCGACTCGATGTTGGGTAGCCCGGTCGCAGGTGTGTTGACAAGACCCCATTGCCCGGGACGCCCAGTAGGCTGCGCATTGAGAGGCATTTGAGGCGGGGCACCTGTCTGAACTGGGGAAAGGCTTGACCCATATCCAGTCGGCATTGGGGGCATTGGGGGACGTGGACCTTGGTATCCTGTAGCTTGTGGCATCTGCTGGAAGCCAGTTTGTTGCTGCTGTTGTTGTTGCATAGGTTGAAATCCCGTGGGCTGGGGCGCCAGACCGGGTTGTTGGTTTCCGAATCCAGTCGGCTGCGATGGGATATATTGCGAAGCGAATCCCGTTGGCTGAGACGTAATTTGCGACAGGAGCTGACTGTTCGAAGCCTGTGGCTGCGGTTGCTGAATGTTTGGGACCGAAATTGTTGGAGCACTGAAGTTTGGCGCATTGCTGGGAGGTGGAGCTGGTTGGTGGTCATCAGGCACGCCGAATGATATTATATCCACCATGCTTGAGACCTCGTTCGCAATTTTTTCTGGCAGTGCTTGTGGCAGCTCTTTTCCAACCAACTTCAGATTGCAGAGGTACATAGCAAGGGCAAATTCTGGGAACAGAAGTTGCCCAGACTTCGTGGTGTCGGATAGCGTCCATATCCTCATTAGATCTTGTCCGGGGAGCTTCGACCGAATCAACAAATCCTTGACTTTCTCCCCATCCAGAGCTTGCCCTTCTCCAACCGCGGACTTGAAAAGCTGCTCAAATTTTGCTTGGTCCGTTGCTGTCAAGAACGACAATCGAATCTTTGGTATTTTCATGCCTGGCTTGGTTGCTTGTGGAGCCCTAGGCTGGGCAGGCGCCGACGAGAACGATTGAGCGATCTGAGAGGATGTTTGGCCTGTCCTTTGTGGCAGCTGCTGCGGTGGAGGAGCAAGGGCAGTCTGGAGTTGCTGCTGTTGAGAGGGTTGAGGCTGGGGCATCGGTTGCTGATGCTGTAGCTGCTGCTGTTGGGGGGTATATCCGGTGTACTGAGGCTGCTGCTGAGGGGCTTGGAAGCTCTGTTGCTGCCCTTGGTTTGGGTATCCTGTGAATTGGGGCGGCAATGGGGCTTGTCCGAATCCTGTAGTCTGAGGGCCGAAACCGTTCGGTTGCTGCTGTTGCTGGCCTTGCTGGGTGTAAGAAGGCTGGCCATATTGAGGAGCACCTGGTCGGGCACTATTGCCTCCTCCCAGATAAGAGGAGGAGCTAGAAAACATTGTTGATGGATGTTGTGAGTATAATTACGAAGGAAAATGCAAGGAGAGAAGCCTGGAAAGAATTGTTCCAAGCTGCGCGTAAGGGTGACGACCGAGGGGAACGCCGACGCTAAATTCTTGTCCGAGATATAGGGCTGACCACTAAAAATGATTTTGAGGTGAAAGGGGTACGAATATACAATAAACAAATTCAAGGTTGGCAATGATGGCTCTCTTGTTGGCTCTAAGAGTCACATTGATCGGGATCTATTCAGCCATGGCAATGGACTTTCCAGTAAAGCCCACCTTGATTTTCCACCATACCTTTCCGCAAACACCATAGCCGTGAACCATGATACATCATTGTAACCCATCCGGCAATCCAACGCCCCCTAGACTCCTCTGACACCAGTAGGCTTTGCAAACGACCTGCATGCATGCGACATCTCAATTGATATCGTCCTATTTCCTGGATCCGTTCTGTCCGGTCTTTGCATCGTCTGCTTTACCACCGTCGCCAACCATCTTTCTCAATTCAAACTCCTTAGTGAATTCGCGGCTTAGGATACTCAAATCGTTCACGAGGTCTTTGCAGGCCTGGATGAGAGCAGCGCGCGGCGTCAAGGTGCCATCTGTTTGGAGACGAAGGATGAATTCACTGTGCAGAGGGTAGTTAGCCTGAATTATCTATGGGGGACAAGATGGAAAATTCATCAGTGAGCTTACCTGACGAGAGGATGGGGGACTTTGTAGCCGGAGAAGGCCACATGTTGTGATTGCAACAGACGTGAGCGGAGCAAGTTTGCTAGCGTGTGGTCTTCTTTCCTGAATGTGAATACAGACGCATTAGGGATACCTGGAAGACAAGGTTTGTCAGCGATAGTTCTTTGGCGAGTGGCTCTGCTGAAGGAGGTCGGAAAGCATCCTGTGGTAGCCGTAGTGCGTAGATGGGTGGAAGCGATGTCAACTTCGAAGCGAGAGGGTGCTTCACTTACGTGTATCGGCCTCCTCGGTGACCTTCTTCTCGCCATCTGCCATAAGAAAGAGCTCGAATCTATCCGGGACAGTGGTGTGGTTAGTTTTGCTTCGAGGAGCAGCCATGGGAAACAGTGGAAGGGAATGATTCTTGGTGAGTGCAATGTTTTGACGATGATGTACGTAGACGAGTATGCTCAGTGATTTGGAGGCGGGGATTTAGTGATGGAGCAAAGGAAGCAGAGGGGAAAGAGTAAGGAGGGTCTCAGCGAGGCTCAGAGCCGGCAGTAGGCAATTGCAATCCTGCTCTATGCCCCTGCCTAATTGGATGGAAAAAGACGGGACTCTGGCGCTTTTACCGCCATTCTTTCTGAAGGCAGTTGTACTCCAGTCTGTCATCGGACGATAGCCTCGATTCTTCTAATGAGAAACAAAATTTCGCCATAATATAAAGCTTCGTGAACAAGTGAAGATGTACTCACCTGTCAGGTGCGTTCATCTTTGCGGTATTCGATTTGACTTCTGATTCAGCTTCCGAAATGGTCCTTTGATGAATATCTCAATGTTCAGTGTACAAAGGCTATTCTCTGTAAATGTTGGTTTAATATGTCGACAATTGAGTATGCAATTATGATTTGGCAAGTCTTGATGGAGCAAGATGGGGAGCCAAGAGGTGTTGTATTCAGAAGAATGAACGAGAACGGAGAAGTTCTGTGATACAAGAATTGAAGACTCAGGTCAGAGCACTAAGACAGATGCGGACACTGCGCTCATTGGTCGAGGAAATTTCGCTACTAGGAGCCTATCGCCCGCCGGATTGGACTCCTCTTCGTCCCGAGGGTCCCCTCCGTCTCTACAACCAAGCAACACTCAGCGTATGATGAAAAGGGTTCATAATCTCGATGACATCGACCTCGGCCTCTTCGACCTCTGTCTGACTGACGTAGGCCTTGCAGAAACTTGGTTTTTCTAGACTTGCTCATGACTCGGGATTCTATAAGTAATCATTATATCAGTAATCATGTCACTTCCCACTGGATAGAAAACCTACCCAATCGTTAATTTCAGTAATCGTGTGAATTCCTTCTATATACAAAAGCACCCATCCATTCTGCCATCTCACCTTTTCCTAAATACAGAAAACAGCACTCCAATCCTGATAAGCATTATATCCTTGCATTCCTCTTCAGAAATCTTGTAAAACAACAACAATGGCAGACACAGACCTCCGCATTGCCGGATTACTGGAAAACAACTCCAAGTTCGTGGAAACATGCAAAAGCCCTCCACAAATGACACAGATGCGCCAAGGAGGGAAGGCAGGCCCTGGTCGGCTTCTGATCCGTACGTCTGGCTCTAGCAAGCACAACTCCACGTGATTCCCTACGAATATTGATACTCTTTTAGTGACCTGTCTCGACCCTCGAGTGGTCCCAGAGAACTTCTTCGGGCCCAATCTTATGTCTGCCGTATTTCGCAATGCTGGTGGACGGGTAACGGAAGATGTGATTGCCAGCTTGATAGTCCTAAGGACATTGGCAAATGGGTCCAATATTATCGTCATCCATCACACTGGTGAGTCTTTTCTCTCAAATCGCCCCTTTCGAAGCCGCACCACCTTTCGGGGTACCACATATGCTGACAGACGCTTCGATAGATTGTGGCATGACGCACTTGACGGACGACGAGATCACTCAAGATGCCGAGAAGAGAACACCTGATGCTGCGGCTGAGATCAAGAAGATGAACTTTGGGTGTTTCCCTGCTAGCAAGTTTGAGGAGACTATCAAGGAGGATGTTATGACGCTTCGTAACGCAAAGGTACTGGCGGGAGTCAATGTCTACGGATTTGCTCTCGAGACGGAGACTGGGAAGGTACGCGATTTGAAGATTTGATTTCGGCTTCCTTGCAGAGGAAAGTGTTGAGATGGGAACGTGTCCCTCTTTGACTAGATACATGATGTCTTTCACTTTTAAATGATTGCTTACTTGAAATCGACGGTCAGATGAACGGCAAAGAGGAAAATTGGTTCGATCTTCCTAACATGAACAGACTTTACGCAGCTTCTGTCTACGTATTGACCCTTGAATCTAGACGTTGTGTAAGCCAAGTCTAAATTCCATAGCATGTTCCAGGAGTCGCGCAGAGCTTGTTCAAGCTTCGTCATCGGTTCATGGTGCATTGGAGTCGGCTTCGAATTATGCCGAACAGGAAATTGATGAGATGGTCGATGTACAGAGAGGCCAGTCATCTACGAGGGTCAGATCATTTTTCTGTGACATTCGAAAGAGCCCGCCCCCCTCTTCGGGTAGAACGACGTTGGAATTGTTTTCGAGTTGTGTGCAAAGATGCTGAGGCGATACCTAACGTGGAATCCAGGATTTTGTAAGGAAATTAAAAAGCCAATCAGAGGCTGTAGTAGATCATAAGTCAGCAAACGCTAAGGAAGATCCTTGCTTGGTGCGTCTAGAATGAACACCATCAACATTTTGCACTTCTTGCTTTCTTTCATATTGTCTCTCGCTCCTCAATTCAAATGTGGACATGATCTTGAACTAGTTCCTAACCTGAATAGCCGTGAAGGCTCCAGTTCCATACCTTATGGATGGACAGCTCAGGGCATTGGATAGTCGTCAGCATCAGGATAAGTCTCTTGCTAGCGTACCCAACTGTGTAAGCCTTTTCCAGAATCTAGTAAATGGATTGCGTGGTTTCCCTTTTCAGGTGGTCAAGTGGGCAAGGACGGAGAGGGGCCAAGTGGGGTTGTTGGGAGATCTGGAGGGGCACGAGAGGGTGGGGAGATATTTGGAGAAGATGAGGAGGGGAGGGAGGAGGGGTGTTAGGTTAGAGCTGGGGTTCGAGGTTCAGAACGGTAGAGGCTAAGGGTCAAAGTCAAGTACGTACTCTCAGTCGAGGAATATTACATGAAGTACGCCGTGCTACAGAAGAGTGGGTTCGTCAAAGCATATTGATATTGCCAGACGTCCAGTGCTACCGAGCTAGCTGCGTGGAAAAAAGAATGTTCTTTCAGGGTTCCCGCCTTCCAAAGTCTTTGTCCTTCTCTGCTATGCCATGTGACAACGAGTGAATTCACTGCGGCTCCCGTTTCATGGGGCCTTGCAGGTCAACAGCCATCATAATAGAAGAATAAATCTTGTGTCATAACCACAACCTACCAGGGTCGATGCTATTTGACAGAGCTGTGATGCTGCCAGCATGGTAAGAGTTTCACACGAGGTTCTCACGGATGACTCTGAGCGGTGCAGATGCTGACCATGCGAGCGCAAAATCCTGTTCAGAGCCAGGGAAGATTTTCTGGGCCGTGACACGAACAGTGATCGGCACTTCTGGTGCTGGATACCAGACGACTTGCTCGACGTTATTCTGCTTGTCAATTTCGTCCTCAGAGATGCCACCATTTTTGATTTCGCCAGTCACACTATGAATGAGAGCGAGGTTTAGATTATTCTGGATCGCGCCTCCAGGCAGATCATTGTAGACCATTGTGATCTTCAATTCAAGCTCATCGGGCGTCCGAGCCGGTGCTAACGCGAATTCGAAATTGTCGCCTTGTTTGAGAGGTATGCTAATCAAGCTGCCTCCTAGTGGAGATGAAAATAGCGAAGAGTCGAGGACATCTTTGGGCATGACTGGAAGCGACTGCAACATGGCCACGGAAGACTGCAAGTTAATCCGGCCAAAGCCTTGAGCTGCGACGTCAATGCCAGGAACCTTTTCGGCACCGTTGATGATAATAGCTTTGAGAAGAGCAGCTGGGGGCCTTTGAAGTCCTTTGCTTTGCAGGATCTGACGCAAGATGGCAGCACAGCCTGACACAAGTGGTGTTGCATGGCTAGTCCCGCTTCGAACCTTCCACAAGACTTTCGGAAAAGACTCGCTGGTGGCCTCTGCTCCCGAGAACGTCACAGCTTTCGGGTGTCTTGAATGAGCGGAAAAGATGTTGAAGCCCGGCGCAATAACGTCAGGCTTCATGCGCTTCTCCACTGTTGGCCCTCTGCTGCTCTCTGGGTACATCTGATCTGGATCAAGCCCAAGGACCTTACCATTGTTGGGATCGAGTACTACCCTGGTTGATCCGGAAGCACCGATTGTCAAGCAATTTTTTGCCGCGGCCTGAGACCCGATGGAAGGTTTCTGTGTGCCTGGAGGCTCTTTCTCATTCATGTAGAGATTGTTATTGCCAGCAGAAAAGCAGATCAGAGCATTGGGGTTGGCCCGCACGAAGTCATCGATGTCGCAAGCGGCTTTGCCATACGGACGCTGTTGCTTAGATGGGCCGAGCTTGTCGCCCCATGAGTTTGAATGTACGTGGGCATCAGAGGTTTTAAAGGGTACCTCGAACAAGGTCTTGATCTGTGTGACCGCGATGGGATCACCATTATCCATTAACAAGGACGAGAGGACCACTTTAGCATCTTGAGCCACGCCTCCAACCATCCCCTGCGAGGTCTTGATCTCCTTTCCAACGATGGTCCCACAGACGTGCGTTCCATGGCCTTTGGGATCATCAACTTTTTGTGCTTCTGCCTTGTTGGCGTCTGAGGCGCGGCCCACGGGAATCAGCTTGTCTATTTGACCTGTGAAAGCTGGATGGCAATCTTCTACGCTGCCAAGATCAAAGCCGGAGTCAACGACCGCGATGGTCTGTCCCTTGCCACGGAACTCAGGATGCCCTTGAATCTGTGGGGGCGCAAATACAAGCGCCTTTGCTTGATCGTCGAATAGGACTGGAGCCACCACTTCTTCGAGTAGGCGGACGCGGTCATCGGTTGCAATTGCCTCTAGCTCTCTCAGGTTCACTTCCAGACGAATTTTATCTGCAGTAATTTCCATCTGACTCCGATCAACTTGTGACACCTTGGATATGTGGTCGACCAGAGCTTCCAGGTCCGTGACCTCTTGGTGCACCATCACATCGATCGGATAAGCCTTGGTTTCGAACTCAGGTGTTCCCTTGAGTTTTTCGATCAATGCTACTAGCACTGCCGGAATCTTGTACAGGTTTCGGTACACATCAACTTGTTTGACGAATTCCAGATCTCGGAGTGACTTGAGGTCTGAGCCTTCGTAGCGACAGAGAATATTGTCGTTGCCAAGGTCTTCCAAGAACTCGACCTGAAGCTTTTGCAACTCGGCTGTTTGGTCATCGTTAAGTACGTCCCTTACAGTCACAATGATGTGATCTGTGGTTTGGGCATCTCGAGCATAATGCTCGTGAGGATCAACTACCTGCCCGTTGACCTGGATGGGTTGAGCGTCAGTTGGTGGCTTTGCGTTAGACATCTTAATAGCGGAGGTGCTGGGCCCAAGCTGCAAAAGTTACGATGTGGAATAGGAATATCAGTATTGTTATTGCTTTTGCTTTTGCGTATATTGTTTTCGCTGGTGATCACGAGGATAGCTTCCCTGCAGTACAAGCCCAGGTCAAGATGATCTGAGTTTCAACATTCTGCTGTTTTGATTTGAATTAGTACTCGCAGTAACGACTGAGTCAGCTCAGGTTCTGTACTAGGAGCTATATTCGGAATTCCGTCAGACAAGAGTTGTGACTAGGTCAAAGCGCTTTCTTGTCCCCAGAGAATCGCGTGGATCGCTGGTGGCTTGAAGCAGCTAAGAAAGGGAAGAGTAGAGAACTGTTATCGGTCCAACCAAAGGGCGAGGTGCCTCCATGGGAAAGGGTAGACCACGCTCCTGCAGCACAGATGTCTCCCCAGCGGCTTGTCGAGAGGAACACTTCAGCTCCTGATTGCATGTCGTCTCGCATGCATCGAACCTGTTGGCGTTGACTCGAAGCATCTAAAGCTTTGAAGGCACACAGGTGGTTACACATTTCAGCTTGCGTCGGACTTGGTGGCTCGTCTGGAAGCCTCCAAGAACATGATTGTACATAGACATTCAACGATTTCAGCTCCTCAGGCCTGGTGGCGCTTGTCTCGAAGAATTGAAGACCGTGATTGTATGCAGATCCTCATAGACCTCAGCTTGCATTGAGCCTGTTGGCGTTTGTCTCGAAGGATTAAAGACCGTGGTCGTATGCAGATTTTCATAGACCTCAGCTTGCATTGAGCCTGGTGGCTTTCGTCTTGAACATCTAGAGCGGTGGATGTTCTCGGATGATCGATGTTTCAGCTTGCATCAAGCTGGTGGCGCTTGTTTTGAGAGCCATGATTGAATACCCCATGCTCCACCATGGTGTTTGTTCCCTTCGCGACTGGCCGCTTTTGGAAGAGCCAGGCACCAGATGTGCCGCGGTGTAGGATAGTGCTGCGGCTAGAGCTTGCTAATGCTCGTCCTAATGCGATGTGACAGCTTTAGTGTATTTAGTAGACATCCAAATCTGGCATTGAGAATGGGTGTATACTTAGCTCCATGATGAATGCTCAGCTCCATGATGAACATAAGTATGGGCTTTCCTCCTGCCAAATCTGCCTCAATCAAATCCGAAAGACAACAGAAGCTCCTCGAAAAGGAGCACCATTGACAGCTCAATACTTTTCGGACAACAAGATGGGCTCCCCAACTGTGAATTACTCCACCGTCACTACTGTTCTCCAGATCAGCGACTATGGCAATGGCAAATACGAGATCAAGGAAATTAAGGCTGATGAGGCCGTCCTTCCAGATCTGCACAGCGCAAACCGCAAACAGATTGAGTTTCCTCTGCCAATCCCTGCGGCGGCCGTAAGATTTGCTGGCATACGTGACCAATTCGTCAAGAACTGATCTCCATGCTAGGCTGTCGGCTACTATGATATTGACGACAAGGAAATCGGTCTGTACTTCACCTTGGGAGGCTCAGTGTTTGGCACCAAATACACCGCAGGCATTGATAGCGGAATCAACATTGCGCTCAACATCGGGCTAGCCAGCGGCAGCGTTGGCATTTTCAAGAAAGGAAATGAGCTCAAAGGACGATACAACATCTCGGTTGGCATTTCGCCGTTCAGCACGAGCCACAACGATGAGTTCCACCTCTTCGACATCTGAAAAGGATAAAGGATCATGGCGGTACGTCTTCGACTTCCTTTTGACTTGCTAATCTAATGCTGAAGTTCAGCTAGGTTTCCAAACAATAGTCGACGGTTTGATGGCGGCTGTTATGACGAAGAGGCTGAGTGCAAGAAGCTCTGCGAAAATCATGCGGACGATGCTGGGGCACCGCTGATGGATGCTATTTGAACTTTTTAGTTTAGCTGTACCTACGTGTCAACAAATTCCAGAGTATAAATCATTGAAATGCAACTCTGACAGCTCAGACTCTGAGTGACGAAATTGTATTGGTGCCGAGAGGCCCAACAGTATCATTCGACGCTTTCTTTCTTCATAATTCCCCTCATGCCACCATTACTCTTCTCTTCTAATCGCATTTGTTCCTCAAGATGCAAAGCATGTGGGTGGGATCTACGCACCCAAAATGATTTTGCGCACCGTCGCCGTATGATTTCTGAACGCTATGACGCCGAGCAGGACCAATCCTGCTGCCTTACGCTCGGGATGCGGACACGGAACTTTATCCGTTTAGCTGAGTATCTTCGAATGCTTTGCCACCTTATCATTGTCTGTTGGAGTTTGGCATATTTGTAGATTTGATAGTGGTAAGGTAGGCTTTCGTTCTCCAGGCAGAACGGGCATTGGGTAGGCTGGTAGATGATGGGGAAATTAAATAGATTACGTACGGAGGATGACACCAATAATTTTGGTTTGCGCTAGTACGAGTTGATCCTAGGCTTATCCTGGCCCCCGGAGTAGTTGCCTAGACGAAAGCACCCGGAGGGCCTGGAAATTTTCTGCTTGAAATACTCTACAAGTAGGAGTCTCTAAGGACGAGTCCCTGGAACAGGCCCTGTAAGATTAATTTAATAGCTAATTAAGTTTATTAATCGGGGCCCTGCTCCAGGCCCCTTATTTAGCCCTAGCCCTAACTTTACTAGTCTCGTACTAGCGCGACCAAAACCATTGGTGTCATCCTCCGTACCTTGGTTTTTTATTACGCCCTTTAACTCTAATTTGACACTGCCTTCGGCTGACCACGGCGCTTGCCTCTCGCCGACATAATAACGCCGCCTAGGCTTTAATGGAGGAAACGTCCGTGATGACGCAGAGGCGAATCTCACCCACCGTAGGCTTGTGACCAGAAAGCTCGGATGCTGGAAATGCTCGAAGTCTCGAGTTCTCCAGCTTTGACATCCCAACCAACTCTTTCCCTTCGGCCGCCTCGACTGGAATCCAGATACGTCACTCGTCCTTCAAAGCTCCTTGGTTGATAAAGGGTGATCTGGCTCGCGAAGTGGGGACATCGATCCTAATAAGTTCTCCCGCTATCATGTCTCGGTCTCTCACCTCTTCCTACCCATGGACCCACCAACCCCTCATAATCTGCGCTCCAATGCGCCTGATAACCCTAGCCCCACTCGCAGTGGCCGTCTCCCGTGCAGGCGGGACTGGCTTCCTCGCCGCAGGCACAGACGTCCGTGAACTCAAAAGCGAGTTACAGAAAGCTGCGGATCTGGTGAAAGACTCGCCCATCGAGGGAGCAGCGCGGGATGTATTGCCAATCGGTGTAGGTTTCATCAATTGGGGCGTGCAGCTGGATACCGCTGTGGAAGCATTGAAAGAGCATGTGCCGGCTGCTGTGTGGTTCTTTGCGCCTAGGGAAAATCAGGATCTGGTGGTCTGGACGGAGAGGATTAGGGAGGTCAGTCACGGCAGGACAAAGATTTGGATACAGATTGGAACGAGAGCGGATGCTGTTGAGGTTGCACGGCTGTGCAATCCTGATGTGATTGTCGTGCAAGGCTGCGATGCTGGTGGGCATGGGTTGGTGCAGGGAGCATCAATAGTCACTCTTCTACCTGAGGTTGCTGATGCTTTGAAAGAAATCGGGTGTGGCAATGTTCCCCTTATTGCAGCTGGAGGACTAGTTGAGGGTCGTGGTGCTACTGCGTCTTTGGCATTAGGAGCTAGCGGTGTTGTAATGGGCACGAGATTCTTGGCAAGCAAAGAGGCGAATATAGCAAAAGGCTACCAAGATGATGTGATCAGGTCAAAGGATGGCGGCGTGTCTACCATCAGGTCGAGCGTTTATGATCAAGTTCGGGGTACGGCTGGCTGGCCGGCAGAATATGACGGGAGAGGAATAGTCAATCAGACTTTTATGGATGCGAAGAGTGGCATGCATGTTGACGAGAATAAAAAGTTGTATGCAGAGGCTATGAAGAAAGGCGATGAAGGCTGGGGAGAAGATGGCAGGATGACAGCTTATGCTGGGTCAGGCGTTGGTTTGGTGAATGAAGTCATGAGCGCTAGAGACATTGTCGGGAAAGTCATACAGGATGTCTTCTTGATCTCATCAAAGCTCTCAAGAGACTTGTCTAGATCATGAGAAAATTCAAACAGCATAGAATCTCTCAACGGCATGCTCTCGGGATCACATCTATCTTGTCCATAATCCCCAGAGCTCTTTGTCTTCGCCCTCATCATTCGAAAAACTCCTCGCAGCGTAACGCTTTCAACATATCCTGCTGGAGCATCTTCATGCCCTCGCTTTCAACAGCAAGCCAATCTTCTCTAGGCCAGCGCTCGTCAAATCACGCCGCCGCTGATTCTGGACCCTCGCCTCCGGGAATGAGCTGTCGGGAATCAGCACATAGTGCAAGCAACCTTGATGGAAGATTGAATACCATGCAGATGTTGTTGCCATTCAGTAATATCTTTGATAGCTTTGTGTTCGTGCCACTGTAATCGCTACAAAAATAAGTCAGTACCGTGGTCCTGGTTCATCCTGGTTCATCCAAGCCGGGAACGATCGGTTTACAATTCTGTCACATCCTCAAGAACCATATCTGGGATGTCGACTTAGCCCCAATCACAGGTCATGCAGCAGAAGTCCCGGTTACGTACTGACATAGTCATCAAATCCGAGAAGGGTACCTGCAAATTCTAGAGCGCCGGGACAATCAGCAGGCATTCTCCATCATATCACGTGAATTCCGGTCGCGGACCTTTGTCCCCTTTCATTACGACCCAGATGCGAGAGCCAACACATTTATCGATCAACTCTAGGCAGGTTAAGGAATGCTTGTGCGAATCTGGGAATGGACGTTATTAGCTCACCTAGTGGTAGTAGTTGAGAAGCCATGAAGATTGTCTCGCTGGAATAAAATGATCTTTGGATGAGGGTTAATGTGGGAATAAGGAATCGATCTCATATCTTGGCATTACCGGGTACTTTAAGAGGTCAGCTCCTAGCTAGCCGAATTGGGCGTATTCTAATACCCTGTAATCAAATTATGTATTAAGGTAAGATATGTATTGATACTTGGAAAACGAAGAAATACCACGGCTTCAGGGGTCTCCACTACATTAGGAACAAACTTCATCTCTTTGGCGCCATTGAATCCTTCCCAGTCCGTCAAACAGCGCTTAACGATCGCTCCTATCCACCTCCAGCATGCTAGGGACAAGGACTTTGAATAGAGAACAGTACGAGGCTTTCGATGCTAATTTCAAGCTATGGTCCATCTCACGACACAATTCACATTTTCCAGGGCTGGAAGGAGGTGTGCGTGATCCATGTATCGGGAAGTATAGACTCATCCATTCCTGCGGATGGTCTACTTTCTGCGGGAGGCGTTATGAGCGTGGTCGACCAAAGGTCCACAAGCACTCTGCTATTGGCCATATGGACGTGAGTAAGGTTCCTGGCTAGAAGCCACCCCTGCATTTCGTACAGCCCTTCAGTTCCCCCTATCATTCGTGCCGCCCCTGGGAATAGCGGGGCTTCTGTGGTACAGGTGCGCCCTATGGTGTAGTCATTCGCAAGGAGACCAGTTCTCCGGATTCAAGAACCAGCCCGACTCATGTTGCCTCAAGCATATTTCAATCCTTTCCATCTACTTCCCTCTTAACCTCGTCCACGAGAATTCTCCTGATGCCGTCCAAACCGCCGCTTTTCAGTATACATGTGTATCTCCTCGGGAGATCCTCCAGCCCAACGAATTGCGGAGGCAGTATATCTTTGAATTGGAATCCTGGTTCGTTCAGTAGTGCCATCTCCACAGCACTACTGAACTTAGCTGGGTGTGCTGTCAATAGGGCAACATTGTATACGCCCGGCGCGGCCTTCGCTGATCGCAGCGCTGCAGTTACGCCGATAGCGGAGTGCGGATCCAGAATGTAACCCTTCGAGCCGTTGTCCGGCCGTCTGTAAACATTCTGAATAGTGGCCAGCATCTCTGTATCTGAGACGCGCTCTGACTCGAAGTCCTTCCTCGCGGCTTCGAGCACTTTCTTTTCGACGCTGAAACCGCCTTTTGCCTTGAATACGCGCTGCCATTCGCTGACCTTTGAGCCTGCTACACGTCTTTTCTCCTGCAGGTCACCATCATTGACCTCAGAGCCGTAGACATCGAATGCAATGTACCACAAAAGCCGCTCGAAATCTGTGGTAAGTTTTTGAGTCAACACAGCTCTTCTAGTGCGAGAAAGCGAGGAGGGAAACAAGTCTTGAGAATGCCCCAAAAACACATCTCAGGGCCCATTGTCTCGCACGCAAAGGGGAGAAAAGGCTCCGAGAAGTACTAACTTGAAGAAACAAGAATATCCATCGCGGGAGACAACGTCTCCTTCACACCCTCAGGGTGCGCCTTAACTCCGTCTTCTACTATACCACCCTCTGCGGCACCGTTAGAAAAGTGGTGCTTCTGGTAGGCGCCGGTCTGCCAAAAGCGGTGAAGGATGTCATTCTCATTTGTGGCGATGATGAGTTTCGAGACAGGCAGTCCCATTCGCTTAGCAAAGTATCCTGCCAGGATATCCCCAAAATTCCCAGTAGGTATAACAAAGCGGAGTGCATCGGTTGAAGGATCGAAAGTTCCGGAACGTATCAGGGAAAAATAGGATGCAAAATAGTAGGTGATTTGTGCCAAAATGCGGGCTACATTGATCGAGTTCACTCCGCATATCTGCAGAGTTTTGTTTGTTGAAGGGTCGGCGAAGAGAGCTTTCACAAAGTCCTGTGATTCCCGTCAGGAAATTACCTTCGGAGAGTATGGAGAACGGGAGTGTACCTGACAATCATCAAATGTCCCGTCGAGGCTTAGACAGTGCACTGCAGAATCCTAATAAGCTCATCTGCAAGTGAAAACCAAGCATTGCAGACCCAATAAGAATCACAGCTGGGGGGTCAAGGCTTTCTGAAAGACTTACCATTCTCATCTTCTACTGTCGTCATCTGCGCCTCCTGCACCTGGCTAATCTTCCCAGTCGGATACAGTATAAATAGCGAGACGTCCTTTTTAGCCCTCAAGCCGTAGATCGCCGCACCCCCAGTATCTCCACTTGTAGCTCCAATGACAGTCAGATGCTCCCGATCCCTACCCGTCTTCCGGTCATTTCTCCTAACAAGAAAGAACTCGAGAAGATTACCTAAGAACTGCAACGCTACATCCTTGAAGGCAAAGGTAGGCCCGTGGAACAACTCCAAGATATATATTTTTTTGTCGCTGTCCAGTATAATAGTGGGTGTCACACTGGGTTCTCGGAAAGTCGAGTACGATCTTCGGATGATGTCCTTCAGAGCGGCATGTGGGACTTCAGCTGGCGAAATATACAAGCTAAAGACTTGGAATGCGAGATCTTCGAAGGAGAGGTTGAGCCAGTTTCGATGCCAATCCAGCGGTAAGGAAGGAATCTCTTCTGGGATGAATAATCCGTTGTCAGAGGCGAGGCCTTTGAGAACAGCTTCCTCAAAGGAGAGCTGCTCAACGTCAGCATTGAGTATTAGCTTACTTAGAAGGTAGACATACGCCATATGACCCTCCCCGCGTGCTGAGATATTTCTGCGACGCGGTATGCGAAGCCATTGCATATACAAAACAAAGAATTCGCACGGAGCTGTGTTTGTAGGTTTGACCTTGCAACTTTTCCCAAGTGCATTTTACCTCCACTATGTGTCGTGAGGGACAAGGACAATATGATAGGCGCAGCTGTGATTGTACGAGGTACATCTTACCATCCTCGGATGTTAGCGAGAGAACGAGGGCTCGCTCAATCTTTAAAGCGGCACCGCCCGCGTGAGACCATCCCGGGCATCCGAGTATCCGAGTATCCGAGTATCCTCGATGATCCGAGGTCATCCAGTGATCAGAAGGAACAGAGAAGGCCGTTTTCGGTCTGGCACAATATAGAGCTCAAACAAAGCGCTGCTTGACGCCTGGTGGAGCCAAGAAACACGCCCTAAGCAAATCATGACTCATATCATTATTACCTACCTCAGGGCGCTGTGTGATGGAGTTGGCTCTTAACCTACCATGCCCCCCAAACAGATCTCCTCCCGCAAAGTTGCAAGTCGACCTTGTGGAGTTCTTCATCCTCCAAAATTTCGAGTTCGATCTTTTCCTTCCCTGATGTTCCCGAAAGCGGATCCTGAGCACGCCCAGGATAGGCTATAGTACGTTATGTACCGTCACAAAAGCTTCGGCACTACTAAAGGGTCTTCAGTGAACGAAAGAATGCCACACCCATTCGAACATGGAAGTCATCTCAAGGCATCAAGTTTGCTTCCTCAATGGATCACAGAAGCTCCTTTGCAAGCTCCTCCTTTACACACTCCCAGTCCTGGTCCGATTCAATCTCTACCGCGGACGGCGCTGCTGGCTCAAATACCTCTACAAACCCATCCAAAGTTTCGAGACCATCGCGCTCTCGCCCGCTGTCTCCACAAAAGGTGCCTCTGAGTTCGTTGCAGAGTACATGTGAGGCCAATCAAGGGAACTTGGGGGCCCGGACAGGCTCCACTGCTGGTAGTCTCGATTTGAATGTCTCACAAAAGCTTGCCTATCCAGACTTGGCAGCATCTGGTCCTGCCTTTGCAGTCCATACGCTCTACTCTCTGCCTAAAACAGCGACCGAATCGAGCTGGGAAGCCACTACTGTGTCAAAAGAGGATGAGCCAGGTGATCTGGGAGAAGGCAACGCCCGTAAGGCTGCGCCAGTAGGGGAACAACCATTTCGAAGCCCTCTTGGCTTTCACATCCCCCCAGATAAGCTACAATTTGCGCTCGACTCCGCCCCGGAGAGTAAACATTCTTACTGGCAGTCCTCTCTTTACCAAGGCCCTGAGGGAGGTAACCGAAGAGTCAAGGTGCATTATTGCAAGACCAGGGAAACGACCGAGTCTGTAGCCCAATTGTTCGTCGATGAAGAAGTGATAGGCTTTGATATTGAGTGGATGGCCCAAGCGAAAGCAACGGACCCTATAAAGAGGAACATCTCGCTCATCCAGCTAGCGAGCGAAGAACGTATAGCATTATTCCACATTGCCATATACCCGAGAGCCAAGACCATTGATGACTTTGTTGCACCAACACTAAAAAAGATCATGGAATCGCCTGAAATCACTAAGGTTGGGGTTGCTATAGCTGGTGATGCCACCCGGTTGAGAAAGCATCTTAATATTCAATGCCATGGGCTCTTCGAGCTCAGCCATCTCTACAAGCTTGTGAAGTCTTCTCAAGGGGGCGGCAAAGTCGACCGACGGTTGGTCTCACTAGCTCAGCAGGTTAAAGAACATCTTGGTCTTCCGCTGCTTAAATGCGATGTGCAGACATCTAACTGGGGGCGTGACTTAGATCATGCCCAGACACAATGTGAGTAAATGCGAGAAAGTATGCTGTAGATAGTGCTGACCTCACTCAAGATGCCGCCTCGGACTCGTACGCGGGGTTTCAACTCTACCATCAAATGGAAGCGAAAAGGAAGGCGTTCCATCCTGTCCCGCCACGGCCAAAAAATCTGGATCCCAACCAACAGGTCCGGACTACCGTTTGCCCACCGAAAGCGCTCATTGACGAGGATACTGGAGAGATCTCGGCGTCAGATATGGATTCTTGGTCTGACTTGTCTGACACAGACGTGTCCGTCGAGGAACTTTCTCGCGATCTTTTCAATGTCGACATTACTGCAAATTCCCCTCAGAGTCCCTCCATAGCGCCCTCCCCAAAGATCATAGGAGATCCAGCTGCCGCTCCGCTATCTTCCAAATCCACGTTGGCCTCAACAGTACCACACTCAGATGAATTGGATAAAGCCAACGAATGGGTTGCCTCGTACGTAAGAACTCACTCCAAAGATCGGAAGTTACGTGTCAATCCGGCATGCTTACGGGCCTATGCTCTGTGGCACCAACGAGGACACGATGTTCCTGAAGTGGCTAGCTTTCTGCGAGATCCACCTTTGAAGGATAACACGGTGATGGAATATATTTTCCAAGCAGTTCAGAGGGAGAATCTCGAAGCTGACACGGAGCGCATTGCGAGGATGCACGAAGACGGTTACCAGCCTTACTCGAAGGCGCATGAGAGACTACTTGAATCCGCTGTGGAGTACACTGCTGGAATGAGGCGATTCCCCGAGTCAGCGCCTCCAGGTGAATGAACCGAAGCTGAATTCGACAAGAAGCGCAAACGATAGCTCACATGAGCGGCATGCATGCAGAGAACGAAAACCCGCGGTCAACGTCTCTGGGACCTCGCACGGGCGCGTCTGGTCCTAGTGACTATCACCGTGGCGACTAGAGTCTACTGTAAACACGGTAAAGCAGCTCACCAATGGGTCTGTATATGCTGACCGACCTGATCAACTCATCCAAAGATATTTCTGACAACGAGATGCGGAAAGATGACTGGGGATCTGGCCCGAAAATATCGAGGTCGACGTAAAGCTTGTTAATGAGCCCGATAACAGTAACAAGAAGAACAACAGCACTCTTCCTCAGCTGGCAATGGTGTGGCCCAAGCCTCTTTTGAAGGGATATGTAATGCCTATCCCCATGTATCGGGCTACCATTGTTAAAGTGGTAGAGGATAACCCCAACGAGGTTGAACTGGCTGAAGAGGAATACATCAGATCCTCGCTCATTTCGAGGTGGTTGGCGATAGTACCATTTAGATGATACAAACACCATCAATGAGCAGGTAATACGAGGGAAAGCTGAAAGCATGAGGCTATCTTCAAAGCCCTCCTAAACTTGCTAGATGAAGATCGACCTTGTTATTCCTCCACGTCCCCTAACATACCATCAAGCTCACCAACTCCCAGCTCCTCCACTCGAGACTATTGTTCCCGATCAATTCTGAGTGTTCCCTCGCAAGCTCGCGCTGCCAGAACAACCGCTGAGGTGGCACATGCATTAGGCGCCTCACGGCTTTTCACAGACGAACAAGCACCTACAGCCATTCTCAACTACCTCACCCTCCCCTTGTTCCTCGCCTGCAATGCCATCTCAGCTCTTCCTAAACTCCTCCACCTCCTCAATCCTATCCCATTCCCATCTCCCTTACCCGCACACCCCTCCACCCGCTCGTCCAGCCCAAAAACCAACAACCCAAAGCCCCTCGCCTCAAACACCCTCTACACATCCCGCAGCCATAGCCCCCCCACATCTATCTCACCATCCACCACCCCATCCCCTACAATCCCTCCCGCAAATTCATCCAACCCTCCCCCCGAACCTCACCGCCATCCCAACCTACCCATCCCCCCTCGGCCGACCCAATGCAAGTCCACATGGCCAGTGAGGTCTATCTCTCAGGGCCCAAAGTCCTGCCAGCAGAGCCGCTAAAGCCGCTGGGATCGGCGCAGTATCTCTTCAGTTGTTGCTAAACAAACCTTGTAGACAATTAAGCGACTTCATTCGTGCATCTCACTTTGTCATGTGGATCGACACAGAAGGTCTCATTGATCAACTTACCCATGCATGTCGCGTGTAATACATTGCCACCGCTGGAAACAGGATCATTCGGAGGGGAAGGCAAAGAAGAGAGATGGAAGGGAGGGAGGAGGTGCAGAGGAGGAAAAGCGAATTTTTGCTTGAGGAGTTGAGGTTGGGTTTTCTGCTGTGGGGGGAAGTGGGGAGGTGAGATGGGATTGGGGTCTGAGAAGTCTGCATGCTCGTTGGGATGTTGTGAAGGAATGGAGAGGCTATCATTGATGAAGGAGAAATGGGTTGCAGGAAGGCTATTCGCCAGGAGACTTATGATTTTGATATGCCGGACGCACGGTGCGCTAACCCTTTCGTTTGTTGAACGAAGACGATTAACTAGACACCCCCTCCTATCTCATAAATACCGATGTAAAACACCCCGATCAATCGGGGGAGCTATCCATTCCAAGTTGCCTTTCTTCGCGTTTCTCGCTTTCATCGCAAGCCGGACATTTCGTTCGTGGAGGATAGCCGACAGCCCTAGGAATGCTTTGCGGGTTGAGTTAGAGTCCGACACACTGATGAGAAGGATAGAAATGGCGGCTTACCATAACACTCTGGCGATATCAGAGCGTTTCTCGCAATGATAGTTTTGAATTTGTCCTAACCGTAGGGATCGGGTCGCGGGGGTGCATCTGGGGGAGTCTAATTAGTGTGGGTATTTGCTTGTCACAAGAGGTTGGGGACGTACTTATGACCTGATTGAGATGGCAGAGCTGTTGACGCTGTGAGCCTCGGAGTGGAGATGTGTGGCTAGTGATACCAACTTCGCGGAATATGGTAAGGCTGAGTAAATAGCCTAGACTTTTGGTGTTTACTTGTGTCAAGTCGAGGGCGTGTTCGATATTGTCTAGCAACTGCGGATAGATGTCGAGGGCTGCGTCGCAAATACAAGACGTTTTGAAAAGGGGAGATGCAGATAATAATGTCACTCCCACTTACCATAACAGTCTGTCTCCTTGGATTCTGACCGGATGCCCTCGCACTGTTATCTCTGATGTTGTATGTCTGGGCATATGTAGCACCACCCCGACTCGAGGGATCCTGACAGCCCTTGTCGTTCCGTCCATGATAGATCTTGTTTCTCTCATCCCAGTATAGCTTCTTCTTGAAAGGCAAATTTGAGTTTCTTTCTTTGGATGGGGCATTGGAAAGATCAGGAACAGGCTCCCAGCGTTGCTCCATCCCAGCAGGATCAGGTCCCGCAGGATCGTTGTCGCAGTAGAATCGAACGTCGGCGGCCTCAAGGCTCTTTTCCCTGCTCATGGCCCCGATGACATGAAAGGCGCCTGTGAAAGGATTAGCCTGGATTCACACTCAGCTCGAACTCTGGTCTAATTTACCCGAAACATTTCCAAATGCCATCGCAGTTGACCTGTCTATTTTGAAGATCTGTTTAAAGGCTGCACCCATATTATCATTGTGTGCGTCGCCCAACTGATCGGCGCCACTGTTGGCCATTCTCCTTACCTCGTCTATTGCATCTTCGATCTTGTTGTGACAAGTCACATCGACGAAGTAGCTCAGAGCCTGACGTTGAGATACAATGGTGAATGCAAAGAATACATAATTCATGAAAGTATCGGAATGCATTTTTGTTGAGACATGAGAAGAGAGATTCGTTATAGGGACCAAGAGTAGATATTGTAATAAGAAAAGTACTGTGAGCTAAGACGTCAGGATTAGATTTAAGTAAATAGACACAGCGAAACCATGTCTAAGTAAAGATGCCATAATCTTCAATTTCCAAACGACTTATTAAACTATAACATAATACAAGATGCCACTAAGCTTCCGCTGCAGTTGGTGTAATTCCGCAATTGGTATATTTCATATCATGATTACGTTGAGAAGACGGCCATGCAGAGAAGTTTTCGCTGGTATCTCCTGACATACATTTCATGGAGTGATTAATTTAGTAGACCACACTTGTTCAAGACGTTGCATGCGCTATCAGTAATCACAATCAATTGATCAGAACCTACGAAGACCTCTTCGCCGCCTTGACGAAGTTGTACATAGGTGTAGCTTGAGAGGCAGATTTCTGGCATAGCATGCGTTATGGCCTTTCCATGTTCTTTCTTGCATCTACCTTTTGGATCTCGACTCCTGTATCCAATTTAGTCCAGAGCGTTAAAATGCTTTCAAATGCCAGTTTTTCCATGAAGTGTGTCATTGTTTCAGTATATCTGAAAAAAAAAAATTCTGTTATAGTGCGGAAGAGATCGAAAACATCAGGTAGAGAATATACAATAGTCGTAAAAGTAGCCGATTTTCTATTTGTAGACTCGTATTCGCAAGACAAAAGCTTTCAATTCACGTACTCGGAAACCATCCATCCGGACACGAACAAGAAAGTAATTGGTCTGGATAAGACTGGAGACTCGGGTCATGATATCTGCTGTAAGCATCGCTATCACGATGCCTGTGCCGTATGCCTTCCCCTCGTACGGTACCTTGGGTCGACTGGCTTCAAGACTGACTCGTTCACACCACCTCCCATCTTTCATGTCAGGCCTTACCAGCGGGCTACCGCTTCATTTGGCTTGGGAAGCAAGGGGAGCAGAGGTCAACGCTACGATTTCTCGAAAATCCAGATCCACAGCCAGGACGTGGCCGTTTATGCGAGCTGAAGAGGATGTGCCTCCAAGTACTCTTCAAAAGTGGAGAGTCTGCCTCGGGCGTTCTCAGCAGCCCAAGCAACCAACTTCTTAGAATCTGGGCCGAAGTAGCCGAACTCCTCTTGGTAGCTAGACCCTTCAACGAATATGTCGGCCCCGAACGAGAGGCTCTTCTTGAAGTCCTCAAGCGGGATCTGCTTGTAGACGACGGTCTTGTCTGTGGCCTTGGACATGATGGCGGCTATTTCCTCCATATTGTATAGTGCCGTGGCCGCGCAGAACGTTTTTCCTTCGTACTTGTCGGGCTCGGCCAGGATGGCACCAACGAACTTGCCTGTGTCCCCAACAGCATCAATCAAGGGCAACTGGGTCTTGGGAGAGGTGTGGAAGGCCATGACCCAAGTGCCATCGGGAGCCTGTCGTGGTGTGAAGATGGACTGGAAATTCTCCATGAATGATCCCGGCGAGAAGAAGGCGCTCTTGATGTGAAGGCCTCGAATGTGCTGTTCGGCTTTTGCCTTGGCATCGAAGGGGGTGACCTTGGTGTATTTGCCGCCAGAGATCTCTTTGACTGGCGGCAGACTGCTGAAGATGAAGTACTCAGCACCTTTCTCGACAGCGACATCGGCAATCGTCTTGCCACTGTTGTACTCGACGTCCAAGGCGTCGGGGCCGAAGGAAGGTGTTGTCATGGCAAAGATGGTGTGTACGCCAGTCAAAGCTTTCTCGAGGGAAGTCCGGTTGAGCACGTCCCCCTGGACGACTTCGACCTTCTCTTTGAGCTGCTTGGCCTTCTCCGAGTTGACATCACGGGTGACGGCACGGATCTTGTACTTTTGGGAGAGCTCTAAATCGTTCAGCACATAGTTGATGACTGAGCCGCCTTGTTGGCCGGTAGCGCCAAACACGGCGAGGATCTTGGACATGTTCTAGGCGGTTTCGGGGTAATAGTTTTGTGAGGTTGATGTTATGAATCTGGGCCTTCCTTAGCAAGCACTTCATGTTTGATGACAGTTCTGAAGGAAGCAGGTTTATACTTATTTGAGCTGACAAATGAGAGATCTGTATCGGACGAAAATCGGATGAAAATTGGACGATTAAAAAACGAAATCGGACGCTGGACATATGCGAGGTATTGGCAGCTGGAGACGACAAAAATCTGCCCCCAGTCCGCTGAGTCTAACAAAGCTTAGGTATCTAAGGGCAAACTCCCTGACCTCGGATCGCTAGGCCTTGACTGGGGCATCATGTCGCTATCAAGGCTCTTACCACTGCGTAGCTCGATCTTATTAGCCTCGCACAAATTTGTTCATAATGAAGCACTCCCTGCTTGCTTTTGCCAATGTACCTCTTACACCCATCTCGCTCTCCGACGGCGAGCAATACTACATCCCGGGTCAGCAGAACCGTCCACGCTCGTACCACAACCCATACTCGAGACATTGCCCAATTCCCAGGAAGTGAAATTCAGGGGCGACCTCGTTGGAACTGCAGCAGTACTTCCTTTTCCCAAATTAGTAGTATTATTTGTCGCACTTGTCGAAGTTGGACCTCGAATCGTACCCCACGAGGTCCAAAGGGGCATCTCGTAATGCCACTGGTGGTAGTTCCAGATTTCCGACATGAATTCGAACCTATGCTGGAGTTCTAGGCCCAGTGGTGAGTCTTTGCCTTGCGTTTCAAATATGTCCAAGTAGGTATTTTCCAGCTCCCCAGTCAAGATAGCTCCAATCTCCGCCTGATTGGCACCGGGCTCGAAATCCTCTGTCCAGTCTTCATGGCGGTCTGTGTTCCAGGCCATAGCAGTAAAGAACGTGATGTTCGCAGCTGGTAACGACGGTCCATTGTCAGCTTTCACAGGTTGAGCTCATTCTTGACGGGATTGGTGTTGGGAAATCTTGTGGGGCGCTCGAGATGGGAGGCTTACGCATCTGAAGGTTCCCAGGCTTCCAGGGAATTCCGAGTTCGGATTCAACATTCACTGCACGACGCGATCCAGGTACTTAGTAATCTAGCCACCTTGGTTCTGTCTTTTAAGGCAGTCGTCAATCATACGGCTAAACATATCCCGGATGGTGTCCGGAGCAATGTTTATCGCGAAATCATGCTCCTCTGTCCATTTTCCCGAAGCGTGGAATTTCAGTTGACATGTGCCTGGTATAATTTCAACGCCAACGAAGATCCTCTTATCAGGCTCCTTTACTGGAAAGAAAAGTTGAGCGACGGCGACTGATCAACTGTTTCGATTACCAATAGATTTGGGATCTGATGTAATTGACCCTCCGGCCTGATTGGACGGTAAGAGATACGGACGGCGCTGGTGGATAGATTGTCTAAAGCGATTCGGCAGTCGTTTAGAACCGGAGGTCCTGGGTGTCCAAAGAAATTGTCAGAGGTTAATGTCTGGTCAGACTGGCGGTGGGAATACAGATAGCTGCGTTGCATTTAGTAGTGAGTTAAGCATTCTTGCATTCCATGAGTCTGTCGAAGAAGACCCTCGCGTCTTTAACGTTCTACCATCAGGTTATCTAGATGAAATCTAATGTGTGGCCTGCGGGTGTACCGCGAGAAGGGAACAATGTCTGCGCAGCTCGGCTGATGCGGGTATGGAAAAGTGAGTACTGGTGCGCAACTTAAGGCGCATGATGTTCATATGGGCTCGGAGCTCAAGCGGTGTAACGTTCAACTACAAATAGACAGTAGCCGGAGCTCGCCGAAGTTTCTTCAGGAAGACAAGCGAGCGCGAGGACTGTTGCCGACAGAACGCCAGATGTGCTAGAGACGATGCCATTCTCACCATTTGCCCTGTCATACCCCCAAATCTCAGAGTACCCCTCTTAAATTCTGCATGTAATTATGTAGCGAATAGCATGGCATCCTGACATGAACTTTCCTGACTCTTATGCCCAGCCACTTGAGAGCTAGGTTGAGATATTGGACCCGGCGGTATTTCGTCCAGGCAAGGCTTTCGTCTCATCGCGCACAGCTCGACGGACCCTGCTTTATGTATGAAGTCGATGATACACCTTCTTCCTCCACCCAGTGTGCCAGACGGGCCTTCAAAATAGTCTATACGGAGGAGCTATACCGCCTTCGACTTGGTGCCCGAGTCGATATTGCGCTTTCCTATGGCTGGAGGCCGATGCTGGGCCGGCGCTGGAAGCCGGTAGCGAGACGTAGAATTTGAAGCGGTAGCTGGGCCAATCCGAGCCAAAGCTCCAAGAATTCCTTTGTATCTAGGACTAGCAGCATCGAGTCGATGGCGACATTGATGTATGGGGGGTTGTTGGAGCTACCATATAAATTTCGTGAGGGAGATATGTATCTACGATTAGGTACCGCCAAGAAATCCCACTAGGGTCAAAGGGGGGAAATACTCAACCCACCACAAGACCATTTCCATGAACCCATTGAGCTCTTGACAGAGCTCTGATACGCTGAATATGCCCAAATCAGGCTCGGAATTCTCCGATGACTTCGAATTTGTCGAGACACCGGCAGCGCCCACTCCAATTCCTCCTGCCGAGGATTATGGAGTGCAGACTACGACCGTGAGTCCTCCCAATTGAAATCACCGACTGCTAGCAGCAGTCATACCCAATTGAGCGCTTCCACTGGGTGTTCAACCAATCAATACAGGACAGGAGCTAAATTAGTCTTGGTAGTACCCATCGATCAAGAATGGACCTCTTCCTGCCGATGCTGCCTCAAACGACAATTTCTCCAACATCCTGCTTCTTGGCTTGGGGGGACTCGTGCCCGCGTATCTCGCGTACAAAGTCAACGGTGGGCTCTACATCACCGGGGTCTTCACGTGGGCATTCTTCGCCCTGTTCACCAGCCTTCCTATACTCGTCGCCTTCTGGTACATAGCTTCGTCCATATCACCCCGAAAGAACGAGAAAGCTCGATATCCAGGCCGCCCAGTGGAGCATTACCTACACTTCCGTAGGGAAAAGGATAGGGCGAAGTATCATGGCAAGGCCAAGATACCGATGGAGACTTTCCACGAGATGTACTTTGACGGGCAAGTCGACTTCAAGGGCGACGCGTTGGAGGTCATGGAATATAGACACGACTGGGCCAATTTCAGGTTCACCTTTAGCTTATTCCGCTTCTTCCTTACTGGGATGATGCCAGAGGTCATAATGCACACACGTTCTCAAGGTCCGCACCCCAATCAGCACATCTACTTTAATCGCTGACTTTTGCAGACGAGGAACAAGTTCGAGATCACTACGACCGCGGCGATGATTTCTACGGCTGGTTTCTCGGTCCGCGCATGATATACACTTCTGGCATTATTTCCGATATCGCAAAGGAAGAGTCTCTGGAACAATTACAGGACAACAAGCTTGGCATTGTATGCGAAAAGATTGGCCTCAAGCGCGGGGAAATTATGCTCGACATTGGTTGCGGCTGGGGTACACTCGCTAAGTTTGCGAGTACCAATTACGGGGCTCATGCGACTGGAGTCACCCTGGGCAAGAACCAAACAGCGTGGGGTAACAGTGCTTTGAGAAGGGCAGGGGTGGAAGAAAGTCAGAGCAGAATTCTATGCATGGACTACCGCGATATTCTCGTTCCAAAGGGCGGATACAACAAGATCACATGTTTGGAGATGGCTGAGCATGTCGGCGTACGACATTTCTCAACTTTCCTTACCCAGGTCTCGGATATGATGGATGATGACGGAGTCTTCTTCCTGCAAATCGCCGGGCTGAGAAAGTGCTGGCAATACGAGGATCTCATCTGGGGGTTGTTCATGAACAAACACATTTTTCCCGGTGCCGATGCTTCTACACCTCTGGGCTGGTTTGTGAACAAATTGGAAGGTGCTGGATTTGAAGTGAAGGGTGTCGACACCATCGGCGTCCATTACTCGGCGACGCTATGGAGATGGTACCGGAACTGGCTTGCGAACAAGGAGAAGGTGGATGCCAAGTATGGAAACAGGTGGTTCAGAGTGTGTCCGTCCAACACCACAAGATGAGTTGTGCTGACTCTTGACATTAGATCTGGGAATACTTCCTCGCCTACTCGACAATCATCTCACGCCAGGGTTCAGCTACTTGCTACCAGATCACATGCGTAAAGAACATCAACTCGACTCATCGAATCGAAGGGGTAACCAGTCAATTCGGTCTACAGGGCGCTTTGGCTGCTTCCAAGGTCGGCATTGCTGCGGACAAGGTGTAGAGTGCTCTGGGGGCTCAGGCCAAGAATGCTCTCGGCGCATAAGACAAAAGTGCTGCGGGCTACTTATAAAGATGTGGAAGTTATATCTCAGTCTTACAGACTTGCGTAGCAAACCGCATGAGAAAAGGTAACCCTATGTTCCCATCTTGCATTTTGGGTTGATGCAAGAAGAAAAGGGGGAATATTTAACATCTCATTGCGTAAACTCTCTTCTTCGCTTGACTTTGGTTCTTTGCCATACTTTGAATCTTGGCCCCATTCCTGATCTGACCTACTAAGAACGCTCTCAGGGACATGATTGATTAGGTGCATCTAAATGTGAAGTATCTCCGATGACAAAGTTGAACTGTTGCTTTTGATGCCGACGGAGACTGCGGGTGCCTCAATTTCGCCCACTCTTGCCCTATTTCCTCAACTCCTGACCATCTACACATCACACAAGCAGACACAACAAGAGTTTCACTGTCGCTTGAATTACTGTTCCAGTGGCGACGAGTGTGCATATGCTTTCAGAATGATAAGAAATGCGTCCCAGGTAACCTGGCCTTGAAAATTGTGATTTGGAAGAAGTTCTGTAAGTTTCTGGCTCTGAATAGAATGACCCATGCCGTTCTTAAGATCACATTGAGGTGGTCACCATATTAATGGCTCTTAAATTGATCTCCGGAGTAGACTAGTACTGGCCGAACTCTACCGTCGTCGCCCCAGCTCACGCTAGGTTTTGTTGATAATCTTTCATAACACGTTCTATCCTTTCCTACAACCCCTCGCCCATCATCATCTCATCTTCTACTTCCAAATTCACTCATCCTTCACTCTACCAGGTCTCACTTGAGCTGTTATCAATGTCACACCTGTCCTAACACGGCTATGCGATCCTGATCTACGTCTACCCAAGTTACGCAGACGTGTCACAATAGCTAGTAGAGTTGGTCCTGCAGGATTCAACGTGAGGTATGTGAACTATGACCACAACCAACATTTTCAAAAATGCTGATGCTTCTCAAACGTAGTCATTGACCTGCTCATTGCTGAGCATTAAGCTTGCAAAGCCAGCATACACAGGCAAGTGCCTTCTCCAGCACCTTCTCGACGGGCTCCAGACTGACAACATACCGATCAAGATAGCTTCAATACTGCTTACATCTGAGACCCCTAGGTGAAAACCCCACGATCTTCTCGGAGACGCGGTCATGGCTGACAGTACCTCTTCAGCAAGGCATCGTTTCCGAAGACTGCCACTCGAGATCAACAGGCCGAGGTAATTACAGCCTTGGATCCTTGCAAGCAATGTCCACAGCTGACGGCAATGTAGTTGGGACTGAGACTGCCTTCATACCACGCACCTCCACTCATCATCGCTTGCGAACCCCAGCCATGAGTACAAAAACACCCGAAGCCAACAGTGCCACAAATGGAGAATTCCGGGTACTACCTTCCACGGCTCGCGAGTACCCTGCAATGCTCCTCTACGAACGTGGTATCAGTCAATTCCATCTAGGAGATGTCGACGAGGATCTTGAATCACTGGCACCTGTACTCATCCGTCTGGGTACCAAGGTCAGCGATCTTCACCCATCATGCGTCGGATTCCGCACCATGATTCGTAATCGAACCACCAAAGCACGAGCCAAGGGGGCGTACGAAGAATGCTATCATATTATCTCATACAAATTTCAAGCAGAGAATGGAACTCTAGAGCACGCTCCCGCAACAGACAAAGACCTCGAAGAGCTTCACAAGTCAGCATCACTGATAGGCTCGACGCCACCCCTTTCCACATTGAAGAGCAAAAATTTGCATCGCTTAGACTTTGAAGGGGCGGATGCTTTCGAGCATACACGTCACGGGCTATGTCCCGACAATTTGAATGCGGACGTTGCATTGGCAACTGATATGACGCCCCTCAACCGTGGGGAGAAGATGTCCATGTTCTTTCCTTCAGATGACATAGTTGTCAAACAATTGGAAGAGATCATCAAGCAAGGCTGTGTGGGGAAGACAGCAATGGCCTGGCATGAAACATTGCCACCCTCTGCTGAGCCCACCTGGCCTGGCGACGAGCAGTCAAAAATGGTAGTAGGGTCAACAGACTTGCTCAACGTGCTCCAAAAAGCGGCACGCCAGCTTTTCCTCTACAATGCCGATGGCACTGCTCTCAGAGATCGACCCAAGGCTCAAAAGTTCAAAGCATTCGTTCAAGCAGCATATCCGACACTGACACAGGAATCGAGGTACAAGGTGTTTCCAGTAATGCTCAACGTCACCGACGGCTTGGCAATCGATTTGCCCTTTGGACTTTCCTTCATCAATAGGCAGAACACTATCGCTGCAGTCCATACTGTGCACAAGATGCTCAAAGCCGGCATTCGAGCAGCCGATATTGGCATTGTCGCCTTCTATCCAAGCCAGGCCGAGATCTATAAATCAGCCTTGGCTGAGTGCCACAAATACAAACCGAGCGCCGGATACGATCTAATCAAGGCCGATGTGTTAGAGGAATGGGTAGGCAAGGAGACAGAGTTTGCCATTGTGGACTTGGTGAGGACCGCCAACGCAAGTGGCCAATTGGGCCATCTATCACAAGCACGTCGGATGAAGGTAGCGTTGACCATTCATCGAAATGGGCTTGTCCTTGTTGGAGATCGTAAGTGTACGGATACTGCAGATGGTCCCATCACCAGCACCAAGCTGGAGAAGCTTTTCCAATGGCTGGAAGACAATGATAGGATTGTAAATATCCAAGCTGATAGGAGGGCTGGATCCGACACAAGTAAAGAGAACAAGCCTCCGGCGGGAGCACATGACCTAGGATTGACGAAAAGCCAGAATGGATCCGGCAAGGGACCTGGTGGAGGTTCAGCAAAAGATCGCGAGACCCTCGAGCAAGCGACTGATACTTTATCACTCTTGCAGCTGTCGAGGTCACCCAACAGCACTTTGGGGGGACGAGACGTCAGTGTACCAGGATTAGAGCGTCATGGATCTGCGAGCGACAACTGTCAAGCCACTGGACCAGCGCCTCCCTACATTGAAGAGCCAGCTTCAAAAATTGCCAGCGAATCCAAAGATGTGCGAGGGACAGTAAAGGATTCCTCTGCTCGGCTATCTTTGCTGAGCGCAGGAGCTTCTGATCCAAGTACATCCACCTCGAGATCTTCAAAGCTAGGAGCAGAGATTGATAATGGTGGAGGTCTGGCAAAGCAGGAGCTCCAAGACAAGAGCCACGAGAATGGAACATTGCACGGTAGCTATGAAGCAGCCGCGCCTACGACGAGATCAGCCAATGAAGCGGAGGACGAGCGAGTGTCAGCAACAGTCTCTAACGCGCAACAAGCCTTTCGGGGCATGGGCTCTTTCGATCCACGCAAATACAAACCGACGAACAGTACAGAAAAGGTTGACAAGGCCGCTGATCAGAAAAAGGAGGATTCAACAATGAAACAAGAGCTGGCGATAAGAGAAACAATCGAGAAAGGTACATTTGGGGAAGCGGCCAAGGCGAAGTGCTACCAGGAGGTAACGAAAGCATTAGGTCTGGAGCCACTGCGCGAGAAGATGGAGCCAGCGAGGAAAGAGGCTCAAGACGAGACGGTCAACAATGGGATTGTCAAGGGCGCTGGTGAAACCACCGCTACTATAAAGCGGACCAAGACGAAGCAAGCCGGTGCCATCATACCTGAAGGTCCAATGAAAGATATCTACGACGTTCCTGCCACTGCTTCCACCAAACCAGATGTCCGAGTGCCACCTCAGCTGCAGAAATCAATGAAAGAGAACCAGCTTCCTCCAGCTACAAGAAGCTGGCAGCCATTGATCGATTACTATGTGGAATCTGCATCCAACGCTCCCCGGGAGCCTACAAAGCCACACGTAGACTCTGCAGTCGGCACCTCCCCCCCAGCGGGCGCGCCAGAACTACCAGCCATCCGAAACATCCTTGAGGAAGTCGCCGTACCAACCGTTGCCAATCGCTCATCTCAGCCTTCTGGTGATGCGCTGGGACACCGGAGCATCAATACGCCACTCCCATCCACGAAAAGCCCAAACACCTTCAATAACGCCTTGGGGCATCACCATCCCGCTGAAAAGGGCTCCAACAGCACTGCTGCGCCCACGCAAACCCGAAAAAACAATACCACCCCCCCCACCATCACCACCGCACCCATCCAACCCTCCACCAACACCACCACCACTCCCGCTACCCTAACCCTGCAAGACCTCCAAGCCCAATACCACCTCCTCCGCACTCACTTCACCTCCCTCCACCACCACGACGCGCCCAATACGGCGTACCCGCACGAGGACCGGCTCTTCCGGCAATTGGCTGAGGCCTGCATGATCGGGGACCAGATAGGTTTTTTCAAGGTGCAGATGGAGTTGATGGGGCTGGTGATTGGGCTGAGCAGAAGGGGATCCTGAACGAGAGGAGGTGAGTACACAAGCCATGTGGAAAGGGGCAGGGAATCGGATCCGGGGAGGGGAACGGGAGTGTGCTTGGTGGGATAGGGAATTCTGTTGCATTCAAACAGCTAGGACGCAGAGAGTTGAAGCCTGGGATAGCTCAACGCTCACGTCTTCATCTCCATCAAGCGAAGGTATCGAGCTCCGGGGGCAGGACTGTGAGGAGTAGAAAAGCAAAGGATGTTGCATGAGATAGCCCACACCGCGACGACACAGGAATGTGACCACGGGGGAAGAATTCGCTGTCGTCAGCAGAAGAAACAAAACCTTCCAATCCCTCCCTTCCCACCCTTCCCTCCCCTCCTCCTTCCCTTCTGGGCCCCCTCCCCATCTCCATCTCCATCTCT
>JAABUQ010001867.1_pt1 | contig 43586 bp, 42 predicted proteins | sample 5560001 | NCBI WGS metagenome assembly JAABUQ01 (sample SAMN10711888, study PRJNA513371) | rock metagenome | isolation source: Antarctica rocks | place: Antarctica: Victoria Land, Finger Mt nord | collected 2015-12-18 | reverse complement strand
TGGCTACGCGGCCCTTGTGCGCTATATTACCAACCAGGGCCAAAAGCCCGAGGCTGTCAACCTGAAGCTATTGTTCCCGGAACAGTGACTTTTGGATACACTGGGGCTTGCCCCAGCGACTTTCATAGTCCTCAAAACCCAGGGGCTTGCCCCTGTGGAGCCAGGCCCCCGGCAGGACGAAGCCAGGCCCTCACGGGGGGCACGCACACGCGATGGAACCTTGCTTTCCATCGGCCCCGGCAAGGGAAGCGGTCAGCCACTCGCCTCACAGGTTGGCCCAGGCAACACGGTGCTACGGACAAAAGCAAGACCAGACGAACAACAGGCCGCCCTTGTGCGGCATCGGACAATGGGAGAAGCCCAGGGGCTTGCCCCTGTGGAGTATTCACACACCCGGTGCAGTCTTGAGCCAATGATTTCGTGTCCTCTCTGCTACAAAAGGTGATGGCTGCCGCGCGCCTTGAGTTCGTCCACAACGCGCTTGACATCCTCCGCGCGGTGTTTGGGGCAGATGAGAATGGCGTCCGGGGTGTCAATGACAACGATGTCTTCCATGCCGATGGTGGCAACCAGCCGGTTTGGACTGTAGATAAACGCCCCGTGCGTGTCCACGCCGACGTGCTGACCGACGACAATGTTTTCGTCACTGGTGTCCGAGGCAAGCACATCGGCTAATCGCCCCCACGACCCCACATCGTTCCAGCCGATGTCGGCGGGAATGACCGCCACTTTGTCGGCTTTTTCGGCAATGCCATAGTCCACGGAAATCTTGGGCAGGGTGGGGAAGATGTCCGCCATGACCTGCTCGGCCTGCGGCGTGCCCATCGCGCCGACGATCTGGGCAAAGGGGGCTTCCATGTCCGGCAGGTGCGTTTTGTACAGGGTGCGCACGGTCTGCACGGTCGCGATAAACATGCCCGCGTTCCAGTAGTAGCCGCCCGCGCGCACGTATTCCTCGGCAACGGCGGCAGCAGGCTTTTCCTTGAACTGTTTGACTTGGGAGACGGACAGCCCCAGCGCGTCGTCATGGGAGAGGGTGTCGCCCGCTTGAATATAGCCGAAGCCTGTATCGGGGCCGGTCGGCTGAATGCCCAGGGTGACCAGCCAGCCCTGCCGGGCAGTTTGGGCGGCGAGGGCGAGAATGGCGCGGAACTTGTCGCCTGCGGGAATGACATGATCGGCAGGCAAGACCACCATGACGGCGTCCGGCCCTAACGTCTTTTCCAAGAGGGCGGCCATCAGGCCGATGGCTGGGGCCGAGTCGCGTCCTTCCGGCTCGCCCACAATGTTGGCAGCGGGTACGTCCGGCAATTGCTCGCGGACGGGGCCGAGGTGCTGGGCATTGGTAATCACAAACAGGTGGTCGGGGGATACCAAAGCGCGCACGCGGTCGGTGGTTTCCTGAAGCATGGTGCGCTCGCTGACAATGTCCAGAAACTGCTTGGGGGTCGCGCGTCGGCTGCGGGGCCAAAGCCGTGTCCCGCCGCCGCCGGCGGGAACGACAACGGCAATAGTCTCATCGAGCAAAGTGGGGGTTCTCCTTGAGGTCGATTGTACCGAATTGCACACAGGCTGTCAACGCATAATTGTGCCTGGAAGCAGTGGCAGACAGGAATCTGCCGCACGGTTCGGGAACTAAAGGTTATGGCTGAACAAAAAACGTCGGTGTCCGAGCGAAGGCGCTACCTGGTCACTACCGTTGCACAGGCGAAAGAAATCACGCAAGGCTGGCTAGGGGAGATAGAGCTGTCTCACATCGTGAGTTTGGGGCTGCCGGAAGTGGATGACCGCTACCACATTTGGCGTGTTCCGCTGTGCCGCGACGAAGGCGGCACGAAAATCGGCGAGGCGGTCATTGATGCTTACACGACTGAGATTTTACACGGCAAGACGACCAAGCCGGAGATGCTGGAAGCACGTTTGCTGCGCAAAGAAGAAGCAAAGGCAGCAAAAGTGCGGCGTCCGGCGGCATTGTATCCGATCTCCACATTGCGCAACACAATCGGTCAGGGCGACTGCGTGGAGTTGATGGAAGAGATGCCTGCCGCGTCCGTGGACTTGGTTTTCACTTCGCCGCCCTACTTCAACGCGCGCCCGGAATACAGTGAATATGAACAGTACGAGCAGTATTTGTTTAAGATGCGCCAAGTCATCAAACGTGCCCATCGGGTGCTCAACGATGGGCGTTTTTTTGTGATGAACACAGCCCCGGTGTTGCTGCGCCGTGCCAGTCGGAGCGAGGCGTCGCATCGCATTGCCGTGCCATTTGATCTGCACCGCATATTTGTTGAAGAAGGCTATGATTTCATTGATGACATCATCTGGGTCAAGCCGGAAGGCGCGGGCTGGGCGACCGGGCGAGGGCGTCGGTTTGCCGCCGACCGCAACCCGCTCCAATACAAAGCTGTGCCTGTGACTGAGTACGTCCTGGTCTATCGCAAGCGCACGGAGCAGCTGATTGACTGGCACATCCGCAACCATCCAAACCCAGAGCTTGTGACGGCTTCTAAGATTGGCGATGATTATGAGCGCACCAACATCTGGCGCATTCAGCCGAACACGAACTCCAAACACCCAGCGGCGTTCCCACGAGAGCTGGCGCGCAAAGTGATTTCTTATTACTCATTTCAGGGCGATGTCGTTATGGACCCGTTCGCTGGGTCAGGCACGGTTGGCGATGCTGCCGCCGGGCTGGGCAGGCGGTTTGTGCTGTTTGAGATGAACCCGGACTATGTCCGGCTGATGCAGGATGCCGCTCCCTCGTGGCTGGGCGCGGCAGCGGACACCATTCTGTCGGTGAATTGCGCACCCGCCCCGCCTGCCCTGCGCCTGTTTGAGGAGCCGGAGGACTACCATGCCTGACGAAGAGGAACTCAGCCTCAACGCGCTCTTTCCGGCAAACAGCCGGTTGCTGTTGACAGGGGGCGGCAAAGACTTTCTTGAGCGTATTGGGGTGGAAGCCGCACGTCAGGTCGTGCTGAGTGTCATGCGTGGGGAGAACATTCGCACGCAGACCGAGCCTTTGTCACGGCGGCGCATTGCGCAAATCAGCGGGGGCCTGCTGGCCTTGTTTGCACAGGGCATGCTGAAACAAGAGAACTTCAGCGCAAATCTTTCGGCCCTTGCCGTGCAGCAGATTATCAGTTCACGGAAAAGCGATAATGCAAGTATCTGGCCTGCACAGTGGCTGATCGGCCTCACGGGTAAGTCTGTGCAGAACGTGCTGCGCAGCGACCCGGAGGCCCGTGAGGCCTACCTTCAGGAGTTTGAGGCGGCGGTCGCAGAAGCCGCCGCAAAGTGCCGGGCCGACATCGGCGAGCTTTCCATGACGCTCGGCTATGCGCAGGACCCGCAAGGCCGGCGCGTGGAACTGAACTGGAAGGACATGACACGCCTAACAACCGCTATCGGCTGTCAGACATTGACCATTCGCGGTTCTGATAAGTCTTTGTACGGCAAGCTGTTTGAGCGTCTTGTGCTGGGAGCATTTCTCACCATCTTGGGTTTTGAGCGTGTTGACCCCGCAACTAATACAAGAACGGAAAAGGTGTTTTGGCTCTCCGACAGCCATGATACCCGCGAAAGCGTGCCACTTTGCTGTTGTCGCCGGGGAAATTGGCCCGCTTTGACATTGGCTTCATCGGGCCGGGCAACTCGGAAACCTCTAAAGATAAGCTATCGCGCTTCGGGCGAGAACTAGAGCGTGCTGATGGAACATACAGCTCCGTGACATTTATCATTGTTGACCGCTTGCCGCAAACAAGCAAAACACTTCAAGCCGCCAAAAAGATTGAGGCAGAGATTATCCAGATGAGCATGCAATACTGGCCTCGGCTGCTGGCTCAGCGTATTGGAGAGAGGTTTGGGTACCAGCACGAACTGCAAACAATGCCGGACAGCCGCATGCATGGTTACCTCCAGGCTAAATTGGCTCCTATTCCCATTCAAGATTTCCTCATCGGCGTTTCTGCGGCGGATTTACAGCCGGAGACTGAATCTACGGATGCGAGCGAAGTATTAGAGGAAGCGGATTAAGGTTTCATCTCGCCACCGATAGGAACAACAACGACTGTCGTGTCGTCTAACAAGTGGTTGTGTCTAAAAGGGAGCACAGACACGGCGAAGCCTGCTCCCCTCAGCCAAATAAGTCCATGGTCATCTGCGAGGGGTCGGGGCGCTTCGCCACCGGCAGGGGTTTGGGGAACAGCGTGTCAAAGCGCGCCTCGCCGACGGCGTCTTTCAGCCGCCCGGCAAACTTGTACAGCTTGGCGGCATAGTAGTCCGTGTCCTCGTCGTGGGCATAGTCCTGCGCCAGCCCCAAAGTCTTGTCTTTGCGCTGGTACAGCGACACAAACTCCCCCTGCTTGATGCCGGCCCCTTTGATGGCATCGGCGGCGCGCTTGCGCATCTCCGACGACAAAAACTTCTCAGTCACGCGCTCCCGCTTGGCGAATTGAGCCAGGGGCAGGGTGCCCTCCTCAATCTGCGCGAGGATGTCTTTGTAGGCTTGGGACAAGCCCGCGTCGTCGTTGTCCAGCAGCAGGTTGACCGCCTGCGTCATAAAGTCCCGGCCATAGCGCTCGTCGGCCCGCGAGCGCAGGCTGGACCCCTTGAATATCTTGTGCCCGCCGTGTTCCACCAGGACATAGTTCTTCATCTTGAGGGACAGCATGGCTTCATACGAGCCGTCATGGGCCAGGCGGATGCCCGGCGGCAGTGCCTTGCCGATCTTGTCCACAAAAGCGAGTTCTTTGACCTCGCCCCGCACCTGCGCAGGCGGCTCGAAATACACGCCGTCGGTGTCAATCTCAATCACGCGCGCTCCGTGGGCTTCCAGTTCAACCGCAATGCTTTTGACAATCTCCTGTCCCGCTTCGGTCACGCGCCGGGCGGCTTCGTAGTCATTGAAGTAAAAAGGCCCGCCGATGTAGCCATAAAACGAGTTAATCAATGACTTGAACGAGTTCTGCAGGCCGTCCCAGTAGGCGTTGTCCCGACTGGCCTTCTTGGCCTTCTTGAGGTGCCCTTTGGCTTCCAAACGGCGCGCGGTCAGTTCGGACAGCAGGGGCAGGAAGATGTGCAGCGTGTCGGACTTGGGCGCAATCGTCTGCGTGAGCATGAGCGATGGGTACAGGCTTTCCACGTCAGCCTTGACAATCGGCTTGACCACGCCGGTCACGCGCACTTCCGTGTAGCCGCCGGGGTAGGGCTGCGGGGCTTTCTGCTTGGCAATCGCGCGCCCCTGACGCAGATACTCGCGCAAGAGCACGGCGTTGATCTTTTCACCGTTGCCGGTCACGGCCACGTTTTGATAGGAGTCAGGGACAATCTGCGTTTGGTAAAACTCGGTGGGGGCCACGAGTGCGGCCAATGCAGCGGTTTCTTCCACGTCTTGTGCGGCGTAGGTCTTGACGCGGGCGGGGTCGGATTGGTACGTTTGGACAATCTCGTGACGGTCTAGGTACACGCGGTCGGGTGGGGCAATGCCGTAGGTTTGCGCGCATTCTTTCAGGCCATACGACGAGACTTGCCCACGCGACCAGTCAAAGCGCTGCACTTGCAGCAGGGTGTCTATGATATGCCGCCCGTACAGATAACTCGGCGTGAACTGCCGGGCATTGGTGCCAATGGCGCAGTTGCGGGGCGCACCCTGGACGGCAGGCCTCGCCTGACGTCCGAACAGCGGGGCGATGTCCAGAGCCGCGCAGCGCGCCAGGATATACGGCAGGTCAAACGAGTAAAAGTTGTGGCCTTCCACCACGTCCGGGTCGCGCTGCTCCATCAAGTGCAGGAGTTCACGCAGCATGTCGGCCTCGTCGCCGATCAGCACGTCCGACAGGCCCCGGTTGTCGGACACGGCCACCATGAAAATGCGCGCTTCGGGCAGGGCCGGGTCCAGGGTCGTGGTTTCAATGTCCACCTGCATCCGGCGCAGATCGTCAAAGGCCATGTTCTTGAACAGCGTGATGCCCGACGCGACTAGAAACTGCTTGATCGCGCTGCCGTACTGGCAGACGCCCATATGCTCGTCGCGCAAAGTCCGCTTGGCCTCTTGGTACGACCGCCAGCCCTGCGGGAAGCGCAGCAGAAACTTGTACCCGTCGCCCTCCAGCGGCGTGGTTTCCGCACCGGCAAAGTGACGCTCCGTATCGGTCGCCAGCCACGGCACAAACGGGACATTGCGCGTCACTGTTTGCTCGCCGTCGCGCACGAACAGGGTCGCTTCGCGCTCGCCGGTTTCCACCGCCACCACTTTTTCGCTGGGGTCGGCCCCAAACAGCACTTCATCAAACCTGGCATCGCTCATGCTTTGATTGTACCCGGTTCGCCCAACTCCCGCCTGCCCGGCCTGTGTTACTCGCCTGCTCGGTGTGATGTCTGCCCGCGTTGGGTAAAATACAAACACACGTGCGCGATGAAGCCCACGTTCGCCAAAGCATTAATGCCCCGGCGATTAGAAAGACCTTATGCCGACACTTGCGATACCCCAGGGACATAGCTGCCCTTTTCTTGATCTCTCCGACTCCCACTCTCATAGCGCCTATGCCGTGTTTGACGGCAAGCGATTAACTTACCCATTTAGTCCCGACCTGCCTATTCCCCCTTTGCAGGAGTTCGTCCACGACAGCTTCCGCGCTCTTGTTCAAAACCCCCGCTTCGCCTGCGCCGCCGCCAAAGGGGCCTTTCATCGCGGCTCGTACCGCATGGGCATGTACGCCGACCTCGCCTCGCCCCCAGCCACCGAGGGCTTGGCCCACGACCTCGCGTTGTTTCTGCGTGACCAGGACAACATGGAGGCGGACGGTGAGCAGTTTTCCACCTTTATCGCCTCGTTTGAAGGACCGGGCATCGGCGACGAAGCCGCGTTTGAGCGCCTGCTGTGGGATCAATTGCAAGCCCTGCACGACACTCGCAGCAACGGCCACGCCTGGGATGCCAGTGTCAGCGACAACCCCGATGACCCCAAGTTTGCGTTCAGCTTCGGCGGGCGCGCGTTTTACATTATCGGCCTGCACCCCGCCGCCTCGCGCTGGAACCGACGCTTTGCCTGGCCCACTTTGGTGTTCAATGCCCATCGTCAGTTTGATCTGCTGAAAGCCGACGGACGATACACGCCCCTGCAGACGGCGATCCGGTCACGCGAGACCGCCCTGCAAGGCAACTCCAACCCCATGCTGGCAAACTTCGGCGAGCGTTCCGAAGCCCGCCAGTATTCGGGCCGCTCGGTCAGTGATGATTGGCGCTGCCCGTTCCACGCTCAATCGGCAAACGCCCCCGGCTCGGAAGACAATTCCTGATGTCCCTGCTTCAATCCTACCATCTCGCCCCGCAGACCGGCGTGGGCTTCGCGCTTGACAAAGGTCAAACCCTGCGCCTTATCGACCCGCAGGGCGAACAGGTCTCCGACCTGATGGCCTTTTCCCGCGCCGACACGGGGGAATATCTTTCGTCAGGCCGCTCCATTGATTACGCCAACACGCTTTATCTTACCACCGGCCATATTTTGTATTCCAACCGCAGCCGCCCCCTGCTGACCATTGGGGAAGACCAGGTCAAGCGCCACGACTTCACGCTGACCCCGTGCAGCCCCGAAACGTTCCAGATTATCTACGGCGATTATTCCCCGCACCCCTCCTGCTTCCAGAACCTTGCCGACAGCCTCGCCCCCTTCGGCATCCGGCCCGACCAAATCCCTGTGTCGTTTAATGCCTTTATGAACGTCTCCTTCGACCCGGCGACAGGCGAGATGACTATCGGCCCGCCGCTGTCCCGTGCGGGCCAGTTTATTGAGTTCCGTGCCGAACTGGATTTGTTTGTCGGTGTCACGGCCTGTTCTGCCGAGCTGTCCAACAACGGCGCCTTCAAGCCTATTGACGTTGAAATCTACGCTTGACATGAGGCGTGGGAAAAGGCTGCTCAGGGGCCGATGCTCTAGGCGACGTACCCGCGCAGCAGGCCCACGACTTTGCCGATAATAGCCGCATTGTCCGCTTTGCGCAGGGGAATAGGGGCGTAGTTGGGGTTCTGCGCCTGAAGCTCAATGCGATTGCCATGCCGCGAAAAGCGCTTAACAGTGGCTTCCTCGCCGATACGGGCGGCGACAATCTCGCCGTTTTCCGCCGCCTGCTGCGGCTGGATAATCACCAGGTCGCCCGGCAGGATATGCGCGCCGGTCATGCTTTCGCCCTGCACGCGCAGCAGGAAACAATTGCCCACCCCGCCGCGCACCAGGGCGCTGGGGATGGGAATAATGTCTTCAATGTTCTGGGTGGCGAGCAGCGGCGTGCCGGCCGCGATGGTGCCGATCAATGGCAGGCGCATGATACCCGCGTCTTCGTCCTTCTGACGCCCTTCCACGCGGGCCAGGATGCGGATGCCACGCGACGTGCGCGGGCCGTTTTTGCCGCCCATGCGTTCAATAAAGCCCTTTTTGTGCAGCGCGTCCAGGTGAATGGTGACACCGCGCAAAGACCCAATGCCCAGGCCTTCCTGCATCTCGCGGATGGTCGGCGGGTAGCCGTGCGTTTCAATGTAAGCGACAATGAAGTTGAACACTTCCTGCTGACGGTCAGTCATGTCTTTTGCCACGAGTGCGCTCCTTAGGCGGGGACGGCGGGGGCGGAGGGTTGAACAGCTCGGCCATCGCGGCATACGGGCTTTGCGGGTTGCGTTTCATGTCTTCCTGCACATCGGCGACGCGCTCCTTGATTGCCTGCATGCGCTGCACGGCGCGCACCGCAAGCCACGCAATCGTGGGGATGCCAAACACCAGCAAGCCAACCTCATAAGACATAGGTCTACCCTTTGGGTCTAGTATACCTCATCTGCCTTGACGGAAGTTCCCGTTTTGTGCCAGCATAACAGGCGCATTTCTTACGCTCGCGTTTCCGTTTGCCCCCCTATGCCCATCACCGAACACGCCGCTCGTTTTTTGCTCGCGCCGGAAGGCCGCGCGCTGTCCCGGCAGGCCCAAACCCTGCTGGCCGATGGCGTGGATGCTTTGCCTGCCCTGACCCGCCTGCGCCGACTGGCCGCGCCCGACCTGTGCGCCGCCGCCTGGGAACTCGCCGTGCTGCGTCCGCGCGCTGTTGTCAAGTTCGGCCCCGATGCCGCCCAATTGTTTGTCACCCGCGAAAGCCTGGAGCAGGCATCAGGGCTGCGCGCGAGTGCGTATCATGCCGCTCGCTTTCGGGAGCTGGGCGCGACCCATGTCAATGACCTGTGCGGGGGGATCGGCGGCGATGCATTGGCGTTTGCCCGCGCGGGGCTGACTGTCACGCTGTACGAGCGCGACCCTGTGCGCGCGCTGTTTGCCCAGGCCAATGCCGATGCGTGCGGCCTGTCCCATCAAATCAGCGTGCGCTGCGAGGACGTGACCCAGGCGGTTCTGCCTCCGGGAGCCGTCTGGTTTGACCCGGCCCGGCGCGAGGGCGGCAGGCGTATTCCCCGCCCCGACGATTATGCTCCCCCGCTGCCGCTGGCGCACCGGTGGGCCGAGGGCGGCGCGTCCCCAATCGGCATCAAACTTTCGCCCGCCATCGACCACGCTCTCGCCGCCGACTATGCTGCCGACTTGGAGTTTTTGTCCGAGGGCGGCGAGTGCAAAGAAGCCCTGCTGTGGCGCGGCATTGTCCCTGCCGACCCCCATACCGTCCGCGCCGTGCTGCTTTCGGGCCTCGCCCCTGCCGTTATTGCAGGCAGCGCCGACACGCCCATTCCTTTGGAAACAGATACGCTTTCCGGGTATCTGTACGAACCCGACCCCGCCGTCATCCGCGCCCATCTGGTCGGCGTTCTGGCCCCGCCGCTCAGCGCCCACGCTGTTGACCCCAGCATCGCCTATTTGGTTTCCAATACCCTCACGCCCACGCCGTTCGCCCGCGCCTACCAAGTCGTGGAACGCTTCCCTTACTCACGCCGCGCCCTGCAAAACGCCCTGTCCCGCCTCCAAGTCGGGCACGTGGTGATTAAAAAGCGCGGCTTTCCCCTGGAACCCGATGCCGTGCGCAAGCAGCTCAAACTCTCCGGGCCGGATACGCTCACCGTCATCCTGACGCGCCAGGGCGACGCGCACGTTGTCTTTCTGTGCCGCCCCCTGTGATTGCGGCGACTTTGGCGAGGCATCCTCGTGGGGTGCTTTTCTCTTTTCTGCACGCGCGCAGGAAACCGCACTCCTTGTGTCCAACACTGCGCTCTGTGACTGCCATACCCTCCCAAGCTCCGCCAAACCCCGTGCCTCCTGTGCCCGCGCCTGCCCTCCCGCCGGGCGCATCGCGGGCCGACAAGCGGTTCAACTTCGCCGCCTGCCTTGTGGATGCCGTGGGCTGGCCGCTCGGCATGGCCTTTTTCAGCACCGCGACCATCCTTCCCGTGCTGATGCGACGACTGGGCGCGGGCAACTTGGAAGTGGGGGCGCTGCCTGCCCTGTACAATCTGCTGATCTTCCTGCCCGGCTTTTTCGTGGCGGGCTATGTGGGGCGTCTGGCGCGGGCGCGCGGCTTTCTGCTTGGCTTTGCGCTGGTGGAGCGTCTCGCCCTGCTGCCGCTGGTGTGGCTGATGCCCTTGTGGGGCGTGTCGCACCCCGGCTGGCTGCTCGGCGCGCTGTTTGCGTGCATTGGCGTGCATGCCTGGGCGATGGGCATCAACCAGCCTTCATACTATCTGGTGATCGGGAAATGCATTCCCGCCCAATGGCGCGGGCGCTTGTTCGGCTACGCGGGCGGCGTGGCGGGCCTGCTGGGGCTGGGGGTGGACCGCGTGCTGCGGCATCTGCTGTCCGGGCCGGATGCGGGCTTTCCCGACGGCTACAGCCGGGGCTTTCTGCTGGGCTTTGCCATTTTGTTGGTCAGTGTTCTGCCGCTCGGCATCGTGCGGGAGCCGCGCGGCCTGCCGCCGCCCGCCGACACGCACTCAGGCCACTACGGACGCGACTGCCTGCAAATCTGGCGCGGGCAGCCCGGCTTTCGCCGCTTTCTGCGGGCGCAGATCGCCTTGCAGCTGGCCGCTGTCGCGCTGCCGTTCTTTGTGCTCTATGCTGCGCAAAGCCTGCACGCCGGGGCAGGCGCAGTGGCGGGCTACACGGCCACCCTGATACTCGCAGGCTCGTTCGGCAGTTTGGGCTGGGGCGCGTGGGCGGACAAAGGGGGCAACAAAACCGTGATGCTTGCCTCGTCGGCGTGCGCCGTGCTATCAGCGGCAATGGCTTTGGCCGCGCCCTCCCCGCTGATGTTTTATGCCGTGTTCGCGTTGTCCGCATTGGCATCGGCGGGCATCGGCATGTGCGGGGTCAACATGGTGATGGAGTATGCCCAAACGCCCGATGCCATTCCCCTGTACACCGCCTTTTACAATGCCGTCACCGCCCTGCCGCGCGGCGCTGCGCCCCTCCTGGGCGGCTGGATTGCGGACAGTGTCCACGGCTACCGCCCCGTGTTCGCCCTGTCTCTTGCCCTGTCTTTGGCGGGCCTGCTGCTGATGAGCCGTGCCGACGAGCCGCGCCATGCTGTCCGCGCCCAGCCCGCCGTGGGAACATAACCCGCCCGCCGTGGGAACATAACCCGCCCGCCGTGGGAACATAACCCGCCCGCCGTGGGAACATAACCCGCCCGCCGTGGGAACATAACCCGCCCGCCGTGGGAACATAACAGCCCCAATGCCCGACAGACAAAGACGCGTGCGTACCGGAAAAATCGCGTGTCGCCGACGAAAACAAACCCCTATGTCCACTCTTTGCGTGCAAATCAGCGGCTCGTTCCCGCCCAAAACCTGCGGCATCGGCGACTACACATCGCACCTTGTCCGGCGCATGCGTGCGGCGGGCGCGGCTGTTGAAGTCTGGACACGGGCCACGTCGCCGCTGGACGACAACGGGCGCGGCCTGGTCTCGCGCTGGGATGCCGAGAACCTGCGCGCCCTGGGCCGCACCCTGCGCGCCGAAAAGCCCGCCGTGGTGCATTTGCAGTATGAGCCGGGCGTTTACGACAGGCATCCGGCAATTCTGCGCCTGCCCGCGCTGACGCGGCGGGCGGGGGCAAGTTTTGTCACCACGTTTCACTCGCTGGACGGGCCGGCGCAGTGGGGGCGCGCGCACCGCCTGGCCCTGCTGCCCCTGCTGCTGGGCAGCCGTGACATCACCGTTTGCTCCGGGCGTCAGCATCATATTTTGACGCGCATTCCGCGTTTGCGCGACCGCGTGCATCTGATCCCCATCGGCAGCAACATTGACCCTGTGCCGCCTGTTCCCCGCACCCCCGCGCCTGGCCTGCGCCTTGTCTACTTCGGCTTTGTGTGGCGCGGGCGCAACATTGAACTTTTGCTCCATGCCCTCGCCTCCGTGCGCGCCCAAAACCCCTCGGCGACATTGGAGATCGTCGGCGGCCTGCGCGATGATCTGTACCATCAAGAACTCCTGCTGCTGGCGGCGAATCTCGGCATCGCTTCCCACGTGCTGTTTTCCGGCGACCTGGACGCCCCCGAAGTGTCGCAGGCGCTGCACCGTGCCGACATCGCCCTGCTGCCGTATGCCACCGGGGTTTCCACCGGGCGTGGCACCCTGATGGCCGCGCTCGCCCACGGCCTGCCCCTGGTGACTTTGAGCGTCCCCGACAACCTGTCCCCGTTGTTCAAGCACGGCGAAAACATGATGCTGGCCCCCGCCGGCGACGATGCCCAGTTTATCTCCCACACGGCTGCCCTCGCCGCCGACCCTCATCTGCGGGCGCAGGTCGCCCAGGGCGCGGCAGTGCTCGCCCCCCACTTTGACTGGGCGCAGATTGCGCGGCAGGTGCTGGCCCTGCCGTCTTACGTGTCGGCGCGGGTCGGCCAGTGACATGCGCAGGCGCAGCCACGGCATTCCTAACGCGTATCACCGGTGTATCAACGACGGAAAGATTTGTTCCGTCGTCGGTACGCCGTGGATCACCCGTTGCAATGCCGATGCAATGCCGATGCAATGCCGATGCAATGCCGATGCAATGCCGATGCAATGCTTATGGAATGCGCAGGCAGCGCCGCTTTGCTGCCCTGGACAGCCTGAAGACAACCACGCAAATCGCCGACAATTGCGAGCAAGACCCATGCAAAAAAGAGTGCTTCTGCATCTGCGACTGAGAATGGCGCTTCAATGCCATGGCAGGCGAAAGGCCGCGCTGCGGGCTGCCTGCGGGCTGGCCTGCGCCCTGCTTGTCGGCGCGGCGGGGCCTGCCGCGCACGCCGCGCCGTCCGTGGGGGCGGTGACAAGCAGCGATGCGGGGCATGGGGTCGGGCGCTACGACAAATGGGAACTGACTTTTGCCGTGTCCACGTCGGCGCTTAATCCCGATCTGCCGTATGACCCCACGGTTCCTGCCTATGCAAACAACCTCAAACCGGATGAAGATGCGCGCCGCGGCGTGTCCGTGGACTGCCTGCTGCTGCCGCCGGGACAAACCGAGTGGGGCAGGGCGCTTGTCCAGCCCGCTTTTTTGTATCGCCGCTATGCGCGCACGCCGCCTCCGCCCAATGGCGACCCGCACCCCCCGATTGAAACCCTGATTGCGGACGCGCCGGATGCCTGGAAAGTGCGTTTTGCCCCGACCCGGCTGGGAACGTGGCAGTACAAAATCCGCGTGACCGACAGCGGCGGCACAGCAGCTTATGGCCCGCAGGCGTTTCAATGCACGGCATCCAAAATCAAAGGCTTTGTGCGGGTCGCGCCCGCCGACCGCCGGTATCTTCAGTTTGACAGCGGCGGCAGCGCCAATTTGATCGGGCACAATCTGTTTGTCAATGGCTATGATGCTTACAAAACCAGCCTGGATCAGATAGCAGCGGGCAATGCTTCCACCTTGATCCGCCTGTGGATCGCGGCCCGCAGCGGCCAAGAGATCATCGGGGGCTTTGCCAACTCCAACGGCGGGCGCGGCTGGATTTTAGACGCGATGAACGGCAAATCGGTGAGCCAGCTGACGACCGACGATGCGCATTCGGGGCGATTCAGCATCCGCACCCCGGCGGGCGGGGGGCTGATCAGCAAGTATGTGCCGCTGAAGTCCGGCCAACGCTACACGTTCAGCGCCTGGGTCAAGCCGCAGGGCGCGATTACCGGCCTCAACATGACGACGGAGGATTCGGCGGGCTACACCAACCATCGGGAAACGATTGTCCCTGTCTCGCCCGGCGTGGGCTGGACGCGCGTGCATGTGCCCATTGACGCCGACAACCCGCAAAACGGAGCCGCCTATGCCGACACGATCAAGCTGTGGCCGCTGGGCGAGGGGGCTTTGCTGATAGACGACGTGCAGGTCACCGACGACGCGACCGGGAAAGACATGGTGGAAATCGGGGATTTTGAGCGTCATGTCCACCCCAATCAGCGGCAGTCGTGGCTGCTGGACTTTTTCGTGGAGTATGCGCGCGCGCACAATCAGTTTCTGCGGCTCAACGCACTGGAGAATGACGACAGTGTGTTCTGCGATGTCGGTGCCGATGGCCGCAATGCCGCCCACGACGACGCCAACTTTTTCGGGGCGAGCAACGACCCCAATGCCGACCTGCCCGTGCGGCGGTGGCAGCGCTATTATGCGCGGTATCTGGCTGCCCGATGGGGATATGCCACATCGGTGGCCGAGTGGGAGTTTTGCAACGAAGGGCCTTTGTTCAACGGCAACCACTACGCAGCGGCCCAGAACTTCGCCCGCGCCATCCACAGCTGGGGCGCGGAAGGACGGCGTTTGGCAAGCACGTCGTTCTGGCAAAACTCGTCGGGCACCAGCTACCCTGCCGACTTTTACCAGAACAAAACGCTGTACCCCGATATTGACTACGCCGACATCCACTATTATCCGTCGCCCGGCGTGCCCAACAGCTCGTACACGCCTTATGGCGCGGCGGGGGGCGGGTTTGTGCGCAATCCCGTGGGCGGGCCGAACGGCCTGGGGGCGCTGCACATTGACGCTCAGGGTTCAGCGGGCAAGGCGCAGACGCAGAACCTGCCCCTCAGCCGCATTCAGGGCCGGGGCGTGTGGACAGTCTCGTACCAGGTGCGCGCAGGCAGAAATGCCCACTTGAACTGGTATGGGCGCGGCCCCGATTTGGACCTCTGGTGCCCCGACCTGGGCCTGTCCGCCTACACAGTCCCGCAAAGCCGGAAATCCCCAATCCTGCCGCCCGGCTATGACTGGCGCACCGTTTCGGCCACGTTCACATCGCCCGACGACAAGGCGCATGACATCAGCCTGACGCTGTTTGCCAAAAACCTGACCCAGGGGGCCGTGGACTTTGCAGACATCAAAGTCCTTGCCCCGAACGGGCATTTGTGGGCCTGGTACCCATTTGATGAGCCGCTGATGGAGCACGACACCGCATCGCTGGCGCAGTATCTCGGACTGGCGTACACGTCGCTGTCCGGCGACCCGCTGCTGGGCAAGCCGCTGAGTGTCGGAGAATGCGACATTGTCAGCCCCGACGGCCGCTACAACACGCAGATTGATGAAGACTCAACCGGCGCATGGATGCGTCAATTTGTGTGGGCGCACCTCAACCCCAGCGGGGCGCTGGTCTTTTTGTACACCAACGGCGGCGAGGAGGCCACGCGCAAAGGCTGGTGGCGCTATGCCGGGGCGTACCAGAAGTTCCTGCAAGGGATTCCGCTTTCCAATGGGCGTTACCGCAACATAGAAGCCGAAAGCAGCAATCCGAACATAATAATCATCGGCCAAAAGGACAAACAGGCGGGCCGGGCGCACTTTTTCGTGTATAATCGGCAGGGGAACTGGTTCAATCTCGCCACTGACCCTGCGGCTGTCCCGCCCGCAAGTGGAACAGTGACAATCCGAGGGCTGGCTGACGGCGCGTACCGCGTGCAGAACTGGGACACGGCGCTGGGCCAGGCGCGCGGTGCGGCCACGATCACGTCGGCAGGGGGCGCGCTCCCCATTCTCATTGCCAATCTGAGGGGCGATACAGCTTACCAAGTTTCGCCCGCAGTTGCGCCTGTTCTGCCGGCCTCGCGTTCGGCGGACAAAGCGGCGGCTCGGCCCGGAAAGCAAGTCGCTGCTACGCTCGCTTATGGGAACAATAATGCCTCGGATGCACTCTTTAGAATGTTGCCGTGGGCGCTTCCCTCCGGCGCCCGGTTTGTGTCGGCCCGTGCGGGCGGCGTTTGCGATGCCGCGCTCGGAGCGGCCCACGGGAGCCTGGCTTCAGTGCCCGGCGGCCGGCGGCGAACGGTCACGCTGGCAGTCAGAGTGAGGCCCTGATGCCTCCCAAGTGCCGCGAGCGCCGCTCCATCTTTGTCGTTTGGTTCCGCCATACCCTGGGTAGATTACGCTTCGCGGCGAAACCGGGCTACGGCAAAGGAAACAGCACGATGGAACAGCCGATTTACACCGAGCAGAGAGCGGACGGTTCAAGAATGCAGCGTATGTCTACTTCTTCCATTTCAGGCTATCATCCCGCACCCAAAGCCATCGGCCATCGTTCGCCCTCCGCGTCTGCCGTGCTGGACCGTGCCCCCGCCGAGCCGTCACGCTCTTATCTGCTGGTCAAACGCGCCGTGGATATTGTCGCCGCTTCCCTGTTTCTCCTGATAGGCCTGGTGCCTCTGCTTGTGATTGGATTGTGCATTGCGCTGGAGTCTCGTGGCCCGATCATCCACAAGCGGCGCGTGCTGGCCCAGCAGGACTGGGACGAGTCGCAGGGAACCGATGCCCTGCAAACCTTTGATGCGTATAAGCTGCGCACGATGGTGCCCAATGCCGATGAAGTGCTGCGCCGCAATCCGCACCTGATGGCGGCCTATGCCAAAGACTGGAAGCTGGAAAACGACCCGCGTATCACGCGCCTGGGCCGCTTTCTGCGCACCTCCAGCATTGACGAGTTCCCCCAGCTTCTCAATGTCCTCAAAGGCGAAATGACTTTGATCGGCCCGCGCATGATCACGGCTCCCGAACTGAGCCGCTACGGCGCCGATGCCCCCCGCCTGCTGAAGGTCAGGCCGGGCCTGACCGGGCTGTGGCAGGTCAGCGGGCGGCAGAATGTCGCCTACGAGGAGCGTGTCAAGCTGGATATGATGTATATCGAATCGCGCACGCTTGCTTTTGACTGCCGCATACTATTGAAGACAATCAAGTGCGTTTTGCTGCGGCAGGGCGCGTATTGAGAACCTGCCCCCTTGCGCTTCTCCTGCGGGAATGCTAAAATACACCCAATGCTTTCTTTTGTCCTGCACCCCGGAGAGGAACCTCCGGGGTGAATTCTACTGTGATTATGAAGTCGCCCGCCGATCTCCTCAGGAGCCGGCGGCGCGTGTCCCGCTCTCCGGCCCTGGTGTCGGCTGCGCTTTGGGGCCTGGCGTGCCTGCTGCTGGCAGTGTTTGCCTGGAAACGCCTCTTTTCGGGCGAACTGGTCAACGCCGACGCGATGGACTATGCGCAGATCGCGCGTAATTTAGCGACAGGGCATGGCTTTTCCACCAGCATCTTCCGGCCTCTGGCGCTGTCTGGCTTTGTTTCCCCCGCCAATGGCGTTGTCCCCGACTTGTCCCATGCGCCGCTGTACTCTTATGTGCTGGCGCTGGGGTTTCTGGGGCATGGCGGGCATGGCGGGGCCGCCGCTGTTGTGCTGACTTCCCTGTTCTTCTTTCTGCTCAGCGTGGCGGGGGTGTATGTGCTGGCGCGCACGCTGCTGCCGTTGCTTGGGCCGTGGCCCGCACTGCTCGCGATGGGGCTGTATGTGCTGAGCGGGGCGGCCCTCGGCTTCGCGGCGAGCGGCCTGCCGGTCACTTTGGCAACGCTTCTTTTAACAGCGCTGATTGTCGCGCTGCACCGGGCGCACGAATCGGCCTCGCGGCCCGCCGCGCCTGCTGCTGAGCTTCTGGTGGGGGCATTGCTGGGCTTGTGCTTTTTGGCCCAGTATAGTTTGCTGCTGCTGGTGGTTCCCACGCTCTTGTATGTGTTCGCCTCGCGCGCCCCAGTTCGGGCTTGGCGCGGGGTCGGCCTATGCGTTCTGGGCTTTGTGCTGGTGACAGCGGGCTGGCTCGCCCACATGGCGAGCTTGACCGGCAATCCGTTCTTTAATCTGCGCGCTTATGATGTTATGGCCGACACGCCCGACTACCCTGGCCCCACCACCGTGTACCGCAGCGTCGCGCCGTCTGAGGGGCCGTTTGCGTTCTTTTTCGCCCACCTGCCGCAGATGCTCGCCAAGGCCGCGCGCAGTTTGGGCTACTATCAAGCGCACTTGCTGGACGTGTTCAATGTGTTTGTGCTGGCCGCAGCCCTAGTTTCGCTGCTGTGGCGTTTTGCCGATGTGCGGCTGGCGATTTTGCGCGGCTATGTGGCCCTGTGCCTGATCCTGGTGATTGGGGTGACGGCGTTTTTCGCGCCGTCCGTGCAGATCATCGCGCCGTTCGCGCCCGCGCTGTGCGTGCTGGCCGTGGGCTTTGCGTTTGAGCTGATGCGGCGTCAGGACTGGCAGCCGTTTTCGCAGCGCCTGACTGCGTGGGGCTGGGCTGGGCTGGTGTCCGGCGGTTTGCTCGCCCTGCTGGTCAGCCCTGCGCCTTCGCCCAGCCCGCTGCCGCGCGGCCTGGCCCTGATTACCTCGCCGCCGCTCCGCTCCCCCGCGGCGACTGTGCTGCACGACCAGTTGATGCATGGAGCCATCATTACCGACACGCCCTGGGAAATCGCCTGGCGCACTCCGCTGCCCGCTGTCTGGCTGCCGCGCGACAACCAGGCGTATCAGCAGGTGCTGGCCCGCACGACCGATGCGCACCTGGACACTCCCCTGCTGCTGCTGACCCCCAACATCTCAGGCTATGCCGACGGCACGCCGGGCGGCAATGCCTGGCTGCAATTTTACCGGCACCCGGATGTGTGGAATTTACAGCAGCGCGCCCTGCAGCAAACGTCCCTGCTGCCCCAGCAAATAGACGCGCGGGCGGCTGAGCTGAGCCGCCGGATCGCCGCCCACGACCCGCGTGTCGCCCTTTCACAAAAGGAGCTTGCCTCGCAGCTTGCCGAAGCCCACCGCACCATGCCGGAGCGCGTTCGGCAGGCCCGCGGCGCAGTGCAGCAGGGCTTCGCGGACAGCTACGGCCCCATCTCCCAAATCGTGCGCGATTACGGCTTCCTTGCCACCCAGACAGAAGCCAGTCAGCTCAACTCCACGCTCTATATTCGGCGTGATGCATTGGGCGGGATGACCCCATGAAACCTACTTCGGCAGACCCATTTCCCCCCGAAACCGTTCCAGACTCGCCGCGCTTCTTTCCCGCCGATGCGGAGGGGCAGGCAGCATCAGCAGGGCGCGGCGGCAGAGGCGGCGGGGATCAAGCCGCCCCGCCTCCGCAGTCGCCGCTGGAGCGCGCGCTCCTGGCCGGCGCGATTGCCATGCTGGTCGTCACCGTCTTCGCGCACACGTTTCTGCTTTACTTTCAAGGCTGGCAGCAGGAAGAAAACGCGCATGGCCCCGCCGTTCTGCCCCTAGCTGCGTTTCTCGTCTGGATGAACTGGAAGACGCTGTCCCGCCTGCCCCTGCGCGCCGATGCCCGGCGATTGGGCCTGGCTGTTCTGTCCGCTGCCTTGCTGCTGCAAGTGGCGGGCATCTGGCTGGGCCTGGAGCGCACGACCGGCTACCTGTTTATCGCCGTCGTCGCCGGGTTGTGCCTTTACTTTCTGGGCCGAAAGTGGACACGCGCCCTTGCCTTTCCCCTGGCGTTTTCGCTGTTTCTCGTCCCCACGCCCGGCGGCGTTTTGGATATGATCAGCGCGCCCCTGCAAATCCTCAGCGCGCGCGCCGCCGTCCATCTCGCAGGTCTGTCGGGCGTGTTCGTGCAGAACGAGGGCGTCAACCTCCTGATCCCCGCCAAAAACATCCGGTTTGAAGTGGCGGTCGCGTGCAGCGGCCTGCATTCGCTGACCGCGATGTGTTTGCTGGCCGCCCTGCTGGCCTACTTTATGACCGTGCCAATGGCGTGGAAATGGGCGATGTTCGCGCTGGCCGTGCCGCTCGCCCTGCTGGGCAACATCGTGCGCATCTACCTAGTGCTGATAGTCGCCAACACGTCGGGCCAGGATGCCGGCAGCGCGTTCCACGACGGCCTTGTTGGGAAACTGGTGCCGTTCGCCGTCGCGTTCTGCGTCCTGCTGGCCGTGGGCCGTTTGATTGAAAAAGGCACCCAGCGCCGCACTCCCGCTGTTTCCGCGTCTTCTCCCTCGCCTTGAGGAGGCATTGCTTAGGCTGATAAACGGCGCTGCAAGCGTGTACCGACGACGGAACAATTTCTTCCGTCGTCGCAACACGCTTTATCAGCGGTGGGAAAGCCGACACAGCGCTTTTGAGACCGGCTTGCCATGCGCAGGAATGTCAGGTTTGCAGCAGTCCGCGCACCCAAGAGATGATGTGTCCCCTCCGGCCTGGGAGTGCGACACTGAACAGGGTCAAAGGGGACGGCATTGACGTCGGCGGCCAGCCACGCAGGTTCGAGTCCTGCCCGGCCTGCTGCACAGCATCTTGGCGATACGGCGATCAGAGAAGATTAGCCGTGAGGCTGACGCGTGATTGCTTTGGGCGCAGGGAAGGCTTTTGTCTTGACCGCAGGTTTCAACGTCGTCTTATGCGATCTGCTGCCGGACTTGGTGCGGGCATGGCGGAGGGCTTTTGCCGCTTATCCCGAAGTGCAGGTGCGGCAGGGCGACCTGCTGGAGGTTGAAGCCGATGCTTATGTTTCGCCTGCCAACAGTTACGGCATTATGGATGGCGGCATTGATGCGGCTTTGAGCGCGCGGTTTCCGCAGGTTGAGGCGCAGGTTCAATCGGCAATCGCGCAGGTGGGCGACCTGCTGCCGGTGGGGCAGGCTTTGGTGGTGGAAACCGGGGACTTAGATGTTGCATATCTGGTATGCGCGCCGACAATGAAGCTGCCATCCCGCGTTGGTCATACCGACAATGCGTTCCAAGCAATGCTTGCGCTGCTTTCGGCAGTGGAGCAATTCAACGCAGTCTATGACGATGTTATTGGAACAGTGGCTGTTCCCGGCCTCTGCACAGGCGTGGGCGAAATGGAGCCGGAGGCAGCCGCGCAGCAGATGGTGCAGGCTTACGCGGAGTGGCAACGCCGGTAAGCGCAGCGCGAAGCCGACGCACCCGCTTGGTGGCATCCGCCGACCACTCTAGACGGGGCTTACTTTGAGTACAAGCCGGGCAAAGAATCCTATTCCATCGCGACCTACCAGAATGGGCGCGTCTACTTCTTGGCGACGGCTTGGTAGCACCTTCGGGCAATGCCAACTTTAGACTGTGCGTGAGTGGGAAGACGCACGCTGGCCTTGAGGCGGTTGTCTATTCATAGCCACTCCATAGCCACTCGCTTTGTGCCTGTGGGTGTATAATAGCGGCAAGGGGGAGTATCCATGCTGCGCACGGTTGAAGCGACCATTGATGAGCAAGGGGCCGTGGTGCTTTAGGAAGCCATCGCTTTGTCCGGCATCCATCGCGCTCTTGTCACTGTTTTGGAAGAAGAGCCGCATGTGAACTCGACTGCCCTGCTCAGTGAAGCGGCACTCGCCGAGGATTGGGACCGACCGGAGGAAGAGGCGGCATGGTTCCGTCTTCAGCCGGTGCGGTAGTGATGGCAGCATCCCTGGTAACAACCCTATGAGCATCAAAGAAATAGAAGCCGCCATCAAGGAACTGCCTGTCCAAGAAGTCACAGAATTAATGGGCTGGCTTGCCGAGCGTCATGCACAGCTTTGGGACGAGCAGATTGAAGACGATCTGGAAGCAGGTCGCCTGGATGCTGTACTGGCCGAAGCGGAAAAAGAGTACAAAGCAGGGCTGGCAAAGCCACTGTGAACCACCTGGTTCTCCCTATCTTTTGGCTCCACTATCGTCAGCTGCCACAAGAAGTACAAGAGTTGGCAGACAAGAGCTACAGGCTGCTGAAGACAAACCCGCTGCATCCATCGCTGCATTTCAAGAAAGTCGGACGCCGAAAACATCTCTGGTCGGTGCGTGTAGGCGAACACTACCGAGGACTTGGCATGGACAAGCCGGAAGGCATCGTCTGGTTCTGGGTTGGCACTCATGCTGAGTATGACAGATTGATTGCTTAGTCTCTGCCGATGCATACAATGCCGAAGAAGATCAATTACCTATGAGTACTGCGATTGCAAAACCGTCTGTTGCGCCGCTGTCGCTGCGCGGGGCCATGCCCGTTCTGGTCGTGCTGGGCATCGCCGCCCTGTTCGCCGTGCCCGGCATGCGTCAAAACGACATCCCCGCCGCCCATGCGGATGTGCGTCGTCTGCCCGCTGCCCTGGGCACGTGGCGCATGGATGCGAGCGAAACCACCGACCCGGAGCAGCTGGCCTTGAGCGCCGGGGATTTGGCCGCTCTCGCCCTGGACAGCTACACCATGCGTCAGTACACGGACACGCGCACCGGGCGTCATGTGCAGCTGCTTTTTGAGTATCGCACCTTGGGGCGCGGGGCGTTCAACCATCGCCCCGAAGCGTGTTATCCCGCCGTCGGGTATATGCTGTCGGGCCGCAGGACAGTTTCTATCACCTACGGCGGGCGGGAGCAGACTGCGCTGACCGCGGTCGCGGACTACCGGGGGCAGGCGGGGCACAGCCACCAGACATTGCTGTACTGGTTCGCGACGGGACGGCGCACCGAGTCCAGCTTTGTGCGTCAGCAGATGGAAATGGCCCTGGGACGCTTGCAGCCCGCGCGCAACGGCTGGGGGTTTGTGCGGCTGGTGACCGAAGACGCGCCCGGCGATGAGGCCGCCGCCCTGGCCGCCGAGCAGGACTTCGCGCGCCAGGCATCCCCCGACTTGATTGATGCCATGCTGCCGCCTCCATAAGCCGGGTAGGGTACACTGTTTCCATGAGGCGAGGAATGTTTACCCTCGCGGCGGGAAGGAAACGCGCTATGACCATTACCATTGATTTGCTGCCGGAAGAAACCGAGCGCCTTGCGGCGGAAGCGCGTGGGCAGGGCCTTTCGCTGGAGGAGTATATCCACGGGCGTCTTGTTCCAGACAAGCCCGCGCGCAAGCGAAAAATCACCGACCTGGAAGGGCTTGGCAAAGAACTCTGGCAGGGCGTAGACGTGCAGAAGTACCTGGACGAGCTGCGCGACGACCGTGATTATTCAGAGATACACAGCTTTGACCGGGAGTAGAGGCTCATGTCCCGACTGGATGACGCTCTGGCCGGGGTGACCCGTATCGGCCTAGACACCATGTCGCCAATTTATTCCTATGCAGGATGTCAATACCTCGGAGCTTGCTCCGTACCCTTGTTTGTCTAACTCCAGTGGCCGTCTAAGCGGCCACTTCCCTGCGGCGGCTTACCGCCGCAATCGTTCTGATACCTCGCAGCTTGCTGCGACGTAGTTCATTTCGTAGAGGCCAATCCGAAGTATGTGTCTTTGGTGCGCCCGATTTTCCGGCACATCGCTGATGGGCAGTTGTCAGGCGTCGCCTCCGCCATCACGCTGATGGAAGTGCTGGTCAAGCCGCTTGGTCTGGGCGAAATGGCGCTGGCCGACCAGTACCGCAACTTGCTCACCGGCAGCGAGAACTTTGCCATGATGCCCGTCACCGAGACCATTGCGGAAACCGCTGCCGACCTGCGCGCCCGCTACAACCTGCGGACAGCGGATGCCATAGTCGCCGCTACGGCCATTGGGAGCGGCTGTCAGGCTCTGGTGACCAACGATGGTCGCCTGCCGCGCGTGACCGAGCTGCGTATAATCTTCCTGAACAACACTGTCCTCTAGGCAGCCCTGGCTCCTTCGCTTTTGCGCTCCGCGCTTGACCCGCAACACCTCTGCGTCGGGTACAATCCCTGCAATCTCAACGGCTTTCGCAGGCTGCCGCTGTCGCGCAAAGAGCGCAGGCGGCAGCCCTCCCAATTACTATGACTCAACTCCTTTTGGCGCGGCACGGCGAGACTGAGTGGAACGCGGCGGGCCGTATTCAAGGCCAGCAAAACAGCAATTTGAGCGCGCGGGGACGAGCGCAGGCGCAGGCGCTGGCGCACCGGCTGGCCTGTATTCCCTTGCAGGCGATTTATGCCAGCGACCTCACGCGGGCGATGGAAACGGCGCGTATCATTGCTGAAGCCCATAATCTGCCCGTGCGTCCCCTGCCCGGCCTGCGCGAGCGTAGCTACGGGACATGGGAGGGCCTGACCCCCGACCAGGTGGAAGCCGCCGACTACGAACACTGGTACCGCTATTATGTCACCCGCGAGTTTGACGCGCCCGTGCCGGGCGGCGAATCCTGGGCGCAGGTGCGGGTGCGCATGGGCGCGGCGCGGGATCAGGCGCGGGCGGACTTTCCCGGCCTGGGCGACAAGGTGCTGCTGGTCGGGCACGGCGCGTCCTTGCGGACATTGATTGCCGATGCCCTGGATGCGCCCCTGCCTATGCTGCGCCATTTCCACTTAGAAAACACATCGCTGTCCCGATTGGACTATCGCCCCGACCACCCCGCCCGCATTGTGCTGATCAACGACACGTCCCACCTGGACGCCGACACCGCCCTGGACACGTCCCACTTGGAACCCGGCCAATGAGCCGTCCCACCGTTGTGCTGGGCTTGGATGGCGGCGGCACGCACACGCGCTCTCTGGCGGCATCGCCCGACGGCGCTGTTTTGGGCGAAGGCGCAGGCGGGCCTTGCAGCGTCTCCGCCCTGCTTCCCCATGATGCCCTGCACTCGGCCCAGACAGCAGCGCAGGCCGCGCTGACGCAGGCGGGTACGGACGCGTCGCAAGTGCGGGCCGTGTGCGCGGGCGTGGCAGGGGCAGGCGTGGAAGCGCGCCGCGCCGCCCTGGAAACCTCCCTCGCCGCCTTGTTTCCCCAAGCCAAGATCGCTGTCGTGCCCGACTTTGCCGTCGCCCTGGCCGGAGCCGCCGGGGGCGGGCCGGGCATGATTGTCATTGCGGGCACCGGCTCGGTGGCGTATGGCGACAACGGCAGAGGCCGTGCCCACCGCACGGGCGGCTATGGGTATTTGATTGACGATGCCGGGAGCGGCTATGGGGTGGGGCGGGCGGCTCTGGCGGCAGCCGTGCGCGCGGCGGACGGAGGGGGCGCGCCGACAGCCTTGACCGAGCGCATCTTGGACGCGCTGAGCTTGGGTTCGGCCGGCGAGATTGTGCCGGGCGTTTACGGCGGCAGCATCAGCCGGGTGGCGATTGCGTCTCTGGCGCGTGTCGTGGCGCTGTCGGCGGACGAGGACAACGATGCGCAGGCACGGGCTATTCTGATGCGGGCAGGCGGGGCACTGGCGCTGCTCGCGCAGGGGGTCGTGTCGGCGGCGTTTGGGGACACAAATGAGCCTTTTGCCGCTGTTCCCATCGGCGGACTGTGGGGCGCGGGCGCGGCGCTGACAGATGTGTTTTGGCGTTCGCTGGCGCGGAGTGCGCCCCATGCCGTGCCCGCCGATGCGCTGCACCCGCCCGCCTATGGCGCTGTTTTGCGTGCTATTTCTTTGCTGGAAGCCTCACAAGCAAAAGCGTCTCCCACTCGCTAAGTGACCGACATCATAGCGACCGGGGCCGCGCTGTCCAGGGCGGTGGTGGCGAGAAAGGCATGCGCGGCAGCCGCCGTCAAAGGGCGCGCGTGCAGGCAGCCCTGGCCCCGGTCACACACGCTCAGTCTGCGGGGGAGTGTCCATTTCGCCTCGGTCTTGCCTCCGTGTCTCAGCGGTGTTCGCCCGCCTTTTCTACGGGTGATTCACGGCGCACCGAGCGTGTTGCGACGACGGAAGAAAACGTTCCGTCGTCGGTACGCCGTTGCAGCGCCTGTGATACGCTTATGCAGCGCCTTTGGAATCTTCGGGAGATGGCCTCCATTCACCGGACACCGGCAATGCCAAACCGAGCGAAGTGGGACACCCCCGCTTGGGGGCGGCACTTGACAAAGCGGCGCGCGCTGAGTACACTAAGGGAAGTTTTAGCACTCGGCACGTGCGAGTGCTAACAAATTGGGTTTTGCTCAGGCAGTCCCTCAGCGCAGAACATCTTAGGAGGTACTCACACACATGGCAGTCAACTTTCGGCCACTGTCCGACAAAGTGCTCGTTAAACCCACCGAAGCGGAAACGCAGACCAGCGGCGGCATCTACATCCCCGACAGCGCCAAGCAGAAGCCGCAGGAAGGCGAAGTGATCGCCGTCGGGCCGGGCAAGACATTGGACGACGGCACCCGCTCCACAATCACGGTGGCTGTCGGCGACCGCGTGATTTATTCCAAGTACGGCGGCACGGAACTCAAGCTGGAAGGCCAGGAATACATGATCCTGGACGAAGACCAAATCTACGCCGTGCGCAGCTAATAGCACATTCACAACAGGAGATAACACTATGGCAGCCAAAACGCTGTTGTTTGACGAAGAAGCCCGCCGCGCGCTGGAGCGCGGCGCCAATGCTGTTGCCAATGCGGTCAAAGTGACATTGGGCCCCAAAGGCCGCAATGTCGTGCTGGACAAAAAGTACGGCAGCCCGACCATCACCAAAGACGGCGTCACCGTCGCCAAAGAAATTGAACTGGAAGACCCGTATGAGAATATGGGCGCGCAGCTCGTCCGCGAAGTCGCATCCAAGACCAACGACGTGGCCGGTGACGGCACGACCACGGCGACTGTGCTGGCCCAGGCCATTGTCAACGAAGGCCTGCGCTACGTGGCTGCGGGCGGCAACCCCATCGCCCTGCGCCGCGGCATTGAGCTGGCTGTTGAGAAGGTCGTAGAAGAACTCAAGACGCGCAAGATTGATGTCACCGATAAAGCCAGCATTGCGCAGGTGGCGACGGTTTCGGGCAACGACCCGGAGATTGGCGCATTGATTGCCGATGCCCTGGATAAAGTGGGCAAAGACGGCGTCATCACCGTGGAAGAGTCTAAGGGGACAGACACCACCCTGGACGTGGTAGAAGGCCTGCAGTTTGACAAAGGCTTTATCTCGCCCTACTTTGTCACCGACCCGGAGCGTCAGGAAGCCATCTTAGAGAACCCGGCCATCCTGCTGTTTGAGAAGAAAATCTCCAGCGCCCAGGATTTAATTCCCCTGCTGGAGAAGATCAGCCAGTCGCGCCGCCCGCTGCTGATTATTGCCGAAGACGTGGACGGCGAGGCATTGGCGACCCTGGTGGTCAACAAGCTGCGCGGCATCCTCAACGTGGTCGCGGTCAAGTCGCCGGGCTTCGGCGACCGCCGCAAAGCGATGATGGAGGACATTGCTGTCCTGACCAAAGGCCGCTTCCTCACCGAAGACTTAGGCATCAAGCTGGACGGTATCCAGATGACCGACCTGGGCACCGCCAAGAAAGTAGTCATTACCAAAGAAGACACCGTGATGGTGGAAGGCGGCGGGGCGGCGGATGCTGTCAAGGGCCGGATTGAACAAATCCGCCGCCAGATTGAAAACACGGACTCATCCTACGACCGCGAGAAGCTGCAGGAGCGGCTTGCCAAGCTGAGCGGCGGCGTGGCCGTCATTCAGGTCGGCGCGGCCACCGAGACCGCCCTCAAAGAGAAGAAGCACCGCTTTGAGGATGCCCTGTCGGCGACACGCGCGGCTGTGGAAGAAGGCATCGTCGCGGGCGGCGGGGCCACATTGATCTCGCTCATCCCGGCCCTGGACAGCCTGAACCTGGACGGTGACGAGAAGGTGGGCGCAAACATCGTGCGCCGCGCTTTGGAAGAGCCGCTGCGCCAGATCGCGCAGAACGCAGGCCTGGAAGGGTCTGTCGTGGTGAACAAAGTCAAGTCGCTGCCGGCGGGGCACGGCCTGAACGTGCTGACCGAAGAGTACGTGGACCTGGTGCAGGCGGGCATCGTAGACCCGGTCAAAGTGACCCGGTCGGCCTTGCAGAATGCCGCGTCCATCGCGGGCATGATTCTGAGCACCAACTCGCTGGTGGTTGAGAAGAAGGAAAAGTCCAAGTCCAGCGGCCCAAGTGCGGGCATGGACGACGACTACTAGACTGCAATGCAGAAAGGGGCGCGGCGAATGCCGCGCCCTTTTTTTGTGGATAACCATGTACGACACAATCCTGTTTGACTTTGACGGCACCCTTGTTCCATCGCTGGAGCTGTGGCTCGGCTCATTCCAGTATGCGTTGGGCAAAGCCGGGCGCACCGTCGCCGAAGAGACAATCCTGCGGCGCTTCTTCTACCGGGAGTTTGAGGACGTGGCGCAGGAGTTCGGCCTGTCTTCGGGGGAGGAGTTCGGCAATCACGTCCATGATGGGCTGATGGAAGCCTTTGGCACCGTGCAGCTTTACCCCGGCGTGCGCGAAACCCTGGACTGGTGCCGTGCGCAGCCCGGCCTTGCCGTCGGGTTGGTGACATCGTCGCCGCGCCCGCAGGTGGAGCACGCGCTGGCGCAGCTTGGCATCACAGATGTGTTTGATGCGATTGTGACCGGGCACGACATCACGCACTACAAGCCTCATCCTGAACCTGTGTTGCTGGCACTCAAGAAGCTGGATAGGCGGCCCGCACAGGCATTGTTTATTGGGGATTATCTTGCCGACGTGCTGGCAGGGCAGGCGGCAGGCACGCACACGGCCCTGTTTCTGCCGCCCGGCCATGCCAAGTTCTACGACTTCGCTAGCCTGCGCGCCCTCGGCCCCACATTTGAGTTTGACGCATGGGAGCAGTTGCACGGGTACTTGCAGCTTCATGTGTGATATAAACTGTTCGCTTCCCAAAGAGTGAAACCTGCGCTATAATTGCTTATGGAGTTTGAGTGGGACGCGGACAAAGCGGCAGCCAATCAAAACAAGCACGGCGTCACCTTTTCAGAGGCGCAGGCTGTGTTTGCTGACCCACTGTTTGTTGACTTCTATGACCCGGCGCATTCTGACGATGAAGAACGGTATTTGATCATCGGTCGCTCGGAAGCAGGGCATCTTCTCCTAGTTTCCTATACGGAGCGCAACGACAAGACCCGCATCATCAGCGCACGTTCGGCAACTCCGCGTGAGCAGCGCGACTACGAAGAAGGAACATAGCACTATGGCAGAAGACCTTCAGCCGGAGTATAACCTCAAAAGCCTGCGTGTCCGCAAGATGGGAACAGAGCGCACTGCGTTTGCCGGCATGACCGTTGTGCTGGAACCTGATGTGGCGGCGGTCTTCGGCAGCGCGGAGGCCGTCAATGAAGCATTGCGCTTTCTTATCAAGGTCACAAAGGACAATGCGCCCAAGCCCGTTGTCACCCAGGTGCCGTAATTGGTGGTGGATTATCAGCGTTGCACTAGAAAAGCCCCTGAACTAATACAGTTCGGGGGCTTTCTAGGACATGATGATTGGGGTGGAGGCAGGCGCTAGTCCCGTTTCAATGCCCCAATGCGCAGCATGGAGCGGTGGACAAGCTCGTTGGCCTTGTCCTGCGTGGCGGCCTCGGCGTAGATGCGGAACAGCGGCTCCGAGGCATCCGGCAGGATGAGTGTCCACGCCCCATTGCCATTGTGGATTTTAATGCCGTCCAGCAGCTCGGCATTGGCTTCGTCGGTTTCCAGCATCAGCTCGCGCATGATGCGGCCTTTAATTTCCCACGGGCAGGGCACGGTCTCGGTCGCGAGGTGGTACTCCGGCACGGCGGCACGGGCGGTTCCCAGGGAGACGTTCTGCAAGGCCAGCATTTCCAGCAGCTTGGCGAATGAGAAAAGGGCATCAAAAGCAGGGTGGAAGTTTGGGAAGATAAAGCCGCCGTCGCTGTCGGCGGCCAGCATCAGGCTGCCCTTCCCTTCTGCCGCTGCCGCCATCAGGGCGCGCACTTCGGTCTTGGTGCGCGTGACGCCGCCGCCATTGGCTTGGAGTATCTGCTCAATGGTGCCCGGTGCGGTCACCGGCACGGCCACCTGCGCGCCCGGCTGCGCCCGTGCCACCAGGGATGCAAATACGGCCAGCAGGTCGTTGCCGGACAGCACGTGTCCGGTTTCATCCACCACGGAAAGGCGCTCGCCGTCATCCCACAGCAATACGCCCAGGTCGGCTTTCAGCGTGGTGACAATAGTGGAGAGGTTGTGCAGCAGGGCCTGCCGGTCTTGACGGTTGTGCGGGGCGCGCTTGGCATCGGTGTAGGCGTTCAGGGCGATGGTGTCGGTCTCCATCTGCCCCAGCATCTGCGGCAGGACGCCCGACAAGCGTCCGTAGCCGTAGTCCACGGCGACCTTGAAGCTGCGCTTCTGCACGGCCTCGGTGTTGAGGAGCCGAAAGAAGTCCTGGCTGTAACGCTCAATGGCGCGCGGCACATAGTTGATCTCGCCCACTTCATCGGGCGAGGTGCGTCCGTAGTCCTCGCGGTAAAAGATGGTCTCTATCTTGCGCTGCCCGTTGGTGGACAGATAAATGCCGTCTTTATCAAAGAACTCCACACTAGCGAGGTTCGGCTGTTCGGGGGCCAGCCGGATATGAATGCCTCCGGCTGTGCTGTTGGCACGGATGGAATGGCGCGAGACAGGCAAGGTCATGCCTTCGTTGTCCAGCACATTAACGCCCACCGAAACCAGGCCTGCAATCAAGGCCCGCTTGAGCATGCGGCAGACCAGCGTGTCGTCACGAGACGTGATGACGGTCGCGCCCTTTTTGAGAAATGCGCCATACGATGCTCCCAGTTTGGTGGCGAAGTCCGGGGTCATCTCCACATTCGCGATGCCCTGCACGCCCAGGTTGCGGAACAGTGCCCCCTGCCACTTGGAACCCCAGATGAGCGACATGGTGACCACCGCCCCGGCCTCAATGGCTTTATCCGGCCACAGCTTAATCAGGGGCCGAATGGTGCTGCCTTCCTCAATATGGCACCGGTCGCCGACCACGGCCCCTTCCTGAATGGTCACGTCGTCTTTGATGGTGCAGCGGTAGCAGATGGTGCAGCCCGTGAGCTGCGTGCGCTTGCCGACATACGCGCTGCCCCACAAGATGGAGCGCTGAATAATTACCCCTTCTTCCAGCAGGCAGCTATCGCCGATGACGCTTTCCGGGCCGATGTGCGCCCCTGCCCCGATGCGGCAGTTCTTGCCTATCAGAACAGGGCCGATAATCTGCGCCGAGGGGTCAATCTCCGTGCCTTCGCCAATCCAGATGTCCCCGCCCTCGCGACGTCCTTCAATGGGCAACTGGGTCTTGCCGTCCAGCATCTCGTACTGCGCCTGTCGGTACTGCGACAGCGAGCCGACATCGGTCCAATATTCGCCCATGACATAGCCGAACATGGGCTGCTCTTCCTTGAGCAACTGCGGGAAGATGTCCTGCGACCAGTCGTAGCTTTTGTCGGGCTGCATGTACGCGAACACGGACGGCTCCAGGATATACATGCCCGTATTCACCGTATCGGAGAACACTTCGCCCCACGATGGCTTTTCTAAGAAGCGGCGGATGCGCCCGTCTTCCGCCGTAATGACGACGCCGAACTCCAGCGGGTTATCTACATGCTGAAGCACCAGCGTTGCCTGCGACTGCTTTTCGCGGTGGTATGCGAGGGCTTTGTCTACATCCAGGTCGGTGAGGGCATCGCCTGACACGATAATAAACGTGTCGTCTTTCAGATACTCTTCGGCCTTTTTGACGCTGCCCGCCGTGCCCAGGGGCGTGTCTTCAATGGTGTAGATGAGGTTGACGCCCAGCTCCGACCCATCGCCAAAGTAGCCTTGTATCTCGTCGGCGAGATAGTACAACGTCACGACGATGTCGGTGACGCCTGCGCGCTTCAGCAGTTCAATCGTGTGCTGCATGCACGGCTTGTTCAAGATGGGCACCAGGGGCTTGGGCCGGTTGGAGGTGAGGGGCCGCAGCCGCGTTCCTTCTCCGCCTGCCATGACGACGGCTTTCATAGTGTGTCTTCTCCTCGCGCTGTGCGGGTGCTCGCCCGCCTGTATCTTTCGTATCTTCCCACTTTTGGCGTGTTTTGCGACATGCGCGTGCTTGCTTTATCACTCGCGCTGTTACTCTAGGGCGGGGTGTTCCACATGGGCGAACCATTGCGGGTCGGTGTCTGGGTAGACACTGTCGCGGGCGGCGCATTCATCCACGTTCTTCCAGTCGCCGACCGAGAGGGGAATGCCCTCGCCTGCCGCCCGTTTGACTAATCCCGCGAGTGCCTGGAAGCTGTCGTAGTGGTTGCGCAGGCGCACTTCCGAGTAGTCTTTGGCCCCGCCCGTGGAGATGCAGAACTGCCAGTCCGACGCCATCAGCAGCAATGCTTCGCGCGCGGCTTGCTTGAGAATAGGGGCGGCTGCCTCGCTGCCGCCGTACTTTTGGGCCAGGTCAATCATCGCGCGCTCGGTTTCATACACCAGCTTCCATGACCAGGCGGTTTCTTCATTAAGCCAAATATAGTGGAAGCCACCTTCGCCCCAACTGCCCTCCGGCAGGTCAATCGGCAGGGTGGCGGGGTAGGCATCTAAGTATTCAGGCACGGTTTGCAGCTCAATTTCCGGGTCTTGCGCCATCGCTTTGAGCACATGGTACAGCCATTGCGGGCCTTCAAACCACCAGTGTCCGTACAATTCGGTGTCGTAGACGCTGCACATGATCGGCGGACGCGCTCCGGTGGGGTCCTGCTGTGCCTGGAACACTTCTTTGACCAGGGGCACGAAATGCGCGGCATGCGCGGCGGCTTGACGCGCGGCGTGGTGCGGCTCGTACAGCCCTTTGCTGCCGATGTCGGCTTTGTTCTGGCTGATGCGCCAGTAGCGCAGGCCCAAACTCTTGTCGGTGGGCGAGACGTACTTTTTGTGAAACTCCAGGTACCACTCGTCGCCTGGGTAGCCGTGCTCGCCGCTCCACACCTGCTGGCCTGTCGCGTTGTCTCGTCCCAGCACGGCGAGGGTGGGGGCGGCTTTCAGGCCCGACGAGTCCACCAGATACGGCTGATACGGCGTGTAGGGCCGGTACTTCACTTCCACGGTTTCGGACTGGAACTGCTTGTATAACTCTTTCAAGGGGCCGAACTTGTCGGCATAAACGCCGACGTTCTCGCCGCCGTGCAGCAGCGCGCCCTCCACGAAGAAGAACTGGATGCCGTTCTCGTCCAAAAACTCGTCTATGCCTTTGCGCAGGTACGGCACATCGCTCTGGTCGGGCACGGTGATCGGCGGCTTCCAATGGTAGCGGGGCCGGTACGAGCATTCCGGCAGCCAGTAGCCGCGCGGCTTGCGCCCGAAGTGCTGGGTGTAGGCCTGCACGCCCTGCTTCACCTGCGCCTGGATGCTGGCGTCCTGCGACAGCAAAGCCGAGTAGCCATGCGTCGCGGACGATGTGATAATTTCAATATGCCCCGCGTCCTGGAGCGCCTTGAAGCCGCCGACAATATCCCGCGCATACGTGCCTTCAAACTCAGACAGCCGCGCCCCGTACCAGTCCTCCCACCAGCGGGCGAGATAAGCCATGTGGTAGTTGCCCTCGGCTTCAAACTGCGCCTGGTTGTCCCGTGCCGCCCGCACTTTGGCGCGCAGATAATCCGACAGTTCATCCTGAAACGATGGGTCGCGCAGTTGTTCCACAAGAACCGGCGTCAGGCCCAGCGTAATTTTGGGAGAGATGCCTTCGCCCACAAGGCAATTGCAGACTTGAAGCAGGGGCAGGTAGGTTTCTGCCGCCGCCTCGGACAGCCAGTCCGTGCCGTGCGGCGAGCGTCCGTGGGCGAGCACATAGGGGATATGCGAGTGCAGGACAAATGAGAATGTGCCGAGTGGCATGGCGTCTGATCCTCCGGCCATGGAAGCGATAGGGGCGCTCCATCTGCCCAAAGAATAGCATGTTTTCCTGAGATTGTCAAACGTGGGCGCGTGCCTTCGGCATCCCTCCCCCACCTTGCCGGATTCCCTCTCCCGCCTTCGCACGGCTCAGGCTTCCCCTCCCCTGCACCGATGCGAGCGGGCCGCCGCGGACTTCAGTCCGGGGTTGAAGCGAGCCTCCACGCACCCACTGCGGCTGCTTGGCCCTGTGCGGGGAAGGAAGCGAGCCTTGTTGTGCCATACTCTCCCCCATGAGCGAGCCTGAGGACACCAGCAAGCCTGACGTGCAACCGCAGAGCCAAAGCAAGCAGAAGAAGTTCGGGCGTTACTGGACGGGAGCGCACACCAAGCACCGCCTGCGCTCCCACCTGGTTTGGATACCCAAGTACCGCAAGCGCGTGCTGACGGGACAGGTGGCTGTGCGGCTGGAAGCCTTGTTGCGGCAGGCGTGCGAGGTGAATGGTTGGGAAGTGCAGGAGATTGCCATTCAGCCCGACCATGTGCATCTTCTGGTGCAGGTTCAGGCGCGAGATAGCGTGCCTGCGGTAATGAAGGTGCTCAAGGGCGGGACGAGCCGTGTGCTGCGGCAGAGTTTGCTGACCTGGCAGAGTATTTGTATGCCCCGGAGGGCATTACTTCGTATGGGGCAAGAGCTTCTGGGCAGACGGGTACTTTGCGGAAACAGTGGGCGTGGTGGAGGGAGAGGCGGTGTGCCGCTACATTCGCGAACAGCGAGCATTGTAGCGGACGGGAACCTTTCTCGTATAGAGTCTGTTGGAGGCCCCGGCCTTAAGACCGGGGTGCTTTACTGGCGGGGGAGGGACTCCCAACACCCGCTGCCCACGCTTTCTTTAGGCGTTCCCCGCTCGTTCCAAACGCGTACCAACGACGGAACAAATCGTTCCGTCGTCGCTCATGGCTTGGTACGCCGTGGATGCGCCGGGGGAACACCGAATGGCGTGGCTGGGGACGCCGACAAAACGGTTCTCACCCGACGCTGTGCCATGCAGGAAGCTCTCACCCTGTTACCCCGCGCCTGTCCCTCTCGCTCCTACGGAAAGCCTTGCACCTGCAAGCGGGCGAGGGGGCTGAGGGCCTCGTTATCCCCCTCACTTGGGAAGGGTGAAGGTGAAAATGCTGCCGTGATTGTATTCGCTTTCCACGCCGACCGTCCCGCCATGCCCTTCGACAATGTGCTTGACGATGCTTAAGCCCAGGCCGGTGCCGCCGGATGCACGGCTGCGCGCCTTGTCCGCGCGGTAGAAGCGCTCAAACAAACGCGGAATGTCATGGGACAAAATGCCGAACCCGGTATCGGCGACATGAATGGAGACGGAGTCGGGGTGGTCTTCGGCAGAAAGCAGAATGGAGCCGCCCTGCGGCGTGTACGCGATGGCATTGTCCAGCAGGTTCACCAAGACCTGCGCCATTTCATCGCGGTCGGCGGGGACAACCAGCGGCGAACGAACCATGTTGGTCAGGGCCAATCCGGCTTTGAGCGCCTGCGGGCCGAGCCGCGCGGCGACTTCGGCGACCAGGGCGCCCAGTTCCACCGGGGCTTTTTGCACGCCCTGCGCTTCTACCCGCGAAAGGTCCAACAGGTCGGAAGACAGGCGCACCAATCGGTCGGATTCGTGGATAATGGTCTGCAAAAAGCGGGGCGCAACGGCTTCATCCACGCGCGCGCCGTCCAGCAGGGTTTCGGCCATCGCTTTGATGCTCGTCAGCGGCGTGCGCAGCTCATGGGAGACATTGGCGACAAAGTCCTGGCGCACGCGCTCCAAGCGGCGCAATTCGGTCAGGTCGCGCAGGACGACCAGAAACTCATCCTCGGAGACCGGCGTGACGCGCACGTGCAGGGTGCGGGGCAGGGGAAGCGACACGGAGACTTCCGCGCCCAGGCTCGCCCCGCAGCGCACGGCTTCGCGGAACACGTGATCCATGTCGCTGCTCAATGTTTGGGTTAGGATATTGTGGGATTGTCCGGGGTGGTTCTGCTCGCCGGGAGCCGGGGGCGGCACGGCGAAAAGCTGATCTGTGACTGTGTTGCTCAGCAGGATATGCCCGCTTCGGTCGGCGAGCACGATGGCGTCTTCGGTGGACTCCAGCAGGGCATGCCAGCGGGCGCGCTCGGCATCGGCGGAACCTGCCGGATCGGTATCGGCGCCCGCTGTGTCGGAGCGCCGTGACCAGGGAAAAACGCGCACGGACAACGCCTTTCAGCCGCGAAACTTATACCCGACCCCGCGCACTGTCAGCAGCAATTCAGGCCGTCCGGGCACAGGCTCCAGCTTTTCGCGCAGCCAGCGAATGTGGACATCCACGGTGCGGTCATCCACATAGCTGTCCTCGCCCCAGACGCGTGAAAGCAGGGTTTGGCGGTCGAACACGCGGCCCTGATGGGTGGCAAGCAGGGTGAGCAAGTCAAACTCTTTGCGGGACAAGCTGACAGCCGCGCCGTCTTTAAGCACTTCGCGCCGGTCATGGTGGATCTGCAAATGGCTGGCTGACGAGGGGATCAAAGGCCGGGAAAGCGCGGGAAGGCCGGAGGGAATAGTTTCGCGGCCCGCCCGCCGCAGCAGGGCATGGATTCGGGCCATCAACTCGCGCATGCTGAACGGCTTGACGACATAATCGTCCGCCCCAGCCTCAAAGCCTTTCAAGCGGTCGCCCTCCGCAGCGCGCGCGGTCAGCAGAAGAACGGGAAGGTCTTGATGATCCAGGTGAAGTCTGCGGCAGACATCCAGCCCGCTGCCGGATGGCAGCATCACATCCAAAACGACAAGGTCGGGGGATTGCATTTTGACTTGGCGCAGGCATTCATCGGCATCCGAAGCGCCTTCCACGAGAAAGCCTTCTTTTTTGAGGTTGTACGAGATGGCGTCAACAATGGGCGCCTCGTCATCCACGACTAGAATCTTTGCCATGTGGGTTCCTTTGTCCGGGACTGATGCTACAGATAGTTTCTGCCGGGCATGCGCAGTATACCATGACTTCGGCTAAGAGTCTAGGTCGCGGCGACAAACAAAAGTATTTATGCTACAATACTCCAGAATACAAGGAGATTGTTTTGGACAGCAAAACCAAAGACGCCCTCAAGCAGCTTCAAGCCGAAGTCCGTCAATTGCAGGCGTCCTTGACCCAAAAGCGCGGCGTGGCCGAGCCGGATGCGCTGGATGAAGACAAACCAAGCAAGACCGCGCGCGGGTCGGTCTTTGTGCAGTTCTCGGTGGCTTTGCCGGGATTGGACGCGGACAACAAAGCGCAAAAGCCTTATCAATCCTCTTTTACAGAATTACAACTGAATGGGGTTAGCGATGAAGCGGCGGCGGCAGTAGGATATGCCCTGGCGTCCGCGCAAAAGATCGGCCTGCTGCGGGCACTGTGGGGCAAAGAGTCCGAAGGGTCTGCCGCCCTCGGCGAGGCGACAAGCCTGACGACGGGCAGCCTGTACCATCACCTGCGCGAACTGATGCGCGCCAACCTTGTTTCGCAAAGCGGGCGCAACCGCTACGTGCTGTCGCCCCGCGGCGCGCGCGTGCTGCCAATCGTGCTGGCTTTGGCAATAGAAGATTAACGCTTTGGCAATAGAAGATTAACGCTTTGGCGGCGGAGGATTAACGAACAAACAACTATGACACTTTCACTTCTACTCACGGCGGAACAGACACCCGCCTGCATTCCCATTCTGAGATTAAGGCCGAGCGACAGCGGAGCCGACATGCCCACCGTGCTGGTGCTGCATGGGCTGGGGCGCTCCAAAGAGCATATGCTGCCGACCTTGTACGCGTTTGCGCAGGCCGGATACCAGGCAGTCGCCTTTGATGCTCGTTTGCACGGCGAGCGTCCCAATGCCGGGGAACGCGATGCGCGCCTTCAGGCCGCGTATGTGCCGACGCTGTACGATATGATTGCCGGAACCGCGCAGGATATTCCCCTCGTGCTGGATGCCCTGGGCGCTGCTCAGATCGGCATTCATGGCGTCTCGCTGGGCGGCTATATTGCCTTCGCGGCCCTCGTGCATGAGCCGCGCTTGGCAGTTGCCACTATCGCCATGGGCAGCCCGGACTGGCTGGAAGGCATGCGGGCTTTGGGCATGGGGCCGGGCCATCCCGTGTACGACCAAACTGCGCTGGGCAGCCCGCTGGGCCGTGCCGCCTCCACGTATCCCCCGCGCCCCCTGTTGATGCTGCATGGCGACCAGGACGATGTCGTGCCGGTGCAGGGGGTGTGCAGCCTGTATGAAAACCTGCGCCCCGCCTACCAAGACGCCCCGGACACGTTGGAACTGACGATTTATCCCGGACTGGGGCACCGCTACACCGATGAAATGGTGGAACAAAGCGTCGCGTGGACCCGTCGCTTTCTCTGATTACGCGGCTGGGTCAATCCGCGGGGAACTCGCAGACCCATGCCTTTGTTGGAAGCAATAACAAGCAACGATTGCCCGAAGGAGACAAGATAATGAGTGCAGCCCCTGCCGTTTCAACGGCTGAATTTGATACGCAAGTGCTCGGATCCGAGCAGCCCGTACTAGTGGACTTCTGGGCCGTGTGGTGCGGACCCTGCCGTGCCATCGCCCCCGCCGTGGATGCAGTTGCGCAGGAATACGACGGCAAGGCCAAGGTCTACAAGCTGAACGTAGACGAGAACCCGGAGATTGCCGGGCGCTACGGCGTGATGAGCATTCCGACCTTGATGATCTTCAAGGGCGGGCAGAAGGTAGGTGAATTGGTGGGCGGACAGAACACCAAGGCGACCATCGGTGCGGCTCTCGCGCAGCATGTCTAGTTGCTATCGGCACGTAAAAGCAAAGGCCCTGATGCATCATGCATCAGGGCCTTTGCTTTGTCTGCTTTCTCATTACTGACTATCGGCCAGCCAATGGCGGCTGCCCAAAGCCGGTGCTTTGCACGCGATTGCGGCTGTCCGGGTCGGAACTGCTGCCATTGAGGAACTTGAACGGGTACGCGCTCTTGCCGTCCTCATAGCCGTACACGCCGTAGACAGGATAGTTGGTGCCGCTGACGGCGCGGGCTTCGGTCCAGGCATCCGGGCCGTCGTGGTTGGGGTCAGGCGGCGCGCCCTTGAGACTGCGCACGTAGGCTACCAGCCCCCAGCGCTCCGACGGCGTGGTCCAGTGGCGAAAGCCCGGCATCTTGCCCTGGCCCATCGTGATATGCCAGAACATGGCTCCGTTGCTGATATTCTGCACCAGCGGCCCCGCCAAATCCGGCGGGTGGGGGATCAGATACTGGCCGACAGTGCCATAGCCATGCCCGCCTGGATTGTGGCACTGCACGCACCGGTTGAGGAACATCACATGCCCGGCCTGCACCACGCGCGGGTCATTGGGCAGGGGGCTTTTGAGTGCATTCACGCTCGCAGGCGCAGGCTCGTAGCGGGCATTGTCGGACAGATTGGGCGGCGGCAGGTCGGGTTCACGGGTGGTAAACCCGGCGTAGTTGCGGGCAAGCGGAGCGGCAATTCGGTCGCCGTAAGCAATCGCCTGCACCGCCTGCGCCTCGGTGGGAGCGGCTGTTGTCGGCACCTGCACCGACTCGGACGGCGGGGCGCTGCGCGGCGTATCCAGCGGGCTGAATGAGGGCTGGCGCAGCATCTGGTTGCCGCAGCCTGCCGATGCCAGCATCCAAACTGCGCCGCAGACGCTTAGAACGCGCGTCGGCAAGCGTGAACAGCCCCCCAACCCCCAATTCTGGGGGGGGAGGACAAGGCGCAACTCCCTCTGGCTCCCCCAGAATTGGCCCCTAGTATGCTGCGCATTACTACGTATCGCAGGGCCTCGCCCTCCGGGTCTGGCAGTGCAGTAGCGGGGAGCAGGGTTGGGGGGCCGCTTATTCCCCTTGATGTGTACCCCAAGCAAAGCGCGCTTCATGAGAAACTCCGTGCGTCTCGCCGCATGTCTACCGCACCGGCCTCGCGGAAGCAGCCTTCGGCCTGCAATGCATTGTCCTCGGTGTCGCAGTAGGCCGCGATGCCGATCAAGCCTTCGGAGATGCGTGGATCGTACACTTTGGCGCGCCAGGCCGGCAGGCGCATCTCAAACAGGGCGGCGACAAAAGCCGATCCCAGCGCAAACAGCATCATGAATTCATAGGCGATAATGCCGATGGGCGGCCCGGATTCAATCGGTTTGCCGCCCGTGCGGATGATGTACAACGCCGCCGACCCGCCCGCAAGCAGGATGCCCATGCTGATGCCCACGATGGCAAAGATCAGGGTGATGATGGGCAGGCGTATCTTGCTCTTGTCGGCCTCCAGCACGCCTTCCGGGAACGGCACCGACGACAGCACCATCAGGTCTTCAGTTGACCGCCCGCCTTCTTTTTGCAGGCTGTTCAGGGCCGTCGCGGCGGTATCAATGTTCTCAAACAATCCCAGCACGGTGGATGCCATCTTAAGCAATCGCCTCCTCGCGGATCGTCACCGGCATTTCGCCGTTGCCGACCCGCTCAATCCCCTCGGCATGGTCGGCTTCTTTGTATTCCCACAGCGACACAATCGGGATAAACTTGGTCAGCAGCGTGTACAAAAAGCCGAACAGGCCATAAGCCGCCGCGGTGAATGAGATGTCCACCCAGCCCGGCGTGTAGTTGCCCCAGGTCAGGATGTTGCGCGACGTGGGCGGCACGACCACGGTGACACGCTCGGCAAACATCGCGATATTAACGGAGATGCCGACGGCAAACATCACCCAGGGCATGCGGCGCAGTTTCCCAAAGCCCAGCACGGACAGGGGCACAGCCAGGCCAAAAAACAGAATTGTCGCGAGCACCCATTTGTACCCGTGGAACATCAAGTGCAGCCAGTTCAGGTGGGCAGGGTCGCGGGTGAACCAGTCCGACCAGGCATCCCCCGCAAAAAAATAGAACCACAGCATTGATATGGCAAACTGTATCTTGCCGATATTGTCGAAGTGCATCGGCGTGATGTATTCTTCCAGGTGGAATGCACGCCGCACCAGGCACATGATAATCAAAACCGCGCCGCACCCCGAATACAAGGCCCCGCAGACAAAATACGGCGCAAAAATGGTCTCGTGCCAGCCCGGAACAATGCTCATGCCGAAGTCCCAGCCGACAATCGTGTGCAGGGACACGAAGACCGGGATAATCAAGACGGTCAGGATGCCGAACAGGACTTTCAGCCGCCGCCACTCGCGGTCAGACCCGCGCCAGCCCAGCGACAATGCCCCAAACAGCATCTTGCGAATGCCGATAGTGCGGTCGCGCAGGGTAGCAAAGTCCGGGATCAGCCCGCCGTACCAAAACAGGGCGCTGGTAATCAGATACACGGTCAGGGCCGAGGCGTCCCAAATCAGCGGGCTGCGGTAGTTCGGCCACAGTTGCAGATTGTTGGGGTAGGGGATAAACCACTGAAAGACCCAGTTGCGCCCGATATGCAGCAGGGGAAACACGCCCGCGACAGCCAGCGCGCACAGGGTCAATGTCTCGGTCATCCGCGTCAGAGACCGACGCCAGCCCGCATGCAGCAGCCTCAGAATGGCCGAAATCATGGTTCCCGACAGGGCCACGCCCGCCCAAAAGATAAAGTTTGCGATGTCCAAAGCCCAGTAGTCGGGCCGGTTCATGCCCCACGCGCCCATGCCCTGATACAGCTGCCAGACAAAGCACAGCACGCCCCACCCAAACAGCGTCGCGAACCCGCCGAGCACAGCCCACCATTTCCAGCCTGTTTGCAGCACGCTGCGCATCAGGTCGCTGTTGACATGGGACGGCGCGGTTTCTTCCGCCCGGATGGTGCTGACGCGCGCGTCCAGGTCGGACTGGGAATGCGTAATGTCTCGCTCGATGAGTGCCATCGCTAGGTTACTTTCTATGGTCGCTCGGCCCCTGGTGGGCATTGGTCAATAGTCGGCATCAAAAACAAAGCGCGTGCGGCTTGCTCGTGCACATCGCAGCGATTTTAAGAGGCCCCCCCGCCCTTCTCCCCGCTAACGCACTGGCGTACCTGGAAGGCGGAGGCTTTGCGACTAGGGGCAATTCTGGGGAGCCGGAGAAGAAAGGAAACTCTGGCCCATGTCTTCTCCTGTTCTCATCTGGCTCCCCAAACTTGGGGCGGGGGGGCCTCTCTCTTATTTCTTTCGGCATTGCCAGGGAGTTGTATGGGCGTTTCCAGCCTGTACCAACGACGGAAGAAATCGTTCCGTCGTCGGTACGCCCTAGAAACGCTTCGGGAACGCCCATGCAATGCCAAAACAACAAGGGCGCTTCGCAGGAGAAAAGTCAGGTTTCCCAGACCGGCGGGTCTTCCACCATCACGGTCACCGTGGCATTGCCCATGCGGCGCGTGGTCGTGCGCGTCCTTTCTTTAGAGGTGCCCCACCAGGACATAATGGGGAAGTAGCGCGCGCCGACCAGATAAGTCAAGGCAAACATGGCCGCAAGCCCCAAAAAGACCGTAAAGCCCGGCACGGTGGGAAGCAATGTCTGCGCGCTGAACTTGGGCGCGAATGTCGGCACCGTATCCAGGTAGCGCTGCGCGGCCAGGCCCAGCAAAACAGACACGCTGATGGCGCAAATGCCCAGCACCGACCGGCGTATCTGCACGATCATGTTGCCGAAGACCGGCGCGACAAAGCAGCCGAAGGCCATCAAAAAGAACATCACGGGAAAGACTTTGGTGCGGTCGTTCTGCAAAATCCACTCATCGGGAATATGCCCGTACCAGGCCGTCAGATAATCGCACACGCGAAAGTAAAACCAGAGCAGGCCCAGACCAATCATCAATTTGCCCAGGTTGTCGTACTGAAACTTTCCAATAAAGCCCCGCCCGCGCAAAAGCCGCGAAACCACAGTGATCACCAGGACAATCAACGCCGTGCCGCCCAAAAGCGAGCCTAATGTGAACAGCGGCGCAAAGATGCTGGAGTCCCAGTTGCGCGCGGCGGCGAGCTGGAAGTCCCAGCCCAGCACAGTCTGCGAACCCACATACGTCGCCAGCACGCCGATGACCAGCACGCCTTCCGCGCGCCGCAGAACCCGCCACTGATGCTCCGCCCCAGTCCATTGAACCCGCGCAAGGTGAAGGCGAAAGGGCTTACGCGTCGCGTACAATGCGCGCCAACTGGTCATGCGCCCATAGAACCGATGCTCTTTGGAGCCTTCCGGCGAACGGTCACGCAGGATCGCGAAGTCCGGCAGCGATGTCAGGTACAGCAGCAGCCAGCCGGTCACAAACGCCGTTCCGACGGCAACGGCATCCCAGGCCGTGGAGCCGGCCACGCGCCAAACGTTGTCTTTGTGCTCCGACGACCCTAGAACATAAATCTGATGCCGGGCATAGATAAACAGGGGAAGCAGGGCCAAAAACCAGACCCCAAACAGCGACCCCATATCCAGCAGGCGGTTCAGCGGGTAGCGCCAGGACGCATGGCAGATGCGCAGAACGGCGGACAGTGCGACCATCCCCTGCGAGACGGACAGCCAGAACAGCATGGACACCAGGGCCACATGCCAAAAGCCCGGATTGCTCTTCTGCGAAGGGTAGCCCCACACCCACAGCACCAGGCCCGCCACCAGCACAAACACGGCGCAGAGGGTCGTCAGCAGGCGCAGCTTGACCAGACGCTCCCGGTGCGGGTCTTCCAGGACAAGCCGGATCGGCTCGTTGAGGTTGACATCGCGGGCCATGTCAACCGGGGACTTTAAGATGTTGTCTTTATCAAACATCGCGCGCTTGGCCCTGTCTAAGAGACGCTATAAAAGATAGGGAAGATGGCCCCCCCGCCCCAAGTTTGGGGAGCCGGATAATACAACGCGGCCACGGCTGCGCGCTTTGGTCTTTCTCATGCTCCCCAA
>JAABUQ010001866.1_pt1 | contig 43604 bp, 33 predicted proteins | sample 5560001 | NCBI WGS metagenome assembly JAABUQ01 (sample SAMN10711888, study PRJNA513371) | rock metagenome | isolation source: Antarctica rocks | place: Antarctica: Victoria Land, Finger Mt nord | collected 2015-12-18 | reverse complement strand
CATCCGGGGCCAAGCGATTCCCTTGCTCTGCGCCGGTCCACGCCTCAACGACCCATAAGCAACCGGTCGGAAATATGGGGAGGGAAAACCCCGTGAACGGTTACGTCACTTCTCGCGAAACGGGCGTTGTTGATGTACGTTCGGCCACAAGATGTGGGTGCGTAAGTCACTGTTGATCGTTCCGCCACTCTTCCAGGCATGACGCCTCTCTGAACTTCGGCACGCACGATGGCCCAATGAATTGTGGGATCGAAGGCAACGCGAAGTTTATGGGGATTTTGCCCTCTCTGGCCGGATTCAAAGTTGATTTCGATGAGGTTGCGACCCGTTTCCATGATCTCGTTCGCGGCGACGATGCGGAACGTTTCCGCTGCCATCCACCTCTTGATATCGACGTTTAGAATGGCCCAAGGAGCGTTCAAATATTTGCCAAACGTCGCATCGAAGGCCCCTCGCGCGAGCGGATCGTCACCCAGCGCGGTGATCATGTATCCTTGGCCTTCCCCTTTATCTAAGAGTTGAAAACACTTAGTATCCTCCCGGCAATAGAGGAAATGCTGCGCCATCACCTTGGGGGTAGCTGTCGTGAGCTTTGGTTCGAACTCGAACTTGACGCAGCCCACTCGCGTGGCGAAGCGGATCAAATTCGCGGCACCGATTTTGCCAGAAACCTCCGCATGAAGCCGCGCCGTCCCTCGAACGTTCGCGAACTCACGCTTCAAAACCTCTACTTCGCTTGGGTATTCCGATAAAAACCGGTCGCTGGGTTCTAGGAAGATCGCGAGCATGACCAGAACTAGTTGCATTACAATGCACCCTCACGATCGATCGTATTCTATTCAATGGAGACGTTGATCAACTAGGTCGATCAACGTCCCCATTCCAAGAATTGTGACGCAATCTGGTTCGATGGGGTGTCAGGGCACGAGGATAATAGCCGGCAAGCAGCCGCAATACGTTTGCGGCTGGCCAGCGGCGTCGTCGACGCTGAATTCATCGCAGTCGAAGAAATTGGCGCACTTCGCCTGGCCGAGGGAACAGATGTTTAGCAGGAAGTAGTGGGGCGGGCCACAATCTCTGATGGGGGGGGGCAAGACCGCATCCGCCTCAGCCAGTTGTGATGATCCAACAATCGCGAACGCGGTCAGCAGAACGACGGCCAGGGAAGTCATCGCGAGCGCGGCGACGCGAAGCATCTGACGGATCATGTGATGGCTCCGGTTCGAGGATGGCGTTGCTGAAGAAGAAAAACTACACGGTACCACTAGGCTCACCGGCCCTCGCCGGTGCTCGGGAGGACGACGCGACCCGAATAGCCAAGACGGATGTCCGACTCGACGGCGTCGTCGGTGTAGAGATGAAAAGTACCCTGGAGGGATTCGGGATTTGATCCGGTAGCAACGATGACCGAGATCGTCCCCGTGCCCCGGGGTTTGATCACGTACGGAAGCCCCGCGACAACCGAGCAGGTACAGGAGGTCTGCGACCCTTGCAAACGGATCAGGTGCCCGGTGAGGTTTTGGAGCGTGAAATTGAGGTTCGCGGCCTGATTGGCCGGGACGTCGCCGAGGGCCTTGATCGTCGCGTCGGGCAAGAGGCTCCGACCCCTGGCGGATGCAACCGCCGCCCTGATCGACCCATACCTCCAAGCCACGAAACCCGATAAGAGGGCCAAGCCCAGCAGGCATGCCAGCAAAGTTGCGACAACGTCCCGTCGCGGCGAACGCGGTGGGTCAATAATCAAAGGGGGGGGAGGAAGTTAGCTGATCCATGATGATCTCCAGTCCGATTCGATCAAGGCGGTCTGATGGGCTCAAAATAGCCAGGGTATTGCCCTGTGGTCAACACCACTCTCCGGGAAATTTAGATTGGGCTTAAAATGAAATAAATATCAAATCGAGATAAGTTTTTTGTCAACCGGCGTCGATTTCGCCTTACTGGCATTCGCGATTATTGGATTCGCGAATCAAGGCGGCGTGAAGTATTGGTTGACACGATGTTAAGGCGGGTGGTAGCGTTGAACCCGTCAGGATGATCCAGGAGGGACCAGCCCCGCCGACCCGCCCTCGCCCCGTCCCGCCGGCCCCGGCCCCGTCCCTGGACCATCGCCCACCGTTGTCGAGGTCCAGGCCCTTCCCGGGGAGCTATCCTCCATGATTCCCGCGTGGATACTGCGTCGGTTCGCCGCCTCGGCCCTGTTCTTGGCCGCCGCCTCGGCGGTCGCCCTCGGCGGCGAGCCCGACCCGAAATTGTACTGGGACGTCAACGACGTCCGCCCGGGCATGAAGGGCAAGGGGCAGACCGTGATGGTCGGCACCAAGCTCGAAGAGTTCGGGGCCGAGGTCCTCGGCGTGATGAAGGGGGTCAGCCCGGGCCGCGACATGGTCCTCTGCCGGCTCACCGGGTGCAACCTGGAACACGCCGGGATCATCCAGGGGATGAGCGGCAGCCCCATCTCTATTGATGGGAAGCTCCTGGGTGCCGTCGCGTTCGCCTGGGAGTTCGCCAAGGACCCGATCGCCGGGGTGACGCCGTTCTCGCAGATGGTCCAGTACGTCCGGTCCAACGACAAGCGGATCGCCGCCGAGGCCGACCTCCCGGGCCAGGCCCCCGCCCGCGCCGCGGGGCTCGACCGGCTCTGGCGGCTTGACGGGGCCGAAGGCCCGAGCCTGGCCGACGCCGGCCCGATGGCCGTCGCCGCCGGCGGCCTGGCCGGGATGCGGCCGATCGCCACCCCCCTGGCCGCTTCGGGGTTCACGCCGAGGGCCCTCGCCTTGCTTTCCGAGCGGTTCCAGCCGATCGGCCTGGCCCCGATGGCCGGCGGCAAGGCCCCGGACAAGGTCATCCAGGAGGAAGGGGACAAGCCGCTGGTCCCCGGATCGCCCCTGAGCATCGCGATGGTCACCGGCGACTTCGACCTGTCCGGGATCGGCACGGTCACCCACGTCGAGGGGGACCGGGTCTACGGCTTCGGCCACCCGATGTTCAGCCTGGGCGCCTGCCAGTTCCCGATGATGACCGGCTACATCCACACCGTCTATCCCCGGGCGAGCGTGAGCATGAAGATGGGCTCGCCGCTCAAGGTCGTCGGCGTCCTCGACACCGACGTCAGCACCGGGATCGCCGGCCGGCTCGGCCTCAAGCCCGACATGATCCCGCTGTCCGTCAAGGTCAAGACCGGCCACTACGCCGAGACCCGGACCTTCAAGGTCGAGATCGTCCGCGAGCCCTACCTGCTGCCCAGCCTGGTCATGTCGGTCCTCACCAACGCCGTCGACACCGAGGGGAACCTGCCCGAGGAGCTGACGGCCCGGCTCGAGGCCACCATCCGGGTCAAGGGGTTCGACCCGATCCACATCGAGGACACCGTGAGCGGCCCGCGCTACTCCGGGGCCAACGGCCCGGTGGCGATGTTCGGCCCGGTCGCCGGGATCGTCAACATGCTGGCCCGCAACGCCCACGCCCCGATCCGGATCGAGTCGATCGACTGCTCGGTCGACGTCGTCGCCGGCCGGACGGTCGCGAGCGTCGAGTCGGTCCGGCTCGCCTCCGACCGGGTCGAGCCCGGCCAGACGCTCCGGGCTTATGCCACGCTCAAGCCGTTCAAGGGGGACCGCAAGGTCGTCGAGGTCGACATCCCCCTGCCCGCCGACTTCCCCGAAGGGGCCCACGAGGCGACCGTCTCCGACATGGCCGGCAGCCTCCGCCGCCGGTTCCGGAACGAGCCGCAGTTGCTCGAACCGCGCGACGTCGACGGCGTCCTCCGGGCGATCCGCGCCCAGATCGACCTGAGCCGGACCACGCTCTCGATCCACGTCGCCGCCCCCGACCGCGGCGTCGCCGTCCAGGGGCAGGCGCTCCCCAACCTCCCCGGGAGCGCCCGGGCCGTGTTCACCTCGGGTCGCTCGACCGCCGACCCCGCCGTCCGCGCCGACCTCGTCGGCTCGGTCGAGACCCCGTGGGTCATCGAAGGGGCGCAGGTGGTCAAGTTCACCGTCGCCAAGGACACCGGGCTTTCGCTCGCGAGCCCTGATTGATCGAGAGGACCGAATCGGGCGGTCGAGCGGCTGGGGAAGATGCCCTCCTTGTTCGGCGGATCGCGACGGGATAGGATGACCGGATGGAGTTCGAGTGGCACCCTGATAAGGCGGATCGTAACCTTATCAAGCATGGTGTCACCTTCGCCGAGGCGGCGACCATCTTCGGCGATCCCTTGGCCGTGACCTTCGCCGATCCCGATCATTCCAGCGATGAAGACCGCTTCCTGACCTTCGGCCACTCCGCCGAGGGCCTTTTACGGCTCGTCTCGCACACCGACCGCGAGGATCGCACGCGACTCATCGGCGCCCAGCGGGCGACTCGCAAGGAGAAACGGGTGTATGAGCAAGGGTAACGTCGAAGAAGCTGACGACCTCCGTCCCGGATATGACGCCAAGGTCTTGACCGGGGGCGTGCGTGGTAAGCATCTGGAACGCTATCGGGCCGGCACGAATCTGGCGCCGCTCTCGCCCGATGTCCGGGCGGCGTTCCCGACCGACGAGTCGGTCAATCAGGCGTTGCGCTCGCTCCTGGCGGCTCGTGGCGTTTAGGCGGGAGCCTCGGCGGCTCCCGGCCACCTCGGCATTTGTCGCGTGATCGAAGGATCATCGGGCGGCCGGCTCGGTTGATCATTACCGCCTGAGCATCCGGCCTCGGCCCCTCCCGCGCGGAGGGGACCGGGGCCCGGCGCCCAAGGTCCAGGCCCCCAGACGTCGAGGCCCGATGAACCTGCACCGATCGCTTTCCACCCCGAGCCTCCGGCGTCTCGCCATCCCGACCGCCCTGGCCTTGCTGGTCGCCGCGACGGCGGCTCTGGCCAAGGTCGAGACCTGGCGGCACGAGGGGGCGGCGGCCTTCGCCAAGGGCCAGCGCGAGGGGGTCGTGATCTCCGACTCCGGCCGGGTCCGACTCGCCCAGCCGCTCCGGCCGGCGAAGAAGCTCGACGCCGCCCGGGCCTGGGACCTCGCCCGGACCCCCGCCGGGGTCCTCTACGCCGCCACCGGCAACGACGGCAAGGTGTTCCGCTCGACCGACGGCGACTGGACCCCGGCCTTCGACTCGGCCGATACCCAGGCCCTTTCCCTGGTCGCCCTGCCCGACGGCCGGGTCTTCGCCGGGACCGGGCCGGGCGGTTCGGTGGTCGACGTCACCGACCCGGCGCATCCCGCCTCCAAGCCCAGCCCCAACGTCCAGTACATTTGGGACCTCGCCGCCGATTCCCGGGGCAACCTGTACGCCGCCACCGGGCCCACCGGCCAGCTCTGGAAGCGTGGCCCCGACGGCGGCTGGTCGTTGGTCCTCGACAGCAAGCATGCCCACCTGCTCTGCGTGGCCGTCGCCCCCGACGGCTCGGTCTACGCCGGGAGCGACGGCGAAGGCTTGATCTACCGGGTCGGCCCCGACGGCAAGCCCACCGTCGTCTATGACGCCCCCCAGAACGAGGTCCGGGCCCTGTGCGTCGCCCCCGACGGGGCGATCTACGCCGGGACCGCCGCCGAGGCGGGCGGCTCGGGGGGGTCGGGCCGGTCGTCCTCGACGTTCGGCGGCCCCACCACCTCGCTTTCCCCGGGCCGCGACGGGGGCCCGACCCTCGCCGCCCAGCGGCCCGAGATCCCCCGCCCCGACGCCCCGCCCGCGCCGCCGGGGGGCACGGCCTCGCCCCGGCCGCCGACCCCGGGCGACAACTCGGTCTACCGGATCGGCCCCGACGGCGTCCCCCGCGAGGTGTTCCGCCACAAGGCCATGATCTACGCCCTGGCCTGGCGGGACGATCGGCTCTACGTCGGGACCGGGCCCGAGGGGCAGCTTTTCGAGGTCCGCGACCTCGGCCGCGAATCGGCGCCGATCGCCCGGGTCGACCACGGCCAGATCCTCGCCTTGCTGGCCGATCCCAAGGAGGGGCTGCTCCTCGGCGTCGGCGACCCGGGGGCGGTCCTCCGGCTCGAACCGGGGCACCTGGCGACCGGGTCGCTGACCTCGGACGTCCTCGACGCCAAGCTCCCGAGCCGGTTCGGCGCCGTGGGCTGGAAGGCCGACCAGCCGCCGGGCACCACCGTCACCGTCCGGGTCCGGACCGGCAACGTCGGCGAGCCCGACGCCACCTGGTCCCCCTGGTCACCCGACCAGGCCGACCCGGCGACCGCCGCCGCCAAGGTCCCCCCCGGGCGGTTCGCCCAGTACAAGTTGACCCTGGCCACGACCGACCCCTCGAGCACCCCCGAGTTGCGGTCGCTCAGCCTCCGCTACCAGACGGCCAACCTCCCGCCCGAGATCGCCAAGGTCGACGTCCCCGACGTCGCCGCCGGCGACGGCGCGACCCGCCAGCCCAAGCTCACCGTCCGCTGGGAAGCGTCCGACCCCAACGGCGACGACCTGGTCTATACCTTCCAGGTCCGCAAGGACGGCTGGCCCGACTGGGTCAAGCTTGGCGACGCCCCCTTGACCGAGACCAACTATGCCTGGGACGTCACCACCGTCCCCGACGGCCTGTACCGGGTCCGCGTCGTCGCCTCCGACCGCCCGTCCAACCCCCCGGGCGACGCCCTGACCCGCGACCGCGTGAGCGACCCGTTCCTGATCGACCACCAGCCGCCCGCCGTCGCGCTGGCCGCCGACCCCGCCAACCGAGCCCGGGCGACGGCCACCCTCAAGGACGGCCTCACCCGGATCGCCCGGGCCGCCTACGCCCTCGACGGCGGCGACTGGGTCCCGATCTTCCCCGACGACGGCCTGTTCGACACCCCGGCCGAATCCATCACCATCGCCCTGCCCGACCTCAAGCCCGGCACCCACGTCCTGATGGTCCGCGCCTTCGACGCCGCCGGCAACTTGGGGACCGGGGACCTGGTGATCGGTCGGTGAGTAGGGAGAAGACCTCAACCGCCAAGACGCCAACGACGCGGAGGTCGGAAGAGAGGAAGAGGAGAGAAGAGGGGTAGATGATCAAAATTTGATCTCTTCTCTCGTCCCCCTTTCCTCCGGACTTCGCGATCCTGACGCCTTGGCGGTTGAGTTCCTGATTCCTGCGACCACGAATCAGAACGCGAGCACGCCTTGCGGGCGGTTGGCGGCGGGGACGGGCAGGATGGTCGGCGAAGTGCGGACCTCCGCGAGCTTGCCATCCGGGTTGATCTTCAGGACGTGGAGGGCGTTGGCCGAGCCCGGCAGAGAGGCGGCGTTCCGCTGGGTCACGACGTAGAAGAATTCCTCGGCCGGGTCGAGGGTGATCTGATAGGCGTTGGATTGCCCCTTGAGCACGACCCGCTGGATCTCGATCGGATCGGACGGGTCCTTCGAGGTGTCGTAGACCGAGACGCTCGAGTCGGCGGTGTTGGACGTATAAAGGCGCGTGCCGGCCTTGTTGCTCCTGATCCAGCAGAGCGCCTGGCCCGAGTTGGGGACCGACCGGATGAAGGCGAAGTTGCCTTCGTCGTCGTATTCATAGACGCCCAACCGGTTGATCGTCACGAATCCGACGTAGAGCAGGCGGCGCCGGGGGTGAGCCCAGAGCCCGAGCGGCAAGGGCGGCGCCCCCGAGGCGGCGAACTCGTCGGGCGGGAGCGGTTGCGCGTCGACCTGGGTCAGGTGCCCCCGGCCGTTGAGGCGGAACGACCGGAGGACGCCGCCGAGGAACTCGCAGCCGAAGACGACCGACGAGTCGGTGTTGGGGATCAGGGCCTGCGTCGGGTTCGATCCGAGGTCGAGGGGCACCGACGCGCCCCGGAACGGCCTCAAGGCCCCCGACGGGCCGACGTGCAGGGTCGCGTAGTTGGGGACGAACCGCCCGGGGTGGCCGGGGTCGTTGTCCTGGTTGACGACGACGAGCTTGTTCCCCGACAGGGCCAGGCCGACCGGGTTCGAGCCGCCCGAGGGGAACGGCGAGCCGGCGACCGGGATCAGGCCCCCGTCCTCGTCGAAGCGGAAGACCGCGATCGAGTCCGAGCCGCCGTTGGTCGCGAAGAGGAGCGTCTGATCGGGGTTGGTGATGATCTCCTGGTCCGAGTCATAAGGGCCGAGGGCGAACGACGGCGCGATCCCCGCCCCGCCGGTGGAGAACGGCGACCCCTTCAGCGGCGTCAAGGCCCCGGAGGCGTCCCGCTTGTAGGCCAGGATCTGGTTGCCGGGGGCCTTGTCGACGTTGCTCTCGACGTAGACGACCCCCACCGGCGGGGAGTCGTCCGCCCGGGCGGCCCGAGGGCCGGTCGCGACCGCGACGGCGGCCAAGGCGGCGAGGCAGGACCCGGCCGCGAGCCGGCGGCCACGGGTCGGGGAGAGGGAAAGCTCGGTCATGGCGTGTCATCCTCGGAGCGGGATCGGTCCGGGCGCACGGCGATCGGGGCGGGCCCGACCCCTTGGTCGAGTCGTCCGATCCCGGCCGAACTCCGGAAATTGCCGCCGCGCGAGTGGAGGGGGGCGTCCCGCCCCGGCGATCCGATCGCGGGGCCTCGCGGGCCGATCGTTCGTCGGCCATCGCCCCGGAACCTGACACGGAAATCCGGGCGCGATCCGTTCAGCCCTCGCGCAACGCCTTCTTGATCCGTTCGCGGGCGTCGTCGGGAAGCGAGGGGACGGGCGGGTCGACCTCCGCCCCGAGCCGGCCGGCGACCTCGCGGAGGGCGAGGATCGCCCGGCGGTGGCGGCGGCAGCTCCGGCAGACCAGGAGGTGCATTCGGAGGGCCAGGCGGTCGTGCCCCGGCAACGGGCGGTCGAGCGACCCGGAGGCCAGCCGGGCGGCCTCGTCGCAGTGGAGCGTCAGGATGCGCCAGAGGATCTCGGATCGCTTCATGAGGAGATGATGGCCAGAAACAACGGTCGGTGGGAAGGGGGATTCAGCCGCCTTGGTCCCGGCCGAACCCCCGATCGCCCAGGGTTCGCCTCAGCAAGAGCCGGGCGCGATGGAGCCGGGCCCAGAGGTTGGTCGGCGTGATCGCCAGGATCTTGCACGCCTCGGCGCCCGACAGCCCGTCGAGTTCGCAAAGGGTAAATGCGTCTGCATACGTTTTGGGAAGCTCCGCCAGGCAGGCCCGGAAGGTCGCCCAGAACTCGGCCCGCCCGAGGGCGCCGTCGGGCGGGCCGAATCGGTCGGGGACGGCGGCCTTCCAGCCGCCCTTCTCGTCGAAGAACATCGCCTCGATCGATTCGCCCGGCTCGTCGCCGCCGACCCCACGCTCGCGGCGGGCCCGGCTTCGGAACTGGTCGAGGATCTTGTGCTTGAGGATGCCGACCAACCAGGTCCGCTCGGACGAGTCGCCCCGGAACCCGGCCCGGCCCCGGAGCGCCTCCAGGAAGGTCTCCTGGACGACCTCGGCGGCAAGGTCGGCGTCGCGGAGCCGGAGCATCGCGAAGCCGTACAGCGCGTCGCCGTGGTCGTCCACCCAGCGCGCGGGATCGATAGTCATGGCCGGTTGGTCGGGGTCCTCCAAGGACTTCGATCCCCTCACTTGACGGTGATCAGCCGGTCGTCTTTTGGGGACGTTTCGAGCATCAGGTCCTTGAACAGGACGGATTGGGGCCCCTTGAGCGAGTGGAGCTGGAGGGCGATCGGGCCTTCGGCGATCAGCTCGGGCTTGGGGTCGGTGAAGTCGACGACCGCCGAGCCGTTGATGGCGACGCGGACCCGTTTGCCGGTGGCGAGGATTTCCAGGTCGTTCCAGTCGTGCTGCTTGCCGACCTTCTTGGCCGGCTTGCCGTCGACCTGCAGGCCGCCCCGGCGGTGGAGGTCGTACATCCCGTAGTCGGAGGGGAACATGACCAGGTGGCCCATGTAGGTGAACGGGTCCCCCTTCTCGGGGGCGAGCCGGCCCCAGAAGGCGATCCCCGAGTGCATCTCCGACCCCTCGGCGAGCTTGACCTTGGCCGTCAGCCGGAAGTCGCCGTACTTCTTCTTGGTCACGAGGTAGGTGCTGACCGGGACCTCGGCGGTGTTGTGGCCGACGATCGCGCCGTCGACCACCGACCAGAGCTTGTCGTTCCCTTCCCAGCCGTCGAGCGTCTTGCCGTCGAAGATCGGGGTCAAGGCCGGCTCGGCCCCGAGGGCCGCGGCCTCGGTGGCGAAAACGAACCCAACGGACAGGACGACGGCCATCCGAACGGGCCAGGCGTGTTGCATCCGAGTCTCCTCGTTGCGGGAGGGAGAAAGTCAGGAAAGGCGACGACGCGGCACGACCCGCGCGAAGTCCGCCCAGCCTCCCACGACCGGCCCCGATTTGCAATCGGCCGACGGTCGGGCGGCGCGGAAGGCCGGCGCGGGGCGTCGATCGGAAAAAACGAACCCAACCGGGCCGTCGGGCGTATCGGGAATCCGGGAGGGCGACGATCGATCGCCGTCGACGGTGCTGTTCGAAGACGAACCCAACGGGTGGGATCGAAACCATGCCGTCCCCCTTCCTCGGACCGGACCCGGACCCTCGAAAAACGAACCCAACGCGACGGACCGCCCCGGCCTCGGGCCTCCAGGCCGGACCCGCCCCTGATATCTTCTTTCCTGGCGAGGTCGGCGACCCGCCTTTTTTCGGAAGGCCGCGAGGTCCTCGACCCCACGGCCGGCGGCGGGGTCGGGGCCTGGTCGAGGTGGTGGTGGTCGTGGGCGTGGTGGGGTTCGGCCTGGTTTGCCTCCTGGTGTCCCTCCCCCGTTGGCGAGAAACGGCCCGGATGGCGGGGTGCCAGCAAAACCTGATGCGGATCGGCGTCGGGCTCCAGCTTTACCACCAGGCCGCCCGCCGCTATCCGACGGTGCCGACCCTGGGCGGCTCGGTGGGCGACTCGCCGTTCAAGGCGATGCTCGACTCGCTGGCCTTGCCCGACTTCCTCGAACTCAAGGACCCCGGGTCCAAGCCGAAGCCGACGGTCGCGGCGGCCCGGGGCGTCCGGGTCCCCGGCCTGAGCTGCCCGAGCGACCCCCACGCGATGACCCGGCTGTTCAACGCCCCGATCAGTTATCGAGGCAACGCCGGCGACACTCCCGACGGGCTCCACGGCCCGTTCGAGCCGGGCCGGGTCGTGACGGCCGCCGGGGTCGAGGCGGCCGACGGCCTGTCGTTCACGGCGGCCTTCGCCGAGCGGCTCGTTGGCGACGGCCGGGACGACCATCCCGCCCCGATCAACTACGCATCCACGCCCGGGCCGGTCGGCGGCCTTGACAACTCGATCGGCCCCTGGAGGGGGGACGCCGGGTCGGACTGGGCCGAGGCCGCCTGGCGGTCGACCTTGTATAATCACGCGCTCATGCCCGGCTCGCCCGCCCCGTCGCGGATCGCCGTCGACGGCGGGACCGCCGCCATCGGGGCTTCGAGCGCCCACCCCAATCGGATCAACGTCCTGCTCCTCGACGGCTCGCTCCGGGTCGTCACCCCGACCATTAACCCCGACGTCTGGCGGGCCTTGGCGACCACCGGGGTCGAGTCGGCGCCCACCCCCCCGGCGAAGTGAGGGGACGGGCCTTCGTCAGGGCGACCCGACCACCATCTTGAGCCGGACCAGGCGGACGGCGTCGACGTTCTTGACCCATCGGGCGTGCTTGGGGTCGCCGGGGACGACCAGGCGGACCGGCCCTTCGCCGGTCCCGAGGGGCTTGCCGTCGCGGGCCAGGGCCAGGAGGTAGCGCTCGCCCTTGGGGTCCATCGCGACGGCGGCGGCGGAAACGGCCGCCTGGTAACCGTCGGTCCCCCGGACCAGGATCACGGCGTCCGAGAGGGCCCGGAGCCCGGCCATCCCCGCCTCGGGCTCGGCCCGGCGGTCGAGGATCGAGGCCAGGGGGACGCCCGCGTAGACGACCGTCGCTGGCCCCTCCGCCACCCGGACCTCCACCCGGCCGAGCCCCTTGAGCGTGGCCGGGTCGGCGGGCAGGACTTCGACCGCGGCGGGCGGGGGATTCTGGGCCAGGAGCAGGGTCGCGATCAGGGCGGTCAACATCGGGGTCGCTCCGATTTCCGGGTGGGTTTTCGGCCACGGGTCTACGCGCGGGGCTCGCGACATGGTAACCCGGACGGGATCGGGCGCTCCAGGAGCCGCCCGTTTCGCCTCGCCGATTCCCCCCGAGCGTGAGCACCTTCGATGCGGCGACCGGCCTTGATCTTCGACTTTGGCAACGTCGTCGCCCACTTCGACTACCGGAAGGCGACCTCGATCCTGGGGGCCCGCCTGGGGATCTCCGGCGAGGCGCTGCTCGACCGGCTCCGCCCGCTCGGGTTCCCCGACCTGCTCGGGGCCTTCGAGAGTGGCCAGATCTCGGCCGAAGCGTTCTCGAAGAGAGTCTCCGGTCTGGTCGGCCTGGAAGTGACCCACGACGAGTTCGCCGCGGCCTGGTCCGACATCTTCACGGCCAACGAGTCGATCGCCCCGCTGATCGCGACCTTGAAGGCCGCGGGGTATACGCTCATCCTCGGCTCCAACACCAACGACATCCACGCCGCGCAGTTCCGCCGCCAGTTCGCCGCCACCCTGGCCCACTTCGACCGGCTGGTCCTGTCGTACGAGGTCGGCCATATCAAGCCGTCGCCCGCCTTTTACCTCGCCGCCGCCGCCGCCGCCGGGGCCGAGCCGGGCGACTGCGTGTTCATCGACGACCTGCCCGAGAACGTCGAGGGGGCCCGCGCCGCCGGCCTGTTGGGCTTACTCTACCGATCCACCGAGGATCTCCGGGCGGATCTCGTTCGACTGGGCGTCGACCTCGGCTGAAACTTCAACGATTCCCCGGCAAAGCCCGGGTTTCCAGGCTTCGCCTCCATCACAACCACGCCCGCCGCCGCGACCTCGGGAACGGGCCAGGAGCTTAGAGGCCGCACCACCGGAAACCGCCCTGGGAAAAGCCCGGAGCATGTCTTTGACATCGCGAGGCCCGGGCCCCACACTCGTAATGATCCGCATGCCGCCCGCCACGCCGCCCGTACGGTTTAGCCCGAAAAATCACCATCCTCGTCCCTCTCGCGAATCCGTCGGGATCAGCCTTGACGGAGCGAGACGGCGAGGCAATGATTGAATGCGTGCATGTAGTCACTCTCTCGCCGTCTTGGTGAGATAGAGAAGCTGCTGAATTCAGGGAAGGAGAAAAGTCGATGGTAGTCGCGTCCGAGGGCTTCGAGGAGGGGTCGCGGGGTCTGATCCCCCGACGGGGCCGGGGCGTGGCCACGATCGGGGCTTTTCGGTGGGCCTTGGTGCTTTGGCGGTAGCGGGCCGGTCGGGTCGAGGACGACCCGGCGCGGCTTCAGACACGAGATGACGTCGGAATCACCTGAGTTCAGATGAGTTCTTCCGCCGAGCCCCCGACGGGGGCGTCGAGGGCCGGTCGTGCGCCGCTCGTGGAAGGGCTCCGAGGCTTACCGGGGGGAGTTTGTCGATGGGAAGCTCCAAAGGGAACGGACGCGATGACGGATCGAAGCGGCGGCCAGGCGACCCGCGCCGGCGACGGATCGGGATGCCGATCCTCGAATCCCTCGAAAATCGCCGATTGCTCGCCGGCGTGACGCCCCCCGGCGGTGGGGGCGGCCTGTTCGACGTCCAGAACGGCCCGCTGGCCAACCTGGGCGCCGACCTGATCACGGTCTATCACGACTACATCAACTACGAGGCGGCCGGCGGCACGGGCCCCTTCGTCTCGACGAAGTCGGACGTGATCAAGTTCGCCGACAGGAACACCGTCGAGATCGACGCCACCGGGACCGGCAGCACCGCGACCTACGTGGCGGCGTTGCAGGGCCTCGGGATGTTCGTGGTCGCGACCGACCCCAAGGTCAACATCGTCGAAGGGTTCATCCCGGTCGCCAGCCTCCCGCAACTGGCCAGCCAGGCCCAGACGCTGAACGCGGTCCCGGTCTACGCCCCGCACGCGAACTTCGTGGGCGTCGCCAACAACCAGGCCGACGCCACGCTCAACGCCCCGGCCGCCCGCGCCGCGTTCGGCGTCGACGGCACCGGCCAGAAGATCGGGGTCCTCTCGACCAGCGTCAGCGAGTACGCCGGCGGCCTGGCCGACTCGGTCCGGACCGGCGACCTGCCGCCCAACGTCCAGGTGATTCAGGACTATCCGGCCGGCCCCCCGACCACGCCCATGATCCCGAACTTCCGGACCGACGAAGGCCGGGCGATGCTGGAGCAGATCCACGACATCGCGCCGGGCGCCCAGCTCGGCTTCGCCACGGCGTTCATCGGGCCGGTGAGCTTCGCCAACAATATCCGGGCGCTCTTCCAGGCCGGCTACACGACGATCGTCGACGACGCGGGCTACTTCCTCGACGCCTTCTACCAGACCGGCGAGATCCAGAACGCCATCAACGAGGTCGTCGCGCAGGGGGCCACCTACCTCTCGTCGGCGGGGAACCAGGGCGACAGCGGTTACTCGTCGCAATTCCGGGGCGTCAACGCCACCGTCACGGGGGTTTCCCCGACCGCCGGGCGGTACATGAACTTCGACCCGACCGGGGCGACGTCGACTCCCACCATCGGGATCAACGTCTACACGGCCGGCAAGGTGGTCATGCAATTCGACCAGCCGTTCAACACCTCCGGCGGCAACGGCGTCACCTCGAACATCGAGCTCGACATCCTCGACCAGGCCGGCAACCTCGTCACCTCGGGCCGGACCAACACCGTCGCCCAGCAGATGCCCATGCAGCTCACCGACGCCACGCTGGCGCCGGGGCTGTACCAGGTGGCGATCAAGGTCAACAGCGGCGCCGACCCCGGCCACGTCGTCTTCTACGCCGCGGGCAATTCCGGGTTCTCGGTCGACCACAAGTTCGGCTCGGCCGGCCAGACGTTCTACCCGTCGACCCACGGCCACAACGCCGGCGAGCGGACCATCAGCGTCGGCGCCGTGCCGTTCTACGGGGCGCCGCCGTTCACCAACCCGGCGACCGTGGTCAGCGAGCCGTTCAGCTCCACCGGTCCGGTCCTCCAGGAGTTCAACTTCCTGGGCCAGCCGGTCGCCCCGACCCTCCTCCTCAAGCCCGACGTGTCGGCCCCCGACGGCGGCAACACGTCGTTCTTCGCGCCGGGGAACTTCCTCGACACGACCAGGGGCTTCGCCACCGCCAACCCCCCCTACCCGGGCAACCCGCCGACGACCTTCACGCCGCCGACCACGGCGACGAACCAGTCCCAGGCCAACCTCCCGGCCTTCTTCGGGACCTCGTCGGCGGCCCCCGACCTGGCGGCCGTCGCCGCCCTGATGAAGCAGGTCAACCCGTTCGTCACCCGCGACGAGATCCTCCAGAACTTCATCGGCAGCACGACGCCGCTGAATTTCTCGGCCAAGGGGGTCTGGAATCCCCAGGGGGGCTTCGGCCTGGTCAACGCCGTGCCGGCCCTGACGCTGGCCTCGCAGCTCCGGGTCACGGCGATCGCGCCGGGCGGCGGCGCGGCCGTCGGCGTGGCGCCGGGGGCGATCACCGTCACGTTCAGCAAGCCGGTCGACCTCCGGACGGTCACGGCGAGCGACCTCCTGGTCTTCGGGCCCAACGGGGCGACGGTGACCGTGGGCCAGCCGGTCGGCGTGGATAGCGCGACGTTCCCGACGATCGTGTCGTTCCCGATCCAGATCACGCCGGCCCCCGGCCGGCTCGCCAACGGGGTCTACACGGTCCAGTTCGTGGCCGGCCCGGTCGTCAGCCAGTCGGGGCAGCGGCTCCAGTCGGGCTTGACCGACACGTTCAACCTCCAGCAGCTCAACCCGCCGCAGGTCACGAACACCGCGATCATCGGCCGGTTCGTCAGCATCCAGTTCAGCCAGCCGATGAACCCGCTGACGATCAACCAGGGGAACCTGTTCATCGTCCGGGCCAACACCGGGACCGGCGACCCGCTCTTCAACCCCAACAACGTCTACGTCTCGAACCTGCCCGGGGCGACGTTCACGTACAACCCGACGTTGAACCTCGCGGTGTTCGACCTGACCAATGTCGCGCAGTCCAGCCTTCCGTCGGACCACTACGCCATCGTCGTCTCGGAGCGCGTCACCGACCTGGTCGGCAACCCGCTCAACGGGGCGTTCAACGGCGTCTTCCCGTCGGGGATCTTCCCGCCGGCGCCCACCGGGACCGCCTTCCTCCAGGACCTGGGAATCCTCTCGCTCCCCGCGCCGGTGATCACCTCGTTGACGCTGGCCCCGGCCTCGGACACCGGGATTCCCGGGGACAACAACACCAACAACAACCGGCCGAACCTGATCGGCCAGGTCGTCGCGCGGTTCCCGACGACCCCGGCCGGGCTGGTCGTCTACGTCGAGTTCAACGGCATCCCGCACGCGGGGGTCCCCCGGGGCGGGCTCGACCTCCAGCCGGGCCAGGGGGGCCGGGGGTTCACCGGGCAGTACGACGCCACGGCCGTGACCGACGCCTTCGGCCGGTTCTCGGTCGCCTATCCGGCCGGCGCCCCCCCGCTGCCCGAGGGGCAGAACCGGGTCCGGGCCGTGGTCGTCGGCCAGACCGACAACCCGCCGTTCCCGGGCCTCTCGGCCACCCAGGACACCGCGTTCCGGATCGACAGCACCCTGCCCTACGTCGGGACGGTCGACGGGTCGCAGCCGACCTCGATCCCCAACTATGGCCAGATCAACGGCCTCACCAACCTCTCGATCAGCGTGGTCGACCCGGTCAACCCGCTCAACCTGGGCGACCCCTTCGCGGTCAGCCCCCAGCTGGCGATCCCGGCGCTCGACCCCGGCACGGTGGCCAACGTCCAGAATTACCTCCTGTTCCGGGTGACCGGCGCCACCACGGTGGCCGACCAGTCGAGCTTCATCAAGACGGCGACCTTCGTTTCGACCTCGGCCCGGTCGCGGTCGTCGGACCCGTACTCCGGCCGGATCGACCTGACGTTCGGCCCGGGCTTGCCGCAGGGCCATTACATCTTCTTCGTCCTGTCGTCGGGCACTGGCTTCGGGCACGGGATCGCCGACGCCGCGGGCAACCCGTTCGCCGGGACCTTCGCCAACTCGGCCGTCGGGGCCCCGGGCAACTTCCAGCTCGACTTCGACCTCCAGCCGACCCCGACGTTCATCACGGCCTACAACGCCTACAGCGCCGACCCGTTCAACGGCAACCCCTACGCCGTCACCACCGGCCCCCGCGCCGCCTACGAGATCCCGCTCGTCGGCCAGCCGGCCAGCGCCCCGGCGCCGCCCACGGCGTTCACGCTCGACTTCTCCAACCCGCTCTATAACTTCAACGGCGACGTCAACGCGGCGAATGCCTACTACTCCCGGGCGTTCCAGCTCGCCCGGTCGGCGACCAGCTCCAACGGCACGGCCACCGGGACCTTCGGGACCTTCGGGACCAGCAACGACGGCAACGGCTACAGCCTGGTCCCCGGCACCAGCGTCCAGCTCATCAACCAGGTCCAGGGGGCGACCTTCGGCCAGGCCGGCTACCAGAACCGGCTCCTGATCACCCTGCCCACCGGCTTCAACCTCGCGCCGGACTACTACCGGTTCTACCTGCCGAACAATGGCCCGACGGCGATCATCGACATCTACGGGAGCCAGCTCGACGGCGAGTTCCAGGGTTATCAGAACGCCAGCGGCAAGTATGTCAACCAACTGCCCACCGGCCAGATCCGCGGGAGCAACCCCTTCGAACCGTCCGACCTGACCGGCGACGGGATCGCCGGCGGGGCGTTCATGACCGGCTTCGTGGTGGTGCCCAACGGCAACGTCATCCACGCCCGGCCCGACGCCCTGTACAACCCGCAGATCCCCAGCCAGATCCCCAACGGCACGGCGGCCCGCCCGTACCCGGTCCTGGCCCCCCAGGCGGTCCCCAACACCATCAACGGCGGCGACCTCAACAGCACGGTCAACTCGGGCACCAACTTCAACCTGACCTTCGACCGCGCCGGCCTCGGGTCGTTCCAGCCTTCGGCCTTCTTCGCCGCCCAGCAGTTGGTCCAGGCCAACGGCGGCCCGGTCGTGATCCTGGCCGAGGCGTCGATCCCGACCCGCGACCCGATCACCGGCGCCCTGACCCAGCGGCCGTTCGTCCTCCGGGCCCCGGCCGGCCCCGACCAGGTCGCCAACGACGCCAGCGCCGCCATCCCCACGATGACCACGCTGATCTTCGAGCAGGGCACGGCCCTGAAGATGCAGAACGCCGCGTTGCTGGTCCAGAACCAGGGCAGCGCCTTGCAGGTCCTCGGCGGCCCCAACTCGTTCCAGCAGGTCATCATCACGTCGTACAAGGATTCGTCGGTCGGCGGGGCCACCAATGGCGACGCGACCTCGGTCCCGGCCTCGGGCGACTACGGCGGCATCGTCTTCCGGAACTTCGACCAGTACAACAACGGGAGCCCCCGGTCGAGCCTGTTCCCCGGCCAGCTCCCGCTCACCGGGAACTCGTCGATCGACCGCCGGCTCAACGGGCCGATCGTCCACCGCGATGACCCGATCAACCCGATGGACGCCGTCTCGGGCGCCGACGACATCATGTCGTATATCAACTTCCTGGTCGAGAAGTACGCCGGCGGCGCGGTCCCGCAGAGCAACGGCTTCCGCTACGACGGCGTGACGATCCAGAACAGCCGGCCCACGATCACCAACACCGAGATCGCCTTCGCCGGGGTCCCCTCCCAGACCTCCCAGGCGGGCCCCGGCTCGGCCCAGGCCGGCCTGTCGGTCAACGTGGACGCCCTCCGCCAGGACGACGTCGCCGCCGGTCCCCTGCTCCGCGGCGACACGTTCACCAACAACGGCCTCAACGGCATCTACATCCGCGGCGAGATCGCCTCGGGCATCGCCGAGCCGACCAACGCCGTCAACTACGCGACCAACAGCCCGGCCCAGGGGGGCGCGCGCAACTACGTCCTGAACGACCCCTATCCCTACCTCCTGACCACCCGGCTGGTCATCGGCTCGTCGCAACTGGTCGAGTCCGGCGGGACCCAGGCCCCCGGAGGGACCAGCGACCGCCTCTACGTCAATCCCGGGATGCTCGTGAAGTTCGTCCGCGGGGCCGCCCTGGAGACGACCTCGGCCTCGGCCAGCCTCAACGTCGGCGACCAGACCTACATCCGCCAGTACGATGGCAACCGCAACTTCGGGCCGTCCGACCCCAACTTCAGGCCCAACTCGCCGACGCTGGCGAAGGTCGTGTTCACCTCGTTCTTCGACGACACCGCCTCGACCAGCTACTTCGACCCCCTCACCCAGCAGACCACGGTCCTCGTCCAGCCGTTGCCGGCGGGCAGCGGCGGCTCCGGCCCGCTCCAGCCCACGCCCGGCAACGTCCCCGACCTGGCCCGGTGGGGCGGCGTGATCATCGACAACTCGGGCACCATCGCCGTCATCAACTCGACCATCTTCCGCTACGGCGGCGGCACCGTGAACACCAGCGGCGGGACCGGCACCGCGCACGTCCTCGAGGTCGGCGGCGGGGCCCTGGGCGCCCGGGTCTCGATCACCAACAACACCTTCAACGACAACGCCGACGCCCCGATCAACCTCCAGCCCGACTCGCTCCTGGCCGGCGACCCCCAGCGTCCCCTGCTCTCGGGCGACCCGTTCATCCACGGCAACCTCTTCGTCAACAACGACGTCAACGCCGTCGTCGTCCAGGGGGGGACCCCCCTGCCCAACAGGCCGAACCTCAACCACGACTCGGTCTGGACCGGGACGGACTTCACCTACGTCCTCCGCGCCACGATCGTCCTGGCCGGCGGCCTGCTCGATCAGCCCAGCGCGACCCAACTCGTCGCCCAGCCGAAGCCGGTCGTCAACCTCACGCTCCAGAGCACGTTGCCCAGCACGATCCTGGCCGATGGCACGTCCGTCGCCGCCCCGGGCATCCCGCTGATCATCAAGGAGCAAGGGGGGATCGCCAACCTGCCCCAGGGGAGCGGCCAGAACGGCTCGGGCCCGCTCCCGACCGATCCCAACTACTCCTTCATCGGCGGGGCCGGCTTCATCGTGGGCGCCGACAACGGCATCGACCCGCCCGCGAATCCTCCCTTCGAACTGCTGGTCGACAATGGCGCCTTCAGCCAGATCCGGATCGTCGGGATCGGGGGCAACCAGGCCACCGGCCAGACCCGCGTGCCGGTCATCATCACCTCGATCCACGACAACACCGTCGGCACCACCGTGGGCAACACCACGATCAACACCGTCCTCCGGGGCGATACCGTGGCGCCCCAGCCCGGCGACGGCGGCGTGATCCTCTTCGGCGCCAATTCGCTGACGAACTACGCCCTCCAGGACCCCCGCTCCGGGAGCCTCATCGACAACGCCGACATCCGCTACATCTCGCGGATCGAGCAGCAGGGCGGCGGGCTCATCTACACCTACGTCTTCGGGACCGAGACCGCCTTCAACCCGATGCTAGACAGCCCCTTCGCGACCAAGATCGGGCTCAACCTCGGCGGCAACGTCGGCTACTCCGCCCAGTACAACCAGGCCAAGCAGCTCACGATCTCCAACTCCAACCTGGCGAGCTTCAGCGACTCCGCCTTCATCGCCCACCCCGGCTACCCGGCCCTCACCATCACGGGCAACTACAACGTCGCCAACTCGGGGGGCGTCGTCCGCCTGGCCAGCTACCTTGGCGAGCCGACGCACACCTACTTCGTCAACGACACCATCTCGAACATGCGGAACGTGGCGATCCAGCTCCGCACCGAGAGCGTGGACAACGTCAACTTCCCCAGCCCGTCGATGGCGGTGTTCCTCAACAACACCTTCTACAACGTCGGGGCCGGGATCGTCACCGAGGCCCCCGTCTTCGACGGCCGGAACGACCTCTCGCACGTGTCCTTGCTGGCGATGGACAACATCTTCTCCAACATCGCGCCCAACGCGACCTACCCGACGGCCACGGGGATCGCCGTCCAGTCCCTCGGCCAGAATTACATGAGCGACCTCCAGTACAACCTATTCGGCCCTGACGTCATGACACAGGCCGTCGGGATCAGCAACAGCCAGCCGGTCAACGGCAACCCGGCATTCCGCGACCCCGCCAACGGCAACTTCTTCCTCCTGTCCAACTCGGATGCCATCGACCGGGCCCGGAGCGAGCTGGGGCCGTCGATCTTCGGCGACATGCTCTCGCCGGCCGTGACGATCGACCCCAACAACATCAACGCCATCCCGATCCGCAACCAGTCCGGCGCCATCAACCCGTTCGGCGGGCGGCTGATTTTTGGATTGCCGCCCGGCGCCCTGTACGACACCGTGACCTTGCCCGGCGAGCCGGTCCTGGAGCGGGGCTTCCCCGACCTTTGGGTCCCGACCCTGTCCGTGGCGCCCCCCCTGGTCCCCGTCTCGGCCACCGCCCCGGTGATCCCCGGGACCGTCGGCACCGGCAGCAACGGGGCGACTTACGCCTACACCCCGATCGTCGGCGAGCGCGACCAGGCGGGCAACTTCCGGCAGAAGGACATCAACGCCCCGCGGAACTACGGCTTCGGCACCCGGCCGGTCTTCGACATCGGCGCCTTCGAGTACATCATCCAGAACCCGCCGGTCGTCACCGCCATCACGGCGAGCTTGCCCAACGTCCCCGCCCCGGTGAATCTCTACAACCCCGGCGGGATCGCCGGAGCCAACCAGGCCCCCCAGTCGATCCTGGTCCAGTTCAACGAGCAGCTCGACCCGGCCACCCTGAACGGGATGTCGGTGATCCTCCTGGCCTCCGGCGGCGACGGCATCTTCGGCAACATGAACAGCCCGGCCGACCGCGCGATCAACTTGTCGGGCCGCCTGGCCTTCGACCCGGCCACCAATACCCTGACCATCAACACCTCGGGCCTCTTCCCCACCGGCATCCTCCTCAACGACCAGTATCGGTTGATCCTCAAGGGGACCGGCTCCAACATCATCAAGGACCGGAACGGCCTGGCCCTCGACGGCTACACCAAGAACGACACGCTCCCGCTCCCCTCGGGAAGCGACCAGTTCCCCGGCAGCGACTTCATGGTCGACTTCACGGTCTCCACGAGCTCGCCATCGATCGTGGCGGGTTCCTTCCGGCTCGCCCCCGGCTCCGACACCAGCGGCGGGTCGAGCATCACCAGGACCCGGACGCCGACCTTCATCGGCACGATCACCGACGTCTTCCCGCCGATTAACCCGCTGGTCGGCGATCAGGTCTTCGTCGACATCTCGACCCGGGGGGATGGCAATTACGACATCCTCAACGCCGCCACCGGGGTCACCGACGCCACCGGCAACTTCTCGGTGACGGTCACCAGTCCGCTCCCGCAGACCCCTTACATCGTCAACCCCACCACTGGCATCCAGGGCTTCGGCGACCTCAACGTCACCTTCGCCCGGGTCCGGGTCATCAACGCGGCCGGCAACGCCTCGGCCACGATCAACTCGCCCGGCTCGGTGTTCCTGGCCCAGGGGGCCTTGACCGCCTTCGAGATCGACACCATCGCCCCGCGGGTCACGGCGTTCGGCCCGTCGGCCAACGTCCTGGCCCCCCCCGACGCCGCCGGCAACATCCCCGTCACGGCCACCTTCAGCAAGAACATCAAGCCCTCGACCCTCAACGCCAACTCGATCCAAGTGTTCCGGGCCGGCGGCGGCGGGAGTTTCGTCGGCAACGGCATCCAGGTCCCCATCGACCCCAATAGCTTCCGGTTCACCTACCTGAGGACGCCCAGCGGGGCCGTGACCGTCCAGTTCAACATCCTCGGGCCGCTCCCCAACGACCTATATCGGATCATCCTCAAGGGGACCGGGGCCAACCCGATCACCGACATCGCCGGCAACCCCCTCGACGGGGCCAACACCGGCGTCCCGGGCTCCGACTTCGTCAACGGGATCTTCGTCGTCTATTCGCCGACCAACTCGCGGCCGATCTACGTCGGCAATCAGCCCGGCGAGATCCTCGACCCCCTGGCCGCCAGGGGGACCCGGGCCAACCCGTACCTCACGATCAACGCCGGGATCGCCGTCGCCAACACCGGCGATAACGTCCTGGTCCTGCCCGGGACCTACTACGAGGACGTCATCCTGAAGGGCCAGGTCCGCCTCCTCTCGGCCAACGCGGCCAGCACCGACGCCGGCTACCTCCCCGGGAGCCCGTACGACACCCTGATCTACGGCGTCGCCCCCACCGGGGCCGCCGCGGGCAACCCGACCAACGTGGTGACCGGCTTCAACCTCAACAGCATCGTCGGCGTCCCGACCGAGGTGTCCGGCTTCTCGATCATCGCCCCGCTCCTGGGCAATCCCGTCACCGGCGTGATCGACACGACCTCCTCGGCCGTGGCGCTCTACAACGCCAGCGTCCTGGTGGACAAGAACTACATCATCAACGCCGGCGTCGGCGTCAACATCGCCACCTCGGGGACGAACGCCGCCACGCCGACGATCGCCACCAACGTCATCGCCGGCAACATCACCGGCATCGGGATCTCCGACACCAACTCGACGTCGTCGCTGTCCACCACGACCAACGTCTTCAACAACACCATCGTCGACAACACCTTCGGCTTGTACAACACCTCGAGTACCCCGGGGATCATCCAGTCCTACGTCGTCAACGACATCTTCTACAACAACCACGAGCTGACCTCCCAGCGGTTCGGCACCGGGATCTTCTCGAACACGGCCAACACCCTGGTGGTTGGCAACGACCTGTTCTTCGCCAACGGGGTCAACAACTCGCCGGGGAGCCAGGCGGTCGGCCTGTTCACCGGGTTCAACCCGGCCGCCCTCTCGGCCACCCTGGACGTCCAGAACAACTTCCTGGCCGATCCCCGGTTCACCGCCCCCCGCGACCCCCGGCCCAACGGCGATACCCCGCCGGTCTTCTTCCTCGACGGCAGCTACGACCTGACCGGCCGCTCGCCGGCCGTCAACGCCGCCAACCCCGCCGTCGCCCCGGCGACGGACATCCTGTATCGCGTCCCGGTCCCGGTCGCCGGCCACGGCTTCCCCGGCACCGGCCCGGCCAGCATCGGGGCCTTCTACTACCTGGGCACCGGCGGGATCACCTTCACGCCCGTCGGCGGGACCAACCCGATCCGCACCACCCAAGGGACCGGCCTCAACGGCCAGCTCGTCAGGGCCCTCGCCGCCGACGCCAGCCTGATGGTCGGCGGCAGCCTGCCCATCGGCACCAAGAAGTTCGACGTCGTGACCACCTCGCTGTCGATCGACGGGGTCGCCGGGGGGACCGCCTACGTCGCCGCCCCGAGCTTCATCGACGTGGACTTCTCCAACAACGTCGTCCGCTCGACCGTCGTCCCGTCCGACCTCATCCTGTCGGGCAGCGGGCTCCAGGTCGGCAACCCCGCCAAGGCCACCGGCCTGGAATGGGTCGACACCCACACCGTCCGGTTCCTCCTGACCGGGGGCTTCAACCCCACCGGGACGGTGAACCTGACGATCCCCTCCGGCAAGATCAAGGACACCCGGGGCGATTCGCTCGTCCCGTTCGCCGACAGCTTCACGATCGGGTCGGCCCCCGCCACCCCGACCTCGGGCACGACCTCGCCGGTCGCCGTGCCCGCCTTCGCCGCCCTGTCCACCGCGACGGGCCAGCCCGTCGCGGTCCCCGGCCCGGTCGCCGTCAACTACGGGGTCCACGCCGCCAAGTCCACCAAGCATGCCTCGACCAAGTCGGCCCACCCGGCGACCCCGAAGGCGTCCCACGCCACCCCCAAGCCGGCCCACAAGGTGGCGGCCCACAAGGTGGCGGCCCCCAAGGCCGCCCATCCGAAGAAGGGCAAGTAAGCCGCCCCGGCCCCGAAACGTCCCGAACCTCCCCGAACGGGCGGCCCCTCACCGGGCCGCCCGTTTCGCTGGGCTGGCCCGCCGTCCTTGACCGCCCGGCCGCCGCCGTCTTAAGATGATGGCCTGCCCCGAGCCCGGCCTCTTTCCCCCTCTTCAGGGCTTTGCCCATGACCGCCCGGTCGCCCGGATCGCTCGTCGTGGCCGCCTGCTGGCTCGCCCTGGCCGGCCCGCTCCGCGTCGAGCCGACGTCGATCGACCTCGATGGCGCCGACGGCCGGCAACAACTCGCCGCCTCGATCGAAGACCCCGACGGCACGGCCCGCGACGTGACCCGCGCGGCCCGCTTTTCGGTCGAGCCGCCGGGAATCGCCGAGGTGTCCCCGACCGGCCTCGTCACGCCCAAGGCCGACGGCCGGGCCACCCTCCGCGTCGAGTCCGCCGGCCAGGTCGTCGAGGTCCCCCTCATCGCCCGGGACGCCGGCCAACCCCGCCCGGTGGGCTACCGGGTCGACGTCGCCGCCCTGCTCTCCCGGGGCGGCTGCAACGCCGGCGCCTGCCACGGCAACCTCAACGGCAAGGGCGGCTTCCGGCTCAGCCTCCGCGGCGACGACCCCGACTTCGACCTCGCCGCGCTGACCCGCGACACCTTCGGCCGCCGCGTCGCCCCGGCCGACCCGGCGCGAAGCCTCCTCGTCCTCAAGCCCACCGGCCGCGTCCCCCACGAGGGGGGATTCCGGTTCGGCCCCGCCTCGCCCGAGGCCGCCACCCTGACCCGCTGGATCGCCCGGGGCGCGGTCGACGACCGAGGCGCCGCCCCGACGGTGGCCCGGCTCGACGTCTTCCCCGCCGAACGGATCGCCGTCGCCCCGGCCCTCGCCCAGCAACTCGTCGTGACCGCCACCTTCTCCGACGGGACCCGCCGCGACGTGACCCGGCAGGCGTCCTTCGACGTCAACGACCCGACCCGCGTCGGCGTCGACCCCGCCGGGCGGGTCGAGGCGGTCCGGCCGTTCGAGGCCGTCGTCGCCGTCCGCTACCTCGGCGGTCGCGACGTGAGCCGGCTCGCCTTCCTGCCCGATCGCCCCGGGCCGACCGGGCCCGGGCCGACACCCGACAACGCCGTCGACGCCGCCGTCTTCGCCAAGCTCCGGGCCCACAAGATCCGCCCGGCGGCCCTCGCCACCGACGCCGTGTTCCTCCGCCGGGCCTATCTCGACGCCCTCGGCGTCCTGCCCACCCCCGCCGAGGTCCGCGCCTTCCGGCTCGACCCCGACCGGCCCCGGCTGGTCGACCGCCTGCTCGCCCGGCCGGAGTTCGCCGACTTCTGGGCCCTGAAGTGGGCCGACCTGCTCCGCAACGAGGAGAAGACGATGGGCCCCAAGGGGGTCTGGGTCTTCCAGAGATGGCTCCGCGACCAGGTCGCCGCCGACGTCCCCCTGGATGGCTTCGCCCGCTCCCTGATCGCCTCGACCGGCTCGACCTACCGGGTCCCGCCGGCCAGCTTCCACCGGACCAACCGCGACCCGATGACCGCCGCCGAAGCCCTCGGTCAAGTTTTCCTCGGCGTCCGGCTCCAATGTGCCCGCTGCCACAACCACCCCTTCGACGTCTGGACCCAGGACGACTATTTCGGCCTGGCCGCCGCCTTCGGCAACGTCAAGCGCAAGCAGATCAACAACCAGAAGGTCGACGCCCTCGACTCGCGCGAGATCAGCGGCGACGAGGTCATCTACCTCGCCGGGAGCCCCGAGATCGCCCAGCCCCGGACCGGCCGGGCGCTCGCCCCCAAGGCCCCGGGCGGACCCCGGCTCGACCCCGGCACCGACGGCGACGCCCTCGCCGCCCTGGCCAACTGGCTGACCCGCGACAACCCCCAGTTCGCGAAGAACCTCGCCAACCGCGTCTGGTTCCACCTGATCGGCCGGGGCGTCGTCGAGCCGGTCGACGACTTCCGCGACTCCAATCCGCCGTCCAACCCCGCCCTCCTCGACGCCTTGGCCGCCGAACTGGCCCGGGGGGGCTATCGCCTCCGCCCGCTCGTCGCCACGATCATGAAGTCCCGGACCTACGGCCTCGACGCCCGGCCCGACGACCCGGACGACCCCGACGGCGACGGCATCAACTTCTCCCACGCCGCCGTCCGGCTCCTGCCCGCCGAGGTCCTCGTCGACGCCATCGCCCAGTTCCTCGAAAAGCCCGAACCCTTCGCCCTCGCCCCCCGGTCCGCCCGCGCCGTGCAGATGCCCGGCGCCCGGCCTGGGGGGACGTTCCTCAAGGCGTTCGGCAAGCCCGATCGCCTGTTGACCTGCGAATGCGAGCGGTCCGACTCCACCACGCTGGCCCAGGCCTTCCAGCTCATCAACGGCGAAGCGATCCGGTCGCGCCTCGTGGCCGACGACAACCGGATCGGCCGCCTGATCGCCGCCGGGGCGGCCGACGCGGCGATCCTCGACGAGCTGGCCCTGGCCGCCCTCGGCCACGAGTTCGACCCCACCCGAGCCGCCGGATTCCTCGGCCACGTCGCCCGGGGCCCCGACCGTCGGCGAGCCTGGGAAGACGTCGCCTGGGCGATCCTCAACAGCAAGGAATTCCTGCTCAGGCATTGAAAAACGGGAAATTCAACCGCTCTTCCAACCTTCGCGATCTTGGCGCCTTGGCGGCTGAGATCTTGTCTTCCTCCGTCCCGAAAGGATCGTCGCCATGAACCGAGGATGCCCCGACTTCCGGGCGGCCGGGCGCTCGACGCGGCGGAGCTTGTTGAGGGCCGGGGCGGCGGGCTTCGCCGGCCTGAACCTGCCGACGCTGCTCCGGGCGGCGGCGAAGCCCGGGACGGCCGGGTCCCCTCGGGCCAAGCACGTCGTGTTCCTCCACCAGTTCGGCGGGCCGTCGCACCTCGACACCTTCGACATGAAGCCGGGGGCCCCCGACGGCATCCGGGGCGAGTTCCGGCCGATCCAGTCGGGCCAGCCGGGGTTGTTCCTGAGCGAGCACCTGCCGAAGTTCGCCCGGGTCCTGGGCCGGTTCGCGCAGGTCCGGTCGGTCCACCACGGGATGAAGAACCACAACTCGGCCGCCTACTACAGCCTGACCGGCCACGCGCCGCCGGTCGACGACATCCGGCTCCGCGACACCCAGGAGTTGTACCCGTCCTACGGGAGCGTCGTGGCGCGGTTCCGGCCCATGGACGACCCGGCGGTGCCGACCTACGTCTCGTATCCGCACGTCTTGCGCGACGGGAGCGTCACCCCCGGCCAGGGGGCGAGCTTCCTGGGCAAGGGGTTCGACCCGTTCTTCGTCGGCCGCGACCCGGCCCGGGCCGACTTTCGCCTGCCCGAGCTGAGCCTGCCCGCCGAAACCTCGATCGGCCGGCTCGACGACCGTCGGGGGCTGCTCCGGATGGTCGACGCGCAGGGCGACCTCGGCTGGTCGGGCACGGCCCGCGGGATCGACGCCTTCTATGACCGGGCGCTGGCGATGCTCGGTTCGCCCCGGGTCAAGGACGCTTTCGACCTGTCGCGCGAGCCCGAAGCCCTCCGCGACGCCTACGGCCGGACCACCTATGGACAGAGCTGCCTGCTCGCCCGCCGATTGGTCGAGGCCGGGGTCCGGTTCGTCACCGTGTACTTCTCCGAGTCGATCGGCGGCAAGGGCTCCGGGGGCTGGGACACCCACGGCGACAACTTCAACCAGCTCAAGGACCGCCTCTGCCCCCCGACCGACCAGACCGTGCCGACGTTCATCGACGACCTCGCCGCGCGCGGGCTCCTCGACGAGACCCTGGTCGTCTGGATGGGCGAGTTCGGCCGTTCCCCCCGGGTCACCAATACCGCCCAGTTCGGCCCCGACGGTCGCGACCACTGGCCCCGCTGCTACACCGTGCTCCTGGCCGGCGCGGGCATCACCCCCGGCGCCGTGCACGGGTCCAGCGACCGGATCGGCGCCTACCCCGCGTCCGACCCCGTCACGCCCGACGACATCGCGGCCACCCTGTTCTGGGCCCTCGGGATCGACCCCGCCACCGAGGTCCGGGACGCCCTGGGCCGCCCCCTCCCCATCGCCGCCGGCCAGCCCCTGACCCGCCTCTTCGGCTGAACCGGGGGGGCCGGGAAAACGAACCGTCACGAACGTCAGTCGGGGCCTTCCGGACCCCGCGAGGGATCGGGGATGGGAGGGACGAAGCCCGGGCGGTCCACGACGACGAGCCCCGCCTTGCCGAGCCGGCTCAGCACGATCGGCCAGTGGCGGGCCAAGCTCTGGGCTTCCATCGTGTGGTCGCACTCGATCGTGTCGCGGTCGAACCGGCCGATCACCCGGGCCCCGCCGGGGGCGCGGTCGAGGGCCTTGCGGACGGCGTTCACGCTCGCGGCCTTGACGAAGAAGCGTCCCATCGCGGCGATCCTCCCCATTCCTGGCCGGTCGGGCCTCGTGGTAGACTCGGGTCACCCGCCCGAAGGACATCCCCCGGCCCGACCGGAGCCGCGCCGCGCCATGACCGACCCGCCCACCAACATCCGCGCCCACCAGGGTGAGCAGGCCCTCGAACTGGCCTGGGTCGACGGCCGCTCCGACCGCCTCCCCTATCGCTACATTCGCGGCGAATGCCCGTGCGCCACCTGCAAGGACGAGTGGACCGGCGACCGGATTCTGGACCCGGCCTCGATCCGCGCCGACCTCAAGCTCGAAGGGATGGAGCCGATCGGCAACTACGCCGTCCGGCTCGTCTGGAGCGACGGCCACTCCTCCGGGCTTTATTCCTGGGAAAACCTCCGCCGGCTCGCCGACGACGCCCCCCGGTGAGCTTTCTCGACACCTCGGGGCCGACCCGGGTTCACCGGAATCCGCCGCCCGTGCCCCCTCCGGCCGGCGGGGCCGTGCCGCCGACGCTCCCCATCAACGCCGGCGGCGCTGGGCCTTTGCCCGTCATCATCAGGTGGACCTCGGCCCGGAGGAAGCGAACCTCGTCGCGGAGTTTCGTCAGGCTTTCCAGGACCTCCGGCCCGATCTCGACCGGGAGGGCGTCGGACTCTTTGTTGGTGATCACGACGATCCCGTCCTTCTGGATGTGGTACTTCAAGCCGACCTGTTCGAGCAACATCCCGAGCGAGGTGGCCAACGGGACGGGCTTCTTGAACGCGAGGTTGACGGTCGAGGCCATCGTCTTGTCGGCATCCTGGAGCCCGCGCGGGTCGAAATAGAGGGGGATGCCGCTGGCCGGGTCGTCCTTGTCGGCGGTGACTTCCTCGATGAACTTCTTGACGTCCTCCAGCGGCGTATCGGTGGCGAAGTTGATCCCGACCTTCTCCTGGAGCTTCATCCAGGTCTTCGCCGCCTCGGGGGTCATCGGCGGTGCCGCCAGGTGGACGACGCGGCCGTGGCCGTCGGGCTCGTCCCCACCCCCCCCGCCGACCGCCCCGCCGAGGGCCGCCGCCCCCACCGCCGCCGCCGGGGGAGGCGAGACGGCCCGCGCGGACGGCCGCGTGCCCATCGAAACGGCGATCAACCCGGCCAGGGAAATTCCGGCCACGCGCAAGAGGGATGTCCGACTCATCGGTGCGGCTCCTCGGTCAAGGACGGTGGGTGCGAGCGACGGGCGGGCGATCCGATCTTAACGGGAGACGGGGCCCGCCGGAACCGAATTCGAAAGATCGACGAACCTCAACGGCCCTTGGCGCCTGGGGCTTTCAAGTCGCGGCGGAGGTCGTGGACCTCGGCCCGGAGGGTGGCCATCTCCTCCTTCAACTGGCGGATGGCATCGGCGTCGGCCCTCGGGCGACGGACGGGGCCGGCTCCCGCCGCGTCCCCGGGCGAAGTGACGATCAGGACGCCTTCCGGGTCGATCCGATAGACCAGGCCGAGCTGCTTGAGGAGCAGCTTGAGGGTCAAGGCGAGGGGGATGCCCTCGACGTTGATCGACACCGTCGAGGCCATCGTCTTGTCAACCTCCCGCAAGCCCTGGGGGTCGACGTAGATCGGGAGGCCCGTGGGGAACCCGGCCTTTTCGTCCTGCGTCGACGATTCGATATACTTCTTGACGTCCTCCAGGGGCGTGTCGGCCGGGAAGTTCATCGAGATCCGCTCATGGAGCTTCAACCAGACCCGGGCCGCCCGCTCGGTCATCGGCGGCGGGGTCGGGTGGTCACCCTGGGCGACCTGGGGAGCGGCGTCGTTCGCCGGGGCGGGCGCGAGGCCCGGCTCCGTCCCGCCAGGTCGCTGGGCCCTGAGCGGGTTGTGCCCGGCCAGGGCGACGGTCGCCAGGGCGACCGAGGCGAGGGCGAGCCAGCCAAATTGGTGAATCCGACGCATCGAATGGGCTCCTTCGACGAAGTGGCGGACGCTCCAGGATCGGGCCCGAGAGACCCCGACCGCACCTTAGACGACCCGGGCCGCCCGAAGATTCCCCGGAGGAACGCCACTTTGTCGAAACCGCCCACGATCACCGTCGCCCTGCCGACCCGCGACGGGGCCCGCTACCTCCCCGAGGCCCTGGCCGGCCTCGTGGCTCAAGATGGGGTCGTCTTCGAGGTGGTCGTCTCCGACGACCGCTCGGACGACGCCACGACGGCCCTCGTCCGGGAAGCCCTGGGCGACCGCGCGCGGGTCTCGGTCAACCCGGAGCGGCTCGGCCTGGCCGGCAACTGGAACCGCTGCGTCGCCCTGAGCCGGACCCCGCTGGTCGCCGTCTTCCACCAGGACGACGTCATGAAGCCCGGCCACCTCGCGGCCCACCTCGCCGCGTTCACGGCGGAACCGGCCGTCGGCCTGATCGCCTCGGCGGCCGACGTGATCGACGCCGAGGGCCGCGAGGTGGCGCCGTCGGTCGTCGACCGGGGCGGGTGCGGGCCGGTGGATCGCCTCTATCGCCCCGGCCGGTTCGTCGACGAGCTGGCCGTCGGCAACCCGCTCCGCTGCTCGGGGGTCACCCTGAGCGCCGAGGCCCACGCCGAGGTCGGGGGCTTCGACCCGAACTATCGCTACGTCGTCGACTGGGATTTCTGGCTCCGGGTCGCCCGCCGCCGCCCCGTCGCCTGGCTCGCCCGGCCCACCGTCGCGATCCGCTGGCACCCCGCGAGCGAGACCCACCGGTTCGCGACCGGCACGACCGACCTCGACGAGACGGCCCGCCTGCTCGACGAGTTGTACGATCCGGAGGAACCGGGACTGACCGACCCCGGGAAATCCCGCCGGTCGGCCGACCGCCGGCTCGCCCGAGCCTTCCTGAACCGGGCCCACGTCGCCCTCAAGGCGAAGGATCGCCCCCTGGCCCGCCGATGCCTGGGCCACGCCGTCCGGCTCTCGCCCGCGATCGTTCGCGAGATCGCCCTCGACCCGAAGCTCGCCATGCGCCTGGCGACGTTGTTGCTCACGCCGCGAGGCGGCGTATCAAGCGAATAGGGCGGCGACCTCGCAGCGGAACCCGGGGAGGATGTCCTCGCCGTCGAGCACGTCGCCGACCTTGAGCCGGGCCCTCGTCCCATCCTCGCGGATCACCTCGACGGCTTGAATGCCGGGGTAGACGACCCAGATCAAGGGGATGCCGGCGGCCTCGTAGTCGGCGAGCTTCTCCTCGAGCTTTTCGACCGTGTCGTTGGGCGAGATCACCTCGACGACCAGGTCGGGCGCGACCCGGCCGTGACCTTCGAACGGCCGGCCGTCCGGGAGCCGCTCCCGGCGGGTGAACGAGACGTCGGGGATGCGGACCTTGTTGGGGTCGTCCGGGAAGATCTGGTAGCTGCCCTGACCCCCGTTCACGAACCCGAGGTTCCCCGGATGGACATGGGTGATTAATAAATAGATCAAATAAGCCCCGATACCGTCGGATTTTTGCCCCATTTCGCGTTCCAGTAGCCGGCCGTCGACCAATTCCGGCATCGGCCGGTCCTCGATGGCCAGGAGGTCTTCGGGGGTGTGGCGGGTTTGTGTGACGGTCGCCATCGTTCTTGACCTCGGTTGCCGGGAGCCGGGATGGGATACTTGACAACATCTCAGAGGAACAAGGAGGCGACCTCGCAGCGGAAGCCGGGGAGGATGCCTTCGCCGTCGAGGGAGTCGCCGACCTGGAGCACGGCCATCGTCCCATCCTCGCGGATCACCCGGACGGACTTCAACCCGGGATAGACGACCCAGATCAGGGGGATTCCGGCGGATTTGTAGTCGGCGAGCTTCTCCTCGAACTTCTCGATCGTGTCGTTGGGAGAGATGACCTCGACGACCAGGTCGGGGGCGACACGGCCGTGACCCTCGGCCGGACCGCCCGGCGGAACCCGCTCGGCCCGAGTGAACGAGAAGTCGGGGATGCGGACCCGATCTCGCTCCCCGGGAAAAATCTGATAGCTTCCCTGAGCCCCGTTGCAGAGGCCGAGGTTCCCGGCCTCGACGAACACGCCAATCCGGACCCCCAGTCGGAACGCGATCGAGTCGGCTTTCTGTCCCATCTCGCGCTCCAGGAGTTCACCATCGACCAGCTCGGGCATCGGCCGGTCGTCGATTTTCAGGAGGTCTTCGGGGGTGTGGCGGGTCGCGGTGATGGTGGCCATCGTTTCGAACCTCTGTTGCCGGGGGGCGTAGATTGAGGGCATAATAACCGATTGCGACCTGCTCGTCTCCCGGGATGCCGCGCGCCTTCACATGAACGACACAACGACCGGACCCCCCTGCTCGACCCGGAACGCCGGGCCCAACGTCGCGCCGACGCAACTGCCGGCGTTGCCGCTGGTGACGTTGCCCTTGCCCCACCTGCCGGCCGGCCGGGCGGAGATGGAGGCCCGGGGTTGGGACGCGGTCGACGTGGTGTTCGTCACCGGCGACGCCTACGTCGACCACCCGGCGTTCGCGATGGGCATCCTCGGCCGGGTCCTGGAGTCGGCCGGGTTCCGGGTGGCGATCTTGAGCCAGCCCGACTGGCGGACCGCCGAGCCCTGGCGGGAGTTCGGCCGCCCGCGCCTGTTCTTCGGCATCAGCGCCGGGAACATGGACAGCATGATCAACCACTACACGGCCAACAAGAAGGTCCGCAACGACGACGCCTACAGCCCGGGCGGCCGGATCGGCCTGAGGCCCGACCGCGCCACGTTACCCTATTGCCAGCGGGCCCGCGAGGCGTTCCCCGGCGTCCCGGTGATCGCCGGCGGGGTCGAGGCCAGCTTGCGGCGGCTGGCCCATTACGACTACTGGAGCGACACCGTCAAGCGGTCGATCCTGCTCGACTCCAAGGCCGACCTCGTCGTCTTCGGGATGGGCGAGCAGCCGGTCGTCGAGATCGCCCGGCGGCTCCAGGGGGGGGAAACAGTCCGCGACCTCCGGGGGATGCGCGGGGTGGCCTACGCCCTCGGGGCCAAGGAAACACCGCCGGCCGAGGCCCTGGTCTTGCCCTCGTTCGAGGAGATCAAGGCCGATCGGGTCGCCTTCGCCCGCGCGACCCGGATCATCCACCAGGAAACCAACCCGCTCAACGCCCGGGCCCTGGTCCAGTACCACGACCGCCAGGCCGTGGTCGCCAACCCGCCGGGCCTGCCGATCAGCCAGGACGACATGGACCGGGTCTACGGCCTCCCGTACACCCGCCGACCCCACCCGATGTACCGGGGGGAGAAGATCCCGGCGTTCGAGACGGTCAAGGACTCGGTCACGATCATGCGCGGCTGCTTCGGCGGCTGCACGTTCTGCTCGATCACGGCCCATCAGGGGCGGATCATCCAGAGCCGGTCGAAAGAGTCGATCCTGGGCGAGCTGAAGCAGATGGGGAGCGACCCAGGCTTCTCGGGCGTGGTGTCCGATATCGGCGGCCCGACGGCGAACATGTACCAGATGCGCTGCACAAAGCCCGAGGTCGAGGCGAAGTGCAAGCGGCTCTCGTGCGTCCACCCGAAGATCTGCAAGCTCCTGGGCACCGACCACGGCCCGCTCGTCGAGCTGATGCGCGAGAGCCGCGACGTGCCCGGCGTCCGCAAGGTGTTCGTCGCCTCGGGCATCCGGATGGACCTGGCGCAGCTCTCGCCCGAGTACATGGAGGAGCTGGCCGCCCACCACGTCGGCGGCCACCTCAAGGTCGCCCCCGAGCACACCGACCCCGACGTCCTCAAGCGGATGAAGAAGCCCGACGGCGACGACTACGCCGGCTTCGCCGACGCCTTCAAGGACGCCAGCGCCAAGGCGGGCAAGCCCAAGCAGTACCTCGTCCCCTACTACATCGCGTCGCACCCCGGCAGCGACCTCCACGCGATGATCGACCTGGCCCTCTTCCTCAAGCGGAACGGCTACCGCCCCGACCAGGTCCAGGATTTCATCCCCGCGCCGTTCGACATCGCCACCTGCATGTACCACACCGGCCTCGACCCGTTCACCGGCGAGGAAGTCTACACGGCCAAGCACCTCCGCGACCGGAAGCTCCAGCGGGCCTTGCTCCAGTTCTTCAAGCCCGAGAACTACTTCGAGGTCCGCGAAGCCCTCCAGAAGGCCGGCCGTCACGACCTGATCGGCTCGGGGTGCGACGCCCTGATCCCCGCCAACCCGCCAAAAGTCGCCCTCCAGGCCCGGATCGAGAAGGCGAACAAGTCCCTCGGCGAGGGGAAGTACGTCCACACGATCCCCGGCGCCCCCGCCCCCAAGGACCCGGCGCCAGCCCCGAAGCCCGCCGGCTACCGACCGCATCGACGCTCGGCGGGCCGCAGGCCCCGGTGATCGGCCCGGCGTCGATCTCCCACCTCCCACCCGAATCCTCGCATTTTCCGATCGGCACCCACGACCGATGAGCCCACCGAAACGCACGCCCAAACGCTTTGGCCCCAAGAAGGGGAAGCCCCGCCCGCGTCCCCGGGGCCAGGCCGGGCCGCCGGCCCTGGCGCATCCAGGGGTGAAGCCGTCCGACCGCCCGAAGACCCGCCCCACCTACGAGCCGAGGCCTCCGAGCCGCCGCCCGGACCAGCGTGATACCGCGCGGTCCGGTCGCGACCGCCCGGCTCCGGCCGCGAAGACGGGCGACGCCCGGGCCCGCGACGCCCTACACGTCGTGTCGATCGACAAGCTGGCCGGCTCGGCGGTCGCCGTCGCCCTGGCGGTCGAGCGGGCGGTCCTGATGGATGGCCGGCGGGCCGACAAGGCGATCGCCTGGGAGTTGCGGTTCCGCCGCGACCTGGCGGCGCCCGACCATCGGTTCATCAGCCGGGCGGTCTTCGCCCTGTTCCGATGGAAAGGGTGGATCGACACCTTGCACGTCGAGGAGCCCGAGGCCCGGCTCTTGCTGGCCTGGCTCCTCGACGCCCCCTCGGTCCACCCGGCCTGCCGGGTCTGGGCCCGGGCCCTCGGCCGCGACCCCGAGCGCCTCCTGTCGGTGGGCGACGCCCCCAACTGGACCAACCGCGGGGACGGGTGGAAGCGGCTCAACGAAGGGCGGGTCGTCTCGGCCGACCCCTGGCGCCTCTTCCCCGACTGGCTCCGCGACCACCTCCCGCTCCCGCCCGGCGGCGGCTCGCCCAAGATGAAGTACCTGGAACTCCTCCAGGCGCTCCAGGCCCGCCCGCCCCTCTGGGTCCGGGCCCAGGGGCTCGACCCCAAGGCCCTCTGGGCCGAGCTGGCCGGGCTCGGGCTCAAGCCGTGGGTCCACCGGAAGGTCGGCCTGGCCGCCAAGCTCGACCCCGAGTCCGACATCCACCACCTCCCGGCGTTCGAGCGCGGCGACCTGGAAATCCAGGATTTGGCGTCGCAGGCCGTCGCCTTGGCCTGCGACCCCGACCCCGGCGAACGCTGGTGGGACGCCTGCGCCGGCGCCGGGGGCAAGGCCTTGCACCTGGCGGCCCTGATGAAGGGCAAGGGCTTGGTGGTCGCCTCCGACGTCCACGAGGCCCGGCTCAAGGAAGCCCAGCGCCGGGCCCGGCGGAGCCCATACCGGAACCTCACGGCCAAGGCCTGGGACGGCAAGCACGTCGTCGGCAAGGCCGGCAAGTATGACGGCGTCCTGGTCGACGCCCCCTGCTCCGCCATCGGGACCTGGCGACGCAACCCCGACGCCCGCTGGACGTTGGAGCCCACCGCCGTCGCCCGCCTGGCCGAGTTGCAGGCCCAGATCCTCCGGGTGGCCGCCGCCGGGGTCCGCCCGGGCGGGACGCTCGTCTATTCGGTCTGCACCCTGACCGTCGCCGAAACCCAGGGCGTGGTCCGCGCCTTCCTCGCCGATCAGCCCGAGTTCCAGCTCGACCCCTTCCCCCACCCCCTCACCGCCGAGCCCACCGACGGGACCCTCCAGATCTGGCCCCAGGAGTCCGACACCGACGCCATGTTCATCGCCCGGATGATCCGGACCGGGGTGAAGTTGGCCAAGGCTCCGGGTAAGATCAAGGTGGAATCGCCACCGCCCACGCCGCCGGAGACGAAGGAGGAAAATCCATGAGCACCGTCGCCGAGAAGACGCTGCTGACTCCCGAGGAGTTCCTCGCCCTGCCCGATGGAGTGGGGTTCGAGTTGATCGAGGGCGAGTTGAAGGAGCGGAACGTGAGCGTCCTGTCGAGTTGGATTGGGGGTAAGATTGTTCGCTTGCTCGGAAACTTCGCCGAGGATTCGCAACTCGGTTGGGTCTTTCCGGCCGACACCGGCTGCCAGTGCTTCGCCCAACTACCGAACACCGTGCGCAAGCCTGATGTCACTTTCGTTCGGGCCGATCGCCTCTCGGCCGAGCAGATCGGGGACGGCTGGTTGCGCCTGGTCCCCGATCTTATCGTCGAAGTCATCTCTCCGAATGACTTATGGGAAGAGTTGCAGGCGAAATTGTCCCTGTTCCGGAAAGCGGGCGTGCCCTTGATCTGGTTCGTCAGCCCGACCGCCCGGACGGTCCACGTTTATCGAGGCGACGGCTCGACCGCCCTTCTGCACGAGGACGACGAGCTTTCGGGCGAGGGCATCATCCCCGGCTTCGCCTGCCCGGTCGCGGCGATCTTCCCGCCGGTGATCGCGGAAGCCGCTCCCAACCCTTGAGTTGGGACGGGCGGGGCGCGGCTCGGGGAAAAACGGTCGGAAGGTTTTCCGGGTCGCGGCAACCTTCCGGTTGCCATGAAAGCCGAACACCTCCAACTTCCGATCGACTGGGCGGCGGCCCTTGTCCGCCATGACCGCTGGTTGCGGACGGTGGTGGCCGCGCGGCTGGGCGAGCGGCAGGCGGTCGACGAGGTCTTGCAAGAGGTCTCGCTCGCGGCCGTCGAGGGGCGGTCGGGCGTCGACCCGGATCGGGTGGCCGGTTGGCTGTATCGCCTGGCGATCCGCAAGACCTTGCTGTATCGCCGGGCGATGGGGCGGCGGCACAAGCTGGCCGGGCACTACGCCCGCAAGGTCCGCGACGAGGCGACGACCCCGGCCGACCCCCTGGGCTGGCTCCTGCTCGACGAGCGGACGGCGCTGGTCCGCGAGGCGCTGGGCAAGCTCCCGGCCCGCGACGCCGAGATCTTGCTCTTGAAATACACCGAGAACTGGTCGTGCCGCGACCTGGCCGAACACCTCGGCCAGACCGAAGCGGCGATCGTGTCGCGACTGCACCGGGCCCGGCAACGGCTCCGCGACGAGCTGGCCGGGTCGAGCGTGATCGAGGTCCGCCCATGAACCCCGTCGAACCCCGACCGAGCCCCATCGACGACGTCCACCTCGACCGCCTGGTCGACGGCCACCTGGCCGGGGCCGATCGCCGCGGCCTTTTGCTGGCCCTGGACCGGGACCCCGACGGCTGGCGCCGCTGCGCCCTGGCGTTCCTCGAAGATCAAGCCTGGCGGCAAGCCCTGGCCGTCGCCCCGAGGCCGTCGGCGGGGTTGATCGAGGTCGCCGTGACCGCTCCCCCGCGTCCTCGACGCTCACCGCGCCGGCTCTCGCTGGCGGCCGGGGTGATCGCCGCGACGTTCGCGGCCGGGTTCGCCGTGGGCGGGGCGTCGCGAGGGCCCGACGCGGTCGAGTTGGTCCATCAGGATGCGCCGAAGCCGGACGTCGCCCCTTCGCGACCCCCCCTCGGCGAGGAGGCTGTCCGCGAGGTGGGCTGGATCAACCTGGTCGACCCCTCGGCCGGCGAGACCCCGCCCCGACGGGTCCCGATCCTGTCCGGCCCGGGGCTCGACGAGCGCTGGCTCCGCGATCGGCCGCCGGCGGTCTCGGACTACCAGCGGGCGCGGTGGGAGCGGCAAGGGTATCAGGTCGAGGAGCATCGGCGGTTGGTGTCGGTGGTCCTCGACGACGGCCGCCGGGTGTCGATCCCGGTCGACGAGGTCGCGGTGGAGTACGTCGGGCAGCAACCCTTCTAGCCCTCGTGGGCCGGTCGGGCGCCCGACAAGAATGTTGGACCCTGGGAGGATGCCATGATCCGATTTCCGTTCGCCTCGAGTCTTGCCCTGCTGCTGGGAGCCCTGATCGTGTCCGGCCCGGCGTCGGCCCAGGACCCGAAGCCAGCCGCCCCGGCGCCTGGCGCCGAAGCCGCACGCCAGGCGCAGGAGGCCGCCGCCGCCAACGAGGTCAAGGCCGCCCAGCTCCGCGAGGTCATGGCGAAGCGGGCCGAGCTGAAGGCCGCCGGCGAGGAGGTCAAACGCCGGTACGCGGACGAGTTCGCCAAGCTCAACGCCGAGATCAAGGAGATCAACCGCCGGAGCGAGGCACTCCTCCGCGACGGATTGACCGTCAATGGAAGGGTGAACGCCGCGCCATCCAGGCGAAGGGTCTACAACGTCGTCACTCGGCCCGTCGATACTGCCGCCGCCATCTCCAGATGGACCTCCACGGTCAAGACGCCCGTGATGCGGGGTGCCTCCAACTTCGACGCCTTGCAGGCCAATCTCGGCCTGGAGTTGGCGGACCCGGATGATACGCTCCGGGCCCAGCTGGAGATCCCGGGCGGCGAGGGCGTGGTGGTCGTCGGCGTCAAGCCGGGTTCCCTGGCCGATAAGGCCGGGCTCAAGGCCAACGACGTCGTGATGAGCCTGGGCGGCCAGCGCACCAAGGGCGTGGATCAGGCCCGGGGCATCCTCTTCGCCAAGGGCAAGGACGCGCTCGAGGTCGACTTGATCCGCGAAGGGAAGCCGACGCGGTTGAGCGTGGCGGGGAACCGGAACGACGCCCCACCCGAGGCCCCGGAGTTCTGGATCGGCGTGCCGGTCTCCCTGGTCGACCCGACCCTCCGGTCGCACTTGACGGGTTTGCCCGCCGACGTCGGCCTCGTCGTCAACGACGTCGTCGCCGACAGCCCGGCGGCCAAGGCCGGGGTCAAGAAAGGCGACATCCTGGTCAAGCTCGGCGACAAGCCGCTCAAGGAAGTCGAACTGTTCCGCGACCAAGTCAAGGCCGCCGGCGACAAGCCCACCCCCCTGGAGATCCTCCGGGCCGGCAAGCCGCTCACCCTCACCATCACTGCCGCCCGCCGCGCCACCACCGCGACGACCAGACTGTTCCGTACGGCGGGCGGCCCCGGCTCGACCGCGACATTTACCTTCGTCCAGCCCGACCTCGGGGTCGAGAACTTCGGTCAGATCACCCGGAGGATCGATGACTTGATCAAAGCCCAGGTGGCCAAGCCTGGCGAGAAGCCGATCGACATCCAGCTTGAACTGTTGACCGGCAAGGCCAAGGGCGACGAGGCCAACGCCCGGATCGAGGCGGCCGTGAAGGACGTGAAGGCCCAGGTCGAGGAGCTGAAGAAGCTCGTCGAGTCGCTCAAGAAGCCGGAAGCGAAATGAACGGGGTTTGATCGGTCGGGCGGGCCCGAGGAAACGAGGCCCGCCCGGCGTGGGATCGGTTCACCGCTCGTAGGACCGGACACCTCGATGGCCGTCTCCCCCGGCGGAGACGGCCTCGACGTTGTCGATCTGATAGAGCTGCTCGCCGGCGGGGGTGGGGTAGTGGCCGGTGACGCAGGCCCGGCAGAGGCGGTCGGAGGACAGGCCGACGGAGCGGGCGATGGCGTTGATGGGCAGATAGCGGAGGCTATCGGCCCCCAGGTCTTTCGCCATTCGGGCCTGGGCCTCGTCGGAAAGGCCGCCGTCGGGGAGGTCGAGATACTTGGGCGCGAACAGCTCGTCGCGGCTGGACATGTCGATCCCGTAGAAGCACGGGGCGACGATCGGCGGGCAGGCGACCCGGAGGTGGATCTCCCTCGCCCCGCCCCGGTCGCGGATCTCGTGGACCAGGGCCCGCATCGTGGTCGAGCGGACGATGCTGTCCTCGACGAGCAGGACCCGCTTGCCGGCGAGGACTTCGGGCAGCGGGGTATACTTGAGCCGGGCCTTGGCCGCGCGGTCGGCGGTCCCCTCGATGAAGGTCCGGCCGACGTACCGGTTCCTCATCAGGCCTTCCACCGAGGGGAGCCCCAGCTCGTAGGCCATCGCGTCGGCGGCGGCCTTGGCGGTGTCCGGCACCGGCACGACGATCGTGCTGGCGTCGAGCGGGACGTCCTCCATCCTCGCCAGTTCCCGGCCCAGCGCGGCCCGGCTGAGATAGACCGAGCGGTCGTCGAGGGTGCTGGCGACGTTGGCGAAGTAGATCCACTCGAAGAAGCAATGGGCGTGGCGCGGCGAGGGCGCGAACCGCTCGATCCGGACGCCGTCGGCGTTGACCACGGCCAGGGTCCCCGGTTCGAGCGACCGGACCCCCTTGAAGCCGAGGTTGGACAGCGGCACGCTCTCGCTGGCGGCGGCGAATAGCGGGCCGTCCTCGGCGATGCAGAGCGGCCGGAACCCCAGCGGGTCGCGGACCACCACCAGGTCCCCCAGGGCCGACAAAAGGACCACGTTGTACGCCCCGTCGAACCGGTCGGCGAGCCGGCCGAACACCCCCGCCCAGTCGATCACCGGCCCCTCGTTCTGCAGCTCGTAGCTCAATGAGTGCATGAGGATCTCGGTATCGGTATCGCGCTTCAGGTGATAATCGCCCTGGTCGAGCAGCTCCTTGCGGAGGTCCTGATAGTTGGTGAGCTGGCCGTTGAAGGCGAAGGCGAACCACTTGGCCTTCCGGCCGTGCTCGCGTTCGAAGGGCTGGGCGTAGCTCTTGTCGTCGGCGCCGCAGGTGGCGTAGCGGACGTGGCCGATCGCGGCGGGGCCGTCCTGGCCGCGCATGATCTTCTCGAACTTCTCCTTGAGGTTCAGGCGGAACCCTTCGGCGACGGTTCCCAGTTCCTTGTGGGTCGCCAGGATCGCCCGCCGGTCGGGGTTGTAGCTGGTCATCCCCGAGGCGAGCTGGCCCCGATTCTGCATGTCGAGCAGCATCCGGGGGACCAGCCGGGTCACGCTATTGAGGTCGCCAGCGATCGGCGCCAGCCTGGACGGAGAACACCCCTCGACATGGCGGTGATAGACGGCCGCCACGCCGCATTCGTGGTTCAATTCGCCCATGAGCTTTGGTCGACCCTGTAGGCAAGACCCGGCCACGACTCGGCCCGGGTCGGGGATGAGGGGGACACGAGCTGGCGCCGGGAAGGTGACCTCGCCTTGGCGAAATCGCCGCCGTGATTATAATATCGGGTACTCTGACCGACAACCTTCACGATCGAGGGCCCCCGCTTTGAGGGGTCGGTCGGCCCCTGACGATGGCGCGGGACCGTCGCCCCTCCCGCCTTCCTTTTCGCGGCGAACCGGGAAGTCCCGGCGGGTCGCGTCCCCGAAAGGTCGAGTCGACGATGGCCCGCGACCTGGTCCGCGACGATGTGGTGCTTTCGGCGAAGACCTGGGTCGTCAAGGTCGGCACCAGCGTGTTGACCGGGGCCGCCGGGGCGCTCGACCCGGCGCGGATCGGGCACCTCGCCGAGCAGATCTGCGCGGTCACGGCCACCGGCCGCCGGGTCGCCCTGGTCAGCTCCGGCGCCGTCGGCGCCGGGATCGGTCGGCTCGGCCTGGCCCGACGCCCCGACAACCTCCGCCAGCTCCAGGCCGCCGCCGCCATCGGCCAGGCGTATCTCATCCGGGCCTACGACGAAGGGTTCCGCCGCCACGGTCGCCACGCCGCCCAACTTCTGTTGACCCACGAGGATTTCGACAGCCGGCCGCGCTACCTCAACATGCGGAATACCCTCACCGCGCTGTTCGAGTACGACGCCGTGCCGGTCATCAACGAGAACGACACCATCAGCGTCGACGAGATCAAGTTCGGCGACAACGACCAGCTCGCGGCCATGGTCGCCAACCTGCTCCAGGCGCCGCTCCTGGTGATCCTCAGTGTCGTCGACGGCCTGTATCGGGCCGACCCGGGGGCCTCGGGCCTGGGCGAGGTCGTGCCGATGGTCGTCGACCTCGACGGGGTCCTCGACCTGGCCGGCGAGAGCCGGAGCGGCGGTGGGACGGGCGGGATGCGGAGCAAGCTCGGGGCGGCCGGCCTGGTCACCCGCGCCGGGGGCTCGGTCATCATCGCGTCGGGGAAGCGGCCCGACCCCTTGACCCGCATCCTGGCCGGCGAGCCGGTCGGGACCCTGTTCCTGGCCCGGGGCCAGACCCAGGGGGCCCGGAAGCGCTGGATCGGATCGACGGCGCGGCCGAGGGGCCACCTGGTCGTCGACGCCGGGGCGCGGGTGGCCCTGGAAACCGGCCTGAAAAGCCTGCTCGCCATCGGGATCGTCGACGTCGTCGGCGACTTCGGCAAGGGGGACGTCGTCGGGGTCCGCGACCCCGACGGCCGCGAATTCGCCCGCGGCCTCATCAACTACCCGGCCCCCGATGCCCGCCAGATCCGCGGCCTCCGGACCGAGCAGGCCCGCCGGGCCATCGGCTCGGCCCTCTACGATGAGGTCATCCACCGGGATAACCTGGTGCTCACCGTTTGAGGGGAAATTGGGTGGCCTGCTCCCCATTTCTTGGTCCAGGCATAATGGGAATCAGGGGTGCGGTTGTTCATTGGATGGATCGGGCGGTGTCTCTTCGATAGGCCTATACCTCGGGCAGGTGGCCGCGAACTCGGCCGG
>JAABUQ010001864.1_pt1 | contig 43648 bp, 40 predicted proteins | sample 5560001 | NCBI WGS metagenome assembly JAABUQ01 (sample SAMN10711888, study PRJNA513371) | rock metagenome | isolation source: Antarctica rocks | place: Antarctica: Victoria Land, Finger Mt nord | collected 2015-12-18 | reverse complement strand
CGATCCTGGGGTTCCTGCGTGAGGAGGTGCCCAGAAAGTGGAATGCCTATTGCGATGCGGTAACCGACAACTTCCGCATCATCTCGCCCAAGGATTTTCGGGTTCTGACCTGAACAGGGTATATCAATAATTATAATCACGCCAACATATAAAATACTGAGGGAGATGTCTGGCTTGAAATGAGCGGGAACAAAAAAGGTCTGGCCGTGAGGAAACTCGCTCACGGCCTGTTTGGGTGGGCGCCGGCTGGGGCCCAAAGAGGAAGTCGTGCCGGGCAGAAAGGACCGCAGGTTCGATGCCCGGACATCGGGCCAAGGATCTGACGCACCCGGCGCGCAAGCGATCCGCCGGACCGACCCGGTGACCTCTCAAAACAGGTTCTCAGCCAATGGACGCACGCGTGCTCTACGGCTGGCGCCTTCCTGGTGCGGCGATGTGGAAGGAACTGGCCCAGATCGTCGCTGCAGTTGAAGGGCAAGCCCCAGACTTACACCAATGGCCATCCGCTCTGACCGTTTTTCCCGTCATTGCGAGGCGCGCAGTGCCGCGGCAATCCAGGGCCGCCAGCACGGTGCTCCGGTCCTGGATCGCCACGCCGCAAGGGCGGCTCGCAATGACGGTGCGGTTGCGTAAGGGTCAGGACGGGTGGTGGTTGGCATTACCGTATCAGAAAAACATTTGTACTCTTTCAGCCCTACAAAAGATGTTAACAAAAAAAGCAATGAGGAACGGGCCCAGGCGCATCCCTCGATCAATCAGATTTGTGCCAACATATTCCAACAATTTTCTAGTCTGCATGACTTCAGACCCTTCCCAATCCCACCTACGCCCCCCATTAGGGCAGCAGGCGCAGGAGCTTGTTGCTCCAACGCCCTTCTGAAACCCAAAAAGGGCAGCATGCACATGAAAACTCTGGCCAAAAGACCAGGCGCCGGCAGGCAAGCGCTGGGCGCCGTCGTCCTTGGATCGTCCTTGCTCGCCGCCGCGGCACCGGCGTCCGCCGCGGCGCCGCCGCCGTTGCAGGACCCGCCGGTATTCGCGAGCAAGAACGGCACCCTCAGCGTGCTTCTCATCGCCGCCAAGCGCACCGCCGTGCCGATCAGCACGCCGCTCGGCACAGTAACGACTGACCTGTGGACCTACGAGGTCTGCAACCTGCCGGCCCCCGGCGCAAATGCTTGCCCGGCAGGAACAAGCCACTCGGACCTAGGCGGCGTACGCCTGGCCTTGCAGCCTGGCGACACGCTGCGCGTCCGGCTGGTCAACAAACTGCCGACCGTGACGGATGCCAACCACGTCGCCGACGATCCCTACCTGATCAACAACCCGACCAACCTGCACACGCACGGCCTCATCGTCGAGCCGCACCGTGCCGTTGGACCCGCCGACCCCTTCGGCGACTACGTGTTCGCGCTGGTCACCAACCCTGCGAACAATGCCGTGCCGCCCGGCGTCAAGGCGGTGACGCCCGTGCATCCCGGCATTGATGTCGTGAACGGCGCTGCCGAGTATCTGTACAATATCGGTGCAGGCCATCCGCCGGGCCTGATGTGGTTCCACCCGCATCTGCATGGCATCTCGCTCAACCAGGTCAATTCCGGACTGGCTGGCGCCCTGACGATCGGCTCGGCGGCTGACCAGTGTGCGAACAGCGCCTGCGTCAACGCCGTGAACCAGTCTGAAGTGCGCCATATCGTGCTGAAAGACACGCAGGTCGCCAAAGGCGGCAAACTGTCCACCCAGCCTGACCCTGGCTTTTGCAGCGGCGCCCCAGCCTCCCCGCGCCAGGGAACCTGTCCCGGGCAAGGCGCCTTTGCCGGTGGCACTTGGCTGCATACTGTCAACGGGCAGGTCTATCCGGAAATCAATGTTGGCGGGCAAGGCGAGATCTGGCGCATCCTGAACGCCTCAGGCAGCCGCTCCTACCAGTTGTCTGTCGTGGACTCCCAGAACGGCAAGGCGCTGCCGGTGCAGGTGATCGCCATTGACGGCATCGCGCTCGGCTCTGTCTCGACCACCCCCGCAGGCGCCGCGCTGATGGCAGGCAAGGTCAAGCCCATACCCTGCCCTGGCCAGGGCGCTGGCAACGGCCAAGCGGTTTGCACGGAAACGCTGCGCATGATGCCCAGCTCTCGCGTTGACGTGCGCGTGCTGCGCAATGACCAGGGCCAAGATGACCGGGCAGCCTTCTTCCGGACGGCGCAGTATGACACCGGCGACGGGGACCTTGGCGACCATTGGCCGGCCATAGATCTGGCCGCGGTCACGCTGACGCCGCTCGACAATTCGGCGCCTGGCGAAATCAACATCCAAGACACGACGGCGTCGTTGCTCTCGACCACGGGCCAGTTGCAGAAGCCGACGATGTTCATGGTGCCGGGCACCACAACGAAGGTTCCCGCCGGCTCTGCCGCGGCCGCAGCAGCCCCCGCCTCGGGTCCTGCAATCCAATCGTCCCTGACGCAGGCGGGCGGGGCCGCGATCACGCCGCAAGTCTTGACCGGCCAGACCGCCGACCCGCTATGCAAGCCGCTCGCATCCGGCCATCACCGCAAGATCCTGTTCGGCTATCCGACGGCCACGACCTTCGGCCTTGGCTATGTCGAGGTGGACCAGAACGGCAAGGACATTGAGGCGACCCGCACCCCTATCAGGGAGTTCCATGCAGCAACAGAGTCGATCTGCGTGCCGCTTCCCGGCGGTGCAGGTGTGCAGGAGAATTGGGAACTCGTGAACCTCACCTCCGAGGATCACAACTTCCACATCCACCAGCTCAGGTTCTACCTGCTCACCGGCGGCGTGTCGCCCGGCACCTCGATCCCGGCTTCGGTCGGCCAGGCTCCTGTGCTGCACGACAACATCCCCCTGCCTCGCCCAACCCCGGCCGCCAGCGCGGCGGCTTGTGACGGCACGCTCGCAACGGTGCAATCCGGCAAGTGCAAGCCGACCAGCACCTTCATCGCGGTCCCGTTCCGCGAGGTCGGAGACTTCGTGTTCCACTGCCACATCCTGGAGCATGAGGATGGTGGCATGATGGCGCGCATCCGCGTCGTCGTCGCCAAACCGGCAGCCTGATCGTCTAGGACAGGTTCGGCGCGGACAGCCGCGCCAAACCGTAACTGGGGCAAAACCCCGGGCAAAGACGAACCGCATTCCAATCTATATCACTAAAAGAACGAAAAAAGCCGCATATATTCAAGGTGGTAGAGTTACCGACCCACTCTGACCTTTGTTCTGCTGCAACTGCGTGCCCGGGGTTTTGCCCCAGTTACGCCAAACCTGCTCTAGCCTTTGTTTTTGCCAGCATTTGCTCGGTCAAATGAAGCCATTTGATCCGAACATTCTAGCCCTCCTTGCGCCGTGTCCCGTGGCAGGCATTCCGCCGCCTGTCACGGGATGCCCAACCGCGAAGCACCCATCATGACCAACATGAGTCCGGCCGCCCCGACCGCGCAGCGCCGCCTTCGGATGCGCGATACGTTGCCCAGCCTTGCCGCCGTCCTGCTCACTGGCATGGGCGTCGCCGCGGCCGCTCCCTGGATCGGGCCGAGCGGCTGGGACTGGACCAGCCGCGGCGTGTCCCAGGTCAAGGCCCTCGGCTCGGACGCAGGCCAGTTCATCGTGTCGCTCTGCGTTCCCAACCCGGACTCTGCAGCCATGCGCCTCTGGATCGCGGAGCATCCCAAGTCGCCGCGAGGGCGCCTGAACCACCAGCGCTCAAACGCGGCCACGGTCCAGTAGGGCGCGGTTATGGCCATCATCACCTACGCGCTCACCGCTGCAGCCCTAGCGCTTGCAGGGATCATTGCCGCCGAGTTGACGTTCACAGAAGGTGCCCCGGAGCAGGCGGTGGCCGTTGCGGCGCCTGAACTCATGCCGCCTGCGCCGCCACCGCCATCAGACTACCGGGATCAGAACGCCACACGAGCGCTGACGGCGCTTGCGCGGCCTTTGTTCAACCCCGACCGCCGTCCTGAAGCTCCTCATCCAGACGCCGCCCCGGCGCCTCCGCCCAACAGCCTGCCGCGCCTGACCGGCACCTTGGTCAGCCCGCGAGGCAAACACGCCATCTTTGCGGTCGGCGACAAGCCGGCAGTCATGCGCGAAGGAGGCCGCATTGACGCCTGGACAGTGCAGGAGATCAGCGCCGGCACAGTCACCATCACAGGTCCTGATGGCCCGCGCGTGCTGCGCGTAAGCTTTGCAACGGGAGAGCTCACCGGCAAAGCTCAAGTGGTGGAATTGCCTCTCTCTACACGCCCTGTCCGCACTCATGACCGGTTGGTCGCAGCGGTTCGGCGCTGACGCAGCCCCGCCGTCATTGAACCCCTGCCTCCAGCGCCTCCTCCGCTGCCATCCACGCCCCCTCCGCCGCCGCAACCTCCCGCGCAATGCCGGCCAGCCGGGTGTTGGCCTCCGTGACCTCCGCCCCACGCCCCGGCGCATACAGCGCCGGGTCGGCCAGCCGGGCCAGCAGCTTGGCGCGCTCAGTTTCCAGCTTGGCGATACGCGCCTCGGCGTCGCGGGCTTGGCGGCGCAGCGGCGCCAACTGCACCCGGTTCTCCGCCCGCTCCCGCCGCTCGTCGCGTCGGTTCGGCGCCGCATCCGGCTTGGCGGCCGGGCGCGCACGCTCGACCAGCAGCGCGCGGTAGTCGTCCATGTCGCCCTCATACGGGCGCACCGTGCCGTCGCCGACCAGCCACAGCCGGTCCGCCACCAGCTCCACCAGATGCGGGTCGTGGGTGATCAGCAGCACCGCGCCCTGGAACTCCGCCAGCGCCCGCACCAGCGCCTCCCGCGCATCTATGTCCAGGTGGTTCGTCGGCTCGTCCAGGATCAGCAGTTGCGGCGCGTCCCGCGTCGCCAGCGCCAGCAGCAGCCGCGCTTTCTCCCCGCCGGACAGGCTGCCCACAGGCGTGTCGGCGCGGTCGGCATCCAGTCCAAACCGGGCAAGCTGGCTGCGCACCTGCGGCGGCAGCGCCCGCGGCAGGGCGCGCGCCATGTGCTCCACCGGCGTCTCGGTCAGCACCAGCTCGTCCGTCTGGTGCTGCGCGAAGTAGCCGACCCGCAGCTTGGGGCTGCGCCGGACCTCCCCGGCCATCCGCTCCAGCCGCCCGGCAATCAGTTTTGCCAGTGTGCTCTTGCCGTTGCCATTGGCACCCAGCAGCGCGATGCGGTCGTCCATGTCCATGGACAGCGACAGTCCCGACAGGATGCGCGTGCTGCCATAGCCCGCCGCGACGCGCTCCAACACGAGGATGGGCGGCGACAACCGCGCCGGCTCCGGGAAGTCGAAGCGGGTCGGCGCCGCCTCCACCACTGTGTCCAGCACCGGCAGCTTCTCCAGCGCCTTGATCCGGGCCTGCGCCTGCCGGGCCTTGGTGGCCTTGGCGCGGAACCGGTCCACGAAGCTCTGCATGTGGGCGCGCTGGGCGGCGATGCGCTCGGCGGCGCGCCCGGCCTGCATGGCGTGCTCCGTCCGGATGCGCACGAACTCGTCATAGCCGCCGGGCGTCAGGCTGATCCGGCGTTGGTCGAGATGCGCGATGGCCTGCACGCTGCGGTCCAGCAGGCCGCGGTCGTGGCTGACGATCAGGCAGGCGCCGGGGAAGCGGGCGATCCAGCCCTCCAGCCACAGCGTCGCCTCCAGGTCCAGGTGGTTGGTCGGCTCGTCCAGCAGCAGCAGGTCGGGGGCGGCGAACAGGGCGGCGGCGAGTGCCACCCGCATCCGCCAGCCGCCGGAGTAGCTGTCCACCGGCCGTGCCTGCCCCGCGGCGTCGAAGCCCAGCCCGGCCAGGATGGTCGCAGCGCGCGCCGGGGCGGCATCGGCGTCAATGGCCCGCAGGCGCTCATGCACCTCGGCCAGGCGCAGCGGCGGCGCGGTCTCGGTCTCCGCCAGCAGATCCAGGCGCTCCTGGTCGGCGGCCAGCACGGTGTCGAGCAGGCACTGGCCACCCGCCGGCGCCTCCTGCCGGACCCAGGCCATGCGGGCGCGGCTGCTCAGGCGTATCTCGCCGCCGTCCACCCCCAGCTCGCCGGCGATGGCCTTCAGCAGCGTGCTCTTGCCGGCGCCGTTACGCCCGACCAGGCCGATGCGCCGGCCCGGGTCCACGCGCAGGTCCGCCCCATCCAGCAGGGTGCGTCCAGCCATGCGCAGGGTGACGTGGTCCAGGGTCAGCAGGCTCATGCCATCCCATGTATGCGCCGCGGCCGCCGGGTGGAAGTGCCTGCTCCCTCTCCCTCCGGGAGAGGGTCGGGGTGAGGGGGTCTTGGCTGCCGAGCGGGGGCCGTCCAGCGCCCCAGGACAACAGCCCTCATCCAAGCCAGCACCAAGCTCAAACACCCCCTCGCCCAACCCTCTCCCAGCGAAGGCGGGCCGCAGGCTTGCCCCGCCCCGCCCCTTGGCCTAAACGCCCGGCAACATTCTCCAGGACCCCCCAATGGCCACCGAACGCACCCTGAGCATCCTCAAGCCCGACGCCACCCGCCGCAACCTCACGGGCAAGATCAACGCCGTGTTCGAGGACGCCGGCCTGCGCATCATCGCGCAGAAGCGGCTGCACATGTCCCAGGCGCAGGCAGAGGCGTTCTACGGCGCCCACCGCGAGCGCGGCTTCTTCAAGGACCTGGTCGGCTTCATGGTCAGCGGCCCCGTCGTGGTGCAGGTGCTGGAGGGCGAGGACGCCATCGCCCAGAACCGCAAGCTGATGGGCGCAACCAACCCGGCCAACGCCGACCCCGGCACCATACGCAAGCTGTTCGCCGAAAGCATCGAAGCCAACAGCGTCCACGGCTCCGACAGCCCGGACGCGGCGGCGCAGGAAATCTCCTTCTTCTTCGCTGGCACGGAGATCGTGGGCTGACCCCAATGGCTCAGAGCATCGGCGGCTGGCGGCGCCTGGCGGTGCTGGCAGCCGCCGCCGGGCTCGCGGCCTGCCAGCAGCCAAAGTCCATCGTGCTGACCCCGCAGGCGCCGCCGGCCGACGTGGACGGCCGTTACCGCGGCACCGTGCGCATGGTACGCGCCGAAGGCCCGTCCTGCCCCCGTAGCGGCCCGCGGGTGCTGGAGGTCAGCAACGGCAGCATCACCCTGTCCTACAGCGGCGACTCGCCCCGGTCCCGCATCCCGCTGACGGCCTCCATCGCCCCGGACGGGCGTATCCAGGCGAGCGATGGCGTCGGCGCCATGGACGGCCGGCTCAGCGACGGCCAGCTCGGCATCACCATCAGCAGCCGCGCCTGCGAGCACCGCTGGACGTTGTATAAGGTCAAGTAGCTGCCGCCATGGCGGCGCAGCCTGGCACCGGTCCCGCCGCCTGCGCCTGGCAGCGCCGGGGCGGCAGTCCCCGGCATCCAACAAATTTTGACATAATAAGCGGTGCGGCGCCGGCTACAGTAGGTTGACAACCCTGGGTGCATACGCATCCGCTACCGCACAGCCCGTCTGCAACCGCAGGACGGCCCCGGCCTCCGGGTCGTTAATGTTGATCGAACCTTTCGTCCCATTTCGGCTGCAGCCAGGAAATCCTGGTCCCGCAACAGGCTGCTGCGCTGATCCCAAGCCGGTGGACTCCGGGACGCCGCAGCGCCGGCCGCGTCCTGGTCCGCCGGGAGATGCCCGTCCCATGCGGCAAATACCGTCAAGGCAGAATGACGAAAGATTTGTCATCTTTTGTTTAATAACGAATTGACAATGTGTGTGAGGTTTCGTAAGAACTTTTAGGCGGTTTGTTGACTTGGCCGCCCCGTGACGGACCGAGCTTTCAAACTGGCGGACAGAGGTGGGATATGGACGGTAGGGACATCGGGCTGCACGCGGCGATGGCGGCGCCATCAACGGAACAGGCTGCCCTGCAGGCACTGTGCCTGTCGGAACGCCGGGCACCCCGGAACACCTGCATCCTACGCCCCAACGATACCGGTGCACGGCTGCGGACGCTGCAAACGGGATGGGCGGTCCGCTGCCGCATGTTCAGCGACGGCCGCCGCCAGATCATCGGCATCCTGCTGCCCGGCGACACCTTCGGCATCGAGACCCTGTTCGACGACACCCTCGACCACCTGGTCTGGTCAACCTCCGCCGTCACCTACTCCGTCCTGGACGGGGATGCCGCCATCAAGCTGTTCGACTCCGCCCACTGGTTCCGCCGCCGCCTGATGCGTACCCTCAGCGAGGAAAAGGCGGCGTCCGAGCGCTGGATGTCCCAGCTCGGCCGCTGCGACGCCGAGGAGCGGACCGCCTCCCTGCTGCTGATGCTGCACGAGCGCCTGTCCGTGCTAGGCCTGGCCACCCGCCGCCACTTCCGGCTGGAACTGACCCAGCAGGACCTGGCCGACATGCTGGGCCTGCACCTGATCCATCTGAACCGCATCCTGTCCCGCCTGCGCGCCCGCAAGCTGATTCAGATGCAGGGCCAGGAGATCACCCTGTCGGACCTGGACGGACTGGCGGAGCTGGTACCGGTCAGCAGCCACGCGATGCAGCCAGTCCGCCCGGTCTGACGCAGCCGGGCGGAACGGCCGACAAAAGCCGGCCGTCTCGCGAATTTCCAGCAACACCGGCACTATGGCGTAGGGCGGATAAGCGCAGCGCCATCCGCCGCAGACATGCGCCAGGTTTCGACGAAAACCGCTCCGCCGTACTGCCTTGCCTACCCGGACCCGGAAAGCCAGCCGGAACTCCATGCCAGCCGGCATCCAGCCTGCCTACCCCAACGGCTCCGCCTGTAGCCCCATCGCCGCAGCCAGCCGGTCCAGCCGGCGCTGGATGCCTTCACCGGCGAATACCCCGCTCCCCTCCGCCAGCCGCAGCGACAGGCGGCCCGGCATCACCCGCAGGTTTGCGCCCGCCAGCAGAGCCGGTGTGCCAGCCGATAAGGTATAGGCCAGGCGCAGCGCCGTCCCCAGTACCTCCGCCCGAGCCGCCGCCACCGGGTCCAGCAGGCCGCGCGCCGGCTGCAAGAAGGCCGCATCCGCCTCCGCCTCGTAACGGAGCGCCATCGTCAGGGCGAGCGCCGCCCGGTCCGGATGTGCCAGCGCAATGCCGGGTTGGCGCAGGATGCGCAGGAACGCCTGCTCCGCCCGGTAGTCCGGGTGCTCGTGGCTGCCCACGTCGGACATCCAGCACGCGGCCTCCCGCAGGCGCCCCTCGGTCGGCGTCTCGCCGGGAAACAGCGGCGCCGTCCAGGCGACCAGGGACGGTGGCAGGCGGATGTCGCGCCCATAACGTTCGGCGATCTCGTGCCCCGCCGCCAGCACCGGGTCCTGCGCCCGGACTGCAGCCGGGACGTGCTGCATGAACCAGCCCTCGCGGATGCCGTTGGCGCTGAACACCACCCGGCGCGCGCCGGTCCCGCGCAGCAGGCGGCGCAGCACGGTAGCGGCATAGGGCAAGTCCTCGACCCGGCGGCGCGGGGCGCCGGCGATCCGCTCCGCCCCCCGGCGCGCCGGAGCGATCAGCGACGCCGCCAACTCCCGCGCGGCCTCGTTGCTGAGGGTGTAATGGTGCACGATGGACAGGGGATAGCCGACCGCCTGCATGTGGACCCGAGCCAGCGCGCGCCAGGCGCCGCCGACAAGATACAGGTCCCGCCCGGCCCCGTCCGCCAGCCAGCCGACGCCGGCCAGGTCGGCCTCCGCCACCATGCGGGCGCGGTCCAGGTCGCCCTCCGCCCGGTCGGACAGGCGGATCACGCCCAGGCCCAGGCTGGCGGCGTTTCGCGCCTGGCCGCCCTCGATCCGCACCAGCTCCAGCGACCCGCCGCCGATGTCGGCGACGATGCCGTCCGCGCCGGGGATGCCGCACAGCACCCCGGCGCAGGACAACGCGGCCTCCTCCTCTCCGGACAGCACGCGTATGGCAACGCCGGGCATCCGGGCCTGCAGGCTGGCCACGAACTCCGGCCCGTTGGCGGCGTCCCGCACGGCGGCGGTGGCCAGCACCTCGAACGGGTCGGCGCCCATCCCGCGCGCGATGGCGTTGTATCGGACCATGACCCTCAGCGCCAACGCCACCCCGGCCTCATTCAGCCGCCCGGTGGTCTGCAGCCCCCGCCCCAGGCGCAGCACCGCCTTCTCGTTGAAGATGGCGACCGGGTTGCGCCCCAGCCCCTCGAACACCACCAGGCGTACGGAGTTGGAGCCAAGGTCCACGATGGCCGAGCGCACGGCAGCGCCCGCCTTCAGGTCGTGGTGGGGCAGGGTGTCGGGCATGGGCTGGTCAATCCTCGCTGATGCGGTCGGGCCTGCGGTGGGAATGCCCTGCCAGCGCCCCGCTGTTCAGGGCGCTGCCCCGTCCGGACAGCGACGGGTTGGTCATGAAATAGTCGTGCGCCGACACCGGACGGTCACCGGCGGCGACCCGGCGCCAGGCGCCATCCGCGCCAAGCTCCCAGGATTGCAGCGTGTCGCGCAGGTTGACGACCATGATCTGGTCCAGCACCTGGGCATGGACGGTGCGGTTGTGGATCGGCACCAGCGTTTCCACCCGCCACTCCATGTTGCGCGCCATCCAGTCGGCGCTGCTGATGAACAACGTGGCATTGTGGCTGGGCAGCCGGCGGCCGTTGCCGAAGGCATAGATGCGGGCGTGCTCCAAGAAACGCCCGACGATGCTCTTCACCCGGATGTTGTCCGACATGCCAGGCACCCCTGGCCGCAGGCAGCAGATGCCCCGGATGATGCACATCACCTTCACCCCGGCGCGCGACGCATCATACAGCCGGTCAATCAGCCGGTCGTCCACCAGGCTGTTCATCTTGAGCCAGATCTCGGCGGGACGCCCAGCCTGCGCGTGGCCGATTTCGGCGTCTATCAGCCGCTCCAGCGTGCTGCGTGTGGTCAGCGGGCTGAACGCCAGGCTGTCCATCCGCTCGGGCTGGGCATAGCCGGTCATGTAGTTGAACAGCCGCGCGCTGTCCCGGCACAAATCTGGGTCGGAGGTGAAGAAGCTCAGGTCCGTGTAGATGCGCGCGGTGATCGGATGATAGTTGCCAGTGCCGAAATGCGCGTAGGAGCGCATGGCGGCGCCCTCCCGCCGTACCACCAGCGACAGCTTGGCGTGGGTCTTCAGCTCCATGAAGCCATAGACGACCTGCACCCCGGCAGCCTCCATGCTGCGGGCCAGGCGTATGTTCGCCTCCTCGTCGAACCGGGCGCGCAGCTCAATCATCGCCGTCACCGACTTGCCGGCCTCGGCCGCTTCGATAAGCGCCTTGACGATCGGGCTGTCGCGGCTGGTGCGATACAGCGTCTGCTTGACCGCGACCACGTTGGGGTCGGCCGCGGCCTGGCGCAGGAACTGCACCACCACGTCGAAGCTCTCGAAGGGATGGTGGACGATGATGTCCTTGGCCCGTATGGCGGCGAAGCAGTCGCCAGCGAAGTCGCGTATCCGCTCGGGAAAGCGCGGGGTATACGGCGGGAACAGCAGGTCCGGCCGGTCGTCCACGATCATCTGCTTGAAGTCGGCGGCGCCGAGCAATCCCTGCTGCACCACCACTTCCTCGCCGGGGATGCCCTGGTCGTCCACGTCCAGCTCGTCCACCACCAGGGCGCGCAGGTCCGCCGGCATCCCGGAGTCCACCGACAGATGGATTGCCACCCCCCGGCGCCGACGCTTCAGCGCCGTCTCGTAGGAGCGCACGAGGTCCTCCGCTTCCTCCTCGAACTCGACGCCGGTGTCGCGGATCAGACGGAACATGCCCTTGGCGACGGTGCTGAAGCCGGGGAACAGGCGGCCCAGGAACAGGCTCACCAGGTCCTCCAGCAGCACGAAGCGGATGCGCGGCTCGGCGCCGTGGCGCTGCGGCAGCCGGATGAAGCGCTCGATCTGGCTGGGCAGCGGGATCAGGGCGTTCATGCTGTGGTTGTCGCTGGCGCGGTGCAGCTTGAGGACCTTGACCAGCCCCATGTTGGGGATGAACGGGAACGGATGCGCCGGGTCAATGGCCAGCGGCGTCAGCACGGGGAACACCCGCTCCATGAACCAGGCGTCGAGCCACGCATGGTCCTCGCCCGGCAGCGCGGCGGCGTCGCACAGCTCGATCCCGGCGTCCTGCAACTGGCCGCGCAGCTCCAGCCAAGCCTGCTGCTGCTTGGCGATCAGCGCCTGGGCGCGCGGCTGCACCTCGCCAAGCTGCTGCGCGGGCGTGCGGCCATCGGCGCTCAGCGCCGTGACGCCCGCCTTGGCCTGGCCGATCAGCCCGGCGACGCGGACGCTGAAGAACTCGTCCAGGTTGGACGCACTGATGGACACGAAGCGCAGCCGTTCCAGCAGGGGATGGCGGCGGTTCTCCGCCTCCTCGACGACCCGGTGGTTGAAGTCGAGCCACGACAGCTCGCGGTTGATGAACCTGTCGGGGCTGTCCGAGGTCAGGGCAGGGGCGGGGGCGGGCAGGACGGGGCTAATCCGGTTCATGGCTGGTGTCCTTGAGGCCGGTGCGGGCGCGGCTGGGACGGGCAAGCGGGCGGTGCGGCGGCGTGCGGGTCGGGGCACGTTTAGAACAGCCGGGGGCCGGACGGCCAGGGATCGGCGCCGTCGGTATCAGAAGTGTCATGGATCAGTTCCGCCAGCGCTCCCGCCGCCAGCCCCCGCGTAACCGGCGCCCCAGCCGCCAGCGCCGCCCGGTCCAGTCGCGCCGCAGCCTCCCGCATCGCGGCCGGCGTGCGGGGCAGGCGGGCCAGCAGCCAGTCCTGCATGGCGTCGGGCACCACGAGCTGCCGGTCCGACAGCAGCCGGGCCAGCAACGTCCGCAAAAAGGCGTCGTCGGACGGGCGCAGCTCCACCGCCGCCGTCGCCCGCAGCCGGCTGGCCAGGTCCGGCAGCCGCGTGGGCCACCGCGCCGGCGGAGCCTGTGCCGCCAGCAGCACCGGATGGCGCCCCTCCGCGGCAGCGTTCAGCAAATGCAGCAGGGCGTGCTCGTCCGTCGCCAGGTCCGCGTCATCCACCGCCACCGGGCCGCGCGGCCAGTGCGCCGTCACGGCAGGCAGCAAGGTCGCGCGGTGCTGCCCGGCCCAGACATGCAGCAAATGCGTCTTGCCCGCTCCGGCCTCCCCCCACAGCACCAGCCGTCCGCCCGGCCATCCCGCCGGGCGCGCCAGCCAAGCCAGCGCCGCCCCGGCCCCCGGCGCCGGCAAAAAATCGGCGGCGGTGAACACAGGCGCATGCACGAACGGAAGCGCAAGCTGACGGACGGGTGTCATCCGCCCCCAGGGTGCATGACGGCCTGCCCTGCTCCCTCTCCTTCCGGGAGAGGGTCGGGGTGAGGGGGTCTTGGCTGCGGAGCGGGGAACCGCCAGCTCCGGCAGGCCACAGCCCCAAGCGGCAAGGGGCTGTACTCAAAAACCCCCTCACCCCAACCCTCTTCCAAAGGGCGAGGAAGCAGCCCAGCACCCATCAAGAAACGCCACACCCCACCCACGCCCCTAACCCCCCGGCGGCGGGTCAAGATACAGCGGGCTAGCCAGATACCGCCGCAGCCAGAACCGCAGCAGCACGCCCAGCGCCGCCGCAACCGGCACCGCCATCAGCACCCCCAGGAACCCAAACGCCGCACCCCCCGCGAACAGCGCGAAGATCACCCAAACCGCATGAAGCTCCACCCGGTCCCCAAGGAAGCGCGGGTAGATCACATACCCCTCCAGCACCTGCCCCGCCGCGAACACCCCAGCCACCGTCGCCACCCCGGTCCAGGTCGGAAACTGCGCCATCGCCAGCCCGATGCTGGCGACCCCGCCAGTAATACTGCCCACATAAGGAATAAAAGACAGCAACCCCGCGCTCAGCCCGACGATCAGCCCGAGGTCCAGCCCCACCGCCGACAGCGCCACGGCATAGAATATCGCCAGCGCCACGCAGCACAGCGCCTGGCCGCGCAGCCAGGCCGAAAGGATGCGGTCCACCTCCCGCGCCTGCGCCCGCAGCACGCCGGCATAGCGCCGCGGCAGCCAGCTATCCACCCGCGCCACCGCCCGGCGCCAGTCGCGTAGCAGGTAGAACGCGACCACCGGCGTCACCACCACCAGCGACAGCACGTTGAACAGGGCAAAGCCGCCGCCGACGATGCGGCTCAACGCACCTGCCACGAAGGCCAGCATCGCCCCGGCCTGGCCGCCCACCAGGTCCCGCAGCTTCTCGTCCACATACTCGGACCCCAGCCGCTCCTGCAGGTGGCTGATGACCTCGCCGGCCCACAGCCGCACGGAATACACGTAGGACGGCACCCGGCCGATCAGCAGCCCGACCTGCGCCAGCAGCAGCGGATACAGCAGCAGCGCGAACAGCAGGCAGGCCGCGACCAGCGTCACCACCATCAGCAGCGCCGCCAGCCCGCGCGGCATCCCGGCGCGGGTCAGCCGCGTGGTCGGCGGGTCCAGAAAATAGGCGATCCCCGCCGCCGCCACGAAGGGCAGCAGGATCGAGGCGAACAGGTGCAGCACCAGGTAGGCCGCCACCAGCAGCCCCGCCAGCAGCCCCAGCCGCTGCGCCCGCGACGCAGTCCGCGCCGGCGGCGGCAGCACGGCAGGCGGCGGAGCAGGCAGGGGCGGCGTGGGGCGCGGCAGGTCGAGCGTCGTCATCGTGGCCCCTGTATCTCCTCATGCCCCGGCGCACGCGACGCCCGCCACACATACATCGCGCCCGACGACACCGTGGACGCCGCAGCCGCCCACAGCAGCACCATTCGCAGCCCCGGCGCACGCACACCAAGGGACTCGAGCGCCATTATCACGCAGACCAGCAGGATTTGCACCGCCGTGTTGAGCTTACCCAGCAGCAACGGCCGCATCCGGATCGGCCATCGCCGCCACCGCATCGCAGCGATCCCGCACAGGATCACCAGGTCCCGCCAAACCACCAGCGCCGCCATCCAGACCGGCATCAGCCCGGTTGCGGCCAGCGCCACGAACATGCCGACCAGCAGCGCCTTGTCGGCGGCCGGGTCCATCCAGGCGCCCAGCACCGAGCCGCCGCGCCTGCGGGCCAGCCAGCCGTCCAGCGCGTCCGATGCGCCTGCCGCGGCGAACACCGCCAGCGCCCACGCCATCCGGCCCTCCAGCACCAGCCAGACCGCGAACGGCACGGCGCACAGCCGGGCAAAGGTAATGGCGTTCGGCAGGTTCAGCACCTCGCCGCCCCAGGCGAAACGGGGTGGCGTTGCCGTGACGGGACCGCTGTGGTTGTGTCCGCCGATCTGTTCCGGACGCTGCATGGCCCGGACCCTACCGCATCCGCGCCGGCAACGCACCCGGCTGACCCACAAGGACCCCCAGCATGACCGTGCCGCCAAACGGCGTGACCTATCGCCAGGCCGGCGTGGACATCGAGGCCGGCGACGCCCTGGTGGAGCGCATCAAGCCCCTGGCCCGCGCAACCAGCCGCCCCGGCGTAATGGGCGGTCTCGGCGGCTTCGGCGCGCTGTTCGACCTGCGCGCCGCCGGCTTCACCGACCCCGTGCTGGTCAGCAGCACCGACGGCGTCGGCACCAAGCTGCGCCTGGCCATCGAGACCGGGCGCCACGGCGCCGTCGGCATTGACCTCGTAGCCATGTGCGTCAACGACTTGGTGGTCCAGGGGGCGGAGCCGCTGTTCTTCCTGGACTACTTCGCCACCGGCGGCCTGGACGTGGAGCAGGCGGCCACCGTCGTCGCCGGCATCGCCGAGGGCTGCCGCCAGGCCGGCTGCGCCCTGGTCGGCGGCGAGACCGCGGAGATGCCCGGCATGTATGCCCCCGGCGACTACGACCTCGCCGGATTCAGCGTCGGCGCCGCGGAGCGGGGCGCGCTGCTGCCGTCCGGCGTCCAGGCGGGGGATGCCCTGATCGGCCTGCCGAGCAGCGGCATCCACAGCAACGGCTTCTCCCTGGTCCGGCGGGTGATCGCGATGTCGGGCGCCTCCCTGGACGCCCCGGCGCCCTTCGCGCCCGGCATAACGCTGGGCGAGGCCCTGATGGCACCGACCCGCATCTACGTGGCGCCGCTGCTGGCGCTGCACCGGGCCGGGCTGCTGCGCGCGGCGGCGCACATCACCGGCGGCGGCCTGCCCGGCAACGTGCCACGCGTGCTGCCGGACGGGTTGCACGCCACCCTGGACGCCGGCGCCTGGCCGCTGCCGCCGGTGTTCCACTGGCTGGCGCGCACCGGCGGCATCGCAGCCGGGGAGATGCTGCGGGTGTTCAACTGCGGCCTCGGCATGGTGCTGGCGGTATCCGACCAAAACGCCGCGCTGGCGCTGCTGGCCGCGCAGGGAGAGCCGGCGCACCTCGTAGGCCGCATCGAGCCCGGGGACGGCCCGGCCGAGGCGCGGATCACGGCCCCCGACGGCTGGCTGGCGTAATGGCACCCGCCTGCCTTCTCCCTCTCCCTCCGGGAGAGGGCCGGGGTGAGGGGGTCTTGGCTGCGGAGCGGGGCGCCTCCGGTCCCGGCGGACCACGGTTCCGTACCGGCAGGGACAGTGCCAGCCCACCCCCACACCCCAACCCGAAGGAAAAGGAAGAAGGCGCCCCGCCACTCTCCCAGATCATACGCAATGCCGGGACGGGACGCATGGCATGACCCCCCCCGTCCGCACCGCCATCCTCATCAGCGGACGCGGCAGCAACATGGCGGCACTCCTAGACGCCGCAGCCGCGCCGTGCTACCCGGCCGAAGTCGCCCTAGTGCTGTCCAACCGTCCCGACGCCGCCGGCCTGGACCACGCCCGCGCGCACGGGATCGAGGCTATGTGCGTGGACCACCGCTCCTATGGCCGAGACCGCGCCGCGCATGAAGCCGGCATCCAAGCCGAGCTGCAGGCCCGCGGCATCGGGCTGGTCTGCCTGGCCGGCTACATGCGGCTGCTGACGCCGTTCCTCGTGAATGCCTGGCCCGGCCGGATGCTGAACATCCATCCCAGCCTGCTGCCGGCCTTCCCCGGGCTGGACACCCATGCCCGCGCGCTGGCCGCCGGCTGCAAGCTGCACGGCTGCACCGTGCACCTGGTCACGGAGGCGATGGACGAAGGCCCTATCCTCGCCCAGGCCGCCGTGCCCGTGCTGCCCGGCGACGACGCCGACACCCTGGCCGCCCGCGTGCTGCGCCAGGAGCACATGCTGTATCCCCTGGCCCTGCGCCTGATGGCAGCGGGGCTGCCCGGCCAGTCCGACCCGGACGCAAGCCTGAGCAACCCCCAAGCCTATGAAGCCCGGCTGCCCTTGCCCACCTCCGCCGCCGGGACGTAGAACCGCGCAACACCACGAGGCGCATCATGGCAACCACAGACACCGCAACCGCGGGCACCCAGCCGAACCCCCGCCAGAACTTCTCCGCCGACGCCCCCCCGGCCCCGGTCAGCACCGCGAACACCGAGGTCACGGAGGCCGGCATTGACGCGGCCTTCGTCGCCGACCGGCAGATGTTCTGGTCGCGCTTCACCAGCTTCACGACCTATGCGGTGATCGCCGTGGTGCTGCTGCTAATCGCGATGGCAATATTCCTGGTGTAGCCGCCCTGCATCGTCCGCCATCCCGCAGAGGTATTCCGGCCGCCCCGCTCTTCAACGTCTCTTGACTTGACAGGGTCTGGCGTCGTTTCGTTCGGCAACGGCAGCGCAGGAGCTGACGGAACCGGAGGAACTCTTATGAACCGTTTGCTTGCGACATTCGTGCTGTTCGGGTTGGGCGCGCCCGGCCTGGCATCGGCTCAATCATCTGGCGCCCCCAGCATGACCGACGGCCATGCCCGGTCCACCATGATGGACTACGGCTGCACCGCCATCAGCGGCCTGAGCGTCCGGCCCGACGGCCAGTTCCAGGGGCAGTGCACCAAGGCCGGCAAGGTCGTCAACGTATCCATGGACAAGACCGGCAAGGTAAGCGAAGTCGCAAGCCTCAACCACGTCACCGACGGCCAGGCGCGCTATGCCCTGACCCAATTCGGATGCAACAACATCTCCAACCTGGGCACCGGCCCCGGCGGCACCTGGCACGGCCAGTGCTCCAAAGGCGGCACGGCAACTGACGTGATGGTGGACGCCAAGGGCGTGGCCTCGGCCGCCAAAGCGCCGCACGTCACAGAGGCTGCCGCCCGCTCCATGCTGACCGACTTCGGCTGCAACAACATTTCCACCCTGACGATGGGCGGGGACGGCTCCTGGTACGGCCAGTGCGCCAAGGGCGGCAAGACCCAGAACGTGACCGTGGACAGCAAGGGGAAGCTGGCGGCCAGCTAACATCACGCCGCCCTGGTCAGCACCCCGGCCAGGGCGGCTGGCGCGCCAAGCAGGCCTTGCCCCCTCCCCTCGAACCGGGACGGAGTGGGCAAGGCCCGCCGTTACACCCGAACCAGCTTGATCCGCTTGCCGTCCACCCCCAGCGTGATCCCGCCGGACTTCAGCAGCAACGCGTCGGCACCGAACACGTCGCGTCGCCATCCCTGCAGGGCAGGCACGTCCGGCTCATCTTCCGAGGCCAGGCGGTCCAGGTCGGCGCCGCTGGCCAGCAGCTTGGGCGCAACATTATGCGCCTCGCACTTCGCCGCCAGCAGCACCTTCAGCAGCGACACCAGCGCCGGCGACGGCCGGGGTCCATCATGGCGGCCAGGCGCCTCGGGCAGCGCGTCGTCCGGCAGCCCCGCCGCATCCTGCAGCGCCGCCAGCAGCCCGGCGCCGCTCTTGCCCTCGGCAAAGCCGCGCGTCACCCCGCGGACGCGGGACAGCGCCTCCGCCGTCCCAGGGGCGACCGCGGCGATCTCCAGCAGGCTCTCGTCCTTCAGCAGCCGCCCGCGGGGAATGTTGACGCGCTGCGCCTCACGCTCCCGCCACGCGGCGGCGGCGCGCAGCATCCCCAGCATCCGCCGGTTGCCGGTGCGGGGGCGCAGGCGTTCCCAGATGCCGTCAGGGTCCGGCCGATAGGTTTCGGGCAGGGCCAGCACCGCCATCTCCTCCGCCACCCACTCGGTCCGGCCGTCCCGCGCCAGGCGCTCCCGCAGCCGCTCATACACCCCACGAAGATAGGTAACGTCGGCAGCGGCATAGGTGACCTGTGCCGCGGACAGCGGACGCGCCGACCAGTCGCTGAACCGGTGCGCCTTGTCTATGTGCCCGCCGGTCAGGCTGGACACCAGCGCGTCGTAGCCGACCTGGTCGCCAAACCCCGCGACCATCGCCGCGACCTGGGTGTCGAAGATCGGCGCCGGGACCTGGCCGAACAGGTGCAGGAAGATCTCCACATCCTGCCTCGCAGCGTGGAACACTTTCACCACCCCCGTGTCCGCCAGCAGCTCGGCCAGCGGCGCCAGGTCCATGCCCGTGGCCTCGGCGTCAATCACCGCCACGTCGGACACCCCGGCCAGTTGCACCACGCACAACTCGGGGAAGTAGGTGCGCTCCCGCATGAACTCGGTGTCTATGGTGACATACGGCTCGGCCCGCAGACGGGTGCACAGGGCCGCGAGGGCGTCGGTGCCGGTAACAAGAACTGGATCGGCGAAGCTATGGGTCGGGTGGGGCATGACGGGTTCTACCCGGCGCCGCTTGACACCGCAAACCCCCGCGGTTTGTGTGCGCCCTTGGCAAAGGACGCCCCAAACATGCACGCCTACCGCACCCACACCTGCGGCGCCCTGCGCGCCAGCGACGCCGGCCAGGAAGCCCGGCTGTCCGGTTGGATCCACAGCAAGCGCGACCACGGCGGCCTGCTGTTCCTGGACCTGCGCGACCACTACGGCATCATCCAATGCGTGCTGCCGGCAGGCTCCGCCGGCTTCGCCACCGCGGACGAGCTGCGGGTGGAAAGCGTCGTCACCGTCACCGGCCAGGTCGTCCCGCGCAGCCCCGCCACCATAAACCCCCGCCTGCCCACCGGCGAGATCGAGCTGCAGGTGCAATCCCTTGAGGTGCAGTCCGCCGCCGACACCCTGCCGATGCAGGTCGCCGGCGAGGAGAAGTTCCCCGACGAGATACGCCTGAAATACCGCTTCATTGACCTGCGGCGCGACAAGGTCCACCGCAACATGATGCTGCGCGCCGGCGTCATCGCCAGCCTGCGCCGCCGCATGATCGCCGAGGGCTTCACCGAGTTTCAAACGCCGATCCTGACCGCCAGCAGCCCGGAGGGCGCCCGCGACTTCCTGGTGCCGTCGCGCAACCATCCCGGCACCTTCTACGCCCTGCCGCAGGCGCCGCAGCAGTTCAAGCAGCTCGCGATGGTCGCCGGCTTCGACCGCTACTTCCAGATCGCCCCCTGCTTCCGCGACGAGGCCAGCCGCGCCGACCGTAGCCCCGGCGAGTTCTACCAGCTCGACTTCGAAATGAGCTTCGTCACCCAGGAGGACGTGTTCGCAACGCTGGAGCCGGTGATGGCCGGGGTGTTCGAGGAGTTCGGCGGCGGCCGCACCGTCACCCCCGCCCCGTTCCCGCGCATCCCGTATGACGAGGCCATGTTGTCCTACGGCTCGGACAAGCCGGACCTGCGCAACCCGCTGCGCATCGCCGACGTGACGGCGGCCTATGCCGGATCGGGCTTCGGCCTGTTCGCCCGCATCGCCGCGTCCGGCGGCATCGTGCGCGCCATCCCGGCGCCAGGCGCCGGCAGCCGGCCGCGCGGCTTCTTCGACAAGCTGAACGAGTGGGCGCGCGAGCAGGGCGCCGGCGGCCTCGGCTACATCATCGTCGAGGAGGATGGCGGCCGCGGCCCCATCGCCAAGAACCTGGAGGCCGAGCGGATCGAAGCCATACGCACCGCCTGCGGGCTGCAGCCCGGCGACGCCGTGTTCTTCGCCGCGGGCCAGCCGGAGGAGGCGGCGAAGTTCGCCGGCCTGGTCCGCACCCGGCTGGCGCAGGAGCTGGGCCTGATCGAGGAGAACAGCTTCCGCTTCTGCTGGATCACCGACTTCCCGATGTACGAGCGCGAGGAGGAGACCGGCCGGATAGACTTCAGCCACAACCCGTTCTCGATGCCGCAGGGCGGGCTGGAGGCGCTCGACACCCAGGACCCCCTGACCATCAAGGCGTTCCAGTACGACATCGTCTGCAACGGCATCGAGCTGTCGTCCGGCGCGATCCGCAACCACCGCCCCGAGGTGATGATCCGCGCCTTCGAGATCGCCGGCTACTCCGCCGCCGACGTCGAGGCCCGGTTCGGCGGCATGCTGGCGGCGTTCCGCTACGGCGCGCCCCCGCATGGCGGCTCTGCACCCGGCATAGACCGGATGGTCATGCTCCTGGCCGACGAGCCGAACATCCGCGAGGTCATCCTGTTCCCGCTGAACCAGCAGGGCGAGGACCTGATGATGGGCGCCCCAGCCCCGATAGACGCAGCCCGGCTAAAGGAGCTGTCCCTACGCCTAGACCTCCCACCAAAACGCAAAGCAGGGTAGCAGCACCTTCCCCCTCTCCCTCCGGGACAGGGCCGGGGTGAGGGGGTCTCGGCTGCCAATGCACGGGCTGCCAGCGCCATCTGCACATGGCCAGGTGGAGGCAGGCCTGACACTTCCACGCCCTTTCACCCCATCCCTGGCCCAACCCCTCCGGGACAGGAAGCAGCCAGCACTTTCACCCCCCGCCAGCCAAGCCTATGTGTGGCAGCACCTTACCCGGAGTTCCAGCGCATGGCCTTGCGCCACCTCGCCGCCGCCCTCGCCGTCACCCTCGCCGCCGCGCCTGCGCTGGCGGCCGACCCCGTGCCCATGCTCGCCCACCGCGCCGCCTACAACCTGGTCATGGACAGCAGCAAGGGCGGCGACGTCACCGCCGCCACCGGCACCATGGCCTACGAGCTGACCGACGCCTGCGAAGGCTGGGCCACCCGGCAGCGCCTGGCGCTCACCCTCACCAACCGCGACGGCCAGGACATCGAGTCCATCGCCGACTACGCCACCTTCGAAAGCAAGGACGGCCTGTCCATGCGGTTCCTGATGCGCCAAACCACCGACACCGCCGTGTCCGAGCAGGTCGAGGGCACCGCCAGCCTGGCGTCCATCGGCGGCACCGGCACGGTCCACTACACCCAGCCCGAGGACAAGACGATGCCCCTCCCGGCCGGCACCGTGTTCCCGATGGGCCATACCGAGGCGATCATCGCCGCCGCCACCGCCGGCAAGCACTTCATCGCGCTCCCCGTGTTCGACGGCACCGGCGCGCGCGGAGTGCAGGACAGCTCCATCGCCATCATCAACTGGGGACCGGGCGGCGCGGCGCCCTACCCGCAGCTGGCGAACCTGCCGGCAGGGCGGGTCCGCATCGCCTTCTTCGACCGGAACAAGGCCCCCGACGCGCGGGAACGCGTCGCAGGCAGCCCGGACTACGAGGTGGGCATGAAATACTGGGCCAACGGCGTCTCCGACGACCTGCAGATGGACTTCACCGACTTCGTCATGCGCGGCAAGCTGTCCGAGTTCACCCCGCTGGAGCCGCATTGCTAAGAACCTATCCCGGTAGGCCGCGGTTGAGGGCCTGCGAGGGCTTTCCCGTTCTGGGAAGGAGGGGCCGCCGCCCCGATATGGTTCATCGGGGCAAGGGCCTGACGCACCCAGGGCGGAATACCCGCAGAACCGGCCCGCCGCCTACCGGGATAGGTCCAAGCTGACGGCCTGGTCCCTGCAGGACGCCCCGCGGCTGGACGGCAAGGTCGCTATCGTCACCGGCGCGACCGGCGGGCTGGGCTGGGAAACCGCGCTCGGCCTGGCGCAGCAGGGCGCCATAACCATCCTGGCCGGGCGCAACCCGGTGAAAGGCGCCGATGCCCTGGCGCGCCTCACGGCGAGGGCGCCAGGGACCACGGCCCGGTTCGAGCTGCTGGACCTGGCCAGCCTGGATTCTGTGGCGATGTTCGCCAGCCGGGTTGCCGCCGCGCACCCGGCGATCTCGGTGCTGGTCAACAACGCCGGCGTCATGGCGCCCCCGGCGCGCCAGGTGACCGCCGACGGATTCGAGCTGCAGTTCGGCACCAACTACCTCGGCCACTTCGCGCTCACCGCCCGCCTGCTCCCGCCGCTGCTGGCCTCCGGCGCCGCCCGGGTCGTAAGCGTCAGCAGCCTGGCGCACCGCCGCGCGCAGATAAACTTCGGCGACCCCCAGGCAGCACGGTCCTATAAGCCCTGGGCATCCTATGGCCAGAGCAAGCTGGCGATGCTGATGTTCTCGCGCGAGCTGCAGCGCCGGGCGACCGCCGCCGGCTGGCCGTTGCGGAGCGTTGCGGCGCATCCCGGCTGGGCGGTGACCGACCTGATCGGCAACGGCCCCGGCGCCGGTGCGCCAGGGTTGAAGGAGGCAGTCATGGAAGGCGCTTTCCGCCTGCTCGGCCAGTCCGCAGCCCGCGGCGCGCTGCCAATCCTGTACGCGGCCCTGGCGCCGGACGCCGACCCCGGCGGCTACTACGGTCCCAACGGTTTTATGGAAATCAAGGGCAAGGTCGGGCCATCCCAGGTGATGCCGCAGGCGGCAGACACCGAAGCCGCGATACGTTTGTGGGACCTGTCAGAACGGGAGACAGGAGTACGGTTCGGCACGGGGTAGCTTGTCAATTCCCCGGCTGCGCCGGTCCGGCCGCAAACGGAAGCATTCCATGTCTGAAGGAGGCATGGCGAAGAAAGCCGAAACCTCCACCACGGAACGTCCAAAACGGCAAAACCCGTTCTCGTCATAGCCTAACCGTATGGTTTCCGGCAATTGCGTAGTCGGCTGGCTTTTTAGGCAGCCTGCAAACACCTTATGCCAACCGCTGATTGCCTTGACCGTTCTTGCGGCCGTAACCTTTGTGGGGCGGAAAAGCGCCAGCGCCTTCCCCCGCCACGCGGCGCTGCATGATGGGGTATGGCACTTCGCCTATGAGTTCTACGAACGCCGTCTAGAAAGCGGTCAGAGCAGATGACAGTTGGCATGATACCAACTATCATCTGCTCTGACCGCTTTTCCCGCCATTGCGAAGCGCGCAGCGCCGTGACAATCCAAGGCTGCCAGCACGGTGCTCCCGGCCTCCCTATGCCGCCCCGCAAGGGCGGCTCGCAATGACGGTGCGGTCGCATAGAAGTCAGGGCAGATGCCCAGCGGTATCATCATCCAAATGTGAAACCAAGGGCTACGCGAAACCGCCGCCGATAGGGATTTTATACCCCATCGGCGGCAAATTGCTATCCGCGGCAACCCTGGACCTTCCGGCCGAAGCCGATTGCCCTAAACCCATACCGCCAGCGTAGCTCCCGAAAAATCCGGGAGCACCGGGCTAATAACGGCTAGGCGCAGACGGTCCAACCCGGGTAGTGCCCATGTTTCCAACCTGACTGGTGAGCGGCGCGTCAATGGCCGCTCCACGGGGCAGGCTGTTAGCCGCCTCTGGCTCCTGGCTCGCCGCGCCAGGCGAATTGCGGCTCGTGGACACCGGCGGTGCCTTTGACTCAGCGGCGCATCCAGCGAAGGCAAGCATCGGCACCAACAGCAAGGGAAGAATACGCATGATAATACTCCAAGTAGAATAAACCGGATAAAGGACCACAGTTGGCGCTGCATCCAGCATTAAAAGACCGTCGGACCCTACCTCGCGCTTCAACGAGCGAGACGATCCGCCCAGCCTGTTTGCGATTTCATCAGACGTTGGGCCGGTAATGCGGCCCAACACCCAACCGGTCCGACACCCGCATCAACGGGCGGCTGGGGAACGCAGAAGCTACGTCCTTCGTTCCATTCCCCAGGGATGCAACTCTGATAAGCAGGTATGCCATATTGTCTTGACGGCCTGGCTGGGACGGAGTGTGACCCGATCATGGCAGTCTCATGCTCCCCCAACCTGTATCGCCCACCGCCCCCATAACGGCGGGAGCCCTCGCATCCCCTCAACCGCTGCATCTCCAGCGGTTGGCCCAAACAGGCCCCGCCAGCTTCGCAGCCCGGCAAAGGTCCTGATCATGTCCGTCACCGCACCGTCCCTCGGCATCATCGGCCTCGGCGCGTTCGGACGCCTGATGGCCCGGCACCTCCGTCCGCATTTCCACCTCCGCGCCTACGACCCCGCCCTGCCGCCCGGCTCGGCTGTCGGGGTGGAGGGTGTCGCCCTGTGCTCCCTGGCAGAAGCTGCACGATGCCCCTTCGTCGTGCTGGCAACGCCCGTCAGCCGGCTGGCCGCCACCGTCCAGGCCCTCGGCCCCCACCTCCGGCCGGGAACGCTCGTGCTCGATGTCGGATCGGTGAAGGTGGTCCCGGCCGCCATCATGCTGCGCGGCCTGCCCGGTCATGTCGGCATCGTCGCCACCCATCCGCTATTCGGTCCGCAAAGCGCCCGGGACGGGATCTGCGGCCTGAAAATCGCGGTGTGCCCGGTCCAGGGCGACGCCGGCCCCCGCGTCGCCGCCTTCCTGCGCCGGGCGCTCGGCCTGCAGGTCATCATGACGACGCCGGACGCGCATGACCGGGAGTTGGCGATGGTCCAGGGGCTGACGCACCTGATCGCCAAGGTGCTGGTGCAGATGGAGCCGTTGCCGGCGCGCATGACGACGCGCAGCTTCGACCTGGTGATGCAGGGGGTGGCCATGGTGCGGCACGACGCGCCGGAGGTATTCGAGGCGATCGAGCGATCCAACCCCTATGCCCGGGAAGTCCGGCGGCGCTTCTTCGACCTGGCGTCGCGGCTGGATGCGGAGCTGGACGAGGGCGGCAACTAAGCAGGCTTGCGCGGCCTGTCGCACACATGGAAGTTGGCGGAGCCAGGCCGCGCAAGCCTGCTTAGGGTCACTTGCCAGCTTTGTGGGAATAGTGTGTCCCGTTCAAGGCAGGCCGGCGGGATTGACCCATGCCCTCACCCTCAAGGGGACCCATTCTGCCCAGGCAGCTCATCACATTCGGTTACCCTTTCGAGGACGAATACGGCTACTCGCGTGCGGTTCGGGTCGGCGATCAGGTGTTTGTCTCCGGCACGACGGCCCGCGCACCCTACCTTGATGGTGATGCATATGCCCAGGCCCGCGCCGCCCTGGAACTGGTGGCGGATGCCCTCGTCCAGGCCGGTGCCGGGCTGCGCCATGTCGTGCGCACGGTCGTGTATATCGTGGACATGGCCGACGCTCCGCTTGTCGCCCGAGCCCATTTGGAGGCGTTCGGACGGGTCCGCCCGGCCAGCACTCTTGTTCAGGTCGCCGCCCTAACCCCCACCACGGCCCGGGTCGAGGTCGAGGCCACTGCGGTCATCGCCGACTGAACTGATGGTGCAGGATGTTCCGCTTCATCAAACAACGTAAGCTCACCGTGGAACACAGTCATGCCGCCTGCCCCATGGCCTTGAAGAAAGTGTAGCAGAACACCCCGTCCGCCTCGCCTGTCCGATGCAGCGCGCGCGTGCCGGCATCAAAGGCGTCCGGCGTGGAAAGGCCCGCCGCGATGGCGCTCTCCCGCACGCCCTCGATCATCGCGGTGAAGGTGCGCCGGACGAAGCCGTCCACCAGCGCAGGCCGGCTCGCATCCACATAGACCATCCGCGGCGAGACGCGCACCGCCCCAAAACCAGCGCCGGCCAGCAACGGATACAGCCGGCGCCCAATGTTCGCATCACCCCCTGCGCGGCGCTGCAGCTCAACCTGGCAGGCGATTGCCGCCCGCGCCGCCTCGCTCTCGGGGTGGAAGCAGGTTGAGCCATGGTCGCCCTCGATGGCCGTGATCGTGCCGCCCGGCCGCAAGACGGGGCGCAACGCAGCAAGCACCGCAGCGGGATCAGGCAGGTGTTCCAGCACGAAGCAGAGGAAGACATGATCGAAGGACCCGCCTGGGAAAGGGGCGGCAAGAAGGTCCGCTTGCCGGAACCGTACGTTGCCGATCCCCGCGGCAGCGATCCGCGCCCGCGCGTCCCCAAGCGAAGCCGCCGAGACATCCACCGCCGTAATGCGTGCGCCAGGGCTGCGGCGCGCCAGCGCGACCGTCTGCGCGCCCGTGCCGCAGCCCGCCTCCAGCACCTCCGCCCCGTCCGGGAACGCAGTATCCCCGTGCAGCAGCTCCTCAAGCGTCCGTGCCTGATCCTCCAGCCGAAGCGTCTCCCGTCCGTCGTAGCCATGCACGTAACCGCCCATGCCTCTCTCCCCTGACCGGGATGGCTTGTGCTGCAGGCGGGCCGGCCCGTCTTGAACGGGATTGCAGCCCTGCTTTCAGGCGACGGCGGCCCGATAGCGCGCAGGCGTCACGCCAAGCTGCCGGCGGAAGGCGCGGGTCAGGTGGCTCTGGTCCGCGAAGCCCGCCCGCAACGCCGCCTCGGCAGGAACATGGCCCGCAGCGAGCAGCCGCCGGGCCAGCCGCACCCGGCGCTGGACGAGGTAGACGTGCGGCGTCGCGCCGGTCTCGCGCGCAAAGCCACGCAGCAGCGCGAAGCGATCCACCCCGGACAATGCGGCCAGCTCTGCGAGAGTAACCGCCCGTTCCGGGGCTTCGTCCAAGCGGCGCCGGGCCGCCGCCACCCCAGGCGAGGACGGCCGCATCGGGAGCGGCCGCGCCCCATGCCGTCGCAAGAGATGCACAAGCGCCCGCAGCAGATCCTCCTCCAGCGCCAGCGGTTCCGGCACAACGGCGGTCGCACGAGCGAACAGGCGCTCAAAAAGTCCGCGCAGCACTGCGTCACGCAGTGCAGGACGTGCAATCTCCGGGGCATCGCCAGCCGCCTCCGCAACTTCGCGCATAACCAGGGCGGGATCGAGGTAGAGCATCCGCCACCCGCGCGGCCCGCCAAGCGGTGCGCCATCGTGCATCTCGCCCGGGTTGACCGTGATCACGTCGCCAGCCGCAGCCTCCACCGCTCCGATCCCGCTCCACGACCGCTGCGCCCCGGCTGTCATGACGCCGATGCCGAACCCATCGTGCGAGTGGCGCGGAAAGGCGTGATCAGTCAGCAGCGTCATCGCCTCGACACCAGGAAGGGCGGAGCGGTGCTGCGCGACCCTATGCGTCCTACCAACCGTCAATCAGGATTTCCTCCCAGGCATCACGGTTCTAAATCCAGATACCGGCAGACAGCATAGGCGCAAGCGCCCTCCACCCCCGTCAGGGCTCCGACCCCGCCGGCGCCCCCTGCTGCACCATGACGTCCACAATGATGCCGATGGCATTCGGCTCCAGCGTCACGCTGAACCGGTCCGCCCCGACATACCCAGGCTGCGGCGCATAGGACACCACCGCCTGCCGGTTGCCATAAGCCAATCCGACGCCGGCCCGCCCATGGCTAGCTGGCCCCGTCACCAGGCCGGCATTGATCACCACCTGCAAATCGGGGTTGAGCACGGTAAACGTGCAAGCCTCCCCGGCATTGCCCACCGTCATCTTCGTATGGACCGAGGTCAGGCTCAGCAGGAAGAACTTCTTCACCTGGCACGGCCCGCGCACCGTCTGCGGCTGCAGGTTGCCCTGGTCATTCCGGTCCAGCCCGGCGCATGACGCCGCCAGGAGCGGCAGCAGTATCAGCCCGGCACGCAAGCCCCGCCATCTGCCGCAACGCGCTTGGCTGCCCATTCCGCTGTTCCCCTGCAAAGTGACATGCGGAACTTACCTGCGGCCGCCCCGCCCCGGCAACACGGCTGTCGCAACAGCGCCCCCCGGAGCAGCAATCCCTACAACCCCCGCCCCCGCTTAATGACCCCCTCCCCAAACCGCCCCCGCAGAGCATCCACCGCCCGCTGCGCAGCCGCCCGCCGCGGCGCGTCGGGGTCCGCCAGGTCCGGCTGGTCCGCCAGCGTCCCCGGCAGCAGCGGGCTGGCGCCCAGGCCAATCAGCCGGAACGCCGTCCCGTCCGCCTCCCGCAGCAGCAGCGACCGCCCCGCGGCAAACAGGCTGTCCGGCAGCGCCGTTGGACCCGGTAGCCGGGCATTGCGCGTACGGCTGGCAAACCGCGCAGTCTTCAGCTTCAGCACCACGCCCCCGGCGCTGAACCCACCCTCGCGCAGCCGCCGAGCCAGCTTCTCTGCCATCCGCCACAGGTGCTTCTCCAGCAGCGCCGGGTCGCGCAGGTCGGTGTCGAACGTGGTCTCGGCGCTGACCGACTTGGTGTCGCGCTCCGGGTTCACCGCCCGCGCATCCTCGCCACGCGCGCGCCGGGCCAGGGCAGGGCCGTCATCCCCCAGCCGCGCCCGCGCCGCCCGGTCGTCCAACGCCTGCAGGTGCATGAGGTGCGTGATCCCCAGGGCATGCAGCTTCCGCTCCTGCGCCGGCCCGACACCCGGCAGCAGCCGCACCGGCTCAGGCGCCAGCACCGCGGCGGCCTCGCTGCCCAGCACCGCAAACCCGCGCGGCTTGTCCCGCCCGGCGGCGATCTTGCTCAGCAGCCGGTTGCGCGCCAGCCCAACCGAGACGGTGACGCCCACCTCCCGCTCCACCCGCAGCGCAAAACGCGCCAGCACCGCAGCGGGCGACGCGCCGTGCAGCGCCTGTGTGCCCGACAAATCCAGCACCGCCTCGTCAACCGACAGCGGCTGCACCAGCGGCGTCAAATCCTGCATCAGGGTGCGTATGTGCCGTGCCGCCGCGGCATACTTCGCCATCTCGGGCCGGATCACCACCGCGTCCGGACAAGCCTTCAGCGCCTGCCACATCGGCATCGCGCTGCGTACTCCATGCATCCGGGCGACGTAGCAGGACGCCGCCACCACCCCCCGCACGCCGCCCCCAACGATGACCGGCTGCCCCGCAAGCTCCGGCCGGTCCCGCTTCTCCACGCTGGCAAAGAATGCGTCGCAATCCACATGCGCCACCGAAAGCGCGAACAGCTCGAGATGCCGCACCACCCGCCGCGACCCGCAATCAGGACAAACCGCCCCTGCCGGAACCCCCCCGCAATCCCTGCACAGCGCCGCCATCACCACAGCAAACGCCCACTTCCCCCTCTCCCTCCGGGAGAGGGCCGGGGTGAGGGGGCGGGCAAGCACCCCCCAAGCCCAATCGAAGACCACCATCCCCCGGCGCCGCCCGCACCCCGCTTCGCAGGCAACTCCCTCTCTCCCCAGGGGCAAGCCAGCATCCAGCCCCCAACCTCCGCGCCCCGCGAAGCCCCCGCGGCCCCCCGGTCCCCTAGCCCTCCAAAGGCCACAGCCAAGCCGCCCCGCGCACGCCGCTGCTGTCCCCGTGCAAATTCTTCACAATGGGCGTATCCGACACATCGCTGAACGTATACCCGCGCAGCAGCGCCGGCACCTGGTCATACAGGTGCGCCATGTTGGACAGCCCGCCGCCCAGCACCACGATGTCCGGGTCCAGCATGTTCACGATCATCGAAAGCCCCCGCGCCAGCCGGTCCACGTGGCGGTCCAGCGCCGCCTGCGCCGCCGCATCCCCCTCCGCCGCACGCTCACGCAGCGCGGCAGCGTTCGGCGCATCGCCCGACCGCGCCAGGCCCGGGCCGGCGAGATAAAGCTCCAGGCAGCCGTGCTGCCCGCACCAGCAGCGGGGCAGGGGATACTCGTCCACCCGCGGCTGCGGCAGGCAAATGTGTCCCCACTCGCCGGCAATCCGGTTCCGCCCGCTCAGCACCTGGCCGCCCACCACCACGCCGCCGCCGCACCCCGTGCCCAGGATCACCCCGAACACGCAATGGTGCCCGGCCCCGGCGCCGTCCGCCGCCTCGCTGAGCGCGAAGCAGTTGGCATCGTTCTCCACCCGCACCGGCCGGTTCAGCAGGGCGGCGAGGTCGTTGTCCAGCGGATGGCCGATCAGGCTCTGCGTGTTGGCGTTCTTCACCAGCCCGGTGGCCGGGCTGATCACCCCGGGGATGCCGATCCCCACCGTGGCCCGTATCGCCAGCTCCCGCTCCGCCCCCTCGACCATCGCCACGATGGTCGAGACGATGCCGTCATAAGTGCCCGGCGTGTCGGCCCGCCGCCGCAGCGCGATCTCCCCCGCCGGGTCCAGCACCGCCACCTCGATCTTGGTGCCGCCGAGATCTACGCCGATCCGATGTCTCATGCCGTCCTGTCCTGCCAGCCGTCCCGCCTCCCTTGTCAGTCCGCGTAGAACTCTTCAAGGGCCAAGCTGATCCCGGGTGGGTCGAGGGTGATGGACCCGTCGGTCAGCAGCCGCGTTTCGATGCCGCCGTCGTCGCGCCGCTGATGATGCACCACGGCCCGGCGGTCCGCGCGCACGATCAAGTAGTGCCGGATGGACGGCACCAGGAAATAGCCTGACAGCTTGAGGCCCGTGTCCACCGACTGAGCGGCCAGGGACAGCACCTCCACGACCACGACCGGCTTCGCCACGGCAATCTCGTCATCGCCCAGGCGCGGTCCGCTGCTGATCAGGGCATCTGGCTCGTAATCCGAGTCATCGTCCACCTCGACCGTCATGCCGTCGCCCATCGCCTCGCATGGCAGGCCGGCAGCGCGCAGCGCATCGTCAAAGGCGCGCCAAACCCGCATCTTCACGCGCACATGGCCGGCGCGCTCCGCCACCATCCCCACGACCACGCCGTCAACGCGCTCGTAGCGCCCGCGTGGCTGCACATCGGCCCAACGCCTGAACTCGGGGCGGCTCATCCGCAAGGGGGCATCGGCGGCCTGGCGTCCCATGGTCCCTCCCACAACAGCCAGCCGCAGCCTGTCGGGTGCAAGGCTGCCATGCAAAGCCGCGCCGTTAGGATGCGCCGCCACCACGGCTTGCTCAAGCGCCATCCCTGCTGGGATACTGCGGCCATGACCGACGCACCCGACGCCACCCTGGACGTGAAGGGCATGACCTGCCCCCTGCCGGTCCTACGCGCCAACCGCGCCCTGCGCACGATGCCGCCCGGCGCCGTCCTGCGCGTGCTCGCGACCGACCGCGCCTCCGTCGCCGACTTCGCCGCCTTCTGCAGCGAAACCGGCCACGCCCTGCTCCACCAGGACGAGAGCGACGGCGTGCTAGGCTTCACCATCCGCCGGCGCGCGGAGGACCCGGCATGACCACCGTTGCCCTCTTCACCCACCCCGCCGGCCTGGGCCACGACACCGGCCCCGGCCACCCGGAATGCCCCGACCGCCTGCGCGCCGTCCTGCAAGCCCTGGAGCACCCGGACTTCGTCCCCCTGCTGCGCGAATCCGCGCCAGAGGCAACGGTCGAGCAGCTAGAGCGCGCCCATCCCCCCGAATACGTCCGCGCCATCCTCGCCATCCACCCCCCGGTCGGCGACTTCGTGCAACTGGACGGCGACACCCTCATGAGCCACGGCAGCCGCGCAGCCATCCTGCGCGCCGCCGGCGCCGCGGTGGCCGCGGTGGACGCGGTCATGGAGGGCTGGGCCGCCACCGCCTTCGCCGCCGTCCGCCCGCCGGGCCACCATGCCGAACGGGCGCGGCCGATGGGGTTCTGCCTATTCAACGGCGCCGCCGTGGCCGCCCTGCACGCCCGTGCCCGCTGGGGCCTGCGCCGGGTGGCGGTGGTGGACTTCGACGTGCACCACGGCAACGGCACCCAGGACATCTTCCAGAACGACCCCGACCTGATGTACGTCAGCAGCCACCAGTCGCCCTGCTACCCCGGCACTGGCGCCGCGGACGAGCGCGGAGTCGCCGGCAACGTCCTCAACCTGCCCCTCCCGCCCGGCACCGCCGGGCCAGGCTTCCGCGCGGCGTGGGAACGTGAAGGCCTGCCGGCGCTCCGCAACTTCGCGCCGGAGCTGCTGATCGTCTCCGCCGGGTTCGACGCCCACCGGGCCGACCCGCTGGCCGAGCTGCTGCTCGAAACCGAGGATTTCGGCTGGATGACCAACCAGCTCCTGGCCGTGGCGGACGCGCACTGCGGCGGCAGGCTCGTATCCATCCTGGAAGGCGGCTACGACCTGCGGGCGCTCGGCGCATCGGCCGCCTTGCACGTCCGCCGGCTGATGCGGCAATAGGGCGGCCAACACACCCTGCAACAGGACTTCACTATGGCGGACGACATCACCGGCCTCTCATTCGAGGACGCGCTGGCCCAATTGGAGGTCATCGTGCGCGACCTGGAAAAGGGCCAGTTGAAGCTGGAGCAGGCCATCACCGCCTATGAGCGCGGCGCCCTGCTGCGCAAGCACTGCGAGGACAAGCTGCGCGAGGCCGACGACCGCGTGCGCGTCATCGTGGAGCGGGCCGACGGCACCCTGGGCCTGAAGGCGGAGGGCTGATGCCCGGCATCCTGGAGCGCGCCGCCATACGCGCGGCCCTGGCCGGGCAGGCCGCGGTGGTGGAGGCGGCGCTGGACACCCTGCTGCCGCTGCCCGAGGGCCACGAGCAGCGGCTGCTGCAGGCGATGCGCTACGCGGCCCTGGGCGGCGGCAAGCGGCTGCGCGGCTTCCTGGTGCTGGAGGTGTCGTCCTTGTTCGGCGTCGCCGAGGCCTGCGCCGCCCGGGTGGCGGCATCCGTGGAGATGCTGCACGCCTACAGCCTCGTGCACGACGACCTACCGGCAATGGACGACGACGACGTCCGGCGCAGACAGCCCAGCACCCATAAGAAATTCGACGAAGCGACAGCGATCCTCGCCGGCGACGCCCTGCAGGCCCTGGCCTTCGAGCTGCTGGCCGACCCCGGCACCCACTCCGACCCGCAAGCCCGGTGCGAGCTGATCGCAGCGCTCGGCATGGCCTCCGGCGCGCGCGGCATGGCCGGCGGCCAGATGATAGACATGGCGACGGAAGGCCAGGTGCTGACGGCGGCCGAGGTCGGGCGCCTGCAGGCCATGAAGACCGGCCGCCTGATCCAGTACAGCGCGGAGGCCGGCGCGATCCTCGGCCGCGCCGCGCCGCCGCTGCGGGCGCACATCGCGGCCTATGGCCGCGACCTCGGCGCCGCCTTCCAGATCGCCGACGACGTGCTGGACGCGGTCGGCACCACCGAGGGCATCGGCAAGACCGCCGGCAAGGACCAGGCTGCCGGCAAGGCGACTCTGGTGGCGCTGCTAGGCGTGGACCGCGCGCGAACCCAGGCCGAAGCGCTTGCAACCCAAGCAGCCAGCCACCTGGCATCCTTCGATAGCCGCGCCGACCGCCTGCGCGCCCTAGCAGCCTATGTCGTGGCAAGGGAGAGTTGATCTCGTCTCCCTCTCCCTCCGGGAGAGGGCCGGGGTGAGGGAAGCCGCACGCCCGGACCTCTCCCGTCCAAAACCCATAACGCCCGGCCCTGGCACCGCCTCCTTCTCCCTCTCCCTCCGGGAGAGGGCCGGGGTGAGGGGGTCGTCGGCACCAAGCCCGCCGGCAAATAACCCCACCCAAACGGCGCCGTCCATGCCCCGCTCCGCAGTCAAGACCCCCCCACCGCAACCCGGAGAAAAAGAAAACAAGCCCACCCCATCCCCCACCAGCCCCACCCATGCCCAAGCGCCGCGCTGACCAACTGCTAGTGGACCGTGGCCTGGTCGAATCCCGCACCCGCGCCCAAGCATTGATCCTGGCAGGCAAGGTCTGGTCCGGCGACCGCCGGGTAGCCAAGGCCGGCGACCCCATGCCCGACGACGCCCCGCTGCAGGTACGCGGCCAGGACCACCCCTGGGTCTCCCGCGGCGGCCTAAAGCTCGATCACGCCGTCCAGGCCTTCGGACTGCAGCCGGACGGCCTGACCTGCCTGGACGTCGGCGCCTCCACCGGCGGCTTCACCCATGTCCTCCTCCACTACGGCGCCGCCCGGGTCCATGCGGTGGACGTCGGCCACGGCCAGCTCGCCTGGTCCCTACGGACCGACCCGCGCGTGGTCGTGCACGAACGCACCAACGCCCGCTACCTGACCGCCGAGCAGGTCCCCGACCCCGTCCAGGCCCTGGTCTGCGACGCCAGCTTCATCGGCCTGCAAACCCTGTTGCCGGCGCCACTGGCCCTCTGCACCCCCGGCGCCTGGGCGGTAGCGCTGATAAAACCGCAGTTCGAGGCCGGCCCGGCCCAGGTCGGCAAGGGCGGCGTCGTGCGGGACGGCGGCATACACCGTGCCGTGTGCGCCCGGGTGCGGGACTGGTGGGCAGGCCTGCCAGGCTGGACGGTGCTGGGAATCGCCGACAGCCCGATCACGGGTCCCGAGGGCAACAAGGAGTTCCTGATCGCGGCCCGGCTAAAGTAGCGTCTCCACCAGCTTCGCCCTGATCTCCTGCACCCGCTCCCCCAGGCCCCGGCGCCGCCAAGCCTCCAGCGTAACAGTATGCGACGCCCCCACGTCGTCGGCGAACATCGCATCCATCGCCCCGCCGAACTCCGTCCCAAGGATGATCGCGTCAATCTCGTTGTTCCACACGGTGCTGCGCCAATCCAGGTTGGACGAGCCGACGGCGGACCAGGCGCCATCCACCACCGCCGTCTTGGCGTGCAGGATGCGTCCCTGGCGCTCATGTATCTTCACCCCGGCCTCCAGCAGCTCGCCATACTTGGCCCGGCCCGCGGCAACGGCGGCACTGCTGTCGCTCTGCCCCGGCACCACGACCTGCACGTCCACCCCCCGCCGGGCCGCGGCGATCAGCGCCCGCGCCAGGTCCGGCGTCGGCACGAAGAACCCGGTCGTCAGGTGGACCGATCGCTGCGACAAGGTGATGGCGGCCAGCAGCGTGCGGTAGATCAGCGGCTGCTCGCTGTCAGGCGCCCCGTCTATCGCCTGCACGACCGTCGTGCCGGGCTGCGTGGCCGGCGTCGCTGGCGGCTCGGCGAGGGCAGGCCCGCGCTGCTGGCGCCACGTCTCCATGAAGTAGCGCTCGAACTGCGCGACCACCGGACCCTCGATCCGCACGTCGGTGTCGCGCCAGGCCTGCTGCCCCGGATCGGTCCCGCGCGGCTTCGGCGTGTTCTCATACACAGCGCTGATGTTCACCCCGCCGGTGATCGCCACCCTTCCGTCCACGCACAGCAGCTTGCGGTGGTCCCGCTTGTTCAGCTCAACCGGCACGCGCTCGTTCGGGCGCAGCGGGTTGAACTCCAGCACCCGCACGCCACCCTTGCGCAGGCGGTCGAACAGGGCGGCAGGCGTGCCGTTAGCGCCCCAGGCGTCATACACCAGGTTCACCTCGACGCCCCGGCTCGCCGCTGCCAGCAGGGTGTCGGAGAACTCGCCGCCCGCGACCTCGTCGAACTCGTAGCTTTCCATGTCTATGCGGGTGCGGGCGGATCGTATCGCCTCCTGCAGCGCGGCAAAGCTGGCGGGTCCGTCGCGCAGCAGCTCAACCCGGTTGCCCCCCAGGAACGGCACGCCGGCAAAGCGCTCCCCTTGCTGGCGCATCAGGTCCAGGCTGCGCGCCGGGTCGGCGCCGGCCTTTGCTTGCAGCAGGTCTGGGCTGACCCCAGGGGCCGGAGCGCTGACGCAGCCAGACAGGAACGCGGCGATGAGCAGGGGCGCAAGGCGCAGGTTTAGGGACATGGTTCGCATAATGGAACAAACTTATGTCAAGTTTTTGTCCAAGCCTCACGCCATGAAGCCGCTGCCCCGGTTATGTTTGGTCATGCCTGCCCTCCCGCCCGGCGCCCACTTGCCCCGCAGCCAAACTAGCGCCGGGGCGGGCACGGCCGCCTACCGGATGCGGGTGATGAAGGCCATGCCCAGCCGCATCGTACGGACGACGGAGAACACGACGACCATCCCGGCCACGCTGGTGCCGCTGTTCGGCCCCGGCGAGCTGCAACCCTGACGGTCATCAAACAGCAATCCGGGGACGGTTGGACTTATGCCAGCGGCCATCTGCCCTGACCCTTACGCAACCGCACCGTCATTGCGAGCCGCCCTTGCAGCGTGGCAATCCAGGAGCCGGGAGCACCGTGCTGGCGGCCCTGGGTTGCCGCGGCGCCGCGCGCCTCGCAATGACGGGAAAAACGGTCAGAGCGGATGACCGTTGGTATCATACCAATCGCCCTAAAGGCTGACCCTCGCCCGGCTTCGCTGGGTTACGGAGACGATACCTACGGTGTCGTTGATAAAGGCGTTCCAGGCGTGGCAGCAGGCTTTGACGATCTCGTCGTAGCTGTCACATGCGGTGATATCAGGTGGTTGCCGCGCGGTTACGTAACTGGGGCAAAACCCCGGGCACGCAGTTGCAGCAGAACAAAGGTCAGAGTGGGTCGGTAACTCTACCACCTTGAATATATGTGGCTTTTTTCGTTCTTTTAGTGATATAGATTGGAATGCGGTTCGTCTTTGCCCGGGGTTTTGCCCCAGTTACGCGGTTACTCCCACACGTTCTCGACGGGATTCAACTTGGGCGCATACGGCGGCAGGCGCAGCAAGGTAATGTTTTTCGGACCGCGCGCACCGGAAACCGTGTGGCTGGCATCGGCTGCGCCCATCAACAAGGAGTACGCCGCCCGACACAGGACAGAATGCCAGCCAAGACTGCGCAGCCTGCCTGCAGCTCTGATGCGCCAGAGGAAGGACCAGCGCGGTAAAAGCAGTGCACGCCGCCGGTGCTAGACCTCCTCGTCCGTATTGTGCTGAGCAATGGCATCCACGGGGGCCAAGCCGGCATCATAGTACTTGCGCCACTCATCAGGCTCGATGACGAAGGTGAGGACGTCTTGCAGCTCGGCCACCCAGGTTTCAAAGCTCATCGGCTTGCTCTCATGCAGGGGCGTTGGCGTGGCCAGAGGGGGAGGCGCCTGGTTGGTCGGAGGTCTGCTCATTAATAAGCAACTGGGGAAGCCGACGGCACTGTTCCAGCGGCCCCGCTTGCATTCCTGAGATGCCGCAACGTTTGGGAGACCTGCACCGCCATCGTTAACGCTCGCTACGACGCCTAAACGGCCTCATGAAGGACGCCAAACGCATTGTCCCCATAATCACCCGCGATTGGGCACAGGTCAAAGTCTCGGGCGGTTGATATTATGCACCCTAACTCGAACAAAACCCCGCGCCAGCAGGCTAACGGACGGACACAAGGTGTCGAAAACGAATCGGGCGGCGGCTATGTCCCGCCAAATAGCAGAGATACGGACCGACCAGGAGCCGCACGCGGCGCAGTAAAATACGCCCCCCTCAGCCCTCCCCAGAGACGAACCGTCTGCTACTCCGTGCCGTCCTGCCCGGCAATCTCCGCCAGCAGCGACCAAACCCGCGCCGGCTCCATCGGCACCTCCGGATCGTTCAGGATCCGGTCAAGCTCGTCCAGCTTATCCTCAAGGTCGGCATTGGACATAATTGGTTCCACCTGGGATGGGCGCATTGGTGGGAACAAACGTGGCAGCCGTATGACGGTTCCGCGGCAACCTAAGTCACATGGACGACAGGACCGCCGGCGCCAGGGCTGCCGCCTTGGCCGCGGGATGCGCCGGGTTGCGGAACCGCAGCTCGCCATCCGGCGCGGCGTCCGGCTCCGGCATCCCGAACAACTCCAGCCGGCTGGAGCAAGTCACCGCGACCACGCTGCGCGCCTCGGGATTGGTCATGAACTGGCGCGCCTCCCCTTCCAACTCCAGCCGTTCCCGCAGCAGCCGCCACTCCGCCCGGTCAGTGTCCTCGATGAACATCGCAAGGATGCCAGGCCGGGTGCCGGTCAGCCGGGCCGGCGCAACCGCCGCCATCCGCCGGCGCACCGCGACCGCAACCTCATTCTGCTGCCCGGCCCGTGCCGCCATCACGAACACCCCCCCGCCGGCCGCAGTCACAGCCAGATGCGCCTCCGGCCCGAACTCCTGGCGCAGCCGGGGCATCAACCCCAGCTCATCAGCCTGTGCCGCTGCCAGCATCAACGGGTCCAGCCGCAGCATCGCCGCCTCGTCCCCATCGCTGCGCCGCGCCTGCTTCAGCATGGCGGTAATGCGGTCGTGCAACCGGCCAAGCAGGTCGCCGCCCTCCTCCTCCGGCCCGCGCAGCCCCTGCGGCAGCGTCATCTTGAGCAAATAGCGGCCGGGATGCGCGCACAGCCAAGTCTGCAGCTCCGGGTCCATCCGGTCCACCAGGCGGAACCAGGCGCCGCGATGCACGCCCCGGCCTTCCTCGGCCGACACGGTATCGCACGCCACCTCCGCCTCGATCCCGTCGCGATGAATCAGCAAGTCGAACGGCGCCGCCTCTTCCAGCCCGGCGAACGACACGCCGAACCCGCGATGCCGCTGCAGCGCCGCCGTCCGCAGCAGGTGGAACACCGGCGCCAGGCACTCCTCATCCACCAGCGCAGAGCGCAGCATGGCAGAAAACCGCAGCCGCCCGGCATTGGTCAGCCCCTCGAACAGGGTCGCGGCGGTGGTGGCATGGGTGCCGATCCAGCGCTCCGCCGTACTCAGCGGCCGGTCCGGAGTCGTCCGGCGCAGCCGGTCCACCGCAAATTCGATGCAATGGCGCTGCTGCGCCTGCCGCCCAGTCCGGGTGCCCGGCGCCGCCCGGCCACGCAACGCCCCCATCCGGTCCCGCCATTGGCGCACGCCAATGCACCCGATGAACGCATCGAGGGCGGCCTTGTCGAGAGGTTCGGCAAACGGCTGCATCGGCGCGATGAAACTGTCATCCTTCACAGCCGGCGGCAACAGTGCTGATGGGGGCAGGGCGTTCAGTTTCGCGGCACCACGGAACGGTCCGGCACCTGCGCCCGGTGCCGCAGCAGGTGATCAGCCAGCACACAAGCCACCATCGCCTCTCCAACTGGAACAGCGCGTATGCCGACGCAAGGATCGTGCCGCCCGCGCGTAACCACGTCCACATCCCGCCCCGACCGGTCCACTGACTGCCGCGACACCAGGATGGAGCTTGTCGGCTTTACCGCAAACCGCGCCACCACCGGCTGCCCGGTGCTGATGCCGCCCAGCACGCCGCCGGCATGGTTGGTCCCGAACGCAATCCCGCCGTCCTGCATCCGCATTTCGTCCGCGTTGCCCTCCCCGCGCAGGGCGGCAGCCGCAAACCCGTCGCCGATCTCCACACCCTTCACCGCATTGATCCCCATCAGCGCCGCCGCGATCTCTGCATCCAGCTTCGCATAGATAGGTGCGCCGAGGCCCGGCGGCACGCCCTCCGCCACAATTTCGACAACAGCGCCGACGCTGGACCCGGCCTTGCGTATCTCCGCCAGCTCCTCTTCCCACGCCGCCGCCGTAATAGGGTCCGGGCAGAACAGCGGATTCTTCGCCACCGCGTCCCAGTCCCAGCGCGCGCGGTCCACCTCATGCCCCCCCATCTGCACCATCGCCCCGCGCACCCGCACGCCCGCGCCCAGCACAACCCGCGCGACCGCCCCGGCCGCAACGCGCATCGCCGTTTCCCGCGCCGAGCTGCGTCCGCCGCCCCGGTGGTCGCGGATGCCATACTTCATCTCATACGACACATCGGCATGGCCCGGCCGGAACTGCTCCGCGATCGCGCCATAGTCCCGGCTGCGCTGGTCCACGTTCTGGATTTCCAGCGCGATGGGAGTGCCCGTCGTCAGGCCGTCCATAGTGCCCGACAGGATACGCACCTGGTCCGGCTCCTGCCGCTGGGTAGTGAACTTGGACTGCCCGGGGCGCCGGCGGTCCAGCCAAGGCTGGATGTCGGCCTCCGTCAGCGGCAGCCGCGGCGGGCAGCCGTCCACGACGCAGCCGATGGCCGGCCCATGGCTCTCGCCCCAGGTGGTAACGCGGAACAGGTGGCCGAAGCTGTTGTGGCTCACCGCGTAACGGTCGGATTAATGGTCGGACGCGACGTTGATATCAGGCGCCGCCGGGTTCTTCATGCCCACGATATGATAGCCGCTGTCCACATGATGCACCTCCCCCGTCACCCCGGACGACAGCGGGCTGAGCAGATACATTCCCGCACCCCCCACCTGCTCCAGCGTCACGTTGCGCTCCAGCGGCGAGTTGTACTGGTTCCAGCGCAGGATATACCGGAAGTCGCCGATCCCGCTCGCCGCCAGTGTCTTCATCGGCCCGGCCGACAGCGCATTCACCCGGATGCCCTGTCCCCCCAGGTCCGCCGCCAGATAGCGCACCGACGACTCCAGCGCCGCCTTCGCCACCCCCATCACGTTGTAGTGCGGCATGACCCGCTCGGCCCCCAAGTAGGACATCGTCAGCAGCGATCCGCCGTTCCGCATCATCGGCACCGCCCGCTGCGCGACCGCAGTGAACGAAAAACAGGAGATGTCCAGCGCCTGCACGAACGCCGCCCGCGGCGTATCCAAGTACTTGCCGCGCAAATACGCCTTGTCCGCCCAGCCGATCGCATGGACGACAAAGTCCAGCCCGTCCCAGCTTTGGCCGATCGTCGCGAATGCGGCGTCTATGCTGGCATCGTCCGACACGTCGCAGGGTGCTACGATGCTGCTGCCCACCCCGGCCGCCAGCGGACGCACCCGCCGTTCCAGCGCGTCCCCCTGGTAGGTGAAGGCCAGCTCGGCCCCCTGTGCCGCGCAGGCCGACGCGATCCCCCACGCGATGCTGCGGTCGTTGGCAACGCCCATGATGACCCCGCGCAGGCCCTTCATCAGCGTGCCCGTTGCCGGCTGGACGGTCTGGGTCTGGGTCGGGGCGCCATCCGGCATATTGGATCCACCTGGTGCGTGATGCGGGTGGGGCGTGGTGACACAAGCCGGGGCAGGGGGGAAGGGGGGTGGGCAGGATGGCCCCGGCAATCCGGTGAACAGCCGAGCAGACCCCTTGAGGTCCGGCCCGCTGACACCGACCTAGAAGTATCGGCGTCACCCACCTGCATCCAGGCCGCGTGAGCCTGGCCCAGCCTTCCGCCCCCGGCGCCGCGTCGTCCGGCATACCAAAGCCGCCCGCCCATAACCGCCGCCAGCCGCAGGGCGCCTGGAATCGCCGGCTTGATCGTTATTTGCATACTTTCGCGTGCGTACCGAGTTCTATATGTCGTCCATCCCGGATCGGGTGGACGCCCTAACACGAGCCTGAGGGTTCATGAACTACCTGACGACCTGGCCCCCCCCAGACCCGAGCTCCCCCGCGCCCGCCTCCGCGGCCACGGGAGGCTCCGACGCGCCAGTGCCGCACCCCGGCTGGTGCGAGGCGTATGACAGCCTGATGATTGAGCTTGTCGCCGGGCTTACCGCCGGCCCGGCGTTCCTCGCCCTCCTTGGGCCGGCTGGGACAGGCAAGACATGGCTGCTGCACGCCGCCGCCGCCTGCCTGCGCCGGCGCGGGCAGCCGGCCATCCTCGTGCGCCGGGGCGAGCTGCCCATCGAGGTCTTCCCGGGAACCGCAGTCATCGTTGACGAGGCCGCCCGCATGGACGACCGGCAGTTGGCGCGGCTTGCAGCCGTGCGCGACGCCTCCATCGTGCTGGCGGACCTGCCGGCCTTCGCCGTCCGCCTCGATCAGCTCGCACGCCCTCCGGCCATCGTGCCGCTCGCGCCCCTTGCGCCCGAGGACATGCCCGAGTTCGTGGCGGCCTGGCTCGGCGCCCGCGGCCTGCCGGCGGGGATGCTGACGCATCCCGCCGTCGCCCGGCTGTTCGACCACTCCGGCGGCGTCCCGCGCCTAGTGGTCCAACTGCTGCGGGCGGCCCTGGCGATGCATGGCGGGATGGCCGCCGCCAGCATCGGGCCGGACGCAGTGGACGAGATGGCGGCGTTGCGCCTAGGCGGCTTCGACGCCGGGACCGCACAGCCAGCCGTCCAGGATGCCCCCCACCCATCCCCAGTGCAGCCCGGCGTCGCACAGGCCTCGCCCGGCATGGCAGGCCCCGGCATGGCAGGCGAGGAACTCGCCGCCGCCGATCCAGCGCCCCCCAGCGAGGCGCCCCTCAGCAAGGCGCCCGCCATCCCTTCGCCACCCGAGCCCGCCACGGCAGCGCACACCCCATCGGCGCCCCCGGCCGGCGTGTCCGTCCAGCCTCGCCGCAGGCTCCGCCGCGCGGCCAGGGCAGCCGTGCTGCCAGCCCTGGCCGCCTCCCTCCTGATGGCCACCGCGCTCGCCGTCCGCCATGTGCCGCAGGCCCCCAGCAATCGCGATACGGTTCTGGCGGCGTCCGGGACCGCGCCATCAGCCGCAAGTGCGCCACACGACGCGGAGATCCCGGCCGCCGGCACCATGCCCGGCGCACAGCCGCCTCCAGCTCGCGTGCCCGATGCCGCCCCCGACGCCCCCGTTGCGATCCAAGCGCCGCCGGAAGCGGCTTCAACCGCTCCACCCACCCCTAGCCCCAGCCCCAGCCCCGCCCCCACCATCGAGGCAGTGCCGGCGCCTGCGCAGGAGGCCGCTGCTGCGCCCAGCCCTGCCCAGACGGCGGACCCCGCGCCCAATCCACCCGAACCGCCGCCGCCGGAGGCGCCAGCGCAAGCCGTCATCCCACCTGAGCCGGATGAAGGCAGGCTCGCAGCCGCCCCATCCATCACCGTGATGGCGCCGCCTGCCGTCCCGTCCCCACCGGAACCCGCGCCAGCCCCCCCGTCCGAGGCGCCGGAGCCGCAGTCCCTGGCGCAGGCCAGCGGCGCCCCCGGCCTCGTGCTGGTGGCTCATGCCGGCGACACGATGCCGGCGCTCTATGCCAAGGTGTATCGCGGCGTCAGGCCGCCGCCTTATCCGGATGTGGTCGCTGCCAACCACATGCCTCTCCGGCCCGGCGCCATCGTCGTGTTCCCGGCGCCGCAGGATGGCTGGCTGGGCCGCTGAAAGCCCGCTTGAATAAGCAGCGGCTGACGTCCAGCAAGGGATGTTTCGTGCCAAGCAAGAAGGGCCGCAGCCCCGATCCCATAGGCGCTAACTAAATAGAAACCTCCGTGCCTGTTGAGGACGGTTCGATGGTGCAGGTGAAGCCCAGCTTGGCGATTTGCTGGGCGAGGCGCTTGGCGTGGGTTTCGGGCGAGGTGCGGCGGAAGTGGTCTGGCCCG